>Ga0315906_10000357_pt1 | contig 73601 bp, 67 predicted proteins | sample LakEriMetagenome_4_FD_203526 | JGI IMG/M metagenome (GOLD analysis project Ga0315906, IMG submission 203526) | Freshwater fungal communities from buoy surface, Lake Erie, Ohio, United States - Buoy 2 MA122 | ecosystem: Environmental > Aquatic > Freshwater > Lake > Lake biofilm | place: USA... | reverse complement strand
CCACCGGAGCCTTGCCTCCCGGCTGCGCCGGGACCGCGCCCATTCCGGCCCTCGCTTGCGCTCCGGGCGTTCGGCGCTGGCAAGGCTCCACCGGAGCCTTGCCTCCCGGCTGCGCCGGGACCGCGCCTCACCCCCGCATCCTGGCACCATCCGCGTCGAACAGCACTTCGGTCACCAGCGTTGCGGGCCGTTTTTCGCCCAGAATCTCGATCTCCACCGCCAGCCCGTCCGCCACCCGGTCGGCAGGAACGAATCCCATCGCCACCGACTTGCCCGTGCAATGCGAATACCCGCCCGACGTGCAGAACCCCACCACATCCCCGCCGATCCAGATCGGCTCCCAGGCCACCACATCGGCGTCCAGCGCATCCACGACAAAGGCGCAGAGCCTGCGCTTCGGTCCCTCGGCCTTTTCCTTCAGTGCCGCCGCCTTGCCGATCCAGTCGCAGGGCTTGTTCCAGCGGATGAACCGGTCCAGCCCGGTTTCGCCCGGCATGTAGTCGGGGCTGAACTCGCGCCCCCAGGAGCCGAAGAACTTGTCCAGACGCAGGCTCATCATCGCGCGCATGCCGAAGGGGCGCAGCCCCAGGTCCTGGCCCGCATCCCACAGCACCTGCCACAGGTGGCGCTGGCTGACCGCATCGCAATAGATCTCATAGCCAAGATCGGCAGTGTAGCTGACGCGCTGTACGATGCAATTGGCCATGCCCACGGTCATGCGCTGCACATCCATGAATTTGAACGCCGCGTTCGACACATCGCTGCGCGTCACCCGCGCCAGCAGCTCGCGCGCCTTTGGCCCGGCAATCTGGAACCCCGTGCGCGTGTCAGAGATATTCTCAACCCGAACCCCGTCTGCCGGATGGCTGTCGAACCAGCGCGAATGCCAGCCCTGCGCCCCATAGCTGGCGGTCAGCTGAAACTCGGTCTCCGACAGGCAGGACACGGTGAAATCCCCGATGATCCGGCCCGAGTCCGCCAGCATGGGCGTCAGCGACAGCCGCCCCGGTTTCGGGATCAGGCCCGCCATGATCCGGTCAAGCCAGGCGCGCGCATTCGGGCCGGTGACGCGGTATTTGCCAAAGTTCTGCACCTCGTTGATGCCGACCCCGTTGCGCACGGCCAGGACTTCGGCCCTGGTCGCCTGCCAGGCGTTGGACCGCTTGAAGGTCGGCGTCTCGTACAGCGGCTCGCCCGGCAGGGCGTGGTAATTGACCACTTCCAGCCCGTATTGCTGGCCCCAGACGGCGCGCATATCCGAGAAGACGTCATACATGACCGTGGTGCGGAACGGGCGCGCGGCCGGCTTTTCCTCGTTCGGATAGGCCACGCTGAAGCGGGTCTGATAATTCTCGATCACCTTGGGCACGGTATAGCCTGGCGTCGTCCAACTGCCAAAACGGGCCACGTCAAAGCCGCGCGGGTCCCGCTCCACCTCGCCATGGATCATCCATTGCGCCAGGCTCAGGCCCATGCCGCCGCCCTGGCTGAAGCCCGCCATCACCGCACAGGCCGACCAGTAGTTGCGCAGGCCCGGCACCGGGCCGATCAGCGGGTTGCCATCGGGGGCAAAGGTGAAGGGGCCGTGGATCACGCGCTTGACGCCGGACCGTTCCAGCACCGGGAAGCGGCGATAGGCGAAATTGACCGACTCCTCGATCTTGTCGAACTGCTCGTTCAGCAGCTCATGCCCGAAATTCCACGGCGTGCCATCGACGCTCCACGGCTCGCAGGGCTTTTCGTAAAAGCCGATGCACAGGCCGCGCCCTTCCTGGCGCAGATAGCTTTCGCCGCCCGGGTCCATCACATGCGGGAATTCGCGGCCCGATTTCAGGATATCCATGATCTCGGGGATATCGTCGGTCACCAGATACTGGTGCGCCATCGGCAACAGCGGCAGGTAGACGCCGGCCATGGCCCCGACCTCGCGCGCCCACAGTCCGGCCGCGTTCACCAGATGCTCGGCCACGATCATGCCCTGTTCGGTCACCACATCCCAGCCGCCATCGGCGCGCTGCGTGGTGGACAGCACGCGGTTGTGCAGGATGATCTCGGCCCCGCCCATGCGCGCGGCCCTGGCATAGGCATGGGTGGTGCCTGACGGGTCAAGGTGCCCGTCCAGCGGGTCATAGAGCGCGCCGATGATGCCTTGGGTGTTCACCAGCCCATCAGTCATCTTCGCGACCTCGTCCGGCGTCAGGATCGCGGTATCCAGCCCCATGTAGCGGTGCTTGGCGCGCTCTGCCTTGAGCATGTCGAACCGTTCCTGCGTATCGGCCAGCGTGATGCCGCCGACATGGTGCAGCCCGCAGGACATGCCGGCGATCGCCTCCAGCTCCTTGTACAGCCGGATGGTATAGCCCTGGAGGGCCGCCATGTTGGTGTCGCCGTTCAGCGTGTGAAACCCGCCCGCCGCATGCCAGGTCGACCCGCTGGTCAGGTCGGAGCGTTCGATCAGGGTCACATCCGACCAGCCCAGCTTGGTCAGGTGATACAGCACCGAACAGCCGACGACACCGCCGCCAATGACCAGGACACGGGTATGGGTTTTCATCGCAGCACTCCGATGCGTTTCGCTTGCGGGCAACATTGACCCCGCGCCCGGCGGCAATCATGCGCAGCCGCGACAGGAAATGTCGCAAGTCGCATTTGCGGTGCCGCCCAGGCGGCTTCGCCTGCGCTGGGATATGCCGCAGGGGTGCGGGTGCTGACACCCCTGCGGCCCGGCGCAGGCCCTACTTTTCAGGGATCAGCCCGCGCGGGCTGAACCGCAGCACCAGCAGCAGGATGACGCCCATCGTCACCAGCCGCATATGCGCCGCCCCGTCCTGCAGGTGGGTCTTCAGCCAGGATCCGTCCGTCATGCCGGCGGTGACAGCATCCATCAGCCACAGGCCCATCGGTTCGACCATGATCCACAGCCAGTAGATCAGGAAAGCCCCCAGCACGGCACCCCAGTTGTTGCCCGATCCGCCGACAATCACCATCATCCAGATAAGGAAGGTGTAGCGCAGCGGCGAATAGCTGCCAGGGGTCAGCTGACCGTCCAGCGTGGTCATCATCGCGCCCGCAATGCCGACCACGGCAGAGCCGAGGATGAAGACCTGCAGGTGCCGGCCGGTCACATATTTGCCCATGGCTTCGGCTGAAACCTCGTTGTCGCGGATGGCGCGCATGGTGCGGCCCCAGGGCGATTGCAGCGCGCGTTCGGACAGCCAGACCACGATCAGCAGCACCGTCAGGAACAATCCGGCATAGGCCAGCTTGACGATGATCGACGAGGTCAGCACGGGATCAAAGCCCCAGCGCCCGGCCCAGTCCAGGAACGGCTGGCTTTTCTGCAGGTCAACCTCCTGCGGCACCGGCCAGGGGCGGGGCAGCTGGGTGATGTTCTTGACGCCGCGCGCCAGCCAGTCTTCGTTCTTCATCACCGCGATGACAATCTCGGCGATGCCCAGCGTGGCAATCGCCAGATAGTCCGACCGCAGGCCCAGCGCCGTCTTGCCGATGGCCCAGGCGGCGGCGGCGGCCAGAAGGCCCCCCATCGGCCAGGCGATCAGCGCGGGCAGGCCGAAGCCGCCGATATTGCCGAAGGCTTCCGGGTTGTTCGCCTCCACCGCGGCGGCCGCCGGATCAAACACCCAGCGGTACAGGAAGAAGCCGCCCACCAGCACCGCAAGAATCGCCGCAGTCCGGGGCAGCCCCTTGGGCATGCGCCTGTACAGGGCAACCGCAAGGCCGATGGTGGCCACGCCCAGAAGCAGCCCCAGCACAATGCCCGGTCCGCCCGCGCGCCAGGCCCCGTCAACGGGCTGCGACGAGGTCAGCACCACGGCCAGCCCGCCCAGGGCGGCAAAGCCCATGATGCCGACGTTGAACAGCCCGGCATAGCCCCACTGGATGTTCACACCCATCGCCATGATCGCCGAGACGATGGCCATATTCAGGATCGACAGCGCCAGGTTCCAGCTTTGAAAGACGCCGGTGATCAGGAACAGCAGGGCGACGGCGGCGAAAAGCGCCAGATTGCGCGGTGTCATACCGATTTCCCCCTGAAAAGCCCCGTCGGCTTGAACAGCAGTACCGCAATCAGGATCGTGAAGCTGACGGCGAATTTGTAATCCGTGGTCAGAAGCTGCACCAGCGCCTCGGGGGCCAGGCTTTCGGGCAGCAGATAGCCCAGCACCTTCTTCCAGGCATAGGTCACCATCACCTCGGAAAAGGCGATGACAAAGCCACCGGCAATGGCCCCGACCGGGCTGCCAAGGCCGCCGACGACGGCGGCGGCAAAGATCGGCAGCAGCAGCTGGAAATAGGTGAAGGGCTTGAAGCTTTTGTCCAGACCGTACAGCACGCCCGCGATGGTCGCCAGCGCCGCCGTGATGATCCATGTCACCGCAACGACCCGTTCGGGGTTGATGCCCGACAGCAGGGCCAGATCCTCGTTGTCGGAAAACGCCCGCATCGATTTGCCGGTGCGGGTGCGGTTCAGGAACCAGAACAAAGCGGCCACCACGATCACCGCCGTCGCCAGCGTGATCGCCTGGGTTGATTTGATCGCCAGCCCCTCGGCCAGGCCGGTTGCCGCCCTGAAGCCGGCGGCAGAGATGACAAAGCGTTCGCCGTCGGCAAAATTCTGCTCTTCGGTGCCGATGATGAAGCGGGTGATCCCGTTCATGATAAAGGTGACCCCCAGCGAGACGATCACCAGGATCGAGGTCGCAGCACGCTGCCTGCGGTAAAAGCGGTAGACCACCCTGTCGGTGCCCAGGACGAACAGCGCCGTCAGCACAATCGCCACGGGCAGCGCCAGCAGCGCCGTGGGCAGCGGGCCAAAGCTGATGCCGACGGACTGGAACCACCAGGTGAACAGGATGGTGACCATGGTGCCAAAGGCCATGGTATCGCCATGGGCAAAGTTGGAAAAGCGCAGGATGCCGTAGATCAGCGTGACACCCAGCGCGCCGATGGCCAGTTGCGCGCCATAAGCCACCGCCGGAATGAAGACAAAATTGGTAAAGGCCACCAGCGCGTTGAGAAGGTCCATGGGTCAGCTTTCCCCCGTGCAGCGGCCAAAGGCGGTTTCAACATGGGGGCCGTCGATATCTTCCTGCACGGTCAGGGCCAGTGCCCCGTCCGGGAACAGGGACAAAAGGACAGTGACCGAATCGGGGCTGGCCGCCACGAAGCTTTTCACGGCAGCCTCCGGCGGGCTGATCTGCATGAGCGATACCCAGTCGCTGTCGATGCTGGCGGCATAGCCGCCCGGCACCGGTTCCAGATCGAAATCGAGCGCCGTTTCCGTGCAGGGCGTCCCCGCCGCACAGTGATCCGTCAGGGTGCAGGTCATGGCCGGAAGGTCTGCCATGGCGGTCGCGGGGTACAGAAGAAGACCTAAGGAAAGACGGCGCGCAGACAGCATGATCAGCCCCCCAGAAAGGTGCGGCGCACCTCGGGATCGGCCAGCAGGGCTGCGCCGGTATCGGTGAAGCGGTTGGCACCCTGCACCAGGACATAGCCCTTGTCGGCAATCTCCAGCGCCTGACGGGCATTCTGTTCGACCATCAGGATGGAAATGCCGGTGCGCGCCACCTCGATGATGCGGTCAAACAATTCGTCCATGACGATCGGGCTGACACCCGCCGTCGGTTCATCCAGCATCAGCACCGAAGGCTGGGTCATCAGCGCGCGGCCCACCGCCACCTGCTGGCGCTGGCCGCCCGAAAGCTCTCCCGCCGCCTGGCGGCGCTTGTCGCGCAGGACCGGAAACAGGGTGTAGATCTGCTCCAGCGTCGTGCGGATGTCGTCGCGCCGCAGGAAGGCACCCATTTCCAGATTCTCCTCGACCGTCATCGAGGTGAAGATGTTCTGCGTCTGGGGCACAAAGGCCATGCCCCTGGCGACGCGGGCCTGCGGCGACAGCGCGGTAATCTCCTGGCCGCCCAGCCGCACATGGCCAGAGCGCAGCTTCAGCATGCCGAAGACCGCCTTCATCGCGGTGGATTTGCCGGCCCCGTTCGGGCCGACGATCACGGCGATCTGGCCCTTTTCAACGGCGATGGTGCAGCTATGCAGAATGTCGGCCGCGCCATAGCCGCCGGTCATTGCATCGCCGATCAGGAAGGGTTCAGCCAAGGGTCACCTCGCGGCCGGCTGCGAGCGAATTTTCTGGCGAAAATTCCGGGACTGTCACACCGGCAGGAAGAATTTTCGCCGGAAAATCCGGGAAGAGCTTGTTCTCACGCATGGGCGACCACCTTGTTTTTCAGGCCGGTGCCCAGATAGGCCTCGATCACGCGCTCGTCGTTCTTCACCTCGTCCACCGTGCCCTGCGCCAGCACCTTGCCCTGGGCCATCACGATCACCGGGTTGCAGAGGCGCGCGATGAAATCCATGTCATGCTCGATCACGCAGAAGGTATAGCCCCGCTCGCGTTTCAGGCGCACGATGGCGTCGGCGATGGTGTTCAACAGGGTGCGGTTCACGCCGGCGCCGACCTCGTCCAGAAAGACGATCTTCGCATCGACCATCATCGTGCGGCCCAGTTCCAGAAGCTTCTTCTGTCCGCCCGAGATATTGGCGGCCTTTTCATCTGCCAGGTGGCCGATGGTCAGAAACTCCAGCACCTCATCGGCCTTGCGGCGGATTGCGGCCTCTTCTGCGGCCACCATGCCGCGGCGGAACCAGGCATTCCACAGCCGCTCGCCCGACTGGTTGGCGGGCACCATCATCAGGTTCTCGCGCACCGTCATCGAGCCGAATTCATGGGCAATCTGAAAGGTGCGCAACAGGCCCTTGGCGAACAGCTCATGCGGCGACAGTCCGGTGATATCCTCGCCATCCATCAGGACCCGGCCCGATGTGGGCGGCAGGCGACCGGCGATCACGTTGAACAGCGTGGTCTTGCCCGCCCCGTTCGGCCCGATCAGCCCGGTGATCGACCCGGTTTTGATCTGGATCGACGCGCCGTCCACGGCGCGAAACCCCCCGAAATGCTTGTGCAGATCCTCGACGGTGATCATGCGGCCTTATCCCCCCCGTGCCCCCCGTGTCTTCCGCCGGAACGCCGTGCCGGGGGCCCATTCTTGCAGCAACGGCCCGGGCGATGGGCCCGGGCCGTGCGATGCGTTAGCGGCTTTCGCGTTTCAACGGAAGCGGGTCGTCACGATCTTGCCGTCGATCACGTCGATCTCGCGGTAGTTGCCTGCCGATTCACCCGATCCGACCAGTTCCACAGCAGAGGCGCCGACATAGTCGATATCCGTGCCGGCCTTGATCAGTTCCAGCGCCTTGGCAAGTTCGCCCGGATAGATCTTTTCGCCCGGCGCGTTGGCTATATCCATGACCTTCGGTGCGAAATCGGTCGACTTGGACGATCCGGCGGCCTGCATGGCCAGCATGATCAGGGCGGCGGCATCATAGCTTTCCGGGGTATAGGGCGAGTTCACGTCGAACTTGCCGCCCGAGCTGTCGGCCAGAATCTTCATGCCCGGTGCATCCGTACCCGCGACCTGCCCGAAGGAGCCGTCGATCGAGTTGCCAAGGGCTGCCGTCAGGTTGTCGCCGATCATGCCGCCCGGCAGTTGGAACAGCGAAAAGGCCCCGGTGTCGAGCGCCGCACGGATCACGCCGACGCCGCCCTGGTCAAGGTAGCCCGCCACGATCAGGATGTCGCCGCCGGCGGCCGCCAGCGCACCAACCTCGGCGGTGTAATCGGCCTTGCCGTCCTCATGCGCGGCCGAGATGGTGATCTTGCCGCCCTTGGCTTCAAACGCGGTGCTGATGGCTTCCGCCAGACCCTTGCCGTAGTCGTTGTTGGTATAGGTCAGGGCGGCGGTCTTGATGCCGCGCTCGGTCATGATGTCAGCCGCGATTTCGCCTTCGCGCGCGTCTGACGGCGCGGTGCGGAAGAACAGGCCGTCGTCTTCGGCGGTGCTCAGCGCGGGCGAGGTGGCCGAGGGCGAGATCATGACAATGCCGTTCGGCCGCGCCACGTTCTGCAGGATCGCACCCGTCACGCCGGAACAGTCGCCGCCGATGATGGCATTGACCTGATCGCCGGTCACAAGGCGCTCGGCAGCGGCGGTGGCGGCGGCCGAGTCGACACAGGTGGAATCGGCGCGGATCGCGGTAACGGTAGAGCCGTCAAGCAGCAGGCCCGAGGCGTTCACCTCGGCAATGGCCGCCTCTGATGCCGCCGCCATTGATCCGGTCAGTGATTCAATCGGCCCGGTGAAGCCGAAGATGATTCCCAGCTTGATGTCCTCGGCCTGTGCAGCGCCGGCAAGAAGGGCGCAGGCCGCCGTCGCGGTAAGCAGTTTCTTCATGGTGTACTCCCTGTTGGAACATTGTCCTGCCGCGCAAACTAGTCAGGTGCGCGACAAAAGGAAAGCGCGCAAAAAAGGGACCTCTGCGGCGGGCAGACAGGCGGATTGCCGCCCCCTTCTTTGCCCCTGACCGGTCGGCACCCTATGTTCCGCGGCGGGTCCGCAGATGAAGGGATATGCCCGATGACATGGTTTCGAGCGACGTTTTGCGCCATTGCGCTGTTCGGCGGCTTTGCGGGGGCGGCGCAGGCCCTTGACACCTCGGCAGGGCAGGTCCGCATCGAGGTGATGGCGACCGGGCTGGAAGAGCCGTGGTCGATCGGCTTCCTGCCGGACGGGCGCTTTGTGGTGACTGAACGCGACGGGCACCTGACCCTGTTTCCGGCACAGGGGGGCGCGCCGCTCGGCCTGATTTCCGGCCTGCCGCAGGTCGTGGCGGTCGGGCAGGGCGGCCTGCTGGACGTGCTGATCCCGCAGGATTTTGCGCAAAGCCGCGAGGTGCTGCTCAGCTACGCGGTGGCGCAACCGGGCGGCGGCGAAGGCACGGCCATGGGCGCAGGGCGGCTGTCCGAAGACGGCACGCGGCTTGAAGATTTCCGTCAGCTTTTCGAGATGCGGCCCGGAAGTTCCGGCGGCCGCCATTTCGGCTCGCGCATGGTCGAGGCACCCGATGGCACGATCTTCCTGACCATCGGAGACCGCGGTACCGGACCCCTGGCGCAGGATCCTGCCCGCCACGAAGGATCGGTCGTGCGCCTGACGCGACAGGGGGCGGCGGCGGGTGAAGACTTTGGTGCCGGTGCCCTGCCCGAGCTATACAGCAAGGGCCACCGCAACCCGCAGGGGGCGGCCCTGGATGCGTCGGGCCGCCTTTGGGTGGTCGAACATGGCGCGCAGGGCGGCGACGAACTGAACCTGGTCGAGGCGGGGCGCAACTATGGCTGGCCGGTGATCGCCTATGGGCAGGATTACGGCGGGGGCAAGATCGGCAGCGGAACGGCGGCACCGGGCCTGGAACAGCCGGTCATGTACTGGGATCCCTCGATTGCGCCCTCGGGGCTGATGATTTATTCGGGCCGCCTCTTTCCCGAATGGCAGGGCGATATCTTCACGGGCAGCCTGAAGTTCGATTTCATCTCGCGCCTGGACCCGGAGGCAAACTATGCTGAGGAGCGTATCCAAGCCCCCGAAACCGGGCGCGTCCGCGATGTGCGGCAGGGGCCGGACGGGGCGATCTGGTTTCTGTCGGTGACAGAGGGGGCGGTGTTCCGCATCGTTCCGGCCCCGTGATGGCACGGGTTTCTTTCCGGCAAAAATACCCTCGGGGAGTGCGGGGGGCGGACAGCCCCCCGGCCCGGCGGTCGCCAAACGATCAGATCGACAGGCGCGCCATGCCGGACATGCCGGTGGCGCCTTGGGTGCCGCGCTCGCGGTAGGGGGTGGTGTTGTAATGCGCGCGGTAGCATTTCGAGAAATGCGAGGGCGAGGCAAAGCCGCAGGCCAAGGCCACATTGATCACGCTCATGTCGGTCTGCATCAGCAGGTTGCGCGCCTTCTGCAGGCGCAGTTCCATGTAATAGCGTTTGGGGCTGCGGTTCAGGTAGCGGCGGAACAGCCGCTCCAGCTGGCGGGTGGACATGCCCACCTCTTCAGCCAGGTCGGCCGGGCTGATCGGGTCTTCGATATTGGCCTCCATCATCTGGATGACCTGGCTCAGCTTGGGGTGCCGCACGCCGATGCGCGTCGGGATTGACAGGCGCTGGGTGTCCTGATCGGTCCGGATCGACGAATAGATCAGCTGGTCGGCCACCGTATTGGCAATCTCGTCGCCATGATCGGCCGCAATCAGCTTCAGCATGAGATCGATGGAAGAGGTGCCGCCGGCCGTGGACAGCCGGTTGCCATCCACCACGAAGACCGACTTTGTCAGCTTCACATCTTCGAATTCCTCAAGGAAGCCGTCCTGGTTTTCCCAGTGGATCGTGGCCTTCCTGCCGTCCAGCAGCCCGGCCCGGGCAAGTGTCCAGGACCCCGTACACAGCCCGCCGATGGCCATGCCGCGCCGCGCCTCGCGCCGCAGCCAGGCAATGATCGGTTTCGTCGTGGCGCGCTGCACATCGATGCCGCCGCAGACCAGAAGCGTGTCGTCGCGGTCCAGCTCTTCCAGACCCATGTCCAGATGAAAGGAGGCGCCGTTCGAACAGGTGGCGCTGATCCCGCCTTCGCCGATCAGGCGCCACTCGTAAACCGGCTTTCCGGCAATCCGGTTGGCGATGCGCAAAGGTTCGATGGCACCGGCAAAGGACAGCATGGTGAACCTGTCCAGCAGCAGGAAGACAAAGCGGCGCGGCCGGTTGGTTTCGCGCCGGCGGGCGTCAGGGGGCGGCTGGAGGGTGATCATTTGCGACCCATCAGTGTCGTTCACCGCCACTCAATCAGGGAAATCCCGCCACTGCAAGGCCAGTTCCCGGAAAATCCCCGCCCGGTCCTCCGGGTGCCTGTCGGGCGGATCACCCTTTTCAATGCGGCGGCGACTCCTTATACGCGGGCGACCGCAAATTGACGGAGGCGATCCATGACCAAGGGCTGGACCAAGTCGGACTGGCGCGCCAAGGCGCGTATCCAGATGCCCGACTATCCCGATACCGCCGCGCTGAACGCCGTCGAGGCACAGCTTGCGAAGTATCCGCCGCTGGTGTTCGCGGGCGAGGCGCGCAGGCTGAAAAAGCAGCTTGGCCTGGCGGCCGAGGGCAGAGCCTTTCTTCTGCAGGGCGGCGACTGCGCCGAAAGCTTTGCCGAGTTCAGCGCCGACAACATCCGCGACACCTTTCGCGTGATGTTGCAGATGGCGGTGGTGCTGACCTTTGGCGCCAAGGTGCCGGTGGTCAAGGTGGGCCGGATGGCCGGCCAGTTCGCCAAGCCGCGCTCGGCGGGCACCGAGGTGATCGGCGGGCAGGAATTGCCCAGCTATCGCGGTGACATCATCAACGGCTTTGAGTTCACGCCCGAGGCCCGCGTTCCCGATCCGCAGCGCATGTTGCAGGCCTATACCCAGGCGGCGGCCTCGCTCAACCTGCTGCGGGCCTTCTCGACGGGGGGCTTTGCCGATATCCACCGCGTGCACAGCTGGACCCTTGGCTTTGCCGAAAGCGACAAGGCCGAACGCTACCGCGAGATTTCCAACCGGATTTCCGACGCGCTCGATTTCATGAATGCCGCCGGGATCAACTCTGACACGGCGCATTCGCTGTCGACGGTGGATTTCTACACCAGCCATGAAGCGTTGCTGCTGGAATACGAAGAGGCCCTGTGCCGGATCGATTCGATCACCGGCCAGCCCGTTGCCGGTTCGGGTCACATGATCTGGATCGGCGACCGCACGCGGCAGCCGGACGGCGCGCATGTGGAATTCGCGCGCGGCGTGCTGAACCCGGTCGGCCTGAAATGCGGTCCGACGACCACGGCAGAAGACCTCAAGGTGCTTATGGCGAAGCTGAACCCGGCCAACGAGGCGGGCCGTCTGACCCTGATTGCGCGCTTTGGCGCGGGCAAGGTCGGCGACAACCTGCCGCGGCTGATCAGGACGGTCCGCGAAGAAGGGACCAACGTGCTGTGGACCTGTGATCCGATGCACGGCAACACGATCAAGGCCGCGTCGGGCTACAAGACCCGCCCTTTCGAATCGGTGCTGCGCGAAGTGCGCGAGTTCTTTGCGATCCACAAGGCCGAAGGCACCATCCCCGGTGGTGTGCATTTCGAGATGACGGGCAAGGATGTGACGGAATGCACCGGCGGCCTGCGTGCGGTAACGGACGAAGACCTGTCCGACCGCTACCATACCGCCTGTGATCCGCGCCTGAATGCCTCGCAATCGCTGGAACTGGCCTTCCTCGTAGCGGAAGAACTGTCATCCCTGCGCGACGGGGCCAGGCGCATGGCCTTGTGATGCCCCTCTGATCCGGGTGAAGGGCGGTTCTGCAAAGGGCCGCCCTTTGTCATGGGGCAGTCAGTCGTCGTTGCGGACGACAAGGCGCAGTTGCGGTTTGCCGCGCGGCGGGCGCGGGGCAGGCGCAGCCGCACGGGGGGTGGGCGAAAGCGGGAACAGGATCGGGGCCGGGGCCGGGGGCACAAAAGAACGCGCATCCTCGGCAAAGGCGGGCGCAGGCTTCGCCTTTGGGTCGGGGGCGCGCGGCCGGACCGTTTCGGTCCGCTGGCGGGTGATCGCAAAGCGGCGCGGGCCGCGTCCGATATCGCCTTCGGTCACCAGACAGCCCAGGGCGCGGTTGCAGACACCATCATCATCGCTGACGGGCAGCAGAATCATCCGTCCCTGCATGGCCGGCCGGGCCAGACCGCGATCAGAGTCCAGCGCCAGTTCGACGACCGAAGGTCCGGAAAACACCGCCTCGACCAGCACGCCCGCGCCGTCGCGCGACACGGGGTCCAGAAGGGCACTCAGCGGCATCCCCCGCACCTCCATGCCCATGAGCTGCGTCAGATGCGTTCCGGCAAGGCGGAACCGGGCCAGGCCGGGGGCGATCCGCTCGACCAGAAAGACATGTGCCAGGGCGTCGCGCAGGCCATGCGGCTCCATCAGGCGGCGGCGCGGGATCAGATCCGCGCCCCGCAACCCGTCCCAATAGGCCCGGACGTGGTGCAGGGGCGCATAATCAGGGCTTCTGCCCGTTCCGCCGTCCCGTCCCAGCATCGGCACCACCCTTTCCCAGTCCCAATCCGCCTTGCGTCCCATCGCCCCGCCCACTCCGAAACCCGCCTTTGATTCTCGACCCTTTGCCGGACAGTGCCGGGCAGATGTGCTTTCGGGTGCGCCTTCGCGGCTGTTCACAGTTAACACAGGGTCAAGAAAAGCAATCCAATTGTATACATACCCGGCTTGCGGGACCAAAGAAGGGGAAAATGTGATGTTGGTTAACTGTGCAGCGGAAATCCCGGCAGGGGCAATCGCATGACCGTCTTGATGACCGGTTTTGCTGCCCGCAAGGGGCAGGGGGCCGGTGCCGCCTGATACCGGACGGTGCGGTCCGTCACTGACAAGGGGCTGGACCTGCGTCTGCGCCTGCCCTTCCGGATCGGCGGGCCGGGGCCGCAGGTGCGGGCCAGGCTTGCACGCCGGGTTCAGCGCGGCACGCTATCACTGCCCCTGAAGGTGACGCGCGGGGCGGGCACCGTGCCCTTGCAGCCCCTTCAGGTGAACCGCGCCGTTCTGGCCTTGGGTCTGTCCGGGCTGGCCGAGGTGACCGACGCGCTTGACCGGCTGGCGGCCCATGTCGCGGCGGCGCGGGCGCTGCTGGCAGAACCGGGGCCGGCCGGCCGGAGATGTGATTTCCTGGGGCAGGAAGTCAGCCGCAAGGCCGATGCCCTGTGTTCCACGGCCCGGTCGATTGCGCCGACGCGCATCGGGCTTGACCTGAAAACCGTCATCGATCAGATGCGCAGGCAGGTTCAGAACATGGAACAGCCCATGACGCGGCGAGGTCTTTTGCTTATCCTGTCCTCGCCGTCCGGGGCGGGCAAATCATCGCTGACCCGGCGGCTGATGGCCTGGGACCCGGAAATCCGGTTTTCGGTTTCGGCCACCACGCGCGCACCGCGCCCCGGCGAGGTGGACGGGCGCGATTACTGCTTCCGCACGCGGCCGGAATTCGAGGCGATGGTGGCGGCGGGTGGAATGCTGGAACATGCCGAGGTTTTCGGCAATCTCTACGGATCCCCCCGCGCGCCCGTCGAGGCCGCGATGCGCGCGGGGCGCGATACCGTTTTTGACATCGACTGGCAGGGCGGGCAGCAGATCAGGCAGGCGATGCGCGATGATGTGGTGTCGATCTTCATCCTGCCGCCCTCGATCGCGGACCTCGAATCCCGTCTGCGCGACCGCGCCCAGGACAGCGACGCGGTGATTGCGGGCCGGATGGCCAAAAGCCGCGACGAGATCAGCCATTGGGCCGAATATGACTATGTTCTGGTGAATGAACGTTTGGAAACTGCCGAAGACGAACTGACATCAATCGTGCGGGCCGAACGTCTGCGCCGTAACCGCCAGCCCGGCCTTTCGGATTTCGTGCGCGGCCTGAACCGGGAGTTTGAGGGCAGATGATCTATGCTTTGGACGGTATCCGCCCGCAGCTTCACCCCGATACCTGGGTGGCACCCGATGCCAACCTGATCGGCCGTGTCGTGCTGGAGGCCGGGGCATCGGTCTGGTTCGGGGCGACGCTGCGCGGCGACAACGAAGAGATCCGCGTCGGCGCGGGATCGAACGTGCAGGAAAACGCGGTCCTGCATACCGATATGGGCTTTCCGCTGACCATCGGGGCCAATTGTACCATCGGCCACAAGGCGATGCTGCATGGCTGCACGATCGGTGAAGGCACGCTGATCGGCATGGGGGCGATGCTGATGAACGGCAGCCGCATCGGGCGCGGCTGCCTGATCGGGGCAGGGGCGCTGATCACCGAAGGCAAGGAAATCGCGGATGGCAGCCTGGTGATGGGCGCGCCGGGAAAGGTCATTCGCCTGCTTGACGCCGAGGCGCGGGCGCGCCTGCTGCGCTCTGCCGCAGGCTATCAGGCCAACATGCGCCGCTTCTGCGCGGGGCTGAGCGCCGATCCGGCCTGAGGCCTGGCTCTGCCCGCTTTGCCGCTGGAATTTTTGTTCCATCCAACTATGGTGCCGCGACGCCCGCCGCAAGGAAAAGCGCATGCTTGCACCCGATATCCCCCGCACCCCCGCAACCGTGGACGAGTTTCACGACCGGCTGGCGGCGATCACCGAAGGATTGCCCAGGCGGTTGCGGCAATGCGCCGAATTTGTTGCCGCCCGGTCCGACAGGATTGCCGTGTCGACCGTGGCCGATCTGGCGGCGGGGTCCGGCGTGCCGCCGTCGGCCGTGATGCGGTTTTGCCGGATCATGGGGTTCAGCGGCTATTCAGACATGCAGCGCCTGTTCCGCAGGGCCTATGCCCCCGGCCTGCCGGATCATGCGACACGGCTGAGAAACCTCAAGGACAGGGGCGGCGGCAGCCCCGGCGCGCTGATGGCGGAATTCGTCGATGCGGGGCGGCTTTCGCTGGAAATTCTGGCGAAAACCCTGGATGACAGGGCGCTGGACAGGGCCGTGGGCCTGCTGGCGCGGGCGGATATGGTTCATGTCATCGGGCTGCGCCGGGCCTATCCGGTGGCAAGCTATCTGGCTTATGTGTTCGACAAGGTGCAGGTGCCCGCGATGCTGCATGGCGGCGCGGGCCGGCTTGACCACCGCTGTGCCCTGCGGCAGGGCGATGCGCTGCTGGCCATAGGTTTTTCCCCCTGTTCGGAAGAAACCCTTGCGCTGGCGCAGGATGCCCGCGCGCGCGGCCTGCCGGTGGTGGCCCTGACAGACCGGCCGGACAACCCGCTTGCGCCGCTGTCCGATGCCGTGCTGGCCGTTCCTGAAGTGGACTTCGGGGCCTTCCGGTCGCTGTCGGCCACGATTGCGCTGGCCCTGACACTGGCGGTTGCGGTGGGATCAATGCGCGGCTGACGCGCGTTTCGGGCGGGCGTGCAGAAAGCGCTGGGCCTTGCCGGAAGAACGGAATAAATATTCCACAACAACAGGGCGCTCATGAGTCCTGTCGCAAACCACCTGCCGGAGAGAGTGTTGAAGATGAAAACGCTGGATGTCATCACCATTGGCCGGTCCTCGGTTGATCTTTACGGCGCGCAGGTGGGCGGGCGTCTGGAAGACATGGGGTCGTTCCAGAAATATGTCGGTGGATCGCCGACCAACATGGCGACGGGCACGGCGCGGCTGGGCCTGAAATCGGCGCTGATCACCCGCGTCGGCGACGAGCATATGGGCCGCTTTCTGCGAGAGGAACTGGCGCGGGAAGGCGTGGATGTGCGCGGCGTCAAGACCGACTCGGAACGTCTGACGGCGCTGGTGCTGCTGGGCATCCGCGACGACAAGCGGTTTCCGCTGATCTTTTACCGCGAAAACTGCGCGGACATGGCGCTGTGCGAAGACGATATCGAAGAAGCGTTCATCGCCGAGGCGCGGGCCGTGGTGGCAACGGGCACCCATCTGTCGCACAGCCGCACCGAAGCCGCCGTGCTGAAGGCGCTGCATCTGGCGCGCAAACATGGCGCGCAGACCGCGCTGGACATCGATTATCGCCCCAACCTCTGGGGGCTGGCCGGGCATGGCGATGGCGAAAGCCGCTTCATCGAAAGCGCTGCCGTGACCGGGCGGCTGCAATCGACGCTGCATCTGTTCGACCTGATCGTGGGAACCGAAGAAGAATTCCATATTGCCGGCGGCACGACCGATACCATCGCGGCGCTGCGGGCGGTGCGGGCGATCACGCCTGCGGTCCTGGTCTGCAAGCGCGGCCCGATGGGGGCCTCTGCCTTTGCCGGTACCATCCCCGACACCCTGGATCAGGGTGAAGCCGGGCCGGGATTTCCTGTCGAGGTGTTCAACGTGCTGGGGGCGGGCGACGGCTTCATGTCCGGCCTGATCAAGGGCTGGCTGGATGGTGAACCCTGGCCGGTTGCGCTGACCTATGCCAATGCCTGCGGTGCCTTCGCCGTCAGCCGCCACGGCTGCACCCCGGCCTATCCCAGCCTGCAAGAGCTGCACTTCTTCCTTGAGCGCGGCGTCAAGGTGCCCGCCCTGCGCAAGGATGCGGCGCTGGAGCAGATGCACTGGGCCACGAACCGCACCAGGGACTGGCCCGACATGCGCGTTTTCGCCTTTGACCACCGGATGCAGCTGGAGGCGATGGACGGGGCCACCCCGGAAAAAATCGGGGCGTTCAAGCTGCTGTGCCTGGAATCGGCGCTGCGGGTATCCGGCGGAAAGGGCGGGCACGGTATTCTGTGCGACAGCCGATTTGGGCGCCAGGCGCTTTATGCCGCCGCCGGGACCGGACTTTGGATTGCGCGGCCCGTGGAATGGCCCGGATCGCGGCCCCTGACCCTGGAGCCCGAGATCGGGCCGGATTGCGGCGGGCTGTCGGAATGGCCGTTGGATCATGTGGTCAAGGTGCTGTCCTTCTATCACCCCGGCGACACGGCAGAGATGAAGGCCGGGCAGGAGGCGGTGGTAACGCGGCTGTTCCACGCCGCGCGCCGCAACCGGCTGGAACTGCTGCTGGAGATTATCCCGTCCAAGGCCGGCCCTGTCACCGACAGCACATCGGCCGAGGTGATCCAGCGATTTTACGACATCGGGGTCTTCCCCGACTGGTGGAAACTGGAACCTTTTGCCACCGACGCCGCCTGGACCAATGCCTGTGCGGCGATCACGCGCAATGACCCGCACACGCGCGGCGTGGTCGTGCTGGGGCTGGATGCGGCAGAGTCCGCACTGGCGGCATCGCTGGCCCTTGCGGCCCGGCATGACCTTGTGAAAGGCTTCGCCGTGGGCCGCACGATCTTTGCCGATGCGGCCCGCGCCTGGCTTGGCGGGCAGATCACCGATGCCGTGGCGGTGACGATGATGGCAGAGCGGTATCAGCGGCTGTGCTCGATCTGGGACGGGGCGCGCGGACAAAGGGGACTGACAGCATGACGACAATCCGGCTTACCGCAGCGCAGGCGATGATGCGCTGGCTGACGGTGCAGGAAACCGAAGACGGCGGGCGCTTTATCGAAGGCGTCTGGGCGATCTTCGGGCATGGCAATGTGGCGGGCATCGGCGAGGCGCTGTATGGTGTCAGGGATGCGCTGCCGACGTGGCGGGGACATAATGAACAGACCATGGCGCATTGCGCCATTGCCTATGCCAAGGCCGCAAAGCGCCGCCGGGCCATGGCGGTGACAACCTCGATCGGCCCCGGTGCGCTGAACATGGTCACGGCGGCGGCGCTGGCCCATGTCAACCGCCTTCCGGTGCTGCTGATCCCCGGCGATGTCTTTGCCAACCGCGCGCCCGACCCGGTGTTGCAGCAGATCGAGGTGTTCGGCGACGGCACGGTCACGGCGAACGACTGTTTCCGCCCCGTGTCGCGCTATTTCGACCGGATCACCCGGCCCGAACAGCTGCTGACAGCCCTTCCCCGCGCCCTGCGGGTGATGACGGACCCGGCCGAGGCCGGGCCGGTGACGCTGGCCTTCTGCCAGGATGTGCAGGCCGAGGCCTTTGACTGGCCGGAAAGCTTCTTTGCGCCGAAAATCTGGCGCTTTCGCCGGCCCGGGGCGGATGCAGGGGAGCTCGCCACAGCCATTGCCGCGATCCGGGCGGCACGGCACCCTGTCATCGTGGCAGGCGGCGGCGTGATTTATTCGCAGGCGGAGGCAGAGCTTGCCGCCTTTGCCAGCGCGCATGACATTCCCGTGGTGGAAACCCAGGCGGGGAAATCCGCGTTGGGGCATGACCACCCGCTGAATTTCGGGCCTGTCGGTGTGACCGGCGCGTCATCGGCCAACCTGGTCTGCGAATCCGCCGATCTGGTGATCGGGGTTGGCACGCGGTTTCAGGATTTCACCACCGGGTCCTGGTCGCTGTTCAAGAATCCGGCCCGCAAGCTGCTGTCGATCAACGTCCAGGCCCATGATGCCTGCAAGCATGGCGCGATCAACCTTGTGTCAGATGCAAGGGTCGCGCTGCAAACCATTGGCGAAGCTTTGGGATCGCAGAAATTCAAGGCACCGGACGCCGGCCTGCGCCGCGACTGGTTCGCCGCAACGGCCGCCGTCAAGGCCGCCCCGGCCAAGGGCAATGCCCTGCCGACCGACATGCAGGTGATCGGGGCGGTGCAGCGCGCGGCGGGGCCGAAGACGCTTGTCATGGGGGCCGCCGGCACCATGCCGGGGGAGTTGCACAAGCTTTGGGATGCCGCACCCGGCGGCTACCATATGGAATACGGCTTTTCCTGCATGGGGTATGAGATTGCCGGGGCGCTTGGCATCAAGATGGCGCGGCCCGAGGCGGAGGTGATCTGTATGCTGGGCGACGGCAGCTATATGATGGCCAATTCCGAACTGGCGACGGCGGTCATGATGGGTACAGGTTTCACCGTGGTGCTGACCGACAACCGGGGGTACGGCTGCATCAACCGCCTGCAACGCGGCACGGGCGGGGCACCGTTCAACAACCTGCTGGATCAGTCCCATCACGTGAACCCGTCTGCCATCGACTTTGTCGCCCATGCCGCCAGCATGGGCGCAAGGGCAGTGAAGGCCAAGGATATCAAGGCGCTGGAGGCAGAACTTGTTGCGGCGAGGGGGGCAGACCGGCCGGTGGTGATCGTGATCGACACCGATCCTGTGCCCTTTACCGAAGCGGGCGGGTCGTGGTGGGACGTGGCTGTGCCCCAGGTCAGCACGCGCCCCGCCGTGCGGTCTGCCCGCACGGCCTATGAGACGGCCCTGAAAACACAACGCCTTGCTGACTGAACTGCGGGGAAGACAATGATCCTGTACGGAACCAATCCAATCGCCTGGTCGAATGATGACGACCAGACCCTGGGCGCGCAGATCACGCTGGAGCAATGCCTGGACGAGGCGGCAAGGATCGGCTTTGACGGCATTGAAAAGGGGCATAAATTCCCGACGACGGTTGAAGGGCTGAAGGCAGTGCTTGACCCGCGCGGGTTGCGCTTTGTCTCTGGCTGGCATTCCACCAACCTGCTGGTGAACAGCCTGGACAGTGAAAAGGCGGCGATGCAGCCCTTTCTTGATGTTCTCAAGGGCATGGGCTGCGCTGTCATCATCGTCTGTGAAACTTCGAATGCCGTTCACGGCAATGACGCCGTGGCGGTGAACGACAGGCCCCGTCTGGCCGATGACCGCTGGGCGGCCTTCGGTGCGGGTGTTGAGGCGCTGGCGCAGTTTGCCGCCGCACAGGGCATCACCCTGGTCTATCACCACCACATGGGCACCATCGTGGAGACGGAAGCCGAGATTGACCGTCTGATGGCGGCCACCGGCCCCGCCACGCATCTGCTGCTGGATACCGGGCACTGCTACTTCGGCGGTGGCAACCCGGCGAGGCTGGCGCGCCGCCACATGGGCCGGGTGGCCCATATCCATGCCAAGAACGTGCGCCCCGCGATCATGGCAGAGGTCCGCGATCAGGGGCTGAGCTTTCTGGAAGGCGTGCGGCGTGGTGTCTTCACCGTGCCGGGCGACAGCGAAGGCGGAGTGGACTTTGCGCCGGTGCTGAAGACGGCGGCAGAACATGGCTATTCCGGCTGGCTGGTGATCGAGGCCGAACAGGACGCCGCCCTGCGCAACCCGTTCCAGTATCAAAGCCTTGGCCTGAAAAGCCTGAAGGCGATGGCGCGCGACGCCGGGCTGGACCGCTGAGAGCACCGCCCGGGGGCGTTGCCCCCGGACCCCCAGGATATTTGTGAACAGAAAATGGAGCGGGCGGGATGACGGACCTTCTGAGAAAGCCCTCGGGGACCCAAGGCAAGGTGCATGACATCAGCCCGGAAGGCGCGGGATGGGGCTATGTCGGATTCACCCTGTACCGGCTGGCGCCGGGCGACCGGGTGGCGGAAGCCACCGGCGCGCGTGAGGTGATTCTGGTGCTGGTCGAGGGCAAGGCGCACGTCACCGGCGGCGGCACCGACTTTGGCGTTCTGGGCGACCGGATGGATGTGTTCGAAAAGACGCCGCCGCATTGCCTGTACCTGCCCAATGGCACCGACTGGACGGCCGAGGCGACCACGCCCTGCACCCTGGCCGTCTGTTCCGCGCCCGGCCACGGCGGGCATGCCCCGCGCCGCATCGGACCTGAGGGGATCGTGCTGACCCCGCGCGGGCAGGGGGCCAACACGCGCCACATCAACAATATCGCGATGGAGGCGCAGGACTGGTGCGACAGCCTGCTGGTGACCGAAGTCTTCACGCCGGCCGGCAACTGGTCATCCTATCCGCCGCACCGGCATGACGAGGATGACTTTCCCCGCATGACCTATCTGGAAGAGACCTATTACCACCGGCTCAACCCCGCGCAGGGCTATGGGGTGCAGCGGGTCTATACCGGGGATGGGGCGCTTGACGAAACCATGACGGTGAAAAACCATGACGTGGTGCTGGTGCCAAAGGGCCATCATCCCTGCGCTGCCCCCTATGGCTACGAGATGTATTACCTGAACGTCATGGCGGGGCCGGTCCGCAAGTGGCGCTTTCAGAACGATCCCGATCATGACTGGATCTGGCGGCGCGACAATCCGGCTTGAGGGGGCGGTCGGCGCGTGTCACCAAGGCGGGCGAAGGAGAGCCTGCATGAGTGATGACATCCCAGCCAACCTGGTCCGCCGCACCCCCTGGCCTGCCAGTGTCAGCCGCGCCGTGGGCACGCCGCTGCAACCTTCGGTGGTTTATGCGTCGCAAACGCCGGATCAGCTTGACCTGCAGTATCAGGGGCAGGTCAAGGGCTATACCTATGCCCGCGAAGGGCATCCCAATGCCGAGGTGCTGGCGGCCAAGATCGATGCGCTGGAAGGGGTTGTCGGCGGGCTGATTGTCGGCTCGGGCATGGCGGCGGTGACGGCGGCGCTGATGGGCCTGCTGGGTGCCGGCGATCATGTGATCGGGGGCGATCAGCTCTATGGCCGCTCCTTGCGGCTGATGGCGCAGGACCTGGGCCGGTTCGGCATTGCCAGCTCGCTGGCTGATCCGACCGATGTCGGGGCGGTTGCGGCGGCGATCCGGCCAGAAACGAAGATGATCCTGGTCGAGGTGGTGTCGAACCCGACCCTGCGCGTGGCGGACCTGAAGGGCATCGCGCGGCTTGCGAAAGACCGTGGCATCCTTCTGGCGGTGGACAGCACCTTTTCCACGCCGCGCGCCTGCCGCCCGCTGGAGCATGGCGCGGATATCGTCATTCATTCCGTGACCAAGCTGCTGGCCGGGCATTCCGACGTGACGCTGGGCTACGTGGCCGCCCGCGATGGCGCGCACCGCAAGGCGATCCATGATTTCGCGGTGACGCTGGGCTTGACGCCCAGCCCCTTTGACTGCTGGCTGGCGGAGCGGGGCCTGTATTCCTTTCATCTGCGCTATGACCGGGCGGAAGAGAACGCGGCACGGCTGGCCGACCATCTGGCGGGGCTGGCCGGGGTAAAGCGGGTGCTTTACCCGCTGCGCCATGACCACCCCGATCACGACCGCGCGGCAGACCTTCTGGGGCGGCGGGGAGGTAACATTCTGTCCTTTGAACTGTACGGCGGGCGGTCTGCCGCCAATGCCCTGACGCGGGCGATGCCGGATGTGGCCTTTGCGCCGACGCTGGGCGATGTCGGCACCACGCTGTCGCACCCGGCAACCAGTTCGCACCGTGCGATGACGCCGAAGGCGCGCGCGGCGCTGGGGATATCCGAAGGGTTCTTCCGCGTGTCGGTCGGGGTGGAGGATGTGGGCCTGCTGCTGCGCGATTTCACGGCAGGCGTTGCCGCAGCCCAAGGGGCCTAGGCCCGACGGACCGCGCGGCGGGTCAGGGCGGGCAGCCGGGATCGGGGGATGGTATGGAGTCTGAACTGACGCGGTCCCTGCTGGCGGCGGTGCCGATTCCGGTCGTTCTGATCGGGCCGGATGAGCGGATTGCCGGCATCAGCGGTGCGGCGGCGGCGCTCTTGGGCGACGGGCTGATCGGGCGGCATTACATCATGGCAATGCGCCAGCCGGCGCTGCTGGACGTGATCGAGGCGACGCTGCGCTTTCGTCGGGCCGGGACCGTGCGGCTGGTGGTGACGGGGCCTGCGGGCGAGCAGACCTTCCGCGTCACCGTCAGCCCGGTGACGGGCGAGGGGCGGGGCGGCGTTCTGGCCGCGTTTGAAGACATCACCGACGTGGAACAGGCCGGTCAGATGCGCCGCGATTTCGTGGCCAATGTCAGCCACGAGCTGCGCACGCCCCTGACCGCGCTCCTGGGTTTTATCGAAACGCTGAAAGGGGCGGCCCGCGATGACCCGGCGGCGCGGGACCGCTTTCTGACCATCATGGAACGCGAGGCCGGGCGGATGAACCGCCTGGTGCGGGATCTTCTGTCGCTGAGCCGGGTCGAGGCCGAAGAACGCATACGCCCGACCGGGCGGATCGATATTGTCGCCCTGATCGGACAGACGGCCGCCGCGCTGCGCCAGATGACCGAAGGGGCCGGCGTCAGCCTGGCGATCACGGGCGAGAGCGGCCCGGTGATCATCACGGCGGATGCCGATCAGATGACCCAGGTCTTTCACAACCTGATCGAGAACGCGGTGAAATATGGCGGGCCGGGCCGCGCGGTGACGATCCGGGTCAGCCGCGAGGCGCGCGATCTGTCGCTGCGCGGGCCGGCGGTGCGGATTGATGTGATTGATCAGGGCGACGGGATTGATCCGATCCACCTGCCGCGCCTGACCGAACGCTTCTACCGGGTGGACAGCCACCGGTCGCGCGAACTGGGCGGCACCGGCCTTGGCCTGGCGATCGTCAAGCATATCGTGAACCGGCACCGGGGGCGCTTTCAGGTGGACAGCACCCTGGGCGAGGGAAGCACCTTCAGCGTGATCCTGCCTGCGGTGTGACCGCCGGGGGCCAGTCCATGCGATCCAGAGCGAAATACACGCTGTCGCACCATTCCTCGCGCCACAGCAGGGTCCGCTCGGCCCGGTGGGTTTCGCGAAAGCCGAACCGGCTCAGCAGGGCGATGGAGGCCATGTTGCGCGGATCGACTTCCGCCGTGATCTCTGCCGCGTCATGGGCGGCGAAGAGATGCGGGATCAGCACGCCCATCGCTTCGCGGGCCAGGCCCTTGCCCCAGTGATCGGGATGCAGGATGTAGCCAAGTTCGAGGCTTTGCCATGCCCCCGCCTTGCCGATCACCTGCCCGGCATGTTCAACGATGAAGTCATCGCAATGCTCGGTGATCATGGTCTGCAGGAAGTCGGCTGTCTGATCGCGGCTGGCATGTTCGGGGGTGGACCAGTACCGCATCGCCGCCGGATGCGACAGGACGGCATGCAGCCCGTCCAGGTCCTGCGCGCAGGCGCGGCGCAGGACAAGGCGCTGCGTGACCAGCCTCATTGCGGTGTCAGCGTGGTGATCCCCACGGCGGCGGCACGGGCAAGATCGGGGTCCAGCGACATCGGCGTGTATTCGCCGCGCCGCCACAACTCGCCCAGATCATCATAGTGGCGCGACAGCGGATGGCCCGATTGCCCGGTCGAGATGACAAAGACCGAACTGTCGGGATCGGCAAAGTCATAGACCCCCCGGTAGCCCGCACCCTGGACGCTGATGAAGGGATCGGGGTCCTTGCCGCTGGTGCGCCCGCGCATCAGGGTGTCGTCATCGCCGCTGGTCGACTGGCGGATGTTCACCAGATGGCGCAGCACCGGCACCTGGCCCAGCACCGGATGGTCCTGATGGGCCTGATGCGCATCGCCCCAGCGCCAGCTTTCCAGATTGGGGCCATAGCGTTCCACCAGGCCCTGAAGCGCGTCATCCAGCGCCAGCCGCGCCAAGTCGGTACAGGATTCCACCGGCGAGGATTGCAGGATGTCGCACCACACCCCGGCACCATCGGTGTTGCGGTAGACCCGTTCGATGAAGACGGGGTCAGGATGGGTGAAGTCATCGGCCATCGGGCCGATCTCGTCGCGGATCAGCCGGTCCTGCAGCGCGCGCAGCCAGGCCGAATAGATCAGGGGCTCTGGCAGATGTTCGTTCATGTCGCCGTTCCATTCCGCCAGCATGTCCAGCGCCTGGGCCCGCCGCCGCTCTGGCGTGCCGGCGGGGGATGCCGCTGCGGTGAACCACAGATCGGCCCCGACCAGCGGCAGCAGGGTGCGCGCGGCGTTGGACACGGTGTCAAGCTGCGCCTCGATGAAACTGTCGCGGGTATGAACCTCGCGCGTCTGCATCAGGCGCAGCCAGCGGGCGATGCGCTGGGTGTCGCCCCAGTCAAAGCTGACATGGCCGGGAAAGGGGCGGTCCACGGTCTTGTTGTTGGTGTTGCCAAGAATGCCGGTCGCAGGGTTCAGAAAGCGCGGGTTGTCGGCATAGGGAAAAAAGCCCAGCCAGCGGTTTTCCGGCAGCCAGCCCTGGTTCGGCATCCGGCCCCGGCTTTGGTTTCGCGGATCGCGGCGCGGCATCGCCCCGATGACCTGCATGGCGATACCGTCGCTGTCCGCCAGCATCAGGTTCTGTGACGGCGCGATGAACAGTTCCCCCGCCGCCAGCCCCTCCGCCACGGACTGCGCCTTCATCATGCGGATGGCTGCGGTCATCGTGGTATCCGCCGCAGACAGCGCCGTCCACGACACCGAGGCGACATGCCCCGGCGGGGTGATGGCCGCAAGACCGGAATGCGATCCCGGCAGAACCGGGCCGTTCCCGGTCCAGCGCAGGGTCAGGGTGACGGGCAGGGCATCCCTGACATTCAGGATCGACCGGCGGGTTTCAAACTCTGCCCAGCCGTCCGGGGTGCGGTACTGTTCCGGATTTTCGGGGTTGATCCGTTCGACATGCACGTCCAGATCATCAAGATAAGACGAGGTCAGCCCCCATCCCACCGCATCGGACCGGCCCAGAAGCACGGCGGGAACCCCCGGAATCGTCGCCCCGATCACGCCGCCGGAGGTCAGTTGCAAACGCGCAAGGTACCACAGGCCGGGGGCGGTGAAATCCGTATGCGGATCATTCGCCAGCAGGGTGCCGCCCGCCGCCGAGCGGTCGGGGGCCGCGGCCCAGGCGTTCGAGGCACCGCCCATTCCGGCCTGTGCAAAGGGCGACGGCGGCGCATCGGCCAGCCGCACGGGACCTGCACCGGGCAGAACGCCCGGAACAAGACCGGCATAGTCGGGCAGGGCGGCAATGCCCGCGCCGGGATCGTCGGGAAGCAGGTCGCGCAGGCGGGCATCGGGAAGCAGCAGCGAGGCGCGGGCGCGCCGCACTTCGGCTGTCAGGTGGGTGGATTGCTGCAGTGCCATCAGCTTGAGGATCGCGATCGAATCCGCCGGTTGCCAGACCGCGATTTCTGGCTCGAACAGAAAGAACTCGGGTGCCCCCCGGCCGCGCGCGCCGCTGATGACCTGACCGATCCACGCATTGACACCGTTTGAGTATGCCTCAAGCGCGCGTCTGGTCGGCGCGTCCTGTGCTTCGACCGATTGCAGCGCCAGCCCGTAAAGGTCGTAGCGGCGCAGGATTTCGTCAATGCGCGCGGTGCGCTGGCCGAAAATCTCGGACAGGCGGCCCTGCGCGGTGCGGCGCAGCTGGGTCATCTGCCACAGACGGTCCTGCGCATGGGCAAATCCCAGGGCGAAGAAAACGTCTTCATCGGTACTGCCGAAGATATGGGGCACATTGGCGTTGTTGCGCACGATTTCGACCGGGGCCGAAACGCCGGGCAGGATGAAACCTTCGCTGTAATCGGGCAGCGACCGCGACAGGAACTGGTAGCCGGTCACCAGAACCAGAACGCCCAGCACCACAAGGCCGGTGAACAGCCGCAGAAGCCAGCGGAAGGCAACGATCATGACGGTCCAGAACCCGGTGCTTGACGGCAGTCGCAAGGCCGGTTCCTAGTGCATGGGCCTGCCGGACGCAATCGCGCAGCCGCAGGCACAGGCACGAGGCACGGGGCAGGGCGGGGGCAATATGGCGCGGGTGGCATTTCTGGGGCTGGGTGTGATGGGCGGCCCGATGGCGGGGCACCTGCACCGCGCCGGGCATGAGGTGACGGTCTACAACCGCACGGCGGCCAGGGCCGGGGCCTGGATCGAACAGCACGGCGGGCGCGCCGCGCCGACCCCGGCCGAGGCTGCACGCGGGGCCGAATTCGTGCTGGCCTGCGTTGGCAATGACGACGATCTGCGTTCGGTCTGCCTGGGTGACCATGGGGCCTTTGCCGGAATGGCACCGGGGGCGGTGTTTGTCGATCACACCACCGTTTCGGCAAAGGTCACGCGCGAATTGCACGCGCGGGCCGGGGCCGCCGGGCTTGGCTTTATCGATGCGCCGGTGTCGGGCGGGCAGGCGGGGGCAGAAAACGGCGTGCTTTCGGTCATGTGCGGCGGGGATGCCGGCCCCTATGCGCGGGCCGAGCCGGTGATCGCCGCCTATGCCCGCATCTGCCGCCTGCTGGGCGGCAGCGGCGCGGGGCAACTGGCCAAGATGATGAACCAGATCTGCATCGCCGGTCTGGTGCAGGGCCTGGCCGAGGCGCTGGCCTTTGGCCGGAAAGCGGGCCTTGACGGTGCAGCGGTGGTCGAGGTGATCAGCCAGGGGGCCGCCGGAAGCTGGCAGATGGTGAACCGCCACACGACCATGCTGGAAGACCGCTTCGACTTCGGCTTCGCCGTGGACTGGATGCGCAAGGATCTTGGGATTTGCCTTGATACGGCGCAAGAGGTGGGTGCCCGCCTGCCGGTCACCGCGCTGGTCGATCAGTTCTACGGTGACGTGCAGGCGATGGGCGGCGGGCGGTGGGACACCTCGAGCCTGATCAGGCGGCTGAAGGGGTGATTTCGGCTTGCCCAAGGCGCCGGGCCGAGTCCGGGTCATGCGTTGGCAGATAAACCGAGGGTGTGATTGAGAGATACGTCCTGATCTGATCAAGCGTCCGGTGCGACAGCGCATCGTTGCTGCTGACCCCGTCGATCTGCCCGGCCTGCATCAGCGCCTCGGTATAGGACGCATCGCCTGCCAGAAAGACGCTTCCCGCACCGTCTTGCACAATGACAGAGATATGACCCGCCGTATGTCCGGGCGTGGCAACGGCCACGACATCGCCCGCCCGTGTCAGCCTTGAACTGGACGCGAAGGGGCCGAAAGGCCCGTCTGCCAGGTCCAGCGCTGTCGGGTCGAACCAGCTTGGCCATGCATTGGGCAAGTAGCCGCGCAGGCGGCCTGCAAGCCCCTTCGCCCTGGCGAACTCGGCGCGTGAGACGGCAATCGCGCTATGGGGGAAATGACCTATCCCGCCGTCGTGATCGACATGCAGATGTGTCAGCACCACGCAGCGCACATCGCGCGGACCAATCCCCAAAGCCCGTAGCTGCGGCCCGACTTCCTCCTCTGGTTCAAGACGGAACTCGACTTCCCAGCGCAGATAGGGGTGCCAGCTTTCGCGGTTGCGCAACAGGTGGCCGCCTTGCCCGGTATCCACAACGATCACCCCCTCGGGGTGTTCGATCGCCCAGGCAAAGGTCGGCAGCCATCCGGTCCAGTCCGCATCGGTGAAGATGGCAAGCTGTCGGCGCAGGCCGTAGCCGCGCCCGGCGACCTGGGCCTGCTTGATGCGAACCTGACCTGTCTGAATTGCGTGGATTCTCACATCAGGCCCTCACGGAATGATCCGCGTATACTTCACGCCCGACAGGGTGGCCCCGGCGATCAGGCCGGACTGGCCGAAAACGAGCGCGATCACCGGTTGCAGTTCGGTGGTCTGCTTGCCGATGCTGGCCCCGCCCTGGTCCGGTGTGGCATAGCGCAAATCGGTGCCCACGGCCCAGCCATCGCCCCTGCGGAAATCGGCAAGCGCCTCGGGTGTCATGAAGAACAGCGCATGGGCATACTGCTGTGCGCCGATCTGAAGACCGTACGTGGCTTTGGCAGTGGCATAGTAGTCCACCGTCACATCGTTGATCCTGAGCGCCCCGCGCCCGTAGGCCCCGCCAAGGAAAAGGCCGGCCTCGGTCATCAGCGGCATCCACAGCACGCCCGAAGCCCTGGCCGCCAGGTCCTGTGTGCCGGGATAGGTGCTGAACAGAAAGTCGCGCGTTGCATCCACCCGCGCGTCAATCTGCGCGGACGCCCCGCTGCCAACACCGCTTCCGCAGGCGGCAGCGACCAGCAGGAATGACCCCGCAGCGCCAAGAAATGCCCTTCTGGTGATACTGGCCGTCATGATCTGCCCCTTCGAACCCTGCCCCGGTCGCGGGTCTTGGCCCGCTTTTGCAGCAGCATAGACGCTTTCCTGCGCCATGTCATTCACCCTGCGGGCGGGCGGGCGGTGCCTTGCCGATGGCAATGGCCGGCATACGGCCTGTCTGATCCGGGGCCGCGCGTCAGACCGCAGGTGCCAGAAGCGCCGCCGCATCGGGCGCGAAATAGGTCAGAATGCCGTCGCAGCCGGCCCGCTTGAAGCCCAGAAGGCTTTCCAGCATCGCCTTTTCTCCGTCGATCCAGCCGCGCCCGGCCGCCGCCTTGATCATCGCGTATTCGCCCGAGACCTGATAGGCAAAGGTCGGAACCCCGAAGGCATCCTTCACCCGCCGGCAGATGTCCAGATAGGGCATCCCCGGCTTCACCATCACCATATCCGCGCCTTCGCGCAGGTCGCGCTCGATCAGGCGCAGGGCCTCGTCGCTGTTGGCGGGGTTCATCTGATAGGTCTTCTTGTCGCCCTTCAGCGCGCCGCTGGCCCCCACCGCATCGCGGAACGGGCCGTAAAAGGCGCTGGCATATTTCGCGGCATAGGACAGGATCGCCACGTCCCTGTGCCCCGCCGCCTCCAGCGCCAGGCGCATCGCGCCGATGCGCCCGTCCATCATGTCGGACGGGCCCAGAATGTCGGCCCCGGCATCGGCCTGCGCCAGGCTCATCTTCACCAGCGCCTCGACGGTTTCGTCGTTCAGGATGATGCCGTCGCGCACCAGGCCGTCATGGCCGTTCAGGTTGTAGGGGTCCAGCGCCACATCGGTCATCACGGCCAGGTCCGGAAACCCCGCCTTCAGCGCGCGGATGCAGCGGTTGACCAGATTGTCGGCGTCCCAGGCGGCCTCGCAGCCCGCAGTCTTCAGCGCGGGATCGATATAGGGAAACAGGCAGACCGCCGGAATGCCCAGCCGCACCGCCCGCTCTGCCGCCCGCAGGATATTGTCCTGCGACAGGCGCGCCACCCCGGGCATCGAGGCGACCGGTGTTTCGGCACCCGTCCCGTCGCACAGGAACAGCGGCCAGATCAGGTCCTTGACCGTCAGCGTGTTTTCCTGCGCCAGATCACGCAGGGCGGCGGAACGGCGCATCCGGCGGAAACGCATGGCGGGAAAGGCGGCTTGGATCGGGCGCATCGGACTCTCCGGGCTGGTCTTTTTCTGACTGGCACGGAAACCGGCGCGTCTCAAGGGTTGGAATGCGCGGGCGATGTCTGTAGGAACGCCACGGCGGGTTGCGTGACAGGGGCGGTCTGATTGAACGGGTTCGACATCATCTTCGACCAGATCGACCTGCGGTCGTTTTCCAGTCTCTGGTTCTGGCTTGCGGTTGTCGGTGTCTGGACCCTGGCCAGCCACCGCGTGCTGGGCGTTTCCAGCGACATGATCCGGCACGCCCGGAAATATGGCGGGCCTGCCCAGGCCGACCTTGAGGCGCTGGTGCAGATCAAGGTGGCGCGGCTGGAGCGGATTTTTGACGAAGCCGGTGTGGTCATTGTGGGGTTGCTGTTCTTTCTGCTCAGCTCTCTTGCCGTGCTTGGCTTTCATAACGGTGTGGAACTGGCACAGGCGCTGACCCTGATTCTGCTTCCGCTGACCTGGGTCGGCCTTCTGGGTCTGCGGCTGGCACGGCAGGTGCAGGCGGGCAATGCAACCGGCGCGGGGCTGGTCCGTCTGCTGCGCCGCCACCGCATCAAGGTGCAGCTGATCGGGCTGTTGTCGATCTTTGTCACGACGATGTGGGGTGCCTTGCAGAACGCGCAGAACGGTTTTCCGGGTTTCTGACCGGGGAATTGACACCGCCGTCCGCCGCGATAGGGGATCGCCATGCTGACACCCACACCAATTCTTCTGGGCGGCGCCCCCGAGGGGTTTGACGCAAGGCTTGTCGCGCGCGAACTGGCGCGGGGCCTGCCCGTCATGCATGTCGCGCGCGACGACAAGCGGATGGAGGCGATGCGCGCCGCGCTGCGCTTTTTTGCGCCCGAGGCCGTGGTGCTGACACTGCCCGCCTGGGACTGTCTGCCCTATGACCGCATCTCGCCCAATCCCGACCTGTCGGCGGCGCGGATGGCAACGCTGGCCCTGCTGGCCCATGGGGTGCCCGGCCCCTTCATCCTGCTGACCACCGTCAATGCGGCCACGCAGCGCCTTCCGGCGCGCGCCGTGCTGCGCGACGCCTCTTTCAGTGCCCGCGTCGGCCAGCGCGTGAACGAAGAGGCGCTGCGCAGCTTCCTGTCGCGGGCCGGCTTTTCGCCGGTGGCGACGGTGACGGAGCCGGGCGATTATGCGATCCGCGGCGGCATCGTGGATGTCTTTCCGCCCGGACCGGGCGGCCCGGTGCGGCTGGATTTCTTTGGCGACGTGCTGGATGGTGCGCGCAGGTTCGATCCCGAAACCCAGCGCACCACGGAAAAGCTGGCACGGGTTGATCTGGCGCCTGTGTCCGAGGTCATTCTGGACGAGGCTGCAATCACCCGGTTCCGCCGGAACTACCGCAGCGAATTCGGCGCGGCCGGTGCCGATGATCCGCTGTACGAGGCGGTATCGGCGGGCCGCAAGCATCAGGGCATGGAACATTGGCTGCCCTTTTTCCATGACCGGATGGAAACCCTGTTCGACTATCTGCCCGAGGCCGCCGTCCTGCTGGACGACCATGTCGGCAATGCCCGGCTGTCGCGCTGGGAAGGGATCGAGGATCAGTACGATGCCCGGCGCGAGGCGATGACGGCCAAGGGGCGAATGGATACGGTCTACAAGCCTGCCGCCCCCGGCCAGCTCTATCTGGATGACAGCGCCTGGAATGCCGCCGTGGCCGGGCACCGCGTGGTGCAGCTTTCCCCCCTGCCGCAGTCGCCCGGCCCCGGCGTGCTGGACGCGGGCGGGCGGATCGGGCGCAGTTTTGCGCCCGAACGCCAGATGGAAAGCGTCAGCCTGTTCGGCGCGCTGGCCGACCACATCCGAAGCCTGCGCGGCGAGGCACAGGTGGTGATTGCCAGCTGGTCAGAAGGCGCACGCGAGCGTCTGGGCGGATTGATCGGCGATCAGGGGATCACCGGGGCCGTCCCGATCAGCGACGCCCGCCAGATTCCCGCAGGGCGCGGCGGGCTGTTCCTGACGGTCTGGGCGCTGGAGCAGGGATTTGTCGCCGCCGGCCTTGCCGTCATTTCCGAACAGGATGTTCTAGGCGACCGGCTGATCTCCAGGCCGCGCCGGAAGCGCAAGGCGGAAAACTTTGTTTCCGAGGTCAATGCCCTGACGCCTGGCGATCTGGTGGTGCATGTCGAACATGGCGTCGGGCGCTACAAGGGGCTGGAGACGATCAGCGCCCTTGGTGCCCCGCACGACTGCATCGCGCTGGAATATGCCGAAAATGCCCGGCTTTACCTGCCGGTCGAGAACATCGAACTGCTCAGCCGCTATGGGCATGACGAGGGCCTGCTTGACCGGCTGGGCGGCGGGGCCTGGCAGGCAAAGAAGGCCAGGCTCAAGCAACGCATCCGCGACATCGCCGAACGCCTGATGCGCGTCGCCGCCGAACGCCACCTGCGCCACGCCCCCGTTCTGGAAGCGCCCCATGCCATCTGGGAAGCCTTTTCGGCCCGCTTTCCCTATCAGGAAACCGACGATCAGCTGGCGGCAATCGCTGACGTGGTGGCGGACCTTGGGGCGGGCAGCCCGATGGACCGGCTGGTGGTGGGCGATGTGGGCTTTGGCAAGACCGAGGTTGCCATGCGCGCCGCCTTCGTCGCGGCCATGGCCGGCCTGCAGGTGGCCGTGGTGTGCCCGACGACCCTGCTGGCGCGCCAGCATTACCGCAGCTTTGCCGAACGCTTCCGCGGCTTTCCGGTGGAAATCCGCCCCCTGTCCCGATTCGTCCCGTCGCGTGAGGCGGCGGCGACGCGCGACGGGATTGCGGAAGGCGCGGTTGATATCTGTATCGGCACCCATGCCCTGCTGGCCAAGGGCATCCGGTTCAAGTCGCTGGGCCTTCTGATCATCGACGAAGAGCAGCACTTTGGCGTTGCCCACAAGGAACGGCTGAAGGAAATGCGGTCCGAGGTGCATGTGCTGACCCTGACGGCCACGCCGATTCCGCGCACGCTGCAACTGTCGCTGACGGGGGTGCGCGACCTGTCGGTCATCGCCACCCCGCCAGTGGACCGGCTGGCAATACGAACATATGTTTCGGAATTCGACACGGTGACGCTGCGCGAGGCGCTGCTGCGCGAACGCTACCGGGGCGGACAAAGCTTTTTCGTGGTGCCGCGCATTGCCGACCTGCCCGAGGTGGAGCGGTTCCTGAAAGAGCAGGTCCCGGAAGTGACTTATGTCATCGCCCATGGCCAGATGGCCGCCGGGGACCTCGATGACCGCATGAACAGCTTCTATGACGGGAAATACGATGTTCTGGTCACCACCAGCATCGTCGAATCCGGTCTGGATATTCCTGCGGCCAATACGATGATCGTTCACCGCGCCGATATGTTCGGCCTGTCGCAACTTTACCAGATCCGGGGCCGGGTCGGGCGGGCCAAGACGCGCGCCTACTGCTATCTGACCACCAGGCCGCGCAGCCCGCTGACGCCGCAGGCGCTGAAACGGTTGCGCCTGCTGGGGTCGCTTGACAGTCTGGGGGCCGGATTCAACCTGGCCAGCCATGACCTTGACCTGCGCGGCGCGGGCAATCTTCTGGGCGAGGAACAGTCGGGCCATATCCGCGAGGTGGGGTATGAGCTGTACCAGTCGATGCTGGAAGAAACGATTGCCAGGCTCCGCTCGGGCGATCTGGCGGGGCCGACGGCCGGCGATGATCAATGGTCGCCGCAGATCAACCTGGGCGTGCCGGTGCTGATCCCCGAAGAGTATGTGCCCGATCTTGACCTGCGCCTTGGCCTCTATCGCCGCCTGTCGGCGCTGACCACCAAGGTCGAACTGGAAGGCTTCGCGGCAGAGCTGATCGACCGTTTCGGCCCCGTGCCGAAAGAGGTGAACACCCTGCTTCTGGTGGTGCGGATCAAGGCGATGTGCAAGCGTGCGGGCATCTCGCGGCTGGACGGCGGGCCGAAAGGGGCCACGGTGCAATTCCACAACGACCGCTTTTCCAACCCCGCCGGTCTGGTTGATTTCATCAAGGCCCAGGGGCAGGGGGCCAGGGTGGCGGGCAACAGGATCGTGGTGCAGCGTGACTGGAAGACCGAAGGCGACCGCATCAAGGGGGCCTTCGCCATTGCCCGGGACCTGGCCGAACAGGCGATCAAGGGCAAGACCGCCGCCTGACGGTGGGCGCGCCCTGTCCCTTGCCGGTCAGCCCTGGCGCGGGATCAGCCGCATCAGGGCCCAGCCAAGCGCGGCCAGCACCGAAACCCCGGTCATCAGCGGCACCGGGGTGCCGTCAAAGGCCAGCCCCAGCGGCACCGCCAGCGCCACGCCCAGCACCGTGGCCAGTGCCGCCGTGATCGAGGCCGCCATGCCGGCGATATGGCCCACCGGTTCCAGCGCCAGCGCATTCAGGTTGCCGATGGTCAGCCCGGTCATGAAGAAAACGCTGGTGGTCCAGAAGACGTAAGCCGGGAAAGACAGCGCGTCGGGCCACAGGCCAAGGGCAGTGACCGTGGCAAACGCGCCCGACAGGATCACCTGCGTTCCCAGCGCCGTTGTGATCAGATAGCGCATCCCCAGCCGCCCCACGAGGCGCGCGTTGACGAAATTGGCAGACCCCGCCAGCACGGCGATCACCGCAAACCAGAAGGGGAAGGTGGCCCCGCGCCCGAAGGTGATGTCAAAGACCTGCTGGGTGGACGACAGCGTGCCAAACAGCACCCCGAACAGCAGCGCCTGTACCGCCGTTGACACCACGATCACGCGGTACGAGATCACTTCGGCGAAGGCCGCCTTCAGCGGACCCGCCCGCAGCGGTCGGCGGTTTTCGGGCCGCAGCGTTTCCGGCTGGCGCAGGCCCAGCCAGATGCAGCCCACCCCGGCAAAAATAACGAAGGCGATGAACAGCGACCGCCAGCCGAAGGCGGCGATGATCACGGTGCCCGCAGCCGGGGCCACGGCGGGCACCAGCATGAAGACCATCATCGCAAAGCTGACGACCCGCGCCATGTCGCGCCCGGAATGCAGGTCGCGCACCATCGCGATGGAGACGATGCGCGGCGCCGCCACGCCCAGCCCCTGCACCACGCGGGCGATCAGCAGCAATTCCAGCGTCGGCGCGGCCCAGGCGGCTGCGGCCCCGGCGACAAACAGCAGCGACCCGGCCATGATGACCGGCTTGCGCCCGAAGGCATCCGACAGTGGTCCGGCAAAAAAGGTGCCAACCCCCATCCCCAGCACAAAACTGGTCACGATCAACTGGGCGGCGTTGATGTTGTCCGGCGTCAGTTCTGCCGCAATCTGCGGCAGGGCAGGCAGCATCGAGTCGATGGAAAACGCGATTGTGGCGAACAGCATCGCGATCAGGGCGATGAATTCGGTCTGGCCTGGCTGCGGACGGGCCGGCTGCGGCGCGGAACCTGTCGGGGATGTCATCAACGGCCTGTCTTTTCCATGATGTCGCGGATCACCGGGTGCCACGGTCCGGCCGGCTGCGCAGCGGACAGGGCATGGTTACGGGCGATGACAAGGGTCGGCACCGCAACCACCCCGCGCGGGCGGGCATGGGCACTGCGGGCGGCAATCCCGCCGCTGTCCGCATCCGGGTCCGGCAGGCGGGCTGTCACGGCAGGGTCAAGGCCGGCCTCTGCGGCCAGTGGTGCGGTGGATCGGAGGATATCGAAAGCATCCCGATGCATCTACGCGGCCTGCGCCGCCGTTGCAAGGCGGGCTGACCTGCCATATGCCTTCGCGTCATGGGAAACCCGGATGACAGCAGCCTGATCCGCATTGCCCGCGACGGCGGCGGCGAGACGGGTGTCGAGCCGCTGAACCTGGGCAAGCGGGTGCGCGACCTGCGCAAGGCACGGGGCTGGACCCTGGAACAGGCAGCCGTTCAGGCCGGTCTGGCACGCTCCACCCTGTCGAAGATCGAGAACGGGCAGATGTCGCCCACCTATGAGGCGCTGAGGAAACTGGCCGGGGGGCTGGCGGTGTCGGTGCCGCAGCTGTTCACGCCGCCCAGCCGCACAGGGGTCACGGGCCGCCGTGCCGTGACGCGGGCGGGCGAGGGGCAGGCACAGGCGACCGCAACCTATGAGCACGAGTTGCTGGCCCAGGCGCTGACCCGCAAGCAGATGCTGCCCTACCGCGCCCGCATCCGCGCCCGGAATATCGCCGAATTCGACGGCTGGGTGCGGCACGACGGCGAAGAGTTTCTTTACGTGCTGACCGGCGTGGTTCGCCTTTACACCGAGTTCTACGAACCGGTCGACATGAAGCGTGGCGACAGCGCCTATTACGATGCCACGATGGGGCACAACGTTGTCTCCGTGTCGGAAGAGGATGCGATGGTCCTGTGGGTAACCTCGCTGATGTGAAACGGGGCACCTTGCGGCGGGCAAGAGGGAGCCGCTGGATTTCAGGAACAGGATGTGTCCCCTTCCGGAACGGTCACGGCTTCGCGCCCAGGGACCCTGTGGTTCCGTCCGGGCCGGATCACGATGACAGACTCCGGCCCTGTTGCCCTGTTGGCACCCGGCGGGGCTTTGGCCCGCACCGCTGGGCCGGGGCAATGGCCCTGGCCAGAGCAAGACGGGCGCGCGCGTCACGGCGTTTCCCGTCTTCCGCGCAGCAGCCCCTGCGGGCGGCGCGGTTCAGAACCGCGCCAGGGTCACAGGGCGCGGCCCGGTCCGGTCAATAGGCCGTCCAGCCGCCGTCTGTGGCATAAAGCCCGCCGGTGAAATTGGAAGCCTCGTCAGACAGCAGGAACAGGATCATCGCAGCCTGTTCCCAGACCGTGGCAGGTCGGCGCTGGCTGTCGGCATAGGCCAGGATGCTGGCGGTCTTGATCCGCCCCATGGTCGGGCCTTCGGTATCTGCCGCACTGGCCGCCACAAGCGCCCCGGCACGGGCCACCATCGGCGTGTCGGTGGCGGCCATGTTGACCGAATTCACGCGGATGCCATAGGGCGCATAATCGATGGCGGCGTTTCTGGTCAGGCCATTGACGGCATGTTTGGTTGCCACATAGGCCGGGTTGCCGGCCAGCCCCGTCAACCCGGCGATCGAGCCGACGTTCACGATCGACCCGCCGGTTCCCTGGGCCACCATCTGCGCCAGTTCCGCCCGCAGCGTCCGGTAGGTGCCGATCAGGTTCGTGCGGATCACCCCATCCCAATAGGCATCGGTCGATTCATGCAGGCGGGCAAAGATGCGGTCCTTCTGCGCGGCATAGTCGACCGGGTCGCCGGAAAAGACGGCATCCATCACCCCGGCATTGTTCAGCGCCATGTCCAGCCGCCCGAAGGTGCCGACAGCCGCTTCGATCATGCGGCGGCAGGTTTCTTCCTCGGCGATGTCGCCTTCAACAAAAACGGCCTTGCCGCCGTCGCTGACGATTTCCCCGATTGTGGCGGCGCCCAGATCGGCGATCCAGTCAACGCCCACGATATTGGCCCCTTCCCGCGCCGCGCGGATCGCCGCAGCCGCCCCGATGCCGCGGGCGCAGCCGGTGACGATCAGCGTGCGTCCGGCAAGCCGTCCGGGCGTGAAGACCGCCGGATCAATCGGGGCAATGTCCCTGATCCCGACGCCGCCCGACTGGGCAGCGGCTTTGGTGGCCGTTGCCCCCTGGATCGTGGCCCCGGTCGCGACCACGCCTGCGGTCAGCGCAACACCCTTAAGCAAGTCCCTGCGTTCCATGACGGTGTCCTTTGTGGTCAAAGAGTCAAGCCCGAGCCTATCCCCGGGGGGCCTGCGCCGGCAATCCCTAGCCGCCGATGGCGTCGCCGACCATTCTTGCACCGCCGGTGATGTCTTCTCCAACGCCCGCGACCGTATTGCACCCCGCCAGTGACAGCGTGGCAAATACCGGCAGCACAGCCAGTTTCTTCATGCCCGATACTCCCCCTTCAGTGTGGTGCCTGCCGCACCCTTGATCCCGGATCACAGTCAATGTTCAGTCCTGGTACCACCAGACGTCAGGCTGGAACCCCAGCCAGTCCCCATAGATCGGCAGCCGGTCCGGATAGCGCAGCTGCCTTGCATGGGCGATGCGAGAGACGTCCGAATACCAGATCGGCACCACATATCTGCCGCTTGTCAGAACGCGGTCAAGTGCCCGCGTTGCCGCGATGAACTCCTGCGGGTCGGTCGCGGTCAACAGGGCACGGATCATCGCCCCGGCAGCGGGAGAGTTCATGCCCATCCAGTTGCGTGTTCCCGGTTCCGTCACCCCTGCTGCACCCCAGTACAAGGTCTGCTCGTTGCCGGGGCTGAGCGACAGGGACCGGATGTAATGGGTCATGTCGAAGTCATAGCGGTTGGTGCGTTCCTTGTACTGGGCGGAATCGACGGTGGTGACGGTGACGGCAATGCCCAGCCGCCGCAGGGCCTCGACATAGATGTTCGCGATGGACAGCATGTCGTCCTGGCCCTGCACAAGCAGGATGTCGAAGGCGAAAGGGGTGCCTGCGGCATTGGTCAGCACGCCGTCCGTCACGGTCCAGCCCGCCTCCTGCAGCAGGCGGGTCGCCTCACGGATGCCGGTCCGGTTCGCTTCGGACCCGTCAGAGACGGGCAGGGCGTAGCCGTCAAGGGCACCGGAAAGCAGACTGTCGGCAAAGGGGGCAAGAAGTGCCCGCTCACGCCCTTCGGCAGGCGCGCCGGGCGTCATTCCCAGCACCGAATTCGAAAAATAGGACGTGATGCGCGGCTGTACCCCGCCGGTCAGGGTCCGGTTGATGAATTCGAAGTTGAAGGCCTGAATCAGGGCTTCGCGCACGCGCCAGTCGGCAAAGATCTCGCGCCGCGTGTTAAAGACGAAGCCTTCGATGCCCGAGGGGCGCTGATGCGGAATTTCCGACAGAACCACCTGGCCGGATTGGACGGCCGGGAAGCCATAGTTGCCGGCCCAGGCGGCCGGGTTCGCTTCGCGGTAGCTGGTGATGTCCCCGGCCTTGAACGCCTCGAACACAACGCCGCCGTCGCCGAAGTATTCGTAACGCACTTCGTCAAAGTTATGCAGGCCGCGATTGAAGGGCAGGTCGGCCCCCCACCAGTCGGGGTTCCTGAGGTAAGAGATGAAGCGACCCGGCTCGAACGGGCCGATCACATAGGGGCCGGACCCGATGATCGCGTCCAGCGACGAGACGGTGAAATCCTTGCCATCCCACTGCGCCTTTTTCAGGATCGGCCGCAGGCCGAGGATCAGCGGCAATTCGCGGTCTTCGGTGTTGAAGGTGAAGCGGACCGTGCGCGGCCCGGTCTTTTCGGCCTTGGCGATCTTGGCCCAGGCAGCGGCGTAGCGCGGGCTTCCCTGGGTGCCCAGGGTTTCAAAGGACCACAGCACGTCCTCTGGCGTGACCGGGCTTCCGTCCGCGAATCGGGCCTCTTCGCGCAGGGTGAAGGTGACAAAGCTGCGGGCCGCGTCCGTCTCGACCGATTCGGCCAGAAGGCCATAAAGCGTGAAGGGTTCGTCGTAAGACCGGCCCAGAAGTGTCTCCACCGTCAGCGCCGACACGCCTGCGGGGGCATTGCCCTTGAGGATGAAAGGATTGAGCGAATCAAAGCCCCCCGACTCTCCGAAAATGATCCGTCCCCCCTTGGGCGCATCCGGGTTGGCATAGGGCAGGGACACAAAATCAGGTGGAAGGGCAGGCTCTCCATACATAGCTATGCCATGCGCAGGCTGCGCCAGCAGCGGATGGGACGGCAGGCAAACAATCAGGGCCAAAGCGGCCCCCAGACGTGCCAGGGTCTTCAGTGTCATGGCCGGTATGTTCCGATCTGCCTGCATCATCGCGGTCACGCTACTGCTACTGCCCTGCCATTTCAAACTTTTTGCTTGGACTGCCCCGTCTCCGGGCGTATAAGGACAGCACTGCTCGATAGGTTTCTTGCCTGTATGAAACCTGCCTCATGACTTGACGCCGGCCTTGTGCCGGCGTCTTTTTTTGCCCCGCAGCGGATCGGAGCCGTGCCTTTTGCCGGCGCGCCCCCTATCCTGCCGCCTGCGCGGCACAGGGGGGCAGCATGGGCATTGCAGGCAAGACCGCCATCGTGACGGGATCAACCTCGGGGATCGGGCTTGGCATCGCCGAAGCCCTTGCTGCGGCCGGGGCGCATGTGGTGCTGAACTCTTTCACCGACGGGACAGAGGATCATGCGCTGGCCGCCGCCATGGCCGGCCGCCACGGTGTCCGGGTGCGCTACATCCGGGCGGACATGTCAAAGGGCGACGACTGCCGCGCCCTGGTCGAACAGGCGGGGGCCTGCGATATTATGGTCAACAACGCGGGCATCCAGCACGTCGCCCCGATCCCCGGATTTCCGGCCGCGAAATGGGACGCGATCCTGGCGATCAACCTGACTTCGGCCTTTCACACCACCGCCATTGCCCTGCCGATGATGCGCAAGAGCGGCTGGGGACGGATCGTCAACATCGCCTCGGCCCATGGCCTGACCGCCAGCCCGTTCAAATCGGCCTATGTCGCGGCCAAGCATGGCCTTGTCGGCCTGACCAAGGTCACCGCGCTGGAAACGGCGGGCGAGGGCATCACCTGCAACGCAGTCTGTCCCGGCTATGTGCTGACCCCGCTGGTCGAGGCGCAGATCCCCGAACAGATGGCCCTGCACGGCATGGACCGCGAGACGGTCCTGCGCGAGGTGATGCTGCAACGCCAACCGTCGCGCCAGTTCGCCACCACCGAACAGCTGGGCGGCACGGTGACCTTTCTGTGTTCCGACAGCGCCGCACAGATCACCGGCACCACGATCAGCGTGGACGGCGGCTGGACGGCGCTGTAGCCGATGGTGCTGAAGATCAACATCGCGCTGCAGGGCGGGGGCGCACATGGCGCCTTCACCTGGGGCGTGCTGGACCGGCTGCTGGAAGAGGACGGCATCGAGATTGCAGGCATTTCCGGCACCTCGGCCGGGGCGCTGAACGGGGCTGCCTACAAATCCGGCTGGCTGACCGGCGGGCGGCGCGGGGCAAAGGAAAATCTGGACTGGCTTTGGGCGCAGGTCGGCGCGGTGGGCGACATGCGCCTTGCGGCCTGGATGCTGCCGTTCCAGCCCTGGCTGCGGCAGATCACGGACGCTGTCGATGCGGCAATGCCGGTGTCGCCGCAGGGATTGCTGGCGCAGGTGGTCTCGCCCTATGGCTTCGGTCCGTTCTGGCGCAACCCGCTGGAGCGGGTGGTGCGGCGGTTCCACTTTGACAAGGTCTGCGCAGACCAGGATCCGCGCCTGTTCGTAAGTGCCACCAATGTGCGCACGGGCAGGATCCGGGTGTTTTCCGGGGCAGAGATCACGACCGAGGTCATCCTGGCCTCGGCCTGTCTGCCAACCGTCTTTCAGGCGGTGGATGTGCCGGACCCGGACACGGGCAAGGTGGAGACCTATTGGGACGGCGGCTACACCGGCAACCCGGCGCTGTTCCCGCTTTATGCGCCTGATCTGCCCGATGACATCGTGATCGTGAACATCAACCCGCTGCGGCGGGAAGAGGTGCCCGATACGGCGGTCGAAATCCAGAACCGGATCAACGAGATCAGCTTCAACGCCTCGCTTCTGGCCGATCTGCGGGCGATCAATTTCGTGAAGGAACTGATTGCCGGGGGAAAGATCGCCAGGGGCGCGATGAAGGATGTGCTGGTGCACATGATCGCCGATGATCCGCTGATGAACGGGCTTTCGGCAGGAACAAAGCAGCTGGCGTCGCCCTATCTGCTGTTCCGGCTGAAGGATGCGGGGCGGACGGCGGCGGCAAGTTTTCTGAAGGCGCACCGCAAGGATATCGGCAAACGCGCCAGCGTTGACCTGCGGGCGCTGTTCGGCTGAAACCTGCCGGTCCTGACATTTTCCCGCTTGCGCGTCAGGGCGCGCCGGCCGCCGGGGGCTGCGACGGATCCTTTGGGTTCGGATAGACCAGCCCTGCAGAGATGATCATTTTCGCGGCGTCTTCAAGCGACATGTCAAGCAGGATCACATCCCGCGCCGGAACATAGACCAGAAAGCCCGAGGTCGGGTTCGGCGTGGTGGCAACAAAGACTGTCAGCACGTCACCCTCCACGGGAATCCGCTGGGCAATCTCGCCCCGCGCCTTGGTCGAGACAAAGCCGATGGCCCAGATTCCGGGCCGGGGAAACTGCACCAGACAGGCCTTGTCAAAGTTCGTCTCGGATTGGGCGAATACCGTTTCCGCAATCTGTTTCAGGCCGTTGTAGATCGATCTGACCACCGGCATCCGGTCCACCATCCGCTCGGCGGTGCGGATGATCGACCGGCCGATCAGCCCCTTGGCGACCCAGCCGATCAGGATGGTGAAGATCAGAAAGACAACCACCCCGACACCGCGGATGCTGACGCGGGTTTCGGGGCCGAAGTAATCCTTCAGCAGCGTGTCGGGCTGCCAGGCCTGCGGCACCAGCGGCAGCACCCAGCCGTCGATCCAGCCGACCACGGTCCAGATCAGATAGATCGTCAGGCCGACGGGCAGAACAACGATCAGACCGGTCAGGAAGCTGGAACGCAATCCTGCAAGGATGCCGCGCTTTCTGGCATTGTGTTCATCGGGCATGAAGGGTCCTGGGGCAGGTACGCCACCCTGGCGCGGGGCGGACTGTAAAAGCGCGACGGGCAGGCTTCAATCCCGAAATGCCCCCCCGGGATATACCCGGCCATCAGGGGTCAGGCGGCGCGGGCCCGCGCAATTTCGCCCGCAACGGCGGCACCAAGGCGCGCGTTGTTCAGAACCAGCGCGATGTTTGCCGCAAGTGATCTGCCGGCGGTCAGGGTGAAAATGCGGTCCAGCACAAAGGGTGTCACGGCCTTGGCCGCAATGCCCTGCGCCCGGGCCTCTGCCAGGGCTTCGGTGATCACCGGGCCGATGACGCCTTGGGCAATCTCGTCCCCGGCGGGGATCGGGTTTGCCACCAGCTGCCCGCCGGGAAGGCCAAGCGTGGCGCGCATCAGGTGGGACGCCGCGATGTCGGCGGGGCTGTCCATCCGCAATGGCGCACGCAGGCCCGATGTGCGCGACCAGAAGGCTGGCAGATCGTCCTGTCCGAAGGCGATGACGGGCACGCCCAAGGTTTCCAGAACCTCCAGCGTCTTGGGCAGATCGAGGATCGCCTTGGCACCGGCGGCGATCACGGTCACGGGCGTGGCTGCCAGCTCGTGCAGGTCTGCCGAAATGTCAAAACTTGTCTCGGCACCGCGATGGACCCCGCCAATGCCGCCGGTGGCGAAAACGTCGATCCCCGCCAGATGGGCGCAGATCATGGTGGCCGCCACCGTGGTTGCCCCGGTGCGGCCCGTGACGAGGCAGGCGGCCAGATCGGCGCGCGACAGTTTCATCACGCCGCTGGCCTGACCCAGCCCTTCCAGTTCGGCGGCACCCAGCCCTATGTGGATGCGCCCCGCCCTGACGGCGATGGTGGCGGGAACCGCCCCGGCGGCGCGCACCGCTTCTTCGACGCGCAGGGCGGTTTCAACGTTTTGCGGATAGGGCATGCCATGGGTGATGATGGTCGATTCAAGCGCCACCAGCGGGGTGCCATTGGCGCGCGCGGCGGTCACTTCGGCAGAGAAGTGCAGGGGAAGCTGTGTCATGACCCGATATCTCCGGCAACGTAATCGGCGGCGGCGCGCAGGGCCGCCCCAAGGGCGGCGGCGCGGCCGGTGCCGCGCATTTCGGCCACAAGATGGGCGGCCATGAAGGTATCCCCTGCGCCGGTGACGCGCGTGACCGGCACTGGGGGCGGGGCATCTGTCACGATACCCCGCCCTGCCATGCCGTCGGCGCAGGCGCGGGCACCATCGGTCACAAGCACGCGCAGCGCACCCCGTGCCAGCAGGCCCTGCGCCGCATCGGGCGCGCTGGCAAAGCGGGTCCGGCACAGACGCCCCGCTTCCTGAAGATTGACATACAGCGTGGCGCGCGGGTGGCAGATGAGCGGCAGCAGCCGTTCGGCCTTGCCCGGACTGGCGGAGGCCACGCGCAGGTCCGCGCCCGCAAACAGCGGCGAGGCCGCGATATCCGACAAAAGCGCGGCCGTCAGGTTGCCGTCAAGGGCGATCGGCCCGGTCCAGGGGGTGTCGGGCGACCCAAGGCGGCCGTCGCCCAGCGGTGCCAGAATCCGCTTCCCCGCCGCTTCCAGGGAACGGGCATCGGCCACGCCCGCAACCAGGCCGTTCGCGCCTTCGATGGCCATGTAACGGTCGGTCGGCAGGTCGGCAGACCGGTACAGCGTATCAGTGATCAGCCCCATGCGCTGGCAGGCGGCAACCAGGTCTTCCCCTTCGGCATCCCGCCCCACACAGGACAGAAGGGCAGGCCGCAGGCCAAAGCGCCGCAAGGTCCTTGCGATGTTCAATGCCACCCCGCCGGGCAGGCGCGTGATCCGGCCGGGCAGGTCCGCACCCCGGCGCATGGCCGTCTGCGAATGCCCGATGATGTCCCACAGGACCGATCCGAGGCAAAGGATGTCTGGCATGTTCATGGGGCCGGTTGTCGCCCGGCCCCGGTCCGCGCGCAAGGGACGCCGGTCATCGCGCGGGCGATGCTTTCCGCCCGGTTTCTTTCGGGTATCAGCCGCGCAGTCCGGTTTCCTCCAGCAGACCTTTCTTCTTGGCCTCGTAATAGTAGCCGCGCGCATACCAGCGCACCGCATCGTCCGGATCGCCGTCCGAGACAAGCCAGGCACCCCGCAGGTACTTGACCCCGTATTTGAGGTTCGTGCCGGCATCAAGCAGCCCGTCATCATGGCCGCGATAGCCCATGGTCCGGGCCGTGCGCGGATCAATCTGCATCAGCCCGTAGTACCGCCCGTTGCGGGCCTGCGCGTTGTGATCGCTTTCGCGCAGGATGACCCGCTGCACCAGACTGACCGGCACGTCATAGTGATCGGCATAGTGTTCGATCTGCCGGCGCATCTGCGGGGTTTCGTTCGGGTAAAGATCGCTGCGGGAACTGACATCTTCGGACCGCCCGCAGGCTGCAAGGGTCAGGACAAAGGCAAGGACGGCGCGACGGCGGGTTATCATCAGGATCGGTCACCTGGGACAGGGAATATGAGGATAGCCGGATGCAGGCCCGGTGGAAAGACCGCCAGATCGCCATGCGCGCCGCGCTGCCGGTGCGCCGGGGTTCGCAGGTGCTTTGCCTTGCCCGACGGCGCTGATAGACTGTGCGGCGGAAGGAGCGCCCGTGCAGGATATCCGGCAACTTGAAACCGCGCTGATCGTGGATGACCATCCGCTGTTCTGCGACGCCTTGTCGATGACCCTGCGCGCGATCGCCGGGCTGCGGATGATCGAAACGGCGGACGGTCTGGAAACCGCCCTTGCCCGGCTTGACCGCGGACCGGTGCCCGATGTCGTGGTGCTTGATCTGAACCTGCCGGATGTCACCGGTCTGGAAGGGTTGATCCGCATCCGCGCGGCGGTGGGCGGGGTGCCGGTTGTCGTGGTATCCTCGCTGGCCGACAACCGGGTGATCGGGGCGGCGCTGCGCGCGGGTGCGGCCGGATTCATTCCCAAGCATTCCCGGCGTGAGGTGTTCCGCGCGGCTTTTGACGCGATTCGGGGCGGATCGTTCTTTGTGCCCGACGGTTTCGTGCCGCAGGCCGATCCGCAGGCCCCCGCGACACAGCAGGAAGACGCGATTGCGCGTCTTGCGCTTCTGACGCGCCAGCAGGCCAAGATTCTGGCGCTGGTCTGCGAAGGCCGGCTGAACAAGCAGATCGCCTATGACCTGGCGATTGCCGAAACCACGGTCAAGGCCCATGTCACGGCGATCATGCGCAAGCTTGGGGTGCAAAGCCGGACCCAGGCCGTGCTGATCGCGCGCGAGGCCAGCTTTGCCAGCCTGATGCCCGAAAACGGCTGAACAGGGCTGCCGCGCGGGTGACGGCGGGGCTTTGGCCCCGGCCAGACCGCGCAGCAGGCGCGCGGAAGACTTCCCGGTCTTCCGGCCCGCAGCCGAAGCGGTTGGCACCTTTTCAGCACCCTGTTAGGGTCCATCGGGTCGGGGGGGGGGAACCGGATGGATATACCGCGCGCGGCTTGGATCGAACCGGGGGGGCCGTCTTGTTCCCCCTGATCGCAAGCGCAACCATAGATGCCGGTCAGCAGGATGCCGTGCAGGGGCTGGCACAGATGCTGGGGCAGGGGCCTTTTGCGCTGGTGATCCTGTTCATCTCGCCGCAGGCGGATATGGCGGCGCTGACCGCCGGGCTTGACGCGGTGTTTCCCGACACGCCGGTGATGGGCTGCACCACGGCGGGCGAGATCGGCCGCGACGGTTATGCCGAAGGGCAGATCGTGGCCGTGGCCCTGCCGTCGGCGCATTTCGGGGCAGAGGTGCTGCTGGTGCCCGATCTGGACGATCTCAGCCCGCAGGCGCTGATCACCCGGCTGATCCGCGTCCGTCAGGGTCTGATCCGCGCACGGCCGGACTGGCGGCACGAGTTTGCCTTTCTTCTGGTCGACGGGCTGTCGATCCGCGAAGATGAACTGACCGCTGCGCTGGCCTCGGGGCTGGGGCCGGTGCCGCTGTTCGGCGGATCGGCAGGGGATGGCACGCGGTTCAAGGAAACCTTCGTGCTGTACCGGGGGCAGGCGCTGCGCAATGCCGCCGTGCTGGCGATGGTGCGCAGCGATTGCCGCGTCAAGGTGTTCAGCCTGGATCATCTGGTGCCCACCGACCGGCGCATGGTGGTGACAGAGGCTGATCCGCGCAGCCGCACGGTGCGCCGCATCAATGCCGAACCCGCGGCGCGGGAATATGCGCGTCTGCTGGGCAAGGATCCGGCGCAGCTGACAACCTTTACCTTTGCCGCGCACCCCGTGGTGGTGCGCATCGGCGGCAAGCATCACGTGCGCGCCATCCGGCAGGTGGCCGACAACGGTGATCTGGTGTTCTTTTCGGCCATTGACGAAGGCCTGGTCCTGACCCTGGCGGAACCGCACGACATGGTGGCGCATCTCCGGGCCGAGCTGGGCACCCTGGCCGAAGGCGGCGCGCCCGATGCGATCATCGCCTGCGACTGTATCCTGCGCCGGATGGAGGCGATGGAAAAACAGCGCTCGGGCGCAATTTCGGCCCTGTTGCAGCAGCACCGCGTGCTGGGCTTTTCAACCTATGGCGAGCAGCTGAATTCGATGCATGTCAACCAGACCATGACCGGTGTGGCGATCTATCCGCCCGAAGGCGGGCAGGGATGACCGACACGCTGATCAATCCGGCGGACAGCCCCGAGCGGCAGGCGCAGAAGCTGATGCAGATCGCCCAGGTCCTGATGCGGCGGGTCGAGCAGATCACCGACGACAGCGGTGCGGCCTATGCCCAGTTCCAGCGCGCGGCGCTGCTGGAAGAACAGGTGCGCGAGCGCACCGTCGATCTGGAACGGGCGCTGGACCTTCTCAACGACTCCAACGCGCGGCTGGCCGAGGCGAACCGCGCGACCGAAGCGGCGCGACAGAACCTGGCCAATGCCATCGAGACGATTCAGGAAGGTTTTGCCCTGTTTGATGCCGGTGACGTGCTGGTGCTGTGCAACTCTCGCTTCGGCATTCATATGCTGGACATCCGCGATGCGCTGAGGCCGGGCCTGACCTTTGCGCAATATGTCGATCATGTCAGCCGGTCGCGCTATCTGGAACTGCCCGAAGGCGAGCGGCCCGAAGACTGGGCCATGCAGCGGCGGCGGCGGCATCAGGACCGCCATGTCATCTTCAACCTGCGCCTGCTGCGCGACCGCTGGGTGCAGGTGTCTGAACATCGCACGGCGGATGGCGGAACCGTCATCCTGCAGACCGACGTCACCGAGATCATCCGGCTGGAGCGTCAGGAACGCGGCAAGATGCTGGACGATCAGGCGCGCGTCATCCGCGCAACGCTGGATCACATCAACCAGGGGGTCTGCATCTTTGATGAAAGCCGCCGCCTTGTGGGCTGGAACGACCGGCTTGGGTCGCTGCTGGCGATCCCGGTGACGCGGTTCCGCATGGGGGCCAGCTTTCCCTACCTGTTGCAGCGTTTCGGCGAAGAGGTGGCCTTCGGCGAAGGCATGACGGCCCAGCGGCTGAATGCCTGGGTGCATGGCGAGGGGCCGCGCCCGCCCCTGTCTTTCGAGGCGCGGCGCGGCGATGCCCTGATCCTGGATGTCTTTGCCCAGGAGATGCCCGACCGGGGCTTCGTGATGAGCTTTACCGATGTCACGTCCGAACGCGCCGCCATCGCCGGGCTGAGCCGGGCCAACGAAACGCTGGAAGCCCGCGTGCTGGAGCGGACCCTGGCGCTGGAGGATGCCCTGGGCAATGCCGAACGGGCCAATGCCTCGCGCTCGCGCTTTGTGGCGGCGGCCAGCCATGATCTGTTGCAGCCCCTGTCGGCGGCCAAGCTGTTCATCTCGTCCATCGGCGAAGACAGCCTTGCCCCCCGCGCGCGCGAGGCGCTGGACAAGGCGCAGAACGCCCTGATGTCGGTGGAAGACATTCTTGCCGCCCTTCTGGACATCTCGAAGCTGGAAAGCGGGCGCGCGGCGGTCTCGGTGGGGCCGGTGCGCATGGATCGGCTTCTTGCGCAACTGCGGGACGAATTCGCACCCCTGGCGGCGCGCAAGGGGCTGAAGCTGCGCGTGGTGCCGACGGGTGCCGTCGTGGCCTCGGACCCGGCCTATCTGCGCCGCATCCTGCAGAACCTGATCGGCAACGCGGTGCGCTATACCGCGCGTGGCAAGGTGCTGGTCGGCGCGCGCCGTCGGCGCGGCATGGTGCGGCTGGAGGTCTGGGATACCGGACCGGGAATCCCGGAAGAGGAACAGGACAATATCTTTCTGGAATTCCGGCGGCTGAATGCCCCGGCCTCGGCCAGCGAAGGCATGGGCCTGGGTCTGGCGATTGTCGAGCGTGCCTGCGCGCTGCTGGGCCATCCGCTGGGCCTGTCATCGGTGGTCGGGCGCGGCACCGGCTTCATGGTGCAGGTCCCGCTGGCCGAAGGCGCGGCCCCCGCGCCTGTGCCCGAACAGCGCGCTCCGCGCCCTGCGGCACGCGACCGGATCGCCTTTCTGGTGGAGAATGACGAGGATCTGCGCCGCGCCATGGTGCTGCTGCTGGAAAAATGGGGCGTCTCGGTGCTGGATGCTGCCAGCGGCGAAGAGGCATTGTCGCTGATCGACGAGATCGGCATCCTTCCCGATTGCCTGCTGGTGGACCATCAGCTGGGCACCGGGATGACGGGGCTGGATTTCATCGCGCGGCTTCATGCCGCCCACGGGCCGGTGCCCGCGCGGCTGATCACCGCCAACCGCATGCCGCAGGTTCAGGCGCTGTGTGCCGCCGCCGGGGTGGAGATGATGATGAAGCCGATTGATGCCCGTGCCCTTGAAGCCTTTCTGAACGGCCTGCCGCCGCCGCGATAAGCCTCTACGACCAAGGTCACATAGAAGCGGGCCGGACTTCGCCCTAGTATCCAGCAACCCCAAGAGGATCAGATGCAGCTCACAGACCAGCGTGACATCAAGGCAGACCCGGCAACCGTCTGGGCCGCCATCCTGAACCCCGAAATTCTGATGGCCTGCGTTCCCGGCTGTGAAAGCATGACAGGCACCGCCGAGACCGGATTTGAAGCGGTCGTCGTCCAGAAAGTCGGACCGGTGAAGGCGCGTTTCACCGGTGTCGTTACCCTGTCCGATATGGTGCCGGGCCAAAGCCTGCGGATCAGCGGCGAAGGCAAGGGCGGCCCTGCCGGTTTTGCCAGGGGCGGGGCCAATGTGACCTTCAGCGAAATTCCCGGGGGCACGCGCCTGTCCTATGACGTCGAGGCCAGCGTCGGCGGCAAGCTGGCGCAGCTTGGCTCGCGCCTGATCGACGGATTCGCCAGGAAAATGGCGGATGACTTCTTCGAGCGGTTTCAGCAGGCCGTCGAAGGACCGGCCGCGACGGCCGACGGGACAGCAGAGGGGGGCGACACTGCGGGAGGCGAAAACGACCCCGGTGGCGGCGAAAAGAAGAAGGGCTGGCTCAAACGCATCATGGGCTGAGACACCCGATACCAAAGAATGACCAAGGGAGGAAAACCATGACGGATGTCACAATGACCGTGAACGGCAAGGCCGTGTCTGGCGATGTGGAAGGGCGCACGCTGCTGTCGTCCTTCCTGCGCGAAGGGCTGGGCCTGACCGGAACGCATGTGGGCTGCGACACCTCGCAATGCGGGGCCTGTGTGGTGCATGTCGATGGCAAGCCGGTGAAAAGCTGCACCGTCTTTGCCCTGGATGTGGCAGGGGCCACGGTCAGGACCATCGAAGGCATGGCCAATGCCGACGGGTCGCTGGGCGTGATCCAGCAGGCGTTCCAAGACCACCATGGGCTGCAATGCGGCTTCTGCACGCCGGGCATGGTGATGAGCGCCGCCGCCCTGCTGGCGGACAATCCCAAACCGACCGAATCCGAGGTGCGCCATTACCTGGAAGGCAACATCTGCCGCTGCACCGGCTATCACAACATCGTCAAGGCGGTGCTGGCGGCCAGCGGCCAGGACGTGGCTGCGGTCGCGGCAGAGTAAACATCCGGACGGTGCGGCGCGATCCGCACCGTATGACACAAAAGGCCGCGCCACGGCGTGCGGCAGGTTCATCAGGGGAGGACGACATGCCCAAAGATGGTGGCATCGGCGCCAGCACAGTCCGGCGCGAAGACATCCGGTTTCTGACCGGCAAGGGGCGGTACACCGCCGACATCAACCTGCGCGGACAGGCCTATGCCTGTTTCCTGCGCTCGGAAGTGGCCCACGGGCGGATCAACCGGATCGACACCGCCGATGCGCGCGCGATGCCGGGTGTGCTGGCGGTGATGACGGGCGCGGATTTCGCCGCCATGGGCGGCAACCCCGCCGGATGGCACATTCCCAGCCGCAACGGCGAGGCGATGAAGGAACCCAAGCGCCCGGTTCTGGCCCATGGCAAGGTGCGCCATGTCGGCGATGCCTATGCCGTGGTCGTGGCTGAAACGCTGGAACAGGCGCGCGATGCCGCAGGGGCCATTGTGGCCGACATCACCGAACTGCCCGCCGTGGTCGACATGGCCCAGGCCGTGGCCAACCCGGACCTGCGCGTGCATGACGAGATTGCCAACAACGTCTGCTTTGACTGGGGCTGGATCGAAGACAACCGCGCGGCCGTGGATGCGGCCTTCAAGGCGGCCCCGCATGTGACCACGCTGGAACTGGTGAACAACCGTCTGGTGCCGAACGCGATGGAACCACGCGCCTCGATCGGCGATTACGATTCGGGAACGGGTGATTACAAGCTGTACACCACCTCGCAGAACCCGCACCTGAGCCGCCTTCTGATTGCGGCCTTCGTCATGGGCATTCCGGAAAACAAGCTGACCGTGATCGCGCCCGACGTCGGGGGCGGTTTCGGATCGAAAATCTATCACTATGGCGAGGAAGCCGCCGTGCTGGCGGCGTCCAAGGCGCTGAACCGCCCGGTGAAATGGGTGGCCGACCGGTCGGAAAGCTTCCTGTCGGATGCCCATGGCCGCGACCATGTGACCAGGATCGAACTGGCCACGGACCTTGAGGGCAACTTCCTGGCGCTGCGCACCGAAACGCTGGCGAATTTGGGGGCCTATCTTTCCAACTTTTCCACCGCGACGCCGACCTTCCTGCACGGCACCCTGATGGCCGGGCCCTACAGGACCCCGCTGATCTATGTGAACGTCAAGGCGGTCTTCACCAATACGGCCCCGGTCGATGCCTATCGCGGCGCGGGGCGGCCCGAGGCCACCTTCTCGATCGAGCGGGTGGTGGACAAGATGTGCCGCGAGTTGAAGCTTGATCCGGTTGCGGTGCGGCGCAAGAACCTGATCCAGCCGGACCAGTTTCCCTACACCACGCCGGTCGGGCTGGTGTATGACACCGGCAATTACCCCGCGACGCTGGACAAGCTGATCGAGATTGCGGATTTCAGCGGTTTTGAGGCGCGCCGCGCCGAAAGTGCCAGGCGCGGCAAGCTGCGCGGCCTTGGCCTTTCGACTTGGATCGAAGCCTGCGGTATTGCGCCCTCCAACCTTGTGGGGGTTCTGGGCGCGCGTGTCGGTCTTTACGATGTGGCGACGGTGCGGGTCAACGCCACCGGCAACATCAGCGTGATGACCGGGGCGCACAGCCACGGACAGGGTCATGAAACCGTCTTTGCCCAGATCGTGTCCGACAAGCTGGGAATTCCTGCGTCCAGCATCGACATCGTGCATGGCGATACGTCGAAAATCCCCTTCGGCATGGGCAGTTACGGGTCGCGCAGCCTTGCCGTGGGCGGATCGGCCATGGTCAAGGCGGTGGACAAGATCATTGCCAAGGGCAAGAAGATTGCCGCCCATATGCTGGAGGCGGCGGAAGACGACATCGTGTTCGAGGACGGCAAGTTCAGCGTCACCGGCACGGACAAGGCCAAGACCTTTGGCGAGATCGCCTTTTCCGCCTATGTCCCGCACAATTACCCGCTGGAGTCCCTGGAACCGGGGCTGGAGGAAACGGCCTTCTACGATCCGGCGAATTTCACCTATCCCGCCGGGGCCTATGCCTGCGAGGTTGAGGTTGATGCCGAGACGGGCCGGGTCGAGGTTGTGGGCTTTGCCTGCGCCGATGACTTCGGCAATGTCATGAACCCGATGATCGTCAACGGTCAGGTGCATGGCGGTGTCGCGCAGGGCATCGGGCAGGCGCTGCTGGAAGCGGCGGCCTATGACGACAACGGCCAGCTTCTGACCGGATCCTACATGGATTACGCGATGCCGCGCGCCGATGACCTGCCGATGTTCACCGTGGATCACAGCTGCAACACGCCCTGCACCCACAATCCCCTGGGCGTGAAGGGCTGTGGCGAGGCCGGGGCCATCGGATCACCCCCGGCGGTGGTCAATGCGGTGATCGACGCGCTGCATCGCGCCGGTCATACTCATGTCACCCATATCGACATGCCGCTGACGCCGTCGCGCGTCTGGTCGGCGATCCAGAACTGAGGGAGGAAACGATGCATAACTTCGACTTCGTAAAGCCGTCCTCGGTGGCGGATGCGGTCAGGGCGCTGTCTGCGGAAGGGGCGCAGGCCCTGTCGGGCGGGCAGACCCTGCTGCCGACAATGAAGCAGCGGCTTGCAGCCCCCGCCGTGTTGGTCAGCCTGACCGGGATTGCGGACACCAGGGGCGTGTGCCTGGACAATGGCGCGCTGTCGGTGGGCGGGGCCACAGCCCATGCCGTGGTGGCGCAGGAGGCGCGGAAATACTACCCGGCGCTGGCCGATCTGGCAGGCGGCATCGGCGATCCGGCGGTGCGCAGCCGCGGCACCATCGGCGGTTCGCTGGCCAACAATGATCCCTCGGCCTGCTATCCGGCGGCCGTGCTGGCCTCGGGGGCGACGGTCATCACCGACCGGCGCAGGATTGCGGCGGATGACTTCTTTCAGGGCATGTTCGCCACTGCGCTGCACGACGGCGAAATCATCACCAGCGTTGTCTTTCCCATCCCCGAGAAAGCCGCCTATGTGAAGTTCAACCAGCCCGCATCGCGCTTTGCCCTGACCGGGGTCTTTGTGGCCAAATATGGCTCGGGTGTGCGGGTGGCGGTGACGGGAGCATCGGCCAACGGCGTGTTCCGCTGGACAGAGGCGGAACGGGCGCTGTCCGCTTCCTTCACGCCGGCCGCCATCGCCGGTCTGTCCCTGCCGTCCGACAGCATGATTGCCGATCTTCACGGCTCGGCAGCCTACCGGGCCAACCTGGCCAGGGTGCTGACCGGGCGGGGTGTCGCTTCGGCGCATTGAACACGCGTGCGGCCCGCCCGGAAACGGGCGGGCCGCCTGTCTTGCGACCGCAGCCGGGGGCCAGCCCACCTGTCGCGCCTGCGGCGCGCCTCCCCCGGGGATATTTCTGAACAGGCAGTGCGACGGGGTCGCCGCTGTCTTCATTTCCTGTTCAGAAATATCCCACGGGGGTGCGGGGGTGTGAAACCCCCGCTGCCACGGCAGGCGCGGGATCAGCCGCGCATGATCTGGGCTAGGTGTGCGGCACAGCCTGTCAAGGGGGCATAATCGTCTTCCAGAAGGGTGACGGCGAAGTTTTCCATGAATCCGGCGAAGCGGCCTTTGTCGCGGAAAGCTTCGGGGAAACCCATCGGACCCAGATGATCCGCGAAAGCACGCGCCACACCGCCGACAAGGCAGATGCCGCCGAAGGGCAGGTGGATCAGGGCTAGGTTGCCACATTCCGCCCCCAGCAGCCGCGTGAACAGCCGTGCGGTCTGCGTGGCCAGCGGATCACCGGCGTCGATTGCCGCCATGATCCGGGCGGCGGACAGATCGGCGGGGGTTCCGGCCTCGGTGGTGACGAAGGCGTGCAGCCGTTCCAGCCCGCGCCCCGACATCACATCCTCGACCCCCGGAAAGCCATGGGCGGTTTCGACGAAATGCGCCAGGCGCAGGTCGGCCCCGGTCCGGACCGGCATGTTGACATGGCCGCATTCCGACGCCGTCACCAGGCGGCCCCAGGGGGCATCATGCACGGCCGCCGCGTTGAAGCCGGTGCCGACATTGATCACCAGCATCGTGCCGCCCGGAACCTGCGGCGCCGTGATCAGCGGACGCAGGTTTTCCGGGGCGATATGGCCCAGGGCATAGCCGGGCGCCTGAAGATCATTGAGGATCGAGACCGTTCGCGCCCCGGTGGCGCGGGTCAGGGTGCCGCCGTCAATCGTCCAGTCGAGGTTGGTCATCGTGGCGGCGCCGTCCCTGACCGGACCTGCGGCGGCAACACAGGCACCGTCCACGGAGGTGACGCCGCTTTCGGCCAGATAGCGCGCCAGAATGGGGTCCAGCCCCGGAAAGCCGCCGTTGCCAAACCGCCGGACGCTGTCCGGGCGGATGCGCGCCCCATCGGCCAGGGCGACGCGGGTGTTGGTCCCGCCGATGTCGGCAACAAGGCAAAGCGGGGCTTTGGTCATCGGCAGGCTCCGGTGCGGCGCGCGGGATCAGGCGGGGGGCGCAAGCGCGCGGGCAAGGGCGTGATAGGATGCTTTCGGGGTGCGCCGCAAGGTTCCGAAATCGACATGCACCAGGCCAAAGCGTTTTTCATAACCTTCGGCCCATTCGTAATTGTCCTGCAGCGACCAGCAGAAGAAGCCCTGCATATTGGCCCCGTCGGCGCTGCCTTCGATCTGGGAGGCGGCGGTGGCAGCCCCGAACGGGAAACCTTGGGGAAAGTCGGCACGGGTCAGGCGCATTCGTCAACTCCTGCGGGGTGCGGGAACCGGCCCGGTCGACTGGCCGATGATCAGCTCTGCCTCCAGCAGGCGCTGCTGCGGAGCGCAGGCGGGATGGGCGATGATGTCGAGCAGCATTTCGGCGGCCTGCCGCCCGGCCTCGCGCACCGAAGACCGGGTGGCGGTGAAGATCGGCACATCATCGCCGTTGGGCAGGTAGCTGAGCGCATCATCATGGATGATGACCGAAATGTCGGTGCCCAGACGCAGCCCGCGTTCCTCGATGGCGCGGCGCAGACCGAGGCCCGGGATCATGGACGATGCCAGAAAGGCGGTGGGCGGCCTGTCGTGCCCCAGCATGGCGCAGGCGGCGCGGTAGCCGCGCAGTTCCGTCATTTCTTCGGATGACATCAGATCCGGATCGGGGGCAATGCCGCGCGCCGCCAGGGCCTCAAGGTAGCCTGTGCGGCGGCGGATGGCGAAATCCATGAATTCCAGTCCGTTGATCAGCCCGATCCGGCGATGGCCCAAGTCCAGAAGGAATTCGGTGGCCCGCCGGAAGGCGCGGCGGTTGTTCACATCCAGCCAGGAATAGGGCGTGACCGTGCCGGTGGCGCGGCCATGCACGACATAGGGAAAGCCGATGTCATCCAGAAGCCGCAGGCGGGGGTCGTTCAGGCGCGGCCCATGCACGATGATGCCATCCACGGCACCGCGCGCGTGCAGGTCGCGGTAGATGCGGTCTTCGTCATCATCGGGAACGATGGTCAGGATCAGGTCATAGCCGTTGCGGGCATAGGTTTCCCCGGCACCGGCAATGAAATCGGCAAAGACCGGATTCATGATTTCATGCCTGGAAGCAGTGGGAATGACATGGCCGATGGCCATGGCGCGCCCCGTGGCCAGCCGGATGGCGCGGGCATTGGGGCGGTAGTTGTGCCGCTTTGCCGCCGCCGTGACCCGCGCGCGCGTCGATTCACTGACTTCGGGATAACCGTTCAGCGCGCGGCTGACCGTCGTCGGGGACAGGCCGAGCTTTTGGGCCAACTCCTTGAGGTTCATCGGCGCACAGGGTCCAAAGCGGTTTCAAATATGGCCGAGTCTAGCGCTACAGCACTGCGGCGTCAAAGCCATTCCCGCCTGTACCCGCCGCCAAGACAATGGTTTCTGCACTTGCAAACAAGGGTTCTTCCGGGTTCTGCACGCACAGCGGATTGACTTGGACCGGCAGTTGAGGGACTGTTGCCTGTCCAAAGCGGTTTGAAATTGATTCTGACCGGACAAAGCATGTGGCGGCCTTGAAGCCCGCCCAACTGGGAGGTTGTGTGATGAAGACCAGACGTCTTGCAGGTGCTGCCGCACTTGCTGTCCTTGCGGGCACGGCCCATGCACAGGATCTGAAATTCCCACCGGGCGAGGATGCCCGGTTCAACTGGGACAGCTTCAAGGCCTTTGATGAGGCCACGAACCTTGAAGGCCAGACGCTGACCATCTTCGGGCCCTGGCGCGGCGAAGACCAGGTGCTGGTGGAATCGATGCTGGCCTATTTCACCGCCGCTTCGGGTGTGAAGGTCAACTATTCGTCCTCCGAGAACTACGAACAGCAGATCGTCATCGACACCGAGGCGGGCAGCCCGCCCGATATCGCGATCCTGCCGCAGCCCGGCCTGATTGCCGATCTGGTGCGGAAGGGCTTCGTGACACCGCTGGGCGAAGACACCCAGGCCTGGATTGCCGAAAACTATGCCGCCGGCGACAGCTGGGTCAGCCTTGGCTCTTACGCCGGGCCGGACGGGGCGAAGTCGCTTTATGCGTTTCCCTACAAGATCGACGTGAAATCGCTGGTCTGGTACGTGCCTGAGAATTTCGAGGATGCCGGCTATGCGGTTCCGGAAACCGCAGAAGAGCTCAAGGCGCTGACCGAACGGATCGTGGCTGACGGCGGCACGCCCTGGTGCATTGGCCTCGGATCGGGTGGGGCCACCGGCTGGCCCGCGACCGACTGGGTCGAAGACATGATGCTGCGCACGCAACCGGTCGAAATATATGACAAATGGGTGACGCATGAGGTGCCGTTCAGCAGCCCGGAAGTGATCGGCGCGATCGAGGATTTCGGCTGGTTCGCCAGGAACGACGCATTCGTGGCCGGCGGGGCGGGGGCCGTGGCCTCGACCGACTTCCGCGACAGCCCGAAAGGTCTGTTCTCGTCGCCGCCGCAGTGCTACCTGCATCATCAGGCTTCTTTCATCCCGTCCTTCTTCCCCGAAGGCACGGTCGTGGGCCAGGATGCCGATTTCTTCTACATGCCGGCCTATGCGGGCAAGGACCTTGGCAAGCCGGTTCTGGGGGCAGGCACGCTGGCCTTCATCACCAAGGACGGCCCTGCGGCACGCGCCTTTGTTGAATGGCTGAAGACGCCGATCGCGCATGAGGTGTGGATGGCGCAGAACGGCTTCCTGACGCCGCTGAAGTCGGCCAATGCCGAGGTTTATGGCACGCCGGCGCTGAAAAAGCAGGGCGAAATCCTGTTGAACGCCACCACCTTCCGCTTTGACGGATCAGACCTGATGCCGGGTGCCGTGGGTGCGGGCAGTTTCTGGACCGGCATGGTGGATTTTGTCGGCGGCAAATCTGCCGCCGATGTGGCCGCCCAGATCGACGCCTCCTGGCCGAAGTAACGGCCTGATCCGGCCGGCCCGCGCGCCCTGCGCGGGCCGGCCGATGTCCAAAGACGCCGCAGCGGCTTTCCGGGGAGGGGGCGCATGGAACAGGCCATTCAGGCGCTCTGGATGATCGCCATCGGGGTCGGCGGCTGTGTTGGCTACTTCTTTGCCTCCAACCTTCTGATCGACAAGGTCATCTTTCCCGCCACGGGGCCCCATGCGGGCCGCAACATCACCCGTGCCAATCTGATCCGCCCCTGGCTGTTCCTGCTGCCCGCCCTGATCGCGCTGGGGCTGTACCTGGCCTATCCGGTTTTTGCCACCTTGTGGCTGTCGCTGCACCAGCAGCGGGCCGGCAATGTTTCGGAATTCGTCGGGCTGTCCAATTACCATCGGATGCTGGCCGAACCGAAATTCCGCGAATCGATGCGCAACAACATGATGTGGCTGGTGGTGGTGCCGGCACTGGCCACCCTGTTCGGCCTGCTGGCGGCACAGCTGACCGACCGCATCCGGTGGGGCAATATCGCCAAATCGCTGATCTTCATGCCGATGGCGATTTCCTTTGTCGGGGCCTCGGTCATCTGGAAACTGGTTTATGATGCGCGCCCGGCAGGGCAGGAACAGATCGGCATTCTGAACGCGGTCTATCTGTGGTTCGGCGGGACCGCCCCGCAGACCTGGCTGACGATTCCGCTGTGGAACAACCTGTTCCTGATGATCGTGCTGATCTGGATTCAGGCGGGATTCGCTATGGTGATCCTGTCGGCGGCGCTGCGCGCCATTCCCGAGGAAACCATCGAGGCTGCGATTCTGGACGGCGCAAACCCGTTCCAGATTTTTTTCAGGATCAAGGTGCCGCAGATCAGGGGCACCATCATCGTGGTCTGGACGACCATCACCATCACCGTGCTCAAGGTCTTTGACATCGTGCTGGCGATGACCAACGGGCAATGGGAAACCCAGGTGCTGGCCAATTACATGTTCGACAAGCTGTTCCGCGCCGGTGACTGGGGCGTGGGATCGGCCAGCGCCATGGTGATCATGCTGCTGGTGACGCCGATCCTGATCTGGAACGTCATCAATGCCCGCAGGGAAATGCGGTAGGGGGCCGGGGCATGGACAATATTGCGGGCAGGAAACCGGCGCTGGCCTGGGCCGTTCACATCTCGGTGGTGGCGCTGGTGCTGCTGTGGGTGCTGCCGACCTTCGGATTGCTTGTGTCGTCTTTCCGCACGGGGGATCAGATATCAACCTCGGGGTGGTGGCGGGCGCTGACGACCCAGGAACAGCAGTTGCCGCCGATCCGCCTTGCGGGTGACGAGGCAGAGGTGGACGGCACCTTTGTGATCGAGGGTGCGCTTTTCTCGAGCGCGCGGCAGGTCAGTGCCTGGGGCACCTCTTCGCGCGCGCCGGATGCCTTCGCGCCGGGCGATGTCGCCGAACTGGCCGACGGGCAGACGCTGACCGTGGGGCCAACGGGCAGCTTCCGCCTGACCTCGCCGGTGTCGATGGAAGGATCGCGGCTGCCGCGCGTCTTTGCCTCGGCGGCAACCCCGCCGGAGTTCACCTTGCGCAACTACCGGACCGTGCTGTTCACGCCCTCGGCGGGCCAAAGCATCGGGCAGGCCTTTCTCAACACGCTGACCGTGGCCATTCCGGCCACGATCATCCCGATCCTGATTGCGGCCTTTGCCGCCTACGCGCTGGCCTGGATGGATTTTCCGGGCCGCGCGCTGCTGGTGGCGGCTGTGGTGGGCCTGTTGGTGGTGCCGCTGCAACTGGCGCTGATCCCGCTGTTGCAGCTCCACAATGCCATCGGCATCGGCAAGGGATACCTCGGCATCTGGCTGGCGCATACCGGCTTTGGCCTGCCGCTGGCGATCTACCTGTTGCGCAATTACATGGTCAGCCTGCCGCGCGACATCATCGAGAATGCGCGGGTCGATGGTGCGACCGAATTCCAGATTTTCCTGAAGATCATCCTGCCGCTGTCCTTTCCGGCGCTGGCGTCTTTCGCGATCTTCCAGTTCCTGTGGACCTGGAACGATCTCTTGGTGGCGCTGGTGTTTCTGGGCACGGGCAATGACCAGCTGGTGCTGACCGGCACGCTGGTGAACCTGCTGGGCAGCCGCGGGGGCGACTGGGAGATTCTGGCAACCTCGGCCTTCGTCTCTATTGCGGTGCCGCTTGTGGTGTTCTTTGCCATGCAAAGATATCTGGTGCGCGGCCTTCTGGCCGGATCGGTGAAGTGACATGATGCAGGACCAGGACTGGTGGCGCGGCGCGGTCATCTATCAGATCTACCCGCGCAGCTTTCAGGATTCGAATGGCGATGGCATCGGCGATCTGGGCGGCATCGTGCAGCGCCTGCCGCATATCGCCGGTCTGGGGGCGGACGCGGTCTGGATCAGCCCGTTCTTCACCAGCCCGATGAAGGATTTCGGCTATGACGTCAGCGATTACTGCAACGTCGATCCGATGTTCGGCACCCTGTCCGATTTCGATGCCGTGGTGGCGCGGGCGAATGACCTGAACCTGAAGGTGATGATCGATCTGGTGCTGAGCCATACTTCAGACGCGCATCCCTGGTTTGACCTGTCGCGCAAGGATCGCATCAACCCCAAGGCGGACTGGTATGTCTGGGCCGATCCCCGGCCCGATGGCACGCCGCCGAACAACTGGCTTTCGGTCTTCGGCGGGTCTGCCTGGGCCTGGGATGCGCGGCGCGAACAGTACTATCTGCACAACTTCCTGACTTCGCAGCCCGACCTGAACCTGCATTGCCCGGCGGTGCAGGATGCGCTGCTGGATGTGGTGCGCTTCTGGCTGGGGCGGGGGGTGCATGGCTTCCGGCTGGATACGATCAACTTCTACTTTGCCGACAGGTATTTGCGCGACAACCCGCCGCTGCCGAAGGAACTGCGCAACGATACCATCGCGCCGGGGGTGAATCCGTACAATCACCAGCTGCACCTGTTTTCAAAGAATCAGCCGGAAAACCTTGATTTCCTGCGCAAAATCCGCACAGTGATGGCACCTTACGGTGCTGCGGCCGTGGGCGAGGTGGGCGATGCCCAGCGGGGCCTTGAGATTATGGCGGAATACACCTCGGGCGGCGACAAGGTGCAGATGTGCTACCCGTTCGAGCTGCTGCAACCAAAGCGGGCGACCGCGCAGGTGCTGGAACAGACCTTTGCCCGCCTGAATGCGGCGGCCCCCGATGCCTGGCCCTGCTGGGCCTTTTCCAACCATGACACGGTGCGCCACATCACGCGCTGGGGCCTGACGGATGCGGCGGCGCGGGCCTATGCGACGCTTCTTGTGTGCCTGCGCGGGTCGGTCTGCCTGTATCAGGGCGAGGAATTGGGCCTGCCCGAGGCGGATATCGCCTTTGACGAGCTGCAGGACCCCTATGGCATCGAATTCTGGCCCGAGTTCAAGGGCCGGGACGGCTGCCGCACGCCGATGGTGTGGGAGGCGGACAACCGCCTGGGCGGGTTCAGCACGGCGGCGAAGGCCTGGTTGCCGGTGCCTGCGGGGCATCTGGGCCGCGCGGTCAGCCGCCAGGCGGATGACCCGGCATCGATGCTGGCGCATTACCGGGCGGCGCTGGCGCTGCGCCGCGCGCATCCGGTGCTGCGCGGCGGCGCGATGTCGCCGCTGGTGGCGCAGGGCAACGTCGTCAGCTTCACGCGGCAGGACGGGGCGGAAACGCTGTTCTGCGCCGTCAATCTGGGCGGGGGCCCGGCGGATGTCGCCCTGCCGGACGGGAAATGGACAGCTGCGGGGGTGGGGCCTGACCTTGCCCCGGTGCAGGGGGCAAGGGCACGGCTGGGCCCGTGGCAGGCCTGCCTTGCGCTGCGCGGCCAGGGGTAACGGGGGGGAGGAACGCGATGGCCGACATGATCCTGAAGGATGTCGCCAAATCCTATGGCGAGGTGAAGGTTCTGTCGGACATCAACCTTGACATCAAGCGGGGCGAGCTGATCGTGTTCGTGGGCCCGTCGGGCTGCGGAAAATCCACGCTGCTGCGCATGATCGCGGGGCTGGAGCGGATCACGGCGGGCGATTTCAGCATCGATGGTGTGCGCATGAATGATGTGCCGCCCGCGCAGCGCGGCATCGCGATGGTGTTCCAGTCCTACGCGCTGTACCCGCACATGACGGTGCGTGACAATATGGCCTTCGCACTGAAGATCGCCGGCAAGACCAGGGCCGAGATCACCGCCGCCGTGGACAGGGCCGCGCGCATCCTGCAACTGACGCCCTATCTGGACCGGCTGCCCAAAGCCCTGTCAGGCGGGCAACGCCAGCGGGTGGCGATCGGACGGGCGATCGTGCGCAACCCCAAGGTCTATCTCTTCGACGAGCCGCTGTCGAACCTGGATGCGGCGCTGCGTGCGGCAACCCGGCTGGAGATTGCCCAGTTGAAAGAGGCGATGCCGGAGTCCACCATGGTTTATGTCACCCATGACCAGGTCGAGGCGATGACGCTGGCCAGCCGGATCGTCGTGCTGGCGGGCGGCGGGATCAGCCAGGTCGGCACGCCTATGGAACTGTACCGGCGGCCAGAGAATGAATTCGTGGCCCGCTTCATCGGCTCGCCTGCAATGAACCTGATTCCGGGCAAGATTATCGGAACCGGCGCTGAAACCCTGGTGCGTCTGGTATCGGGGGGCATCGCGCGCGCCGCCATCCCGACGCAGGCGGCCGATCAGGGCATGGCGGTGAACCTGGGCGTGCGCCCGGAAGACCTGGCCGAAACCACGGGCGAGCCGCTGTTCACCGGCGAGGTGGAGATCACCGAAGCCCTGGGCGAAGTCACGCTGCTGTATTTCCGCCGGCAGGGCGAGAATGCGCAGGTGGTGGCCAAGCTGCCCGGCATCCACACCGCTTTGCGCCGCAAAAAGGTCCGCCTGGCGGCGGACCCCGCAAACATTCATCTTTTCGCCGGGGGCCGGTCGCTTCTGTACCGCTGATCTGCAAGGGGCCGATTGACAGAGCGGGGTCAGGCGGTCAGACCGGTAACGGGGCTGGCGTGCGGCGGCAATCCCGTCGCTGCATTCGGCGCGCGCCCATCCGGATGGGCCGCTGCGCCGGTTCGGATCAGCCGGACAGGGGGAATACCATGGCCAAAGGTCAGATGCGGTCGAACAAGGAAGCCAAGAAACCGAAGAAGGACAAGGCAAAGCCCGCCGTTCTGGTCCCTTCGACATCGCTGTCCCGCAGTCAGGGATCGCCGGAAAAGACCAGGGGCGGCAAGTAAGGCTCAGATCAGCGCCGGCGGCGCCGCAAGGATCAGGCTTGCCGCCACCACCGGCAGCAGCGGGACCCAAAGCGTCAGGCTGGGTGTCGCTGTATGCGGTCTGGGGCGGACCATTGCCCCGTCAAGCCTGTATTGGCGTTCTCAGGTCTTGGCAGGATGATGCGGCAATTCCGGGATGATCCGGGCAGGGGCGAATGGACCGGGCGGCTTGATCTGGGCCGGTCAGTTGCGCGGCAACAAAGCTGGGACTGCGGGCAGGCGGCGCAGGCGCAGGGTGCAGGGGTGCGGCGCGCCCCGGTCGCCGATGGTCTGGGCGAGGTCGCGGTGGCCCGGGTGCTGGACCGGTCCGGGCTGCGCCTGATCCACCGGGGGCCGGTCTGGCTGTGCGGCGTCGACCCTGGTCAGAAGCGGCGCGTGCTGCGCGCGCCTGGGCAGGGGCCATCCCTGGCACCGTAAGGCATACCGGGGCCCGCCCCGGACTATCCCCGCCATCTGCCGCCCCGCGCGCTGCGCATCCGGCATGGGACGAAAGACGGCAGCACGGCGGCCGCCATGGTCTTTGTCCGCCATGGCGGGGTCGCCACCTGTCAGACCGGCTGGGCCGGCCCGGCGGCGCGGTGCGGCGGCGTGCATCAGGGGATGTTCCGGCAGGTGGCGCTGGCCCTGCGGGACAAGGGCCTGCGCCGGATCGATCCGGGCACCATCGCAACCGGGGCCGCCCCCGGACTGGCGCATTTCATGCTGGGCACCGGGGCGGACCTGCGGCGGCCGGGGGCTATGGCCTCGGTGCTGCCTGCACCCCGCCGGCGCGGGCGTGAAAGACAAAGCCCAGAAGATTGAGCAGCACCTGCGCTGCCAGAATGGCCGTCGATCCGCTGTGATCGTAATCGGGGGCGACCTCGACCAGATCGATGCCCACCACCTGGTGCCTTCGCGCCACGGCCTGCAGGATTTCCAGCACCTCGCAATAGAGAAAGCCGCCATGGCTGGGCGTGCCGGTGCCCGGCGCGATCGACGGGCAGAACCCGTCGATGTCGATGGTGATGTAAAGACGCGCCTCCTGCGGGATACGCGCCACCACCGCATCGGTGCCAAGTTTGCGCACCTGCCGGACCGACAGGATGTCATCCCCCATCTGCCGCGCCGCATCATAGCCTTCCCGCGTGGTGGAAGAGACGTTGCGGATACCCAGCGCGGTGATCCCGGTGACGTGATCCTGCTCTGCCGCGCGGCGCATCGGGTTGCCGTGGCCGTGGCGCACACCGTGACGGACATCGACAAAATCCAGATGGGCATCGATCTGCAGGATATGGATCGGGCCGCGCCCGGCAAAGGCGCGGATGCAGGGGATGTTCACCGAATGATCGCCGCCGATGACGACGGGCAGGGCACCGGCATCCAGAATGGCGCGGACCCCGGTTTCGATATTGGCGTGGCTGGTCTCGGTATCGGTATGGACGATGTCAGCATCGCCGATGTCCACGATGGCAACATCCGGCCCCAGATAAAGGGCCTCATCCTCATGGTCATAGGCCCCGGCATGACCAAAGGAAAACAGGGTTGACGCCTCGCGCACCGCGCGCGGGCCAAAGCGGGCACCGGCGCGGAACTGCGTGCCGGAATCGAAAGGTGCGCCAAGGATGGCGGCATCGGCCCGGATCGCGCCCCAATCCTGAACATAGGGGCGTTTGCCAAAGGTGGCGATGCCCACGAAGGGAAGATTCAGGCGTCCAGTTTCAACGGGCATCTTGCACTGCTTTCACCGATGCTATGGGGTTTGTCCTTCTACCGAGTAAAGTCCATTTGGTCCTTCACTGTCCCGTGCATGGGTGATCTTGAAAACACCTGGTTGATCTCCACATTCGACGTTCCAGATTTCCGTGTATATTATATTCGGTGCCACAAAAATTGGAAGGTTATCTCCAGAATCGACTGACCTTGAATCCAGCACAATTGAAACAAGCTTCAAGTCAGGACAATTCTCCAGATTAGCGCGTATTGTATCCAGCAAAAGCTGCTGTGTTGACGCATCTGCATAACTTTCGACACCACTGTCTGATACGGGGAAAGGCTTGTCATAGGTGACCGGCAAAGATCAATAATTCTCAAGATATTCCTGAAGCCTGCTTGACTTCAGAAGATCAATCTGCTGCTTGATGTCCGGCGGGCAACTCTTGACAAATTCTGCCAAGTCTGGTGGCTCACGTGTGATCAGCGCAATGTAATCTGAAATACCCTCTGGCACATCTTCCGGGTTCTTCCCGATAGCGATGGCGCGGATCGTCAAAGACTCGGAAAGCGCAGATAGTGCGGTGTCAAGCGTCTCTTGGGCATCACCGGGTGAATCAGCGAACTGGCAGTATTTCAGTTGAGCGCCAGTATGGGAAACCAATTCCAGCACTGGACGGATGGATGGTGAACCCTCCTCGGCGGCCACAGCGCTGGCTTGGGCGGTCGCCAATAAAAGGCATACGGTGCGTTTTATCATTGGATGGAACCTCTGCATTGAGCAGAAATCCGGAGTGACCGTGCAGGTTGAAAAATGCGCACAGCCTTCCGATTTTGGGCATACTTGCATGGCACCGGGACTGTTTCAACCGGAATCACCCGTCAAGACGAAGGACGGTGTTCTTGCCGATACGATTATCGCGCAGCGAAGCTGACGCCAGACCGGACAGCCCAGGCGAATCGTCAAGCTCGCGCATCACAAGCGGACCGCCGTCCGAACTGATCTGCGCGCCCGCGCGGGTTCAGCCGCCCGGTTTCGGCCAGGCCAAGGCCAAGGCCGCACATGACTTTTTCGTTGTAGAAATAGGCGGGCGACCGGGCCGCACCGTCAAAAACCACCAGCCGGACAGAGTTCGAGCTGACATCCACAACGCCGACCCGGCTGAGCGCGCGGGACGACGGATCGTCGAACAGCGGCCTTGCAAAGGGGCCGTGATCGTCGGGAGAAGGCTCGTTTCGGTCGTTCATTCTGGCCTCCCCGGTTGCGGGCAGACCATGCCGCCCCGCGCGGGCAGGGTCAACCTCCCGGGGCGGTCAGTCGGCGGTCTGCGCCAGTTTCGGCACGTCCTTTGCCCCGGCCGTCCCCCGCCCCGACAGGGACGGGTTTTCCATGAAGAACCGGTGACAGTTGAACAAGGTTCCATCCGCCGCCTTCAGATCGCGCAGAAAGCGCCCGTCGGGCTGCATCACCCAGCTTTGCGCCTCGTCGGCCAGGTTGGCGACCATGATCTGCCCCACGATCTGTTCCTTGACCGTCGGGTTCATGATTTCCACCAGCGTCTCCACCCGCCGGGTCAGATTGCGCCCCATCCAGTCGGCGGAAGAGATGAAGACCCGCGCCTTTTTCGACGGCAGGCCGGACCCGTTGCCAAAGCAGACAATCCGCGAATGTTCCAGAAACCGACCGACGATGGACTTTACCCGGATATTCTCGGACAGTCCCCTGACACCGGGCCGCACACCGCAGATGCCGCGCACGACAAGGCTGATCTTCACCCCGGCGGCACTGGCGGCATAAAGGGCATCGATCACATCCCGCTCGATCAGGCTGTTCATCTTGGCCCAGATCGCCGCAGGCCGCCCGGCGGCGGCATGCGCCGCCTCTGCCGCGATCAGCTCCAGCAGGCGCGGCTTGAGGGTGATGGGCGAAATCGCAAGGTTTTCCAGCCCTTCGGGCTGCACATAGCCCGACAGGTAATTGAACACCTTGGTCGCATCCCGCCCCAGTGCGGGGTCGCAGGTGAACAGGCTGAGGTCGGTATAGATGCGCGCGGTGATCGGGTGGTAATTCCCGGTGCCGTAGTGGGTATAGGTCACAAGGTTCTCGCCCTCGCGGCGCACCACGGTGCTGATCTTGGCATGGGTCTTGTAGTTGATGAAGCCGTAGACCACATGCGCGCCAGACCGTTCCAGCCGCCGCGACTGGCGGATGTTTGCAGCCTCGTCGAAACGCGCCTTCAACTCGACCAGGGCCGTCACCGATTTGCCCGCCTCTGCCGCCTCGCACAGCGCCTCGACAATCGGGCTGTCGCGGCTGGTGCGGTACAGCGTCTGCTTGATCGCCAGCACATCGGGGTCGCGCGCCGCCTGCTGCAGAAAGCGGATGACCATATCGAAGGTCTCGTAAGGATGATGCAGCAGCATGTCCTTCTGACGGATCGCCGCGAACATGTCGCCGTCATGGTCCTGCACCCGTTCGGGAACCCGCGGGGCGAAGGCGGGCCACAGCAGATCGCGGCGGCTGTCCAGCACCAGTTCCTTCAGGTCGGCAATGCCCAGCAGACCGCGCACCTCGACCTTGTCGGCCTCGGTGACGTGCAGCTCCTGCATGATCAGCGATGCCAGCTCTTCGGGGGCACCGGCGCTGATCTTCAGCCGGATCACCTCGCCCCGCCGCCGCCGCTTCAGCGCGGTTTCAAACTCGCGCACCAGGTCCTCGGCCTCGTCCTCAAGTTCCAGGTCGCTGTCGCGCAGCACGCGGAAGGTACAATGGCCCAGATCGACATAGCCGGGAAACAGCATCCCCAGATGCAGAAGCAGCAGCTCCTCCAGCGGCAGAAACCGGTGCTCGCCCGGCTTGGCGGGCAGGGGCACGAAGCGCGCGATCTGCTGGGGGATCGGCAGCAGCGCCTGCAGGGGGCGTCCGTCGCGGCTGCGCTCCAGCTGCAGTGCCAGGCAAAAGCCGGTGTTGGGGATGAAGGGAAAGGGATGCGCCGGGTCGATGGCCAGCGGCGACAGCAGCGGAAACACCGCTGCCAGGAAATGCGTCTCCAGAAACCTGAAATCGCGCGCGGTCAGCTTGGACCGGGTCAGCAGGGTGATCCCTTCCGCCTCCATCCCGCGCTTGAGGCGGTTGAAGGTGGCCTGCTGGGTCTGCATCAGGCGGCGCGCATCGGCGTTGATCAGCAAAAGCTGTTCCGCCGGGGTCAGCCCGTCGTCCGACAGCGTGGCATTGCCCGCCCGCGCCAGCTCTCGCAGGCCGGCGACGCGGACGGTGTAGAATTCGTCCAGATTGGTGGCCGAGATCGACAGGAAGCGCAGCCGTTCCAGAAGCGGCACGCGCGGGTTCGCCGCCTCGTCCAGAACACGCCAGTTGAAGGCCAGCCAGCTGAGTTCCCGGTTGAAATAGCGCTTCGGCCCGGTCGTTTCCGCGTCGGGCAGCACCACCGGTGCCGGTATGGCGGTTCGAAGGAAATCTGCCTGTGTCATCGTGGCCTTGCCCGCTTTGGTGCCCGCTTTGGTCGATGCCGCAAGGCTACAGGCCGGACCGGGGCCTGTCCAGCAGCGTGGCCGCAAGGGCGCGCGTCACCGGCCGCCCCTGGGCAAGCGCCAGCGCATCCAGCCGCGCCACCAGATCGCGGGCGGCGGCAAAGGACCGGTCCATCCGGCTGGCCAGATAGGGGATCAGCGCCGGGGCCACGGTGATCTGGCGGTCTGCAAACAGCTTGACCAGAACGGCCGACAGCAGCGCATCGTCCGGCGCGTCAAGCCGGGTGACGGCGATGGCCTGCATCCGGCTGGCAAGATCGGCCAGCGTCAGGCCCCAGTCGCGCACCGGCGTTGCGGCGGTCACAAGCAGCGCCCCGCCCTGGGCGCCAAGCAGGTTGTGCAGGTGAAACAGCGCCACTTCATCGGCGGGATCGGACAGATGACCGGCATCCTCGACCACCATGGCCCCGTGATCGGCAAGGCCCGGCAGGGGCCGGGTGTGCAGACCTGCGGCAGGCAGGATCACGGCCCGCGCCGCAGCCGCCCAGACATGGGCCAGATGGGTCTTGCCGGCCCCCTCCGGCCCGACCAGCAGCATCCGCCCCCCCGGCCAGCCGCGCCAGCCGTCCAGCGCGGCAAGGGCCAGTGCATTCGCCGGCGAGACGAAGAAGTTTTCCCGCCCCAGCGCCGCGCGCACGGGCAGATCGAAGGCCATTTGCCGGGTCACGGCCTGCCGTCATCCTCCGGCGCGGAACTGCGGCCTTCCACCCCCCGGTAAAGCAGACTGTCGCGGTAGCGCGTGATGCCAAAGCGGGTCAGCACGCCGATCACGGCGGCCACGGGCACAGCCACCAGCATGCCGACGAAGCCGAACAGGGCGCCAAAGGCCGACAGGGCGAACAGCAGCCAGACCGGATGCAGGCCCACCGACCCGCCCACCAGCTTGGGCGACAGGATGTTGCCTTCGAAGAACTGCCCGATGGCGAAGATGGCGGCGACAAGGCCGATCGACATCCAGTCGCCCCAGAACTGGAACAGGGCAAGGCCGATGGCCAGCGCGCCGCCCACCAGCGAGCCGACATAGGGAATGAAGGTGATCGCCCCGGCAATCGCCCCCACGACCAGCCCGAATTGCAGCCCCGCCAGCATCAGCGCCACCGAATAGAAGGTGCCCAGGATCAGGCAGACGCTGACCTGCCCGCGCACGAACCCTGCCAGCACCGCGTCAATCTCACGCGCGATCTGGCGCACGGCGGGGGCATGGTCGCGCGGCAGCCAGCTGTCAACGCGGGCCACCATCTTGTCCCAGTCCAGCAGCAGGTAAAAGGCAACGACCGGCACGACGACGATGAAGACCACGACCGAAATCAGGTTCAGCGCCGATGTGACCAGCCCGTTCACCAGCTCGCCCCCGCGCGCGCTGATCGCCTCGCCGATCTGGGTCAGGGTCTGGCGCATCGTGCTGGTTCTGTCGCTGAGTTCGGGAAACCGCTCCAGCAGGAAGGCCTGCAATTGCCTGGTGATTTCGGGGGCTGCGGAAATCAGCGCGCTGAGCTGGCTGATCAGCGTCGGGATCACCGCCAGCACCAGGGCCACGATCACCACCAGCGCCAGCAGCGAAATCACCACCGTCGCCGCAATCCGGCTCAGCCCCAGCTGTTGCAGCCGGTCTGCCACGGGGTCAAGGAAATAGGCAATCGCCCCGCCGACGATGAAGGGCAGGCTCACATCGCCCAGAAGGTAGAGCAGGGCGAAGAAGATGATCGCCGCGATGCCCCAGTATTTCAGCTGGTCCTGAACCGGTAAGGCCATCTGCACATATCCCCAAGCTGCCCGCCTCTTCTGGACGACCCGGCGGCAGCGGGCAAGGGGGCGCGCGGCCCGATGTGCAGGAAAGATGGGCGGAAGGCGGGCCCTTGTACAAGCCGTCAGGGGGAACGGACTGGCCCTGAAGCGCGGGGCAGGCGTTTGCATGCGCCACAACCGGAACGCATTGTGGCGGGTTTGACCTGGTGGCAGGTTTCGGGTCTTTCCACTCCGGCCGCCCCGGATGCCATACGGCCCCGGACCTGTCCGTCATCCCTTGTCCTGCTGGGTTTGGCCCGCGCCAAAGCAGCGATTGCCCCGAAAACGCCAGATACCACCCTGCCTGTACCCGTCCGGCGCTCCTTGCCTTGCTGGATTTGGCCCGCGCCAAGTCGGGGCATTGCCCCGACGGCCGCGCCTGCCCGGTCAAGCGCGGTTGAACTTTCCAGGCGTCAGGCGTGCTGATGGCCCCTTGCCAAGGCGCTTGGCACACTTTGGCAACGGCCCGGCGGACCTTCCACCGGAAGGTCCGCTGACCGGGCCGGGATAAGGAAGCGGACGTTGCGCAGATCGGGCGGGGTTTATCCCGCTGCCGCGTATTGGCCCGCTCCATAGCGGGAATCGCACCGACCGCATCGAATGTCACCCTGCCTGCACCTGCACGGCGCTCCTTGTCTTGCTGGATTTGGCCCGCGCCAAATCCAGCCGCGCCTGCCCGCCCCTGGGCAGGCGCGTTCGCGCCCGCCCGGTCAGGCGCGGCCGGATTTACCGGTGTCTGCGCCAGCGGATGGCCCCTTGCCAACGCGCTTGCGCGCTCTGGCAACGGCCCGGCGGACCTTCCACTGGAAGGTCCGCTGATCGGGCCGGAGCGAGGAAACAGGCGTTGCGCCGGTAGCGCGGGGGGTACCCCGTCACCCCGCCAAGTTGGCCAACTCAAGGATGTGGCGGCGGTGGGCTGTAATTCGCGGGATCGCCCCGCCAATTCTCAAGTTCATCGTCGAAGGACTGCTCTTCAGAGTCCTGCACGACCCAGGTCGGCCAGTGTGCAGGCCGTTTCATCCCCTGTGGCAGCGTCACCGAACCATCAGCATAGGCCGCGTTCACCTGGTCCTGCGTGATCTTTACGTCGCCCAGATCGATGGATCGAAATGCCGCGCCGTCGAACGTCACTTCCTCCAGCAGCGTCGCATTGTCCATTACCGCTTCAGTAAGGTCTGCCTCGTCCATTACCGCTTCAGTAAGGTCTGCCCCTTCCATCCTGGCGCTTTGCAGCTTTGCCCCCTTCACGCGCGCCCATCTCAAGGATGCTCCCTGCATCCTCACACCATTCGCTATCGCGCCCGTAATCCAAGCATTGGAAAGGTCAGTCCCCAGCATTCGCGCTTGTTGAAGGTCTGATCCTTCCATCCGGGATTGCCGCATGTCCGCCCCATTCATGTGTGCGAAAGAGAGGTTCACCCCTGCCATCCCCGCCCGCCAAAGCAGTGCACCATCCATTCGCGCGTCGTCGAGCCATGCCCCATCCAATCGTGACCGATGAAGGTCTGCCCCCTCTATCCGTATCCAGCGAAGCTTCGCGCCCTCCAGGCGCCGCAGCGCATCGCCCTGCAAACGCATGATCGCATCAGTGAAGTCGAGATCCGCCGGCACGTTCCGCAAAAGGACGAGGCCGGTGAACAGCTTGCTATGGGTTTGCCCTATGGCGGAATGGTACGAAAAGATCATTAGCCTTCATACCCCTCGCCAGCGCCTCCGGTCTTGAAGGATAGTGGCGTTCGCCGAGCTATAGCGGCCTGGCGGTAGGCCGAACTGCCGCGCAAAGGCGCGGGTGAGATGGCTCTGGTCCGCGAAGCCCAAGTCGATCGCAACGTCAGCTGGGCTGTCGCCCCGCGCCAGCCCGCGCCGTGCGAGCCGCAGGCGGATCTGCATCGCGTATTCGTGGGGTGTGGCCCCGACTTCGCGCCGGAAACGGCGCAGGGCACTTGTGCGATGCAAGCCCATGAGATGCGCAACCTCGTCGAGCGAGGGGGGTGAAGCCGGCAGATCGTGAATGCGTTGCAGAACAAGCCTCGTTTCGCGAGAGAGACCGTTCTCTTCGATCGGCGGTGGTGCCAGAAGCGCAGTCGAGAAAAGCGATGTCAGTGACTCCTCCGCCGCTGCAGCGTCAGCATAGCGAAGTGCCTGGAGTGCCCGTTCCAAATACCCCTTCAGTTCAGGTGCCGGATGGGCGGCGAAGCCGAATTCACGGACCGCAGCACTGCGTCCGACCAGTCGGGCAACGGTTTCTGGTTCGACGAAAACCATCTCCCAGACCCGGTGCCCGCCAAGCGGTACACCGTCATGCATCTCGTTCGGGCTGACGGCAATCACATCGCCGCGCTCGGCCTCTACCCGGCCACAGTTGGACCATGACACGTGCCCGCCTTTCCGCATGATCCCGAGCCCGTACTGGTCATGCGCGTGTCGGGGAAACGTGCGCACCGACGAGATAACGATGCAGTCAACGCCCTCTAGGCAGGAGCTTGCGATCTCAACGCGGTGATCGTCGACTTGTTTCATGGCACGATTTTTACTATGGACTTGGCATTACACGCAGTCCAAATGATGGCTCCGGTCAGTAAACCAACGCTTTGATTGGACGACGTAAATAGGCGCTCTAGCGAAGGCGCGCTTGCTTTGATCGGCGTGGCGTCCTTCACAAGGGGGTTGTGTCTCGAGAGTGGTGGAAATTCTCCTGAGCCGTCCTCCGAGCGGTTTGATTTGCGCCTGGTCAGGCGGCGAGGTCAAGTGTCATTGGCTCGATCGCTTTGTCGAGGGTTTGCCATCCGTCGACCTTGCGCATGGTGATCTGGCCGGCGGCGAGCAGAGCCCAGAGCAGCATCGGCACGGTTTCGGCGCAGGGCAGCACGGCTTGGGTTTTGATCCGGCGGCGGAATTCCCCGTTCAGACGCTCGATGGCGTTTGTGGTCCGGGCAGACTTCCATTGTGATGGATCGAGGCGGGTGAAGGTGAAGAGCCTGTCGCCGTTCAGGAGGCTTACGCGGCCCCACTGGGGCCACGGTCCCCCCTCACCCT
>Ga0315906_10000356_pt1 | contig 73629 bp, 61 predicted proteins | sample LakEriMetagenome_4_FD_203526 | JGI IMG/M metagenome (GOLD analysis project Ga0315906, IMG submission 203526) | Freshwater fungal communities from buoy surface, Lake Erie, Ohio, United States - Buoy 2 MA122 | ecosystem: Environmental > Aquatic > Freshwater > Lake > Lake biofilm | place: USA... | reverse complement strand
TCACCGACCTCACGGCGATCGCGGGCGAGAGCGACTTCCGCGTGTTCCGCGGGGCGGTCGAGAGTGGCGGCCGCGTGCGGGGCATCCGCGTGCCCGGCGCTGCGATGAAGTTCTCTCGCAAGGATCTCGACGAACTCACGGCCGTGGCCGTGGAAGGAGGCGCGAAGGGGCTCGTGTGGCTGAAGGTCGAGGCCGACGGCGCCTGGTCGGGTCCTGTGGCGAAAAATCTCACGACGATCGCCGACCGGCTCAAGGCCGGGCTCGGCTGCGAGCCGGGTGATCTCGCCCTCGTCGTGGCAGACTCGTTCGACGTCACCTGCAAGGCGCTGCACATGCTTCGAAAGCGGCTGGGCACGCAGCTCGGCCTCTTCGATCCGAATGTGATGCACTTTTCGTGGGTGGTCGATTTCCCGATGTTCGCCCGCGACACCGAGAGCGGCGGCTGGGCCTCGATGCACCATCCGTTCACGGCACCGCGGCCGAGCGATCTGGACCTTCTGGAGAGCGACCCGGCCGCCTGCCGGGCCGTCGCCTACGACCTCGTGATCAACGGCTCGGAGGCCGGCGGTGGCACGATCCGGATCCACGACGGCGCGACGCAGGAGAAGGTGTTCAAGCTGCTCGGCATCTCGCCGGAGACGGCCCGGGAGCGGTTCGGCTTCCTGCTCGACGCCCTGCGGAGCGGCGCGCCGCCGCACGGCGGCATCGCTCTGGGCATCGACCGCTGGGTGATGCTCTTCGGCAAGCTCGACAGCATCCGCGACGTGATCGCCTTCCCGAAGACGCAGAAGGCGAGCGACCTCATGACCGGCGCCCCGTCGTCGGTGGAAACGAAACAGCTGGTGGAACTCGGCGTCCGCGTGGTGGTGCCGCCGAAGCCGGAGGGCCAGAAGACATAGGGTTCGGGCGACTAGCTCAATTGGTCAGAGCACCTCGTTTACACCGAGGGGGTTGGGGGTTCGAGTCCCTCGTCGCCCACTTTCGCTCACCCGAGGCGATCGCCGGCCGGGAACCGCCGTTCCATCGGCCGGCCTATCGTGTCCAGCGGCGGAACGGATCCCAGCTTCGGAACGGATCATAGATGCGCAGCGAGAACATCAACTCGCTCGCCGAAAAACCGTGCTGCGAGCTGCCGATGGGTTCCGTCGTCACGCCGTCCGACACGAAGATCGTGGTGTCGGCGGGCTGCAGCGAATAGAACCGATAGCCCACGTCGAACGTGATCCGGTCCGAGATCGCCCACACGCCGCCGCCGCCGACCTGCCAGGCAAAGCTGCCCACCTGGCTCGATCCGCTGAACGTGTCGGTGAGAAAGCCGTCGCTCAGCGATCCCGACGCAGAGTAGGTGTAGCCGCCGGCACCGATGCCGCCGCCGAGGTAGACGCCGAAGCGGTCGTTGAGCATGAGATCTCGCCACACGTTGGCCATCGTCGACCAGCCGTTGCCGGCCGACCAGTCGAGCTGCCCGTCGAGCGCGGGCACGGTGGTCGCGCCGTTCAGGGTGCCGCGAGCACGCCCCTCGACCTCGAACCGCACGGCGCCGGCAGGCCGGGCGATGGCAAGCCCCACCGCACCGCCCCCCGACAGGATCGTGCCCTCGATGGCTCCGCCGGTGACGTCGGCGTGGAAGTCATCGGTCAGCGTGGCGAACGACGGCCCGATGATGCCGCTCACATACCACCGCCGCGGCGCCGCCACGACCTGGTCGGCCATGGCGGTGAACGGCACGTCGCCCAAACTCGCGGGCATGTCGGCGAGCATCGTCACGTCGGCCGCGGCGGCCGTGTCCCCGGACTCCGCGGCCCGGGCCACCGCTCCACAGGTGCTGCTCGACAACAGGAGCCACAGGGCGACATGCAGACGGTTCATGCGATACTCCTCTCCTCGTTCACGGCACTGTTCACGGCACTCGTGGTCAGCGAATCGCGGCGGCGGATAGTCGCGCGAAGCGGGCGGTGATCTGGCGGCTGAAGTGACCGGCCGGTTGAGGCTGCCGAGACACCGGCAGCGACGTGGCCTGAACGTCGTTGGTCCGTCGCGGGCGTGCAGTCTGCTGGGGGGCCGGGGCGATCCGCGGCTGGCCACCGAGCCGCTGGGACACGATCGCAGCCGGACGCACACCAGCCGGGTTCGACCGCTGGACGGCGGTCGCCATGAAGATCATGTTCTCGCCGCCACCATCCGGGCCTCCCGTCACCACCGGATTTCCGTCCCAGGGCAGGCCGTCGGGCCCGGGGAAGACGCAGATCACCAGACCGGGCTCTCCTGAGACGCTGCCGGATCCGGTCCACGCCGCGGGGAAGCCGGGGACCGACGCCCCCCCCTCACCGAGAACCACGACCGGCATCTGCGCGACGACCTTGCCGTCCGGGCCGGCAGGCATCGGCTCACATGAAATCGGCATCGGTGCGATCGCCGTCACCACGTCGGCCGCGAGCGGCACCCGCTGCTCCAGCGACTCGACTGCCAGTCGGCTCCGCCGGCGGCGGCTCTTCGTGTCGCGGTCATCGAGAAAATGCTGCAGGGCCATGATGCCATCCTCCTGGGTGGACTGTGACAGATCTGCCGGTTGTATCGACAGACAAACTGGCAAAATGCAGTGACTTTTCCGGCGAATTACCCTCTCTTCCCACCCTGCCGCGGAGCCCTCCCATGAAGCAACCACCGCGGGTAGGCGAGGGGGTCGGTGCAAGCTCGAGGAGCATTGGACCGAGTCTTCGAGGTCCCGCGACAACCCGAAGGATCGCCCAGCGGCGACTTGTACCGCCCCCGAGCCGGTGAATACTCGGCAGCTACGAGGCTCCCGAAGCCTCGGTACACTAGGGGGTTTGAGGCAAGACGTACGCAGCTCCCGGCCCCCTATGCACTGGCTCTACCTGGCAATCGCGATCCTCGCCGAGGTGACGGCGACCAGCTTTCTGCGGGCGAGCGAGGGCTTCTCGAGGCTGCTGCCGAGCATTGTCGTCGTGCTCGGCTATGGAATCGCCTTCTTCTTTCTCTCACTCACGCTCAAGGACATCCCGATGGGCGTCGGCTATGCCATCTGGTCGGGTGTCGGCGTGATGTTCATCGCCGCCATTGGCTGGCTCTTTTTCGACCAGAAGCTCGACGCCGCGGCGATCATCGGAATGGCGCTGATCGTGGCCGGCGTCGTCGTGATGAACCTGTTCTCGCGGACGGTCACCCACTGAGTTCCGGAGCCAGCATGACCGCCCGCATCGATCGTTGGTCGTCGCACGTCGGCCGGGCCGGCTGGCTGATCGTCGCGATGCTCGTGGCATCGGCCGATCAGGCCTCGGGCCAGGAGCGGCCCGTGGCCTTCGTCGGCGGCCGCGTGCTGCCGATCACCGGGCCCGTCATCGAACAGGGCACCGTCGTCGTGGCCGCGGGCACGATCGTGGCCGTCGGACCGGCAGCGACGACGGCCGTGCCGCCCGACGCCGACCGCATCGATGCGACGGGCAAGGTGATCATGCCCGGGCTCGTGGATACCCACAGCCATGCGGGGGGCGGCTGGGCAGGCGACGGATCGAGCCCGATCCAGCCCGACGTGCGGATTCTCGACTCGATCAACGTCCGGGATGCGGGCCTGCGAAAGTGTCGGGCCGGCGGCCTGACCACGCTCAACATCATGCCGGGCTCGGGCCATCTGCTCAGCGGTCAGACGATCTACGCCAAACTGCGGAAGGCCGACACGATCGACGACATGCTGTATCGCGACGCCGCGGGCCGCATCCTCGGCGGCATGAAGATGGCCAATGGCACCAACTCGCAGAAGGAGCCGCCGTTTCCGGGCACGCGGTCGAAGTCGGCCGCGCTCGTGCGGCAGAAGTTCCTCAAGGCGGTCGACTATCGGCGGAAGCTCGAAGCGGCCGGCGACGATGCCGCCAAGCGGCCCGACCGCGACCTCGAGATGGAAGGCCTGCTCGACGTGCTCGACGGCCGGGTGATCGTGCACCATCATGCCCATCGGGCCGACGACCTCCTGACGGTGATCCGGCTACGGGATGAATTCGGCTTCAAGGTGGTGCTCCACCATGCCAGCGAGGCCTGGAAGGTGGCCGGCGAGCTGGCGAAGGCCCAGGCTCCCTGCTCGGTGATCGTGGTCGATTCCCCGGGCGGCAAGATCGAGGCCATGGACATGTCGCTCGCCACCGGCGCCGTGCTCGAACAGGCGGGCGTGCCCTGCGCCTTCCACACCGACGACCCTGTCACCGACTCGCGGCTCTTCCTGCGGACGGCCGCCCTGGCCGTGCGGGCGGGCATGTCCCGCGACAAGGCCCTCGAGGCCCTCACGCTCGCAGGGGCGAGGATGCTCGAGCTCGACGGCCGCATCGGATCGCTCGAGCCCGGCAAGGACGCCGACCTGATCCTGCTCTCGGGCGATCCGCTCGCCCTGCGAACGAAGGTGCTGCAGACCTGGGTGGAGGGCCGGAAGGTGTTCGATCGCGACGACCCGGACGATCGATTGTTTGCGGTAGGCGGCTACGGTGCCAGCCGTGATCAGACGGCCCACGCCTGCTGCACCGACAATCGGATGGCGGAGACCCGCTGATGCCGCGCATGCCCCGACAGCCCGCCCTCGTGCACGCATGGATGCTCCTCGTCACGGGCCTGACGGTCGCCCGTGGTGGCGAGCCGGTGCCGCCCCTGGCGATCCGTGGCGGAGTCGTGCACACGATGGCCGGCCCACCGATCACCGACGGCGTGGTGTTGATCGATGGCGGAACAATCAAGGCCGTCGGCCCCGCAGCCGAGGTGGCCGTCCCGGCCGGCACCCGGACGCTCCGGGGGGCCGTCGTCACGCCGGGCCTGATCGACGCCCACACGGCCGTCGGCCTCACCGGCTGGATCAATCAGCCGCAGGATCAGGACCAGCTCGACACGACCGAGCCGATGCAGCCGGAACTGCGTGCCATCGACTCCTACAACCCGCGGGAGCGGCTGATCGAATGGCTGCGCGGTTTCGGAATCACGACGCTCCACACCGGCCACGCCCCCGGCGCACTCGTCTCCGGCCAGACGATGATCGTGAAGACGACGGGCGACTCCGTGGAGGCAGCCACCCTCGTGCCGGCCGCGATGGTGGCCGTGACGCTTGGCGACAACGCCCGTCCCGGCGGGGCCGACGCCGAGAAAAAGTCGCCCGGCACCCGCAGCAAGGCCGTGGCCATGCTCCGCGGCGAGCTGGTGAAGGCTGGCGAGTATGCCCGCCGCCGAGCGGCAGCCGGCGACGATCCCCCCGACCGCGACCTGCGTCGCGACGTCTTCGCCGACGTGCTCGCCCGCAGGCTCCCCCTGCTCGTCACCGTGAACAGGGCCACCGACATCGACGCGGCCCTGCGAATCGCGGCGGAGTTCGACATCCGGATCGTGATCGACTCCGGAGCCGAGGCCTATCTCTGCCTCGACCGGCTGAAGGCCGCCGGCGTGCCCGTGATCCTGCATCCGAGCATGCGGCGGGCAGGCATGGGCGAAACGGAGAACATCGGCTTCGAGACGGCGGCGAAGCTCCGCACCGCCGGCATCCCGTTCGCGCTCCAGAGCGGCTACGAAGGCTACGTGCCCAAGACTCGCGTGGTCCTCTTCGAGGCCGCGATCGCCGCCGCCAACGGGCTCACGACCGCAGAGGCCCTCGCCACGATCACCCGCGACGCCGCCACGATCCTGGGCATCGCCGACCGGGTCGGCTCGCTCGTGCCGGGCCTCGACGGCGACGTGGCGATCTTCGACGGCGACCCCTTCGAATACACCACGCATTGCACGGGCGTGGTGATCGACGGCCGCACCGTCAGCAGCGACACACGCTGACGGCCGTAGGCCCGTTGCTCCGCAACGGGCACTGCAGACAGCCCGTCACGGAGTGACGGGCCTACAGCATCCAGTCCGGCAGCCGGCGGACGCGGCCTTCACGATCGACGCATACGACCGTCGTCGCGCCCGTTACGATGATCGTCGTGCCGCGGACGACCTCGTAGGCATGTTTGATGTGGGCCGCACCGATCTTTTCCACCCGGGTGCGGAGCGTGAGCAGGTCGTCATACTCGGCCGGGGCACGATAGGTGCAGGTCGCCTCCGAGACCACCATGAAGAGCCCCTCGTCCTCGAACGCCCGGTAGGTCGTGCCGTGCGCCCGGAGCATCTCGGTGCGGCCCATCTCGAAGTAGGTGAGAAAATTGGCGTGGTGCACCCGCCGCTGGCCGTCGGTTTCCTGGTAGCGAACCCGGATCTGGATCTCATGGGTGTCGGACATGGCGGGGCTCCCGGGCGGATGCTGGCGGCGGCTTCGTTGACCGTACCGTGTGGCAGACTCTATCTTTTTGCGTTCCACGCGGGCAGTGGCACCCTGAACGACCGGAGGCACGCAACGTGAGCCTGGGCAACGCAGACGAGGGGGGCGGCATCGGCTTTGCGACGGCCCGCGGCCGAAACTGGCCCACGCTCCGCCAATTCACGGTCTTCCTGGAGAACCGCGTGGGCCAGCTGCTGGAGGTGGTCCGCCGGTTCGACGGATCCCGGGTCCGGATCGTGGCTCTGTCGATCAATGATTCGGGCGAATGCGCCTTCGTGCGATTTCTCGTCAGCCACCCTGAACAGGGCCGCGAGATCCTCGAACGGGCGGGGCTGGCGCTGATCGAGAGCGATCTGATCGGCGTGGAACTGCCGGACGGCAATCAGCCGCTGCTGCGAATCTGCACGGCGCTGCTGCAGGCGGAGGTGAACATCATCCAGGCCTATCCGATTCTCGTGCGGCCCCGCGGGCGGCCGGCCGTCGCTCTCATGGTCGACAACACCGAGATGGGCCTCGAAACCTTGAGTGCGAAAGGTTTCACGATGATCAGCGAAGGGGATCTCGACGAGGACGGTTGAGCCAGATTCCTGCCGCGCCCCGCCTGTCATCCCGGCCCTACTCGAACATCCCGTCGGGCAGCCCCTGCACCTGCCGGACGACAACCTTCTGGATCGCCTCCCAGGCCACTGCGGTCAGCGTGATGCTGCCGTCGGGGGCCTGGCTCGCGAACAGTCCGTGGGTGCCTCGCGACCACCGCGACTCATACCACTCGGGCAGGATCACGCTGCCGCCGGAGAGGTGAAGCTCCACCACACCGCCATGGTTGCGTTCCACCCACAGCCGGGCGACGAGGCGGGCGGTGGGATTGTCGAACGCATCCCCTTCCGGCTCGACACCGTCGAAGCCGTTCCAGGCGGCGGCCGGCGCTGGCTCCTCGCCAGCCACCGCATCGACCCCGGCCGAGTTCTGCCAATCGACGGCCGCATCGGCCGGCTCGTCCTCGGGGGCCTCCGCCGCCGCTTCCTCCGCAGCGGAAAGCTCGGCGTCTCGCCCCGCCTCCTCCGCTTCAGCTTCCGAGCCGGAGGATTCATCGGCCGTCGGCCCATCCAGGGCCGTTTCGATGCCGGCGAATCCCGTTTGTTCGGCGCGGGGAGGAGTCGGGATCACCACGGGCACGCCGCAGCCCGCCTTGTCGCAACGCCCCCGCTTGCCGGCATGGACGTCGGCCACGACCAGACGGTGGCCGTTGGGGCAGAAGAACACGATCTTTCCGTCGGTGAACTGCGGCGGCTCCACCGCGAGCCCGGCCGCCTCGACCGCCGTCAGCACCCTCGTCTTTTCATCCGCCACGATCCGACTCCCCTGCTGCGATCTGGCCGGCAGGTCATCCCGCCTGCCCCCCCAGTCTACCTTACGGTCGGCGACTTGACGCCACGGGCGACCGCTCTGAAACTGCCTCCCATGCCCATCCAAGTCCTCTGCGCCGGCTGTGGTTCACGCTTCTCCGTCAGCGACAAGTTCGCGGGCAAGACCGGTCCATGCCCCAAGTGCAAGAAGCCGATCACGATCCCCACGCCGGCGGTGCAGGCCGTCACGATCCACGAGCCGGAGCCGGTCGCGGCGGCCGGGCCGACGGGCCATGGCTCCACGATCCCGTTCCGCCGGATCGAGAAGCCGATCCCGGCCGTCGCCTGGGCTGCGATCGGGGCCGGCTTCGTCGTCGCCATGCTGGTCGCCTGGCTGACGGGCTTCATCGTCCGCCCCGGCACGCCTCCCGAATGGCTGCTCCTGGCCGCCGCCTTCGTGCTGGCGGTGCCCTGCGTGCTGCTGGGCTATGCGGCCGTGCGTGAACGGGAACTGGAGCCCTACCGGGGCCGCACGCTCTGGCTGCGGGCGGTGATCTGTGCGGCGGTATATGCCGGACTCTGGGCCGCGAAGGGGGCGCTGCCCCCGGAGGCGACCGCCGAGATGTGGCAGTGGATCTACCTCGGTCCACTGTTCATCCTGCCCGGTGCGCTCGCGGCATTGGCGACGCTCGACCTCGACTGGGGCGCGGCCGTGGCCCACTTTTCGTTCTACGTGTTGTTCACGGCGCTCCTGCGGTGGTTCGCAGGCCTGCCGCCACTGTGACCCCGGCCCGACAGGATCGCCCATGACCCGATCGCTGCTGCCGGAGCTCGAGGCCCTGGGCTCGTCCGGCGGGGGCGTCCGCGTGCCTCCCGATACGACGGTGCCCCTCACGCCCCGCGTGCGCAGCCTCATCGACTCGCCCGAGTTGCGACGGCTCGCCCGCATCAGCCAGCTCGGGCTCGTGGCGCTCGTCTACCCGGGGGCCACCCACTCCCGGCTCGAGCATTCCCTCGGAACCTATCGGCTTGCCCTCGAGTTTCTGGGCCGTCTTCAGCATGACGACCGGTTCCTCGCCACGATCACGCCTCCCGACGCCGCCGCCTTTCTCGCCGCCGCCCTGCTGCACGACGTCGGGCACTGGCCCTACTGCCACCCGCTCGAAGACATGTCGCTGCCCGAACTGCCGCGACACGAATCGCTCGTGCGATCGCTGCTGGAGACCGGCCCGGCGGGCCGGGTGCTCACCGACCAGTGGAATCTCGATCCGAACCGCGTGGCCGACCTGATCGAAGGCTCCGCCACCGACCCCGCCGGCCGGATTCTTTGCTCGCTGCTTTCGGGGCCGATCGACGTCGACAAGATGGACTACCTCGCCCGCGACAGCCTGCACGCCGGCGTGCCGTACGGCCGCCATTTCGACCAGGAGCGGCTGCTCGCGAGCCTCTGCCTCGACGCCACGGGCACGACACTCGCCATCACCGACAAGGGACGCACGGCCGCTGAACTGATGGTCTTCGCCCGCTACGTCATGTTCAGCGAGGTCTACTGGCACCACGCCGTCCGCTCGGCCACCGCGATGCTGCAGCGGACGGTGTGGCTCGTGCGGGAAACGATCGATCCGGCCTGGCTCGTCCGCAGCGACGACGCCGGGTTCACCGGCTGGCTCCTGGCCGCCTCCGCTGGCACGGCAGCCGAGCCGCTCGCGCAGGGCCTGTGGGGCGACATCCGGCGGCTCTACAAGCGGGCCGCCACCTACGATGCCGTGCACCATCCCGCGGTGCATCGTGCCCTCGCCGGCCGCCCCTACGCCGAGTCGGTCGCCATCTCGACGCGACTGGCCGCCGCGCTCTCCCGAACGCTCCGCACCACGATTCCGCCGGATGCGATTCTCGTCGACGCGCCTCCGGCGGAACGCGAAGTCGAGTTCCGCATCCAGGTGCGGGAGAAGCGGCCCCACGGAACCGGCCATGTCTGGCGCGGTCTCGAGACGCTCTCGCCGGTCGTGCGCAGCCTGGCCCGCGAGCAGTTCGACGACCTCGTCAAACGGGTGCGGATCTTGTGCGCGCCGGGATTCGCGGCCGAGATCGCCCGTTGCCCGGAACTCGAATCGATCGTCCTGGAATCCGCCGGTTAGCCGCTCACTCGGCGTTGCCGCCGGGCAGTTTGCCCTCTTTGATCAACGCGCCGAAGGTCGGCGAATCGGCCTTCGCCGGATCGCTCGGCAGGGCTTCCACGTCCTCGAGCGCCTTCCGGATTTTCTCGACGTTCTTTGCGTCTTCCTTCTTGTCGAGCTTCTCGGCCAGCGCGTTGCCATAGGCATTGCGATCCTTCTTGCTCTTGCCCACGTGGCAGACGTTGCACTTGGCCGTCTCCACGGCGGCTGCCAGGGGCGTGCCATCCTTCACGTAGACGGTCTTGAACTCGTCGAAGAACTGCTTGATCGCGTAGGCCTCGCGGGCGGACGAGCCCGCGGCGACCGCCAGCACGATCCCGACGACACATGCAAACCTGCTGCCGTGAATCATGAAAAAGCTCCGTTGGTGCGCGACATGACTGCAGCCCGAGCGTGGGGCCACTGACGACGTAACTAGATCGACAACTTCCGTCGGCGTCAAGAAATGGAGCTGTTTTTCCTGGTGGTGGGGGCGGCAGTGCCCCCCCCAATCGTTTCAGCCGCCACCGTCCTCCCAGCCCGACACCCAGACCGTCGCCGCCGGCCATATCGCGTCCCGGGGCAGAAGCCGCATTGCCGTCGGCTGATCGCGAAACATGAACTCCATCCGCTCGGCCGCCCCGTCGACTCGTCGGAGGATATCGCTGCCGGCGTAGCGGCTTCCCTGATCCCGCCAGGTGACGGCGAGCCCGTAGTCAACGGGTTCGCGAATGCCGCTTTGGATGATCAGCGGGGCGTCGTCCAGCAGGAAATCGCAGGCCTTGGCGGTCGCCAGAAGTCGCGTCGGCGCGGGCCGCGCCGGAGAGTCGTACAACGAGAAGGTCGCGGCCCGACAGGCCACCACCGCGTCCGAGAGCGTGGCCTCGACCGCGAGGCCTGCCCCTGACTCGCGGCCTCCCTCGCTCACGAGGAGCGACCTGGGTGTGAGCAGTCCTCCACCCGCCCACGAGATCTCGACACGGCCGCTGCCGGCGGCGGCCGTGTCGAGAAAGACCGCATCGCCACAGGCCCATGACCGCTGCAGGCTCACCCCGCAGTCGACGTCTCCCTCGACGGCTTCCTCTTGAACGGCGACGAACGCCGGCACCGCATCGGCCGCCACGGCAGCCGACTCATCCGGATCACCGGGCATGACGAGCAACGTGTCGATGCAGGCGATGCTTCCCGTGGACAGCACGAACAGCGATGGCCGTTGGCCGCCCGACGCAGCGGCGGTGAGCCGGAGGGCCACCCCCTTCAGGTTCAAGCGGCCCGCCCCGACATGACATGCGGTGGCGTGTCCGGCGCCGACGTCCGTGAGCGTTGCGAACTGCAGGGTGGGTCGCACTCCGGACGCGGCCCGCAGTGTCAGCCGCCGCTCCCGCAGCACGATCGGCGGCACGTCCACCGCGCCGCTGAAGGCCAACTCGACGACGTCGCCGTCGTCCGCCGTTTCGAGGGCTGCCTGCAACGCGGCGGCGACCGCGGAGGATGGAGCCTCCCCCGGGGCGCCGATCCGGACGACCGTCGACTCGGTCGATCCTGCGTTCGAGGACGCGGACAGTCCCACGGCCTCCGAGGGCGGGAGGCTTCGGGTGGCGGCGGCCTGCTGCCAGAGAAACGCGACCGTGGCCGCCAGCCCGAGCAGGGGCACCAGCCATGGCAGGCGGGCGGCGGGCCGTTGCGGAATGCCCGGGGCCATCGACGCGACCGGCGGCCTCACGGCCGTGAGGCCGTTGCCGTCGGCGAAGGCGAGCAGATCGGCCACGAGATCGGCGGGCCGTTGATAGCGGGCTGCGGGATCCTTCTCCATGAGCCGCTCGAGGATCGCGCCGAACGGCCGTGGCACATCGGCCCGGAGCGTGTCGATCGCCGGCGGCCGCTCCTGCTGATGCTGCAACAGCTTCTGCACCATGCCGCCGTCGGCGAACGGGGGCCGCCCGGCGAGCATGAAGAACATGGTGCACCCGAGCGAGTAGAGGTCGCTCCGCACGTCGGCCGTCCGCGAGTCTCGGGCCTGCTCGGGCGAGATGTAATCGAACGTGCCGAGCGTGACGCCGCTGACGGTGAGATCGCGATCGCCTTCCAGATGGTGCAGGCGGGCAAGCCCCATGTCGACGATGCGAGCCCTGCCCGCCGGTGTGATCACGATGTTGGAAGGCTTGATGTCCCGATGCACCACGTCCCGCTGCGAGGCGTGTTCCAGGGCGTCGGCCACCTGCACGGCCACGTCGATGGTTCGGCCGAGCTCGAAGGGCCCGTGCTCGCGGACGAGATCCCGGACGTTCTGCCCCTCGATGAACTCGAACACGATGTAGTGCCAGCCGTCGTCGGAGCCGACGGCGAATACGCGGCCGATGTTCTCGTGGTCGAGGCGGGCGGCCGACTGGGCCTCGTTGCGGAAGCGGCGGAGCATCTCCTCGTCGTCGGCCTGCCCCCCGGCGAGCACCTTCACGGCCACGGTCCGGTCGAGCGTGGTGTCGAGGGCCCTGAACACGGCCCCCATCCCACCGCCGCCGATGAAGCTGTCGAGTCGGTAGGGCCCCAGCATGGTGCCCTGCAGCCGCAGGCCGATCTCGGCGGAGGTTCGCGGCGCGGCCGCCGCGGCCGACGGGGCAGAGATCACTGTCGCGTCGTCAGGAGGCTCGAGCCGACTGGTCGAGCCGTCGCGGGCCGACCGGGCGGACTCCGATCTGGCCTGCACGCCGGACTGGGATGCGGATCGGTCTTCGTGAGCGGTCATGCTTCGACCCTACCACAGAATGCGAAACCCCGCCCCTCGGCATGCGAGGGACGGGGCTCGGAAGAACTCGCGATCGAGGAGCGGTCGGATCAGCCGGCGATGGCTTCAGCCGCGGCGAGCAGTTGGGCCTGCCGCTTCCGCCGCTTCACCCAGCCCGCACCGACCATTCCCACCAGGCCCGAGCCGGCCAGGGCGATGGTGCCCGGCTCCGGAACCGGGGCGACGGTGACCTCCGCCAGCCGGAATCCCATGGAAGGGGCTCCGAGCGCCGGATTTCTCGTCTGAAACCCGAAGGAGGAGGCAGTGGATTGAGCCGTTGCCAGGTTCATGTTGAACGAACCGCCGAACACGTGGACGTTGCCGGACACGGAGGTAGCCGCCGTGTCGGAGTATTCGGTCACGTTGCCCAACATGTCATACATCCCGTACGTCGTGGTCGCGGCCGCGAAGGACCCACCATTGCTCGTCCGAGTAAGCCCGCTCACCCCGCCGTAGTTCGCGACGTTGGTGGAAGTCCCCCAGGTTCCGGCGTTGGCAGTGGTCGCGATTGTCGGGGATGGCGTGCTCCCGCTCACCTTGGTCTGCCAGTAGTAGTAGTTGGTTCCACTGGGGTTATAGAAGGCAGCCTTCGTCCACTCATCCGCGCTCGGAATCACGAAGGCGGTGCGCGGCGAGGCCCCAGCCACAGCCGCCGTATTCCGCGATGCGATCGACCCAGAGGTCTGGGTGTTCACAGCGTAGACTCCGCTGTTGATAGACGCAGCCGATCCGTTCTGCCCCGCATTGAGCCAGTTGGCAAAACGGGCCGCGGAGAACCAAGACACGTAGTTCACCGGACGATTACCGAATGACGTTGGTGTTGCGGCATTTCGCACGTTGTACCTGGAACCCGCTGCAGCGGCACCGTTGAAAAGAATGCCGCCATTTGTGGTGTCGGTGCTCATGCTGGCGCTGTAGAGCCCGAGCGAGTTGATCGTGGAAGATCCGCTGGTCACATCGACGGAGTTCAGGAATGCCGCGTACTCTGCATTCGTCACCTCATAGCTACCCATGGAGAACGTGTATCCCACGCTCCCAAAGCCATTCCCGGCAACAGCCGAATTACCCGGATTGCCAACAGGGAGCACGCTGTACGTAACCGCCTTCGCATCGGTCGCGGCGAGGGCGAGGGCCACCGCCACGCAGCTGGCGAATGCCCGAAGATTCTGCACTCGGGCGCCACGGCCGCTGCCCCACGTCCACCGCTTGTTGCGGCGACAGTGCATGCCGCTGACCCGACTGGGGGAGCTGCCCTTGCGCCGGTACTCCGGGAAGCGGCTCCTCTTTGCGATCGGCTCGCGATCCCGACCGAAGTCGGCCGCGTAGCTCGCGTCCATCTCGCCACGATAAGACCCCACGAATGCGCTCATGACACTGCTCCTTTGAAAAAAGCCCCGATTGGGACGCTTCGAAAAATGCGGAAGGAAGAAAAGAAGGAAGAACGATCGAACAGACCGGCACTCAGACGAACTGGTGGATGCCGCGACGCTCGACAACCCGCCGGGCATCCGAGAACAGGGAGACCAATGCATCGCCGCTCGACACACCGGGCAGATAGACCCAGGCACCGAGCTGCCTGGCCCACAGCTCCTCGTCGACGCTGTCATCGGAACCGCAGATCACCAGGAGCGTCCCCGGGCGGCCGGCGAACTCCTCGGCGATCTCAACCGAGTCGTTGACGCGATCACCCACTGGATTCGCGATGTCGACGACGATGAGCTGATAGTCGCCCTCAACGGACGAGCTGAGTTCCATGGCATCGACGGGCGCGTCGCACGCCGTCCAGCCACTCAGCTCCGAAACGGACTCAAGCCGAGCGCGGAGTCCACGATCCCCCGACACCACCAGGCTCTTCATCACACCGGGGCCACGCACTGAGCGGGCGGCCGAGGGGCCGGCCAGCGAACGCACTTCCTCGGACGTGATTCCAACAGCCACGACCATCATCGAACACCTCCTGTTCCAGACATTTGGAGTCGTCTGTCGCGGCCGTCCTCCGAACACTTCGGGGAGACTTCCACGCCTCGACGGAGAAACGGAAATGCACACGTCGTGCCAAAACGTTCGCGAGGCTCCGTGGCCTGGCGTTGACCGCTGAAAAACAGCGAGTAACTGCCATCGACACCCGACGCATCCAGCGGATGGCAAGGCCGCGGCAACCTCACCACAACGGGGACACGTCAGGCCCCCAATCGCGGTCACCACGGCCCGGAAAGCTGTTTTTCAAGGGGAAAAACCGGCGTTCACCGGAATGGTGAGCCCCTCACACATCGAGGGAGGAGGCCGCCTTGCCGCAATTCCTGAGAGCCAGTAGCGTCTGCGCCATCGCCCAAGCCATCAGACCGAGACCTGTGCATGCTCGGCACATCGAGTTCTTTCGTTGCGTCGCTTGTCCGCCGCTACTCGCCCGCGCGGAGACTGCGGCTGAACGATCGCCACGTCGGCGCGACGGTGTTCGTCATCGGTGCCGGCCCCCAGCTCGGCCTCGTGGATGAACGGCACATCAAGGCGCTGGAGTCGAACGTCACGATCGCCGTTAACAAGACGTTCTATCGCCTGCGGCCGACGTACTTCCTGTCGGCATACATCGGCGAGATCATGCTGGCCGTGCGCAGGGCGCCGCGTGCCACGCACCTCCACATGCGTCCCTCCAAGGCCCCGCCCCTGATCCCCGGCGTCCATGCCATTCGTCGCCGCGATTTCCAGCCCGATATCGGCTTACCGCGTCGTCTTGATCCTCTCGACCCCGTGGTCGAAACCAAGCTCAACGTCGCGATTGGCGCGACACACCTGGCATACGTGATGGGCGCCGCGCGGGTCGTCTTCGTGGGCGTCGAGCAGCGGAACCTGCTTCACTTCTGGCACACGCACCCAGTATTACGAGACCGGATTCGTGCGGACGTGCTGGAGCGAGGTGATCCGAACGTCCTTCGAATCGACCACCCGCATGCCAGCATGGCCAACGACCTCGCGGCCCTGGATCGGTCCCCCGAGGACTGCCTGCGGCCCTTCTTTCACATCGATCATGCGCCGACGTTCGCCGCCTACTTCAGGATTCTGAACGCGGCGGGCGTCGATGTGGTGGCAACTGCCGCGGAGAGCGTCGTGGCGGACGCCGGAGCCCGGGTGGCAGACCTGGATGAGATGCTCGGCTCTCGGAGAAATGCCGCGTGAGCCACCAGCGCGACAGACCATCCGCGCTCGTCGTGATTCCGGCACGCGGAGGTTCCAAGGGCATTCCGCGCAAGAATCTCAGCCCGATCGCAGGTGAGCCGCTCATCGCCCGGACCATCCGCACCGCGCTGTCGGTTCCAGATGTCACCCGCGTACTCGTCACGACGGACAGCGAAGAAATCGCGTCGGTTGCCGCCCGCTTTGGCGCGCATGTAGTCATTCGCCCGCCTGAACTCGCTGCGGACCACGTCACACTGGACCCAGTTGTGGCGCACGCCGTGGCGTACGAGGAGGCCAAGGGCCGGATGTACGACGTTGTCGCCACACTCCAGCCGACCAGCCCCCTCCTGCGGCCCGCCACGCTGTCCCGCATCCTGCAGCGACTCGCCCGTGGAGAAGCCGACACGATCCTCACCGCGGTCGATGACACGCACCTCGCCTGGGAACTGGTCGACGGCGTCCCTCGGCCTGCCTTTGCCCGACGACTGAATCGCCAGTTTTTGCCGCGCCGCTTCCGCGAGACAGGCGGCGTGGTTGCGTCGTTCCGCAAATGGGTTTCGCCAGACTCGCGGCTCGGCCCCCGCATTTCGCTGGAGATCGTTGATGCTCTCGAGGGAATTGACATCGATTCGCGGGAAGACTGGCTCTGTGCGGAAGCGGCCCTGCATCGAAGGCGGATCGCATTCATCACGATCGGCAGCGAGCAGCGCGGCCTGGGGCATGTCATGCGAACATGCAATCTGCTCGAGAGCCTGCACGGCCACGACACCCTCGTCCTGTGCGCACCGCAGGAGCATCTGGCCATCGATCGGCTCCACTCTTCCTTCCAGGCGGTGGAAGTCATGCCGCGTGACGCCATGCTCGCCCGAATGATCGCATGGGGGGCCGAAGTGGTCGTTCACGACGAGCTGCGCACCGACCCGAAAATGCTTCTGTCAGAACGGGCTGCGGGGCTGAAGATCGTCCTCTTCGAGGACGACGGCCCGGGCCAGGCCCAGGCCAACCTGGTGCTCAACTCGCTCTATCCGGCCGAAAAATCACGCCCGGCAGAGGGCGTATGGTACGGCCCCGCGGTCTACGATCTGCGGGACGAATTCCGGCATGCCTCGCGTGCCGAGTTCCGCGAGTCCGCTCGCCGCGTCCTGATCACGTTTGGCGGCTCCGATCCTGCAGGCCTCACGTTCCGCGTGCTGGATGCCGTCGCCGAAGCATGCACGCTCGCCATCACCGTCGTTGCGGGAATCGGACTGAGTCGCTTCGACGAGCTCGCATCGAGGGTGGACGCCCTCACAGCCCAGGGCCTCGATGTCACCCTGCTCCGAGACGTCCCCCTCATGAGCGACATCATGCGGGAGGCCGACTTCGCCTTCAGCTCCGCGGGCCGCACGCTCTATGAACTCGCCCATATGGGTGTGCCGGCCGCCGTTCTGCATCAGAATGAGATCGAGACGGAACATGCCTTCGCGACGATTGACAACGGATTTCTCCCCCTCGGGTTGCCGCACGCCGTCCGCGCGGAAGACATCCGCGCCGCGTTCCTCAGCCTTGCCTCCAGCACGGCGCTCCGCCGTCAACTCCGCGACAGGATGCTCGCGCTCGACCTGACCGCGGGCCGAGACCGGGTGATCCGCATGATCCTCGAACTCTGAAGACCTGGGATACAATGTGGTGCCATGCTGCCCTCACGCCCCTCCTGCGATGCCCTTCGACGCCGCTCGGGCCCCGGTCCTTTCGTCATTGCGGAGATCGGCGTCAACCACGGCGGCGACCTCCCGACGGCGTTTCGGCTGATCGAAGAGGCGGCCCGGGGTGGGGCCGATTGCGTCAAGTTCCAGACCTACAAGGCGGGATCGCTCGCGTCGCGCCACTCACCCGCCTATTGGGACACCTCGGAGGAGCCCACGCCCTCTCAGTTTGAACTGTTTCAGAAGCACGATCGCCTCCAGGCTCCGGATTACATCGCGCTGGCACGCCATGCAGCCGCGTGCGACGTCTCCTTCGCTTCCACACCATTCGACGTCGCTGCCGTCGAGATGCTTGCGCCATTGGTGCCATTCTTCAAGATCGCGTCTGCCGACATCACGAACGAGCCGCTACTCACCGCGTGCGCCCGCCACGGAAAACCGGTTCTCCTGTCGACTGGAGCGTCTTATCTGTCGGAGATCGAGGAAGCGGTGCGGCTCATTCGCGAGTTTCTGCCCGCGCACCAGATCGGAATCATGCACTGCGTGCTTTCCTATCCGACCCCGCACGCCGACGCCAATCTGGCGATGATCGAGCATCTTGCCGCCTGCTTTCCGGGGCACCCGATCGGGTATTCGGACCACACTCGCCCAGACCCCTCGATGCTCGTGCTCCTGCGCAGCTACCTGCTGGGCGCGACGATCCTCGAGAAGCACTTCACACACGACAAATCCCTGCCCGGCAACGACCACTACCACGCCATGGACATGACCGACATCGGCTGCCTTCGCCGCGGCCTCGACCTGCTCCAGACCGTCGAAGGTCGTCCCACGAAGACCGTGCTCCCGTCCGAAGAACCGGCCCGACAGCATGCGCGTCGGTCGCTGGTCGCGGAACGCAACCTCCCCGTAGGCCATGTGCTGCAGGCCGACGATGTGGCCGTGAAGCGACCCGCGGGCGGTTTGCCGCCATCCGCACTCACTTGGATCGTGGGGAAGCGACTGACGCGGGCAGTGGACGCGGATGAATTCATCACCGTCGATCATGTCACGAACAGGTGATGGAAAAGCTTTTTACTACCTCTCCCAGAACGGGCTCACTGGCTTGCGTCACGCACCGATCGCCTCCCATGGTTCGACGCTCTTCGTGCACATTCCTAAGTGCGGCGGAACGAGCATTCTCGAGTCGATTCGTGCCGCCTTTCCGGAATCCGACCGACTGGAACTCAACGGCGATCAGTTCACGAACAAGGATCAGATAGCGGCCCGGGTGGCCGATCGCCTGCCGCACGCTTCGATCGTGTATGGACATCGGGTCTTCGCGGGGCTTGGACGCCACATGCGGCAACCCGTCCGGCTCGTCACGGTCATGCGCGACCCGATCGAGCGGGCGATCTCACAGTACAACTACATTCTGACTCGGCCGACGGAGCGGCAAATCGTCCACAATGCCCTGACGCCGGACCATGTGCGGGTCCCCTTCGCTGATTGGCTTCAGGAGTTCCCTCCGGCGGCCAATCACATCGTGTGGATGTTGTCGCAGGTGCTGGGCGACGGACCCACGGTGTTCGATTTTTCGCTGCGCGTCGGGACTGAAGAGGCCCGCCTCGTTTCCGAGCGGCTCACTCTGCTTACAAACGTATATTTCTTCGAGCAGTCCGGTGTGGATGCGGCGATCGAGACACTGACGGGCCTGCCCCCACGACGGGAGAACGCTCACCTCCGCCGGTTCGTCGATCCGGCCGACCCACTGGTGCGGGAGGCCGCTGCGCTGGCATGCACGCTCGACCGGGCTGTCTACACCCAGGCGCAGCAGACCTTCGGCACGGCACCCCCACCCCGCCCGCATGAGCTCAGCGTGCCGATGACGCCGTCGCCGCATAGCGAGTGAGTGACGGAAACCGGGCGATACCGCTGCGGACGGCGGCGGTGTCGGTGTCGGACCACGGCACGGCCGCCCCGGTCCGCCGAGGCCGGGGGAACAAGACCCGCATGGCTGCGGCGACGTGCTCGTGATCCAGCGGCAGGCCGAGGAAGGTGCACAGCCGCTCGATCTCCGCGGCCGGGGTGGCGAGCAGGTCGTCGTGGTGACTCTCGATGAATCCGTCGTGTGGCAGCCGCGCCGCGATCGCCGCCGCAGCTTCGCAGTGCATGAAGTACCAGCGGGTGCGATCGGCCAGCGATGCCCCGCTCCGGCGATGCATCGTCGCGATCGTGTCGAACGGATTTCGGATCGCGTGGATGATCCGCACTGGAACACCGACGCGATCCTCCAACGAGGGGATCAGCCCATGGTCGCCATGGAGCAGGAGCGTCGCGGGACTCCAGATCTTGTCGCCCGCCACCCGCACATGCCTCTTGGCATCGGGGCCCGGCCCGATCTGGTAGCTGTAGCCCTCTGACAGCCGCCCGTTGGCCGCGGCGCACGCGGCGTTCTCCCGAATGCCATCCAGGATCGCACCACGATCCAGGTCGCACCACAGGGTGGATGAGGCCAGCGTTTCGTTCGCCACGACCATCGCCGGGTGGGCGTCGAGCACGGCCCCGAGCATCGTCGAACCGCTGCGGGGATTTCCGATGACGAGCAGGAAGCCTTCGAGATTCGGAAAGATTCCCATGATTGCGATGCCGACCCTGGCGGGGGGCCGCAGTATAGCGATCGACTCCGGCCCCGCACCCGCCGCGCTCACGCCAGCGGAGGCGCGGCGTATGCCGTCGGCATCCCGCGTGTCATACGGCCGCGGACGGTGGGGAACGCTTAGCGGAAGCCATGAAAGACGAATTCGACGATCGCGTGACGACTCGGCTGGCGGTCGGCCAGCAGGAGCCCAGCCGTCTTATCGGCGGGCGAGTTTCAGTGTGGTAAATTTGAGTCGGTGGTCTCGCCGCAGGAGCCCGTCGGAACCCCCAAAATCCCTTTCGCGCCCGTAGCTCAGGTGGATAGAGCATGGGATTTCTAATCCCAGGGTCGCTGGTTCGAGTCCAGCCGGGCGTACTTTACAGGTCGTTGTCTAACGCACCAGAAGCCAACCCTCGGCTTCGGCGGCCTACTCGTGCTCGCTGTCCACGTGGACGTCGCCGTTGCCGTCGATGTCCACGTGCAACACCATCGGGTTGCAGCAGACCGGGCAATCCTCGACGTAGTCCTGGTGCGAGCCGGCGGACACGTCGAGCGGCACCACGATCTCCTCGCCGCAGGAATCGCAGACGTAGGTGGCTTCGAGATTCGCCGAGCCGGCCGTTTCGAGCAGCCTGTCCCGCTGTTTCCGCTTCATGGCAGCATCCCCCGTTTCATAGGCTAAGCATTCACACCATGTGGAACTGAATGATCGACGCTGTCATTCTACGCCGCATCATGGCCGTGACGATAACGGAGTGTCCTGCGACGTGAGCCATCCTGCCGCCCTCCCAACCGGCCAACTCCTGCGGCAATGCTCCGAAACCCGCACCCGCCGCAGCGGCCCGGGTGGACAGCACCGCAACAAGGTGGAGACGGCGGTCGTCCTCGCTCACCTGCCGACCGGCGTGACCGCCGAGGCGTCGGAGCGACGGTCACAGGCTGAGAACCGGTCGGTGGCCATCGCCCGTCTTCGATTGAAGCTGGCAGTGGATCACCGCGAACCGGCGGCCGCCGCACCAAGCCCGCTCTGGCTGTCCCGCTGCCGCGGCGACCAAATCGCGATCGCGGCCACCCACGCCGACTACCCGAGCCTCGTGGCCGAGGCGCTCGACCAGTTGGCCGCGACGCAGGGTGACCCCGGCGCGGCGGCACCAGTCCTGGGCATCACGCCCTCGCAGCTCGTGAAGCTGCTCGCCAAGGCGCCCGCCGCGTGGACGGCGTTCTCGCGACTTCGGGCCAGGCATGGCCGGCCGCCGCTGAAACACGGGTGATGAAAGAGACTGGCTCAAGCAGCCTGGCGTCGGCCCCCGCGAGCCACTCCCTGCACGAACCGCTTGAGATGCGTGCCGATCGCGAGTGCATCGGCCTGCCGCGCGAGCAGCCGCTCCGTGGCGGAGAGATCCGGTAAACCGGCACCGGGCAACGTGATGTCGAGATCATGCCGCCCGATGAACCTTTCGAGCCGACGGCGAATCGAGTCGGGCAGTTCATGCCGCCAGGCGTGCCGACGGGCGAGCGGATCTTTGTGGACGTGCAAAAACCGAGAGCCGGAGTCCTCGCCAGGACCATCCCGTTTGGCAAGCAGTGCCGCGAGAGCCTGACGCGGCTCGGTGTCGTCTGCCAGTCCGACATGCCGCCAGACCCGCAGCGTTTCCGCGCAGGGGTCGGCGCAGAGCGCGTCGTACTCGACGAGCAGTGCCGTCGGGTGTGCCGTGACGAACTCACGCAGGTGCCTCGATCGGAGCCACGTGAGCACGAGAATCCGCTCCTCGGGCGTGTCGGCAGCCGCGATCAGCCGCCGCGTCTCGGGTGCCACGGTTTCGTCCCGACTGATGACCGCCCATTCGATCCGCGCCCACTTGAGCATGCCCCAGCGGCGGACGCTGTTGACCACTCCCAGCGGATGGCGATCGATCGCCACGACATGATCGGCGGCGATGGACGCGGCCGCCCAGCCGATGTTCTCGATCCGTGGCTGCTTGATCACGAGGTGGTAGCCGGTCTCCTGCGGAAACGCGGCGGCAGCGAGCGCGTCGACGTGCAGCGACGCCAGCTGGCCGAGACGACGATCGGTGGGGTCGTCGGTGGCGGTGCGGAAGAACCGCGGCACGGGAATGTCGGGCACCGGCCGGCCCCGTTTGCGATGGAGAATGAACCGACCGCCGTTGAAGACGGTCTGCATGTCGATGCCCGTGCAGGGATGGGCCTGCGAGGCAAAGGGTTCGAAGACATACCGCACGGCTGGATGGCAGCCGAGCAGTTCCCCCAGCCAGGTCGTGCCCCCCCGAGAGTGGCCGACGACGTAGGTCAACGTGCGAAACGGGCGGGACATCGCCGTGAATCCTGGCGGGCGGCATGCAGGTGCAGCACAGCGTATATCGCGATCGGACTCCCGAGGGTCAATGGCAAGCTGGCCGCTGCTGGCAGACAGGGCAAGCCAGGCGGCCGCGCGAAGCCGTATGGCCCCGCGCCGCGCCCCGGAAATGAACTTCGGCGGCTTCTGCCCCGCGGTCGACGCTCCTGACACGGTGCGCCTTGATGAACTCGCGATTCACTGCCGTGCCCTCCCGTCCCGAACGGTCGCGCATTCGCCGGTCGCTCGCGCTCACGGCACTCGTGGCCGCCTGCACGAGTGCGACCATCGGGCTCGCGGCCGAGGGAGATCTGGGCACCGACCGCGACGCCTTCACCCCCTGCACTCATACGATCCCGGCCGGCTCGCTCCTCATGGAAGCCTCGTCGGTCTACATCGACAACCGCTCCGGCCTGCCGACCAACAACTATCCGGAGTGGCTCCTGCGGATCGGGGTGACGGAGCGGTTCGAATGGCGGTTCGGAGTCAACTACGGCGTCGGCTCCCAGGGCACGATCGTGACCAGCGTCGAAGTGGGCGAGGGCACGCAGGACGGCAGCCGCCTCTACGAGACGAGTCTGCTCTACGGCTTCAAGCTCGGCACGTCGGACCAGGACGGCTGGCTGCCCGAGACCTGCTTCATCATCGAGGCGACGACGCCGGTGGAGGGGGACGTGTTCGGCACGGTACCCGTGGCCACCGGGGCCGCGGGCTGGGAACTTCCCGTGCGGTTCCCGTTCCGCCGATCGGAACCGTGGCGACTCGACGTGGCCGTGCGATACGCCTACTCGGAAGGACTCGACGGCTGGTTCAGTCGCTGGACGCCGTCCACGGTGCTCCGCATGCCGGTCACCAACCGCTGGGAACTCCACGCCGAGTGGTTCGGCTCTTATCCGGTTGGCGCACCCGGCCGCAACGGCGAGCCGTTCTTCAGCCCCGGCACCCACGTCATGCTTACGAAGAACTTCGAACTCGGTGTCCGCGTCGGCTGGGGGCTGACGGCCGAGACGGCGCCCTTCTTCTGCGACGCCGGCTGCGGCTGGCGCTGGTGACAGACGGTTGCCACCCACAGCGCTGTGAGGGGTTGCCCATGCCCCGGGAGCCGGCGTATGCCGCCGAGCGCAGCCAGGATGGCGAAGCGAAGGCGACATCCGAGCGAGCGAAGGGATGGATGCCGTAGCGAGCGTCCGGTTCTCGGGGCGTGGGCAGACCCGAACTCCCGCCACAAGAGGTCGACCCGCGGCGAAATAGACGGGCCCGTGGTCTCCAGGCCGGGGGCCGCATGCGGACTACGGCGAAAGCATGCGGACTACGGTGCGATCGGACTACGGGTGCGGGCGAATCACGAACCAACGATGGATCAGGCGTGGATGGCCTGGCCCGACACGGCAAGGGCGGCTTCCTTGAGCGCCTCGGGCAGCGTCGGATGGGCATGGCAGACGCGGGCGATGTCCTCGGACGTCGCGCCGAAGCTCATCGCCGCCGCGGCTTCGCCGATCAGGTCGCCCGCCGCAGGGCCGATGATGTGGATGCCGAGCACCCGGTCGGTCGCCGCATCGGCCAGTACCTTCACCTTGCCGGCGGTGTCGTTGATCGTGCGGGCCCGGCCATTGGCCCGGAACGGAAACACGCCCTTCTTGTAGCTCACGCCGGCGGCCACGAGCTGTTCCTCCGTCTTGCCGATGGCGGCGATCTCGGGGTGCGTAAACACGACGGCCGGCACGAGGTCGTAGTCCACATGGCTCCAGTGGCCCGCCATGGCGTCGATGCAGGCCACGCCGTCCTCCTCGGCCTTGTGGGCGAGCATCGGGCCGGGGATGCAGTCGCCGATCGCCCAGACGCCGGCAGCCGCCGTGCGGAACTGCCCATCGACGGGAATCCAGCCCCGCTGGTCGGCCTCGAGGCCGACGGTCCCGAGGCCGAGGTCGTCGGTGGCGGGCCGGCGGCCCGTGGCCGCGAGCACCCGGTCGCAGCGGATCGGCTCGCTGCCCTCGCACTCCACGATGCAGCCCTCGCCGGCCGCCCGGGCCGACTTCACCTTCACGCCGAGCCGGATATCGAGCCCCTGCTTGCGGAACAGGCCGAGCGCCTCCGATGCGATGTCGGCGTCGATGCCGGTGAGGATGCGATCCGCATATTCGAGCACGGTCACCTGCGAGCCGAGCCGCCGCCAGACGCTGCCCACCTCCAGACCGATGTAGCCGCCCCCGATCACGACGAGATGGCTGGGCACGGTATCGAACGAGAGCGCCTCGGTGCTCGTGCCCACGAGCCGACCATCGACCTCGACGCCGGGCAGCACGACCGGGCGGCTGCCCACGGCCAGTACGATTCGCGGGGCTTCGAGCAGCGTCTTCGTGCCGTCGTCAGCCGTCACCTCCACCCGCCCGGCACCGGCCAGGCGGCCCGTGCCCCGATGCCGCGTCACCTTGTTCTTGCCGAGCAGCGACTCGATGCCCTTGGCCAGCGTCGAGACCACCTCGGTCTTCCGCCGCATCATCGCGGCCAGATCGAACGACACCCCCATCACGTTCACGCCGTGCGTCGCCAGCTCGTGCCGTGCCATCTCCAGCTTGTGACTCGACTCCAGGAGCGCCTTCGACGGAATGCAGCCGACGCGAAGGCAGGTGCCCCCCAACTGCGGCTCCTTCTCGACGACGGCCGCCTTCATCCCGAGCTGCGCCGCCCGGATCGCCGCCACGTAGCCCCCAGGACCACCGCCAATCACGATGACATCAAGATTCATATGCACAGCATCCAGGTTTGAACGTGGACATTCCGAACACGGGAGGCGAGGGGGTCGGTGCAAGCTCGAGGAGCATGTGGACCGAGTCTTCGAGGTCCCGCGACGAGACTTGTACCGCCCCCGAAGCCAGCTTTTTCCTAAGCGGCCAACACGACGTCACACCTCCAGCATGAGCCGGGTCGGATCCTCGATCGTGTCCTTGACCCGCTTCAAGAACGTGACGGCCTCGCGGCCGTCGACGAGCCGGTGGTCGTAGGAGAGCGCGAGGTACATCATCGGGCGAACCACCACCTGGCCGTTCACCGCGACCGGCCGATCCTGGATCGCGTGCAGGCCGAGGATGCCGCTCTGCGGCGGGTTGATGATCGGCGTCGAGAGCATCGAGCCGTAGACGCCGCCGTTGGAGATCGTGAAGGTGCCCCCCTGAAGCTCCTCCAGCTTGAGCTTGTTGTCGGCGGCCCGCCGGGCGAAGTCGCCGATGGTCTGTTCGACCTGGGCGAACGACATCGTCTCGGCGTTCCGCAGCACGGGCACGACGAGTCCCTTGCCGCCGCCGACGGCGATCCCGATGTCGTAGTAGTCGCGATGCACGATGTGGGGCGGCCGGAACTCCGCGTTGACCTGGGGCACGGCCCGCAGGGCCTCCACCACGGCCCGCACGAAAAACGACATGAAGCCAAGCTTCACGCCATATCGCTCCTGGAACGTGTCCTTGAACTTTCCACGCAGGGCCATGACGGCGCTCATGTCCACTTCGTTGAACGTCGTGAGCAGCGCCGCCTCCTGCTGGGCCGCGACGAGCCGTTCGGCGATCCGCTGGCGGATCGGGCTGATCAGCACGAACCGCTCCTCACGGGTGCCGCCGGCCTTCGGGGCCGCGACCAGCGGCGCCGGTGGTGGGGCCGGCTTGGTGACGGGAGCCGGAGCAGAGGGGCGGGACGTGGCGAGCACGGCGTCGGTCTTCGTGATTCGCCCACCGGGGCCCGTGCCGGGCACCCCGGCGGCCGGAACGCCAGCCTCGCCGAGCACGCGTGCCGCCGCGGGCATGACGCGGGCCGGACCAGCCGGGGCCGCCGCAGCCGCGGCCGGGGCGGCCGCGGGGGACGGGCTCGACTGGCTCGCGGCCGCGACCGCCGCACCTGCGGAGGCCGGCTCGAGATAGCCGATCACCTCGCCGACCAACGCCTTCTCGCCACTCGCCTTGAGAATCTTCGTCACGCGACCCGCAGTCGGGGCCGGCAGCTCGACGGTGGCCTTGTCGCTCTCGATCTCGACGATCGAGTCATCGGCGGCGACGACGTCGCCCTCCTGCTTCTTCCAGGTGCCGATCATCACCTCGGTGATCGATTCGCCGACTTCAGGGACCTTGAGTTCGAGTGCCATGGGAGGAAGGAGGCCGCGCGACACGGCGTTCTTTGCGAGGGTGGATCAGACGGTAAAGGACGCGTTGAGCAGTTCGTTCTGTTCGAGATCGTGGCTCTTCTTCGAGCCGGTGGCAGGACTCGCGGCGCTCTGACGGCACATCCCCGAGAACGGAAACCGATCGAGCAGCTTGTCGCCGAAGTGGATGCGGAAGAACCGCCAGGCACCCATGTTTTCCGGCTCGTCCTGCACCCACACCGCCGGCGTGCCTGGCGTGTAGCGGGCCAGCGCCTCCTCCAACGCCTGCCGCGGCAGCGGATAGAGCTGTTCCACGCGGACGATCGCGACGTCGCGGCGGCCGAGCTCCTGCCGCCGCTTCTCGAGCTCGTAGGCCACCTTGCCCGAACAGAGCAGGATGCGGCGCACGTCTCGCGGAGCCACGCCGGAGGTGTCGGGAATCACCCGCTGGAACGATCCCGTCACGAGCTCGTCGAGACTCGACACGCAGGCCGGATTGCGGAGCAGGCTCTTCGGCGTCATCACGACGAGCGGCTTCCGCCAGACACGGAGCACCTGTCGCCGCAGGCAGTGGAACATCTGGGCCGGCGTCGTCGGCTGCACCACCTGCATGTTGTCCTTCGCGCACAGCGACAGGAACCGCTCCAGCCGGGCGCTCGAATGCTCGGGGCCTTGCCCCTCGAAGCCATGCGGCAGGAGCATGACGATCCCCGAAAGGCGGTTCCACTTGTCCTCGGCGCTGCAGATGAACTGGTCGATCACGACCTGCGCGGCGTTGACGAAGTCGCCGAACTGCGCCTCCCACATCACGAGGCCGTCGGGACAGTCGAGGCTGTAGCCATACTCGAAGCCGAGCACGCCCGCTTCGGAGAGCGGGCTGTTGTAGATCTCCACCGGAGCCTGGTCCGGGGCGAGGTGCTCCAGCGAGCAGAAGGTCTCGTCCGTCACCACGTCGTGAATCACGGCATGGCGATGGCTGAACGTGCCCCGCTGGCTGTCCTGACCGGAGAGTCGCACCCGCAGTCCCTGGGTGGCGATCGAGGCCAAGGCGAGCGCCTCGGCCGCCGACCAATCGAGCGGCTGGGTTCCGGCCGCCATCTGCGTGCGGCCTTCCAGAAACTTCTTGATCTTCGCGTGCGGCTGAAAACCGTCGGGCAGCGCGACGAGCCGCTCGAGCAGATGCACGAGCGTCTCCCTGCGCACGCCCGTATCGACGTCCGCCGCATCCTGCTCGCGACCGCCGATGTAGCACGACCAGACGCCGCCGATGTCGGTCTTGTGGACGAAGTCCTCGCTCTTGGCCACCGAGAGGTCGGCCGCCAGCTTCGCCTGCTGCTGTTCGACGATCTGCTGGGCCTCGTCGCGGGTGACCTCGCCCAGCTTGAGCAGCTTCTCGAGGTAGCTCTCGTGCACGCTCGGCCGCCGCTCGATCACGCGGTACAGCGCCGGCTGCGTGAACGCCGGCTCGTCGGCCTCGTTGTGGCCGCGGCGGCGGAAGCAGTACATGTCGATCACGACGTCCCGCTGAAACTCGCGGCGGAAGTCCATCGCCAGGTTCACGACCTGGGCGACGGCCTCCGGATCCTCGCCGTTCACGTGGAAGATCGGGATCTGGAGCATCTTCGCCACATCGGTGGCATACATGCAGCTACGGGACTCGCGCGGCCCGGTGGTGAACCCGATCTGGTTGTTCACGATCACGTGGAGCGTGCCGCCGACGCGGTAGGCGTCGAGCTCGCTCAAGTTCAGCGTTTCCTGGATGATCCCCTCGCCGGCGAACGCGGCGTCGCCATGGATCAGGATCACGAGCCCCTGCTGCCGCGCCATGTCGCCCACGCGATCCTGCCGCGACCTCATCCGTCCGATCGCCACGGGGTTCACGAACTCCAGGTGGCTGGGATTGAAGCAGAGCGTGAGGTGCACGCTCTTGCCGTTGGCGGCCTGGTAGTCGGTGGAATGGCCGAGGTGATACTTCACGTCGCCGCGGCCGACGTGCAGCTCGGGATCCATGTCGGCGAACTCACGGAAGATCTTCTGCGGGCTCTTGCCCATGATGTTGGCGAGCACGTTGAGCCGGCCGCGGTGGGCCATGCCGAGCACGCAGTCGGTGATGTCCTGGGCACCGGCCCGCTCGATCGCCATCTCGACGAGCGGAATGAGGCTCTCCGAACCCTCCAGCGAGAAGCTCTTGGCCCCGAGGAATCGCTTCTGAATGAACTCCTCGAACACCGCGGCCGTCGTCATCTGGCGGTAGATCCGCAACTGCTGCCTGCGATCGAGCTGGATCCGGTTCTCGCAGCCCTCCATCCGCACCTGGAGCCACTGCCGCACCCGCAGGTCGTCCATGTGCATGAACTGCACGCCGATCGACCGGCAGTAGGTGTTGCGCAGCCGCTTGATGATCTGGCGGAGCGACATCGACTGCGGCCCCTCGATCGTGTCGGTCGAGAAGCTGCGGTCCATGTCGGCTTCAGTGAGGTGATAGAACCGCGGATCGAGCTCGGGCAGACCGGGGCGCGGACGCCCGAGCGGATCGATCTCGGCCATGAGGTGTCCGCGGACGCGGAAGGCCCGCACGAGTTGGTCGACACGATCCTGCAGAAACGCGACCCGCTCCTCGCCGGCGGTTCCCTCGGCAACTGGCGGCAGCGGCAGCGGCATCGCCTCACCCGCCGGCGCGGCGGGCAATTTCACGTCGCCGTTGGCGATGGCCACGGCATGGCCGGTGGCGATGCCGTCGGGCGTGACGAGCTTTGCATGCTGCGGCGGAGCGGGCACCGCCGCGACCCGCGGCATGGCAGAGGCCGGGACGTGACCATTCCCGGTCGATCCCGGCCGGGCGGCACCATTGGCCGCATCGATCGCCTCAAAATAGGCCCGCCAGTCGGCCGGCACGCCGGCAGGGTCGCTGCGGTATTGCTCGAACAGTTCTTCGAGAAAGGCGAGGCTTGCCGTGCCGGTCGAGTCGATGTCGTCGGTGGTGTTCACTGTGTTGATCCAATCCGGCCCGCCACGTCCGCGGCGTCACATGGCCAGGAGCAGTCGCCCCGGGCTTTCGAGATAGCCGATCACCTCGTTGAGAAAACGGGCCGCCATCGCCCCGTCGATCAGCCGATGATCGTAGGAGAGCGAGAGCGGCATCATCAGCCGCGGCTCGATCTTGTCGTCGTGCACGACCGGCATCTTTCGCGATCGGCCCAGCAACAGGATAGCCACCTCGGGCCAGTTGATGATCGGGGTCGAGTAGGTACCGCCGACCGCACCGAGGTTGCTGATCGTGAACGTGCCGCCACGAAGATCCTCGATGCCGTACTGGGCATTCTTGGCCTTGTCGGCCGTGTCGGCGATCGCCTGGGCGATCTGCGGAATGCTCAAGCTGTCGCAGTCGCGAAGCACCGGCACGACGAGCCCGCGGGGCGTATCGACCGCGAGGCCGACGTTGACGTAATCCTTGTAGACGATCTCCCCCTTCTCGGGATCGATCGAGGCGTTCACCGCCGGATGCTGCCGCAGCGACAGGCTCACCGCCTTGATCACGAAGGCCAGGGCCGTGAGCTTGAGGTTGTTCTTGGCGTACTCCGGGGCGGATGCCTTCCGCAGCGCCTCGAGTTCCGTCACGTCGGCATCGTCGTAGTTCGTCAGGTGCGGAATCGTCTGCACGCTGCGGACCATGTTGGCGGCGATCGTCTTGCGCATCCGCGACATCTGCTCGCGGCGAATCGGCCCCCAGTCGTCCCGCTCGGTGGCGGTGGACGCCCGCTGCGTGCGACTGCCGGATCCCGCCCCGCCCGCCTGGCGAACAGCCGCGATCACGTCTTCCCGCACGATCCGACCGGAAGGGCCGCTGCCGCGCACGCCCCCCAGATCGACGCCGAGTTCGCGTGCCAGCCGCCGCACGGCCGGCCCTGCGGGTTCGACGGCCTTCACGGCCGCCGCCACAGGCTCCTCGACCGCCGGCGCCGCCACGGGAGCGGCCGCGGCCTTCACGGGTGCGGGAGGTGGCGCGGAGGCCGGAACTGGCTTCGCAGGAGCGGCTGGCGCAGGCACGGCGGCAGCGGCAGGTGCAGCCGGCTTCGCGGCAGTGGGGGCGGCCCCGGCGGCCTCGATGACCACCAGCGGCTGGCCGACCTTGACGGTGTCCCCCTTCTTCACGAGCACCTTGGCGATCCGCCCACCCGGCGGACACGGCACCTCGATCACGGCCTTGTCGGTCTCGACCTCGAGCAGCGCCTGCCCCGGCTTCACGACATCGCCTTCGGACACGAAGACGGTGACGACGTCGCCCGAGGCGATGTTCTCTCCGAGGTCTGGCAGCTTGAATTCGGTGGCCATCGAGGTTCTTTCGGTTGGTCGAAAACAGGTGTGTGAAACGCGCTCCACCGCCGGCCCACGCGGCCCGCGGCTTCTCCCGCGGCATCAGGCCGACGCGGGATCGATCTTGTCGGGATTGATGCCGAGCCGTTTGATCGCCTCGGCGACGACGTGGGTGCCGATCGCACCGCTCGCCGCCAGCCGCGACAGCACGCCCACGGCGATGCACTCCGCATCGACCTCGAAGTGCCGCCGCAGCGGCCCTCGCGTCTCGCTGCGGCCGAAGCCGTCTGTGCCGAGCACGAACAAACCGCCGGGAATCCAGGGATCGAGCTGCTCGGGCACGGCCCGCACATGGTCACTCGCCGCCACGAACACGCCCTCGGCAGCGCCGAGCGCCTGCTCGAGGTAGCTCCGCCGCGGCGCCGCTTCGGGATGCAGCATGTTCCAGCGGCGGCACTCCTGGGCCTCGCGACGCAGTTCCTTCCAGCTGGTCACGCTCCACACGTCGGCCGCCACGCCCCAGTGCTCGGAGAGCAACTCGGCCGCCCGGATCACCTCCCGGAGGATGGAGCCCGACCCGAAGAGATTGACGGCCGGCAGCTTCGGCGCGACCGGCTTGCCCTTCGCCGCCACCGACCGCAGCTTGTACATGCCCTTGAGAATGCCCTCTTCGCAGCCCTTGGGCATCGGGGGCATCTCGTAGTTTTCGTTGTAGACGGTGAGGTAATAAATCCAGTCCTCGCCCTTGGCATACATGCGATCCATGCCGTCGAGCATGATCACCGTGGCCTCATACACGAACGCCGGGTCAAAGGCCCTCACCGTCGGATATGCCGTCGCGAACAGGTGACTGTGGCCATCCTGATGCTGCAGCCCCTCGCCGTTGAGCGTGGTGCGGCCGGCCGTGCCTCCGAGCAGGAAACCGCGGGCCCGGCAATCGCAGGCGGCCCAGATCTGGTCGCCGATCCGCTGGAAGCCGAACATCGAATAGTAGATGAACATCGGGATCATCGGCACGCCGTGGCTGGCGTAGGCCGTGCCCGCGGCGATGAAGCTGGAGATACTCCCCGCCTCCGTGATGCCTTCTTCCAGGATCTGACCGTCCTTCGCCTCCCGATAGTAGAGGAGCTGGTCGGAATCGACCGGCTCGTAGAGTTGGCCGGTGTGGGCGTAGATGCCGCACTGCTTGAAGAGCGGATCCATGCCGAACGTCCGCGACTCGTCGGGCACGATCGGCACGATGTATTTGCCGATGTGCTTGTCCTTGAGCAGCGACGCCATGAGCGTCACGACGCCGGTGGTGGTCGACACCTCGCGACCGGCACTCTTCTCGATGAACCCCATGTAGTCGGCGAGCGCCGGCGTCTTCAGCACCGGACCCTGCGTCGGACGGCTCGGCACCGGGCCGCCGAGGGCGGACCGCCGCTCGCGGAGATACCGCATCTCCTCCGAGTCTTCCGGCGGCCGATAGAACGGCGCCTTCGCAACCTCGTCGTCGGAGATCGGGATGCCGAACCGCGAGCGGAAGGCCCGCAGCTCGTCCTCGTTGAGCTTCTTCTGCTGGTGGGTGACGTTGCGCCCCTCGCCCACCTCGCCCAGGCCATATCCCTTGATCGTCTTCGCGATGATCACCGTCGGCTTGCCATGGCACTTCATCGCGGCGTCGTAGGCGGCGAACACCTTCTCGGGATCGTGACCGCCCCGCTTGAGCTTCTTTAGCTTCTCGTCTGAGAGGTGCGCGACCATCTCCGCCAACTCGGGATCGGCGCCGAAGAAGTGCTCACGAATGTAGCCGCCCGGCATGACGACGTACTTCTGATACTGCCCATCGACCACCTCGTTCATTCGCTTGACGAGCAGCCCCTTGTCGTCCTTGGCGAGCAGCGGATCCCAGTCCTCGCCCCAGATCACCTTGACCACGTTCCAGCCGGCCCCGCGGAAGACTCCCTCCAGTTCCTGGATGATCTTGCCGTTGCCGCGTACCGGACCGTCGAGCCGCTGCAGATTGCAGTTGATCACGAACACGAGGTTGTCGAGCTTCTCGCGGGCCGCCAGCGAGATCGCCCCGAGCGTTTCAGGCTCGTCGCACTCGCCGTCGCCGATGAAGCACCAGACGTGCTGCCGGCTCGTGTCCTTGATCCCCCGATCCTGCAGATACTTGTTGAACCGGGCCTGGTAGATGGCCATCAGCGGCCCCAGCCCCATCGACACCGTGGGGAACTCCCAGAAATCCGGCATCAGCCACGGGTGCGGATAGCTCGACAGACCGCCCCCCTCGGCCAGCTCCCGTCGGAAGTTCTCCAGTTTCTTCTCCGACAGCCGCCCCTCGACGAACGCGCGGGAGTAGATGCCGGGCGATGCATGCCCCTGAAAGTAGACCTGGTCGCCGGAGTAGTCGTCGCCACGGCCCCGGATGAAGTGATTCATCGCCACCTCGACGAGCGTGGCCGACGAGGCGAACGTCGAGATGTGGCCGCCGATGCTCTTGTCTTCGCGATTGGCCCGGACGACCATCGCCATTGCGTTCCAGCGGATGATGCTCTTGATCCGCCGCTCGATCTCGCGGTTGCCCGGATAGTGCGGCTGACGGTCGGCGGGAATCGTATTGATGTAGGGCGTGGTGGCCGAGAAAGGGATCGCCACCCCGAGCCGATAGGCCTCCTGCTCGATCGCGTGCAAAAGGTAGGCCGCTCGGTCGCCGCCCCGGCTGTTGATGACGTAGCGGAGGGAGTCGAGCCACTCGCGGGTCTCCGTGGGATCGGCGTCCACGGCCGACACCCCGTCCACTCGCTCGGGCTGCCCGGACGCCGCATCCCCCATCTGCCCGATGGCCATCGGGCTATGTGCCCCGCGCGGCAGGCTGCCGGCCCCATGAGCCGCGTCGATCACGTCACTGGCGGTCTGGTCGGCGTCGGAAACGGACATGGTGGGCTCCGCGAGGATGGGCGAACTTTGCCCATTATTCCGATGGTTCCGGGGGGCGTAAAGGCCGAATCGCCCATCGGCTGCGCAGCGTTGAATTCGCAAAACAGGCGGAACTTTCAGGAATGCGAGAGGCGGGAGTCGAACCCGCACGCCTTGCGGCACTGGAACCTAAATCCAGCGCGTCTGCCAATTTCGCCACTCTCGCGTCTGCATCCGTATCGTAAACCACCGGAGGCCCTGAGATGAATCGCCGGCTCGGGGGCGGTACAAGTCTCGTCGCGGGACCTCGCAGGCTCTGTCCAAATGCTCCTCGAGCTTGCACCGACCCCCTCGCCTCCCCCTTTCCGATGCTTATGACGCGGCCTTCTCATCGACTCGTGCGATTGGTGAGGGGTTGCCATTCCTTGAAGGTTCCTCACGCCGCAACTACAACACCGACGGCGTTTTGCGCGAATCCTCAGAGTTGGAGACAGTCACGATGCATGTTCCGCTGGTGGTGCTGGGGGGTGGTCCGGGCGGCTATGCGGCTGCGTTCCTCGCCGCCGACCTCGGCATGCATGTGGCCATCGTCGATCGCGATGCCCGCCTCGGAGGCACCTGCCTGCTCCGCGGCTGCATCCCTTCGAAGGCGCTCTTGCACGTGGGCCGCGTGATCGCCGAATGCCGTGAGATGGAGGAGTGGGGCGTTCATCTGCCGAAGCCCACGATCGACATCGACGCCCTGCGGGCCCGCAAGGACAAGGTGATCTCCACGCTCACCGGCGGCCTGGCCACGCTGGCCCGGCGGCGGAACGTCACGATCATAAACGGCACGGCGCGGTTCACCAATTCGACGACGCTCGAGATCGCCGCCGCCGAGCCGGGTGGCGCAAGCCAGACGCTCACGTTCGATCATTGCATCCTCGCCTCCGGCTCGCGGCCCGCCCGCATCCCGGCCTTCGACATCGGCAGCCCACGGGTGATGGACTCGACAGGCGCCCTCGAACTCGCCGATATCCCGGCGTCGCTGCTCGTGGTCGGCGGTGGCTACATCGGCCTCGAGATGGGCACGGTCTACGCCGAACTCGGTTCCCAGGTGTCGGTGGTTGAACTCACCGACACGCTCCTCCCCGGCGCCGACCGCGACCTCGTGAAGCCGCTCCAGCAACGGCTCGAGAAACTCTTCGAAGCGATCATGCTCCGCACCAAGGTGGTCGGCCTGGAAGACACGGGATCCGCGGTCCGGGTGCGGTTCGAGGGGCCGGATGGGCCTTCATCCCGCGAGTTTTCCCGGGTGCTCGTGGCCGTCGGCCGCCGTCCGAATTCCGACGGGATCGGCCTGGAAAACACGGGCGTGAAGGTGAGCCCGAAGGGCTTCGTGGAGGTCGATGGCCAGCAGCGAACGGCCGATCCTCGCATCCTCGCGATCGGCGATGTCTGCGGTGAGCCGATGCTCGCCCATCGCGCGAGCCATCAGGGGAAGGTGGCCGTGGAATCGCTTCATGGCGAACCAGCGCTATTCGCGCCGCGGGCGATTCCGGCGGTCGTGTTCACCGACCCCGAGATCGCCTGGGCAGGGCTCACCGAGCAGGAGGCCGCGGCCGCCGGCCGCAGCGTCGAGGTCAGCCGTTATCCCTGGGCGGCCAGCGGCCGGGCTCATGCCCTCGGCCGCACCGACGGGCTGACGAAAATCCTCGTCGATCCGGAGTCGGAGCAGGTGCTCGGCGTGGGCATCACCGGTCCCGGAGCCGGTGAACTGATCGCCGAGGGAGTGCTGGCGATCGAGATGGGGTGCACGGCCCGCGACCTGATGGAGGCGATCCACCCGCATCCCACGCTCGGCGAGACGGTGGCCTTCTCGGCGGAGAACTATTTCGGTCTTGCCACCGAGATCTATCGACCGCGGGCCGAATCGACGGCTCACTGATTCGGCTGCGACACCGGTTCGTCATTCATTCCGGCTGGGGCGGTTCGTAGCCCGGCGGCAGGCTCGAGGCAGCGACCATGCGGCTCCACGGGCCGGAGGAATTGACCGCGGCGGAGTCGCGGTGTCGGGGCAGCGGCTGTTCCGGAGGCGGCAACGCGTTGGCATCGTCTTGCGGAGGCAGCGGTCGGGCGGGCTCATCGCCCGCTCGCCAAACCCCGTCTTCGAGTTGGGCCGCCGGAGCGATGGCCTCCGCCCCGCCCCGCGCCGCGGGCGATTCCTCCTCGGCGTTGGGGACGGCCGACTTTGGTGGCGCGACCGGCGTGGCGGCCTCGACCGCGGACGCCTGCACCACTCCCTGACCGGGCCAGCGCCGCCACTGCGTGCCGTAGTAGCCATACTGTCCGGGCCGCACCGGGCAAGATGGCATGCACATGCCGTCGCGACAGCCCGCCGCATGGCCGTGATGAAACCCAGCCTGCTGTACCGTCCCGCAGCGGCCATCCAGGCCGCAACAACCCGTGCCGCCGGCCGGCACCACGGCTGGATCGAACGTCACCCGCGGAGGTGCCGGCCGACGGGCCGCCACGGCGGCTCGGCTGGCAACGCCCGAAAGATCGGCCCCCGGCGCCGATGGACAAGCCACCACTGCGGCGGCTCCGAGGAGCAGCATCAGGCGGCGACGGGCGGTATAACCGATCGGGTGTGGCATGGAGAGTCATGAGGGCGGGAATTCCGACCGGCCGGGCCGCACGGCCCGCCCAGCCGACACAACCGGCATCCTTTCACCTATCGTGCTTTTGACCGGCGGAACTTTGGCGGTTTGTGACGGGCCCAGGCGGGAGTCCGGGCGAAACCGGTCGACCAGGCAAACCCGGGGGAACGGCCGCGGTCATCCCCTACAATGCGAATCGGCTCCGTCGTGTCGGTCGCCGCGGTCTGACGCCGCGGCCGGCCATGCCGTTTTCGAAGGGTTCCGCCTGTGAAACGCGTCAACGTCCGCTTCCTGCTGCTGTTCCTGGTCGGGCTCGCAGCTCTTGCCGGGGCCACCGTCGCCCTGAATCGTTTTCAGGTCATGCGAAACGCCGGCACGCTCGCCAAGCAGGCACGTCAGCGGCTCGAGGAGGGCAAGCAGGCCGAGGCGATGAGCCTCTTCGCACGCTATCTCGGCATGCGGCCCGAGGACGCGGAGGTGCACGCCGAATACGCCGAGCTCGTGCTCGAGCGGGCCTTGGCGGCCGACGCCACGCAGGGGGATCTTGCGCGGGCCTACAACACGCTCGAGGAGGCTGTGCGGCGCAACCCAGACAAAGATCCCCTCCGCCGCAAGCTGGCGGAGTTTCAACTGCGGATCGGCCGTGCGGTCGATGCCCGTGAGCATCTCGATGTGCTGCAGTCGCGGCTGGAATCCGGCACGATCCAGAAGGGAACCGATGACGACCCGGAGGCGCCGGCGATCGATGCCGACACGCTCCAGCTGCTGATGGCGCAGTCGTTCGCGGGGGCCGGCGACTTCGACATGGCGGCGAAGCTGGCAGGCGATCTGATCGGCTTCGACATGACGCAGCGGGTCTTCGACCCGGCCAAGAAGGCCGCCGACTCCACCGATGCCTACATCCTGCTGGCCTCGATCCTCCAACAACGGTTTTCGGATCCGGCGGCGGCCGATGGCGTGCTGCAGGAGCTCGTCACCCGCCGCGGCACCGACGCACAAGCCTGGTTGGCGATGTCGCGGTGGCATCGGCAGACAGCTGAGTTCGACGCGGCGGCACAGGACATCGAGAAGGCGGCGGCGATCGCGCCCAACGACATCAACGTGGTGTTCGGCAGATTCGAACTGGCCTTGGCGAGGCAGGATCTCGCCGCGGCTGCGGAGGTGGCGGCCACGGCTCGCACGCTGTTCCCGGCCGACGAGCGGGTGTACCGCGGCCTGGCTTCGGTTGCCATGCAGCGAAACGATCTCGACGGCGCCGAGCAGGCCCTCCGCGACGGAACGGCCGCGCTCCCTAACAAGGCCTCGCTGCTGCTCATGTTGGCCGACGTGCTACTGCAGCGAAACAAGCTCGATGAGACCGACCAGATCATCGCTCGCATCAAGGAACTGTATGGCGCGATGAGCCCCGCCGTGGGCCTGCTCGAGAGCCGGCTGCTCATGGCCCGGCAACGGTGGCCGCAGGCTCGGCAGAAGCTCGAGCAGATTCGGCCGCTCGCCGCGGGCCTGAACGACCTCACCCGTCAGGTCGACCTCTGCCTCGGGCAATGTTACGAGCAGCTGCAGGAGTTCGACGAGCAGCTCGACATCAACCGCCGCATCCTTGTCGACGACCCGACGTCGTTGGCCGCTCGCGCGGGCGCCGCCGCCGCGCTCGCCGCCGCAGGAAAGAACGAGGAGGCGCTGCGGGAGTTCGAGGCCGTGGCGAAGTCGCTTCCTCCCGATCGCCTGCCGGCGATCCCGCAGATCTGGTACCCGCTCATCCAGCTGCGGGTGGCGGAGCAACTCAAGCGGACGGCGATCGATCGAGACTGGTCGGGGATCGACTCGCTCGTCACGACGCTCGAAGAATCGCCGGCCATTTCCCCCACGCAGGTCGCGCTGCTTCGGGCCGACATCCTGTCCCGCAAGGGAGAGACCGGGGCGGCGATCGAGCTGCTCGACAAGGCCGCGCGGTCTGGCCCCGTGGAGGCCCAAGTCTGGTCGGCACTCGCGACGCTCACACTTCGTGAACGCGGGTCCGAGGCGGCGCGGCAGGTGATCGAGCGGGTGCCTGCCGAGCAGGCCGAGCGGAGCGGAATCCTGCTGGTCGAGGCGCAGATCGCCGCCGCTGCCCCCGGCGACGAGGCCGAGCAGGCCCTCACGGCGATCGCAGCGCGGGCCGAGGCCCTCGGGGGAGACGAAGCCGCCAGGACGCTTGCGTCCCTGTCGTCGATTCAGCTTTCCCGCGGAGCACGGCCCGAGGCGAGGGAGCTCCTCCGCAAGGCGGCGGCGATCCAGCCGGATGACCTGAAGTCGCGGACGGCGCTGCTCGAGATGGCGATGGCCGAGGGGGACGTGGAGCAGGCCCGGGGCGCCGCCGCCGACATTCGCGCGGTCGCCGGCCCCGCGAACGCACGGTCGCTCGTCGGGGAAGCGGGCGTCAAGATTCTCGAGGTACGGACGGCCCAGCAAAAGCAAGACACGCAGAACGGCCGGATCGACCTCACCGATGACGATCGTCGGCTGCTCGACGAAGCCCGCAACCTGCTGATCGAAGCGGAGAACGAACGCCCCGGCTGGCACCTGATCCAGCGGTATTTCGCGGAGGTCGAAGGACTCAAGGGGGATCTCAATGCCTCTATCAGCCGTCTCCAGCAGGCCTTACGACTCGATCCCGCCAATCCCGAGGTCGTCCGGCAACTGGTCGGCCTGCTCTACGCCACCAACCGCACGGATGAAGCCCGTGCGGCGCTCGACTCCCTCGGGGAGGGTGGGTCGGCGGGCTTCGAGCGGGTCTCCGCCGAGTTGGAATTGAGGGCCGGCAAGCTCGAGGAGGCCGTGGCGCTCGCCGAACGGAGCGTGAAGGCCGACTCCAGCAATCCCGGCGAACTGCTCTGGCTGGGGCAGTTGCTGGATCGCTCGGGCAAGGGAGAGCGGGCGGGTGAGGTGTTCGCACGGGCCGTGGAACTCGCTCCAGATCGTTCCGACGCCTGGCTCTCACTGTTCTCACACCAGCTCGGCAACGGCAAGCGGCGGGCCGCGGAGAACACGCTCGACCGCGCGGCCACGGTCCTCGGCGAGCCACAGCGGCAACTGACGCTCGCTCAGGGGTACGAGATGCTCGGCCGGCTTGACGACGCGGAGCGGGAGTATCTCGCGGCATCGAAGTCCGCGGCGAGTGACGTCGCGGTGCAGCGGGCCAACGCGGAGTTTCTCGTGCGGCACGGCCGCCTGCAGGAAGCGAGACAGGCCATCGAGGGCGTTCTCGCGGCCCCGGACGACGCGGCTGGCGCCGTTCCGGCCAAAGCCTGGGCGCGGCGCAAGCTCGCGGAGCTCATCGCCGGCCGCGGCACCTATCGGAACCTCGAGGAGGCGCTGGCCCTGATCGGCCAGAACGCCCTTGCCGACGGCACGCTCGCCAGCGAAGACGCCCAGCTCGAGATCTCGCTGCTGGCCAATCGTCCGGAGCCCACCAGCTGGACGCGGGCCATCGACGTCATCGAGCGGCTCGCGGAGCAGCAGCCGCTCTCGACGGGTCAGCGAATGACGCTCGCCGGCCTGCTCGAGAAGGTGGGCCGGTGGAACGAGGCCCGTGAAGAACTGATGTCGATCGTCTCGGCGCCCAACGCGCCGCCGGCAGTCGTGGGAATGCTGGTGGAGAAGCTCATCGACCACGACGAGCTCGAGAACGCCCGCACGTGGCTGAAGCGGCTCGCCACGACGGCACCGACCGCGCCGGTCACGCTGGCGCTCGAAGCCCGACTCGCGATGGCGTCGAACGATAGGACGGCGGCCGCCGAAGCCGCCCGCAAGCTGATGCCGAAGGACAACGTGGCAGCAGACCAGGCCGCCCAACTCGCGGCCATCGCCAGGCTCATGGAGGACCTGGGCTTCCCCAAGGCGGCCGATCAGGTGCTCACCACGCTCGCCGATGTTTCCCCCGACGGCGTCGTGCCGAGGGCGGAGTTTCTCGGGCGGCACGACCGGGCCTCGGAGGCCCTCGACCTCCTGCAAGACCGCTGGGACGACGTGCCGCTCGAGCGGCTGCTCACCGCCGCCGTGGCCGTCGCTCGGTCGAAGGACACCGCCACCAGCGAGGCCCAGCGGCTCGACGGCTGGTTTGCCAAGGGGCGGCGGATCGACCCCGGATCGATCACGATCCCGCTCCTCGAAGCGGAGCTGCGCGGTCTTCAGGGTCGGCCGCAGGACGTCGAGACGACCTACCGGAAGCTCCTCGAGCGGCCCGATCTGACACCGATGCAGACCGCGATCGTCTCCAACAACCTGGCGTTCCACCTCGCGACGCCTTCCACGGCAGCCGAGGCCCGCACGCTCATCGACGCGGCGATCGGCACGCTCGGACCGCATCCCGACCTGCTCGACACCCGGGCCTTGATCCATCTGGCCGCGGGCGAAGACAAGAAGGCCATGGCCGATCTCGAGCAGGCCGTGTTGCAGCCGAGCGACGTGAAGTTTCTTCACCTCGCCTACGCCCAGTTCCGGGTCGGCGACACAGCTGCGGCCCGCACGTCGCTCGCTGCAGGTCGCAAGAAGGGCCTCGACGCCGACCGGCTCTCGGCGTCGGATCGCAGCCGGCTCGCCGAACTCGAAACCGCATTGGGTGAGAGTCCGGAGCAGGCCGTCTCCGAGCCGGCACCCGCTCCGGCGACGTGAGTGCAGGCCGCGTTGCCCACGCGGGCGATCGACCGCCGGGGCAACTGGGGCTACCGACCTGGCGCTTGCATCATGCGTGAGCGGGCGAGGGCGTCTTCGGCCTCCGCGATCCGACCGCCACGCATGCAGGCGACGCTCAATGCCGTGTAGCTGAACGGATCGTTCGGCTCCAGTTCGCAGACCCGCCGGGCATGCCGGACGGCGTCGTCGTGCCGCTCGAGGCGGGTGCACCAGGCGGCGAGGGCTGAGTGGGCGAGGGCATATCCCGGGTCGTCGGCGACCACGGCCTCCAGAGCCGCCACCGCGGCGGCCAGATCACCCGAATCCTTGATCTGCTCCGCTGCGGCGTAGCGATCCTCGCGGCTCAATGCGTCTGCCATGAAAACTGCGTCTCCTGGATGGTCGTGAGGCTGGATGGTCGTGCGGATGGCCGAACCGGCTCTCGGAGTATAGGTCGGCCGCGCCGGCGGGCGATGCCCTGCCGTGAGGAACTGGGAAAGCCGGGCAAGGCGTTCGGAGCGACGGTCAACTGGCATTGAATCCGGGACCGATTGGAGCCGATAACCCCGTGGTCCGAACCTCTCCCGCAACGGTGAAAGGCACGCAGTGAGCATTCATCCCCTTGCCGTTGTGAGTCCCCAGGCACGTCTTGGATCCGGCGTGAAGGTCGGGGCCTTCGCCACCGTCGAGGCCGATGTCGAACTGGGCGATTTCTGCACCGTGGCCTCGGGGGCGGTGGTCAAGTCGGGCGTCACCGCCGGCTGCCACAACGAGTTTGCCGAGCACTCCGTGATCGGTGGCGCGCCGCAGCATGCCGCCCGTCCCGAACAGGTCGGGCAGGTCGTGATCGGCGACCACAACGTGTTTCGTGAATACGTGACCATTCATCGGGCGTTGAAGCCCGGAACCGCGACCGTCGTCGGCAGCCACAACTACATCATGGCCGGCGCCCATTTCGCCCACGATGTGACTGTGGGGAGCAACTGTATCTGTGCCAACAACGCCCTGCTCGGCGGCCACGTGACCATCGAAGACCGGGCCTTCGTGTCCGGTGCCGTGGCCGTGCATCAGTTCTGCCGCATCGGTCGGCTCGCGATGGTGGGGGGCCATGCACGGGTCGTGCAGGACGTGCCCCCCTACATGCTGATCGACGGCCAGACCGGCTGCGTGGTGGGGCTGAACGTGGTCGGCCTGCGGCGGAGCGGACACTCCGCCGACGACATCGCCGAACTCAAGGCTGCCTATCGGGTGATCTATCGCCGCGGCCTTCCCTGGCGGGACGTGCTCGACGCCCTGCGTCAGGAGTTCACGCAGGGACCGGCGCTGCACCTTCGCGACTTCCTGAACGGTGGCAGCCGCGGCTTCGCCCAGGAGCGCCGCGCTCCGCCCGGCCCGACGCTCAAGCTGCGGGTCGCCGACGAAGAGACGGCGGACATCCGCTCGAAGGCCGGCTAACCGTCCTGCTCGGCGGCCGACTCGTCGAGGCCGTAGCTCTTCAGCTTGCGCCGGAGCACCGAGCGGTCGATGCCGAGCATCTTGGCCGCCAGCGACTTGTTCTGCATCGTCGCGGCCAGCGTCTTCTCGAGGTGGAGTCGCTCCACGTCGGCGAGCGTCGGCCAGGATTCCTCACCGCCGCTCACGGCCGCAGCCGGCGCGGGCCGCAGCCTCGGCTCGACACGAAAGACGCCCGGAAGCGGCGTGGGCGACACGATGCCCTGGGTGGCCGCGGCCGTCATCGAGGCCGTGCTGCCGCCAGACGCGTCGGCAGGCATGGGGCCGCCGTTTCCCATGAGGCCGGAGAGGGCGTCGGGGTCGATCTCGTCGCCCGACGAAAACATCACGCCCCGCTCGAGGACGTTTTCGAGTTCCCGCACGTTGCCCGGCCAGGCGTAGCCCTGCAACACCTCGATCGCCGCGGGAGCGAGCGTGCACAGCGGCATGCCGTGCCGCGCGGCGAGTTCCGCGAGGTAACGCTCCGCCAGCACGGGAATGTCCTCGGGCCGCTCCCGCAGCGGGAGCGTGCGGATCGTCACCACGTTGAGCCGGTAGTAGAGATCCTCGCGGAACCTGCCGGCTTCGACCTCCTTGGCGAGATCCCGATTCGTGGCGGCGAGCACCCGCACGTCGACCGGGATCTCCTGGTGGCTGCCGACCGGCACCACCACCCGCTGTTGCAGCACGCGAAGCAACTTCGCCTGCAGTTCCAGTTCCATCTCCCCGATCTCGTCGAGAAAAATGGTGCCCGAATCCGCCGCCCGAAAGCAGCCGAGGGTCGCCGAGGTGGCCCCCGTGAACGAGCCCTTCATGTGGCCGAACATGTGGCTCGCGAACAACGTGCCCGTCGTGACGGCACAGTCGACCGGAATGAACGGCCGTGCCGCGCGCCGACTGCAGGCGTGAATGGCCCTCGCGATCAACTCCTTGCCGGTACCGCTCGGTCCGATGACCAGCACGCTCGACTGGTGCGCCGAGACGAGTTCGATCGACTTCCGCACCTGCTCCGCCCAGGCCGACACGCCGACGATCCGCTGGATGGCGGCAGTAGCTGAGGTGGATTCGGCCATCGGCGACGTCATCGGAGCACGCATGTCGAGACACGCTCCCAAACCGGCGTTGAGTCAGCTTCCCGACCCCACATGAGGCTACCCGAAACCGTGCATCCAGGCCAGCAGCAGACACACCCCATCCCGTGAGGGGGATCGGGTCGTGATGGTCGTGCGCGTCGTAGTGATGGCCGGGGATTTTTCTCGGGCGCAAAACTCGCGTGGTCGGGAAAATTGGGCAAAGATTGCAGTGTCATGACCACGCCCTTCCTCGTTCCGACGTCGTCGTCCCCGGGTTCGCCACGGCCCGCCCGTGGCACCGCTGCACCGCCCCGCAGGCGGCGGCCTTGGCTCGCGGTGCTGTTGGCATCGGGAATCGCCGGACTCGGCTGGCTCCTGCTCGACCGGCTGCTCGTCGACCGCAGCCCGATCGTCGTCGGCATCCTGCATTCCAGGACGGGCCCGATGGCCGTGAGCGAGACCGCGATGATCGATGCCGAGGTTCTCGCCCTCGAGGAACTCAACCGGACGGGAGGCCTACTCGGTCGGCCGATCCGCTGGGTCATCGCCGACGGCGCCTCCGACTGGCCGACGTTTGCCCGTGAGGCCGAGCGCCTGATCCGCGAAGAGCATGTGGCCGTGATCTTCGGCTGCTGGACGAGCGCCTGCCGCAAGGGGGTGCTGCCGGTGGTCGAGGCCGCCGATCATCTGCTCGTCTACCCGATGGCCTACGAGGGCATGGAGCAGTCGCCGAACATCGTCTACACCGGCGCCGCCCCCAACCAGCAGATCACGCCGGCGGTGCAATGGTGCCACGACGTCCTCGGCGCCCGGCGGTTTTTTCTCGTCGGCTCCGATTACATCTGGCCGCGGTGCGTCAACGCGATCATCACTGACCACCTCAAGGGCATCGGGGCTGAGGTGGTGGGCGAGGAGTACATTCCGTTCGGCGGCACCGCGGTCGATGAGCTCGTGAAGCAGATCGCCGCCGCGAAGCCCGACGTGATCTTGAGCAGCGTGCCGGGTGACTCGGGCCTCGCCTTTGCCCGGGGCCTGCGGGCGGCCGGCATCCGCCCTGAACAGACGCCGGTCGTGACGTTCGCCATCGGCGAGAACGAACTGGCCACGGCCACAGGGGTCGACATGGTGGGAGACTACGCCGCCTGGAACTATTTCCAGAGCATCGACAGGCCGGAGAACCGGGCGTTCGTCACCGCCTTCCAGGCCGCCTACGGCGCCCACCGCACCACGTCCGACGTGATGGTGGCCGCATACGACAGCGTGCGACTCTGGGCCCAGGCCGTCCGCGAGGCGGGCACCGCCGACGTGCGGCAGGTGCGGAGCGCCATGCGGCACCAGAGCCTCGCCGCCCCCGAGGGCGTCATCGCCATCGATCCCGAAACGCAGCACACCTGGCGGCCCGTCTTCATCGGCCGCATCCGTGCCGACGGCCAGTTCGACGTCGTCTGGTCGAGCCGCACCGCCGTGCGGCCGGTGCCGTTTCCGCTCTCGCGATCGCGGTCGGAGTGGGAGGAGCTCGTGACGGGCCTCTATCAGGGCTGGGGCGGCCGCTGGACCGGCCCGAACGGCACCACGAGGAGCGGACCATGAGCGGGCTTCCCCCCGGTGCCTCGCCCCTGGAGCAGCCGCTACGGCGTTCGATCGCCGGCCGGCTCGTGTTCTGGTTTCTTGTGATCGCGCTCATCCCGTGTGCGATCCTCACCGCCATCACTGCCCGTATTGCCTCCACCGCCCTCGAGGGCTCGGTGCGGGCGAACCTCGTGCAGATCGCCGCGTCGAAGGCGGGCGAGATCGAGGCCTATGCGGCCGAGCGGGTCCGCGACGGCATGGCACTGGCCCGTGGTCCCACGTTCATTCGCGGCCTGCGGGCGCTCGCCGCCGTTCCCGCCACCGACGCCGGCGGCGACCGGCAGCGGCTGGCCGCCGCAGCGAGCGCATTCACCGACTACTTCACCTACGTGGCGAAGGCGTTTGGCTACGAGCAACTGCTCCTCGTCGACGAGTCAGGCCGCGTCGTGTTCGCCCTCGAAGACTCGATCCCGGTCGGCACGCCGCTTCTCGCAGGCGGGCTCGCCTCATCGGAGCTCGCGACCGGATTCGATCGGGCCCGCACGCTCATCCAGGCCGACCTCGGGGGCTTTCAGACCTACGGCCGCGCGGCCCAGCCGCTCGCCTTCGTCACCTGCCCGATCTTCGACGAGGGGCGGGTGAGCGGTGTGCTGGCGCTCGGCATCGGGCCGGACCGCATCTGGAAGGTGCTTTCCGATCTCTCTGGCCTGGGCGCCACCGGCGAGATCGTCACCGGCCAACTCGTGGGCAATGCCGTGCTCGTGACGGTTCCGCTGCGCCATGCCCCCGACGCCGCCTTCAAGATGCAGGTGCCGCTCGGCAGCCCGGCCGCCATCGGCACGCAGCGGGCGGCCAACGGCGAACGGGGCTACGGCCTCGTCAGCGACTATCGCAACGAGCAGGTCGCCGCCGCCTGGACCTACCTCCCGAGCTTCCGCTGGGGCATGGTCGTGAAGCAGGACGCCGACGAGGCGTTCGGCCTCGTGCGATTCCAACGGGCCGCGATCCTCGGCCTTTCGCTCGCCACCATCGCGGGCGTGACGCTCGCCGCCCTGCTCGTGGCCCGCACGATCTCCAACCCGATCCGCACGGCGGTGGACGTGGCCAAGCAGGTGGCCGGCGGCGACCTGCGCGCGGAGGTCGCCACGACGAGCGACGACGAGACCGGCGCCCTGCTCTCCGCCATCCAGACCATGACCGGCGACCTGCGCGGCCTGATCGGCCGCATCCAGCGGTCGAGCGTGGCCCTGATCTCCACCGCTACGGCGATCCAGGCCACGGCGACCGAGCAGCAGCAGGTGATCACCGACTACGGCGCCTCCACGAGCCAGGCCGTGGCGGCGGTGAAACAGATCTCGGTGACCAGCCAGGAACTGCTCCGCACGATGACCGAGGTCAACGACATGGCCGCCCACACCGGCTCCATGGCCGCCGAGGGCCGCGGCAGCCTCTCCGACATGGACGGCACAATGCGGCAACTCGCCACCAGCACGTCGTCGTTCGGCGCGAAGCTCGCGGTGATCAGCGAGCGGGCCGCGAACATCAACCTCGCGGTGACCACGATCACGAAGGTGGCCGATCAGACGAACCTGCTTTCGATCAACGCCGCCATCGAGGCCGAGAAGGCGGGCGAGTATGGCCTCGGCTTCCTCGTGGTGGCCCGTGAGATCCGCCGGCTCGCCGATCAGACGGCCGTGGCCTCGCTCGACATCGAACGCATGGTGAAGGAGATGCAGAACAGCGTCTCCTCCGGCGTGATGGAAATGGACAAGTTCGCCGAGCAGGTCCGCGCGGGCGTCCACGAGATCGGCGATGTCTCGACCAAGCTGGGCGACATCATCGGCGCCGTGCAGGGCATTTCCGGCCGGTTCGGCCAGGTGACCGAGGGCATGCGGGCCCAGTCGCAGGGGGCCGAGCAGATCCGCGAGGCCATGATTCGCCTCGCCGAGGGCGCCTCCCGCACGGCCTCGTCGCTCGACGACTTCAACAAGGCGACCGTCCACCTGCGCGAGGCGGTCGGCGATCTGAAGGAAGAGGTGTCGAGGTTCACCGTCTGACATCATGCAACTTCTCACCTTCACCGTCGCAGGTCAGGACTACGCGGTCGAGTCGCGGAGGGTGGTCGAGGTGTTGCCGCTCGTGCCCGCGCGGCCGCTGCCCCGCATGCCGGACTACATGCGCGGGATCTTCACCTACCGCGGCGGACTCGTGCCGCTCGTCGATCTCGGCATCCGCCTCGCCGACCGCCCGCCGGCGGAGCGGTTGAGCACGCGGGTGATCGTGGTCGATCTCCAGCCACCGACCGGTTGCCCGCCGCGGCGGCTCGGGCTCGTCGCGGAGAACGTGATCTCGATCCGCTCGACCGAGGATGCCGACGCATCGCTGCCGACGCTCGACCTGGCGGCGGCGCCGTTTCTGGGGGGCATCCTCCGGCTCGGCGGCCGAACCGTGCAAGTGATCGAGGTCGATCGGCTGTTGCCCGAGGAACTGGCCGCAGGACTGTTTCCCGCCGTCGCGGAGACCGGCTCATGACACGGCCTCCCGCCGGCCAGGACGCCGAAGCGGCCATCGAGCAGACGCTCGCCCGCTGGATCGGTCTTGATGTCTCCACGATCGGCCGCCCCGCCGTGCAGCGGGCAGCCCGTAGCCGCATGGCAGCGCTGGGCCTCGATGCGGCTGCCGCCTACGCGGTGCGGATCGAGGCCGACCAGCAGGAGCGGGACGCGCTCATCGAGGAAGTGGTCGTCGCGGAAAGCTGGTTCTTCCGCGATCCCCAGGTGTTCGACTTCGTGGCCCGTTTCGCCCTCACGCTCGCCACCCTGCCTGGACGACTTCCTGTGCGCATCCTGTCGGCCCCCTGCGCCGGCGGCGAGGAGCCCTACTCGATCGCGATGGCGCTCCTCGAGGCGGGGCTCTTTCCGGGCCAGTTCACGATCGACGCCGTGGACGTGAGCCGCGTCGCCCTGGCCCGCGCGGCCGCAGGCCACTATTCGGCGAACGCCTTCCGCAATGCCGACCTCGCGTTTCGTGACCGTTGGTTCACGCCGCAGGCCGGGGGCAACCTGCTCGAAGACCGCGTCCGCACGCAGGTGACCTTCGCCCGCGGCAACCTGCTCGACCAGGCGTTCCGCGCGGACCGCGGGCCCTACGACGTCGTCTTCTGCCGGAATCTCTTGATCTATCTCGATACCGAGGCACGGGGCCGGGTCGAGGGCGTGCTCGACGCACTCCTCCGACCCGACGGCCTGCTCGTGCTCGGTGCAGCTGAACCGCCGATCTTGAAGGGGGACTGGATGCCTGCGGGGGCGGCGTCGGTGTTCGCACTCCGCCGGGGTGTCCGCGCGGCCGCCCGTCGGCCGGATCCGATCCCTGCGGCTCCAGCCCGCCGCGGCGCGGCGTCCACACGCCGGACCGAGTCGGCGCCTCGGGAGCCGGCAGCGCGGCAGCGGCAGGCACATCCTGCGCCACCGCAACGGTCGCAGCCCCGGCAGGCCGCCGTCGAGGCCACGCCGGCGGAGTTGCTCGACGACGTGCTCGCGCGGGCCGGGCAGCTCGCGAACGCGGGCCGGTATCACGACGCGATCGTGCTCTGCGACGAAGCGCAGGCGGCCGTGGGGCCGTCACCACGGCTCTTCTTCCTGATGGGCATGCTCCACCAGGCCGCGGGTGATCTCGATCGCGCCGAGGGCTGCCTCCACAAGACGCTCTACCTCGACGCCGCACACGACGAGGCGCTGCTGGCCCTCGCCCTTCTGGCCACGCAGCGGGGTGACACACGGATGGCTGAAACCTACCGGCAGTCGGCAGCCCGGGTGCTCGCCCGCAAGGAGGCGCCATGAGCGAAGCCGCCTCCTCCCGGCCTCACGCCATCGTGCCGCCGCAGCCGGAATGCTGGCGGACGATCGGCATCTCCGGCGACCAGAGCTGTCCGGAACTCGCCACCTACATCCACTGCCGCAACTGCCCTGTGCTCGCCGAGGCCGCCCGCACGTTCTTCGACCGGAACGCGCCGGCCGGCTACCTCGACGCCTGGCGGGAGATCCTCGAGGAGCCGGCGGCCGCGGCCGAGACGGAGAGCACGAGTGTGCTCGTGTTCCGGCTCGGCACGGAGTGGTTCGCCCTGCCGGCCGCCGTGCTCGTCGAGGTGACGACGCCGCGGCCGCTCCACCGGATTCCCCATCGCGGCGGCGGCGGGCTGGCGGGGCTCGTGAACATTCGCGGGCAGCTCCAGCTCTGCATGTCGCTCCATGCCCTGCTCGGCCTGTCCGGCGGGCCGCAGCAGGCTCCCGCAACCGCAACCGAATCCGCCGCCAGATTCCTGGTCGTCGAGCGGACCGGCGAGGTGGGAGTCGAACGCTGGGTGCTGGGCGTCGACGAGGTGGCAGGAGTCCATCGCGTGACGCGGGCCGCCATCCGGGCGGTGCCGTCCACCGTGAGCCAGGCGCAGGCCCGCTGCTCGACGGCGCTCTTCGAATGGCAGGAGCGGACGGTCGGCCTGCTCGACGAGGGCCGGGTGTTTGCCGGCCTCCGCGGCATGGTCTCCGCATGAGGAACGCGTAATGGCCGACGACCTGAGCGGATTCTCGATGCTGGAGCTGTTCCGTCTCGAAACGGAAAGCCAGACGGCCGTGCTCTCGGCCGGCGTGCTGGCCATCGAGGAACTGGAGCGCTCACCGAGCACCGTCGAATCGCTGATGCGGGCCGCCCACTCGCTCAAGGGCGCGGCGCGGATCGTGGGACTCGATCCGGCGGTCCGCGTGGCCCACTCACTCGAAGACGTGTTCGTAGCCGCCGGCAAGGGGCAGTTTCGCGTTCGCCCCGAGCACGCCGACCTGCTGCTCGCGGCCATCGACTTTCTCGCGGCGATCGCCCGGGCAGACGACGCGCTGCTGCCCGAGTCGCCGTGGCCGGCCCGGGCCGACGACCTCGTCGGCCAACTCGCCGCGATCCTGGCCGGATCGCCGCCGGCCGTCCCAGCCGCTCCCGCGCAGCCGCCCGAGCCCCAGGCCCCCGAGCCGGCTGCACCGTCCGCCTCGCCCCCGACGCCGCCCGACGAGCCGCCGGTTGCCGCGGTTCCAGCCGAGCCGACCACACCGCGGCCGGCAGCCGAGCAGGCCGACCGCATCGTCCGCGTCTCCGCCGACAGCCTCACGAGACTGGTGGGACTCGCGGGCGAATCGCTCGTCGAAACGCGACAACTGCGGCCGTTCGTCGAGGCCCTGCTCCAGCTCCGCGGCGCCGACGTCGAGTTGTGCGATCGGCTCGCGGCCTTTGAGGAACGGCTCAAGGCGGCCGATGTGCCGCTCCCGGCCGCGGTCACCGCGATGTTCACGGGCATCCGCGACCGGGCCGACGCGAGCCTGGCGCGGTTGAGCGAGCACATCGAGGATTTCGAGGGCTTCGCCCGTCGCAACGAAGACCTGTCCAACCGGCTCCATCATGAGGTGATCGTGAGCCGCATGCGGCCGCTGGCCGACGGCATCCGTGGCTTCCCCCGGCTCGTGCGGGATCTGGCCCGCACGCTCGGCAAGCAGATTCGCTGGGAGGTCCGCGGTGAGCAGACGGGCGTCGACCGCGACATCCTCGACAAGCTCGAGGCGCCGCTCTCGCACCTCGTCCGCAATGCCGTGGACCACGGCCTCGAGTTGCCCGCCGATCGCGAGGCCGCAGGGAAGCCCGCGACGGGCACCATTCGGCTCGAGGCCCGGCATCGGGCCGGCATGCTCCAGATCACGCTCACCGACGACGGCCGTGGAATCGACGTGGGAGAGTTGCGGGCCCGGGCCGTGGGCCGGGGCCTCGTCGAGCAGGCCGTGGCCGACCGCCTGTCCGAACTCGAACTGCTCGAGTTTCTGTTCCTTCCCGGTTTCTCCACGAAGGATCGCGTCACGGAAATTTCCGGCCGCGGGGTCGGCCTCGACGTCGTGCAGAGCATGGTGAAGGGGGTGGGGGGCAGCGTGCGGGTGGCGACGCAGCCGGGCCGGCAGACCGTGTTCACCCTGCAGCTGCCGATCACGATGTCGGTGATCCGCGCGCTGCTGGTCGAGGTGGGGGGCGAGCCCTACGCCTTCCCGCTCACCCGGATCGATCAGATCCTGTTCTGCAGCCATGCCGAAATCCGCACCGTCGAGGGTCGGCAGTACTTCGATCGCGACGGCGCCTCGATCGGCCTCGTGATGGCCTCCCAGATTCTCGACGCGGCGGCCGCCGACCCCGCCGATCCGATGCCGGTGGTCGTGATCAGCGACCGGGGCCAGCAGTTCGGCCTGATCGTGGATGCCTTTCTGGGTGAGCGGGATCTCGAAGTCCGGCCGCTCGACCCGCGGCTCGGTAAGGTGCCAGACATCAACAGCGCCTCGCTCTTGGAGAACGGCAGTCCCGTGCTGATCGTGGACGTCGAGGACCTCGTGCGGTCGATCGACAACGTGCTCGCCGGCCGTCGCCTCTCGCGGGTGGAGTTCGAAAAGCTCGCCGAGCAGGCCCGGCAGCGGAAGCGGATCCTCGTGGTGGATGACTCGATCACCGTCCGCGAACTGGAGCGGCAGCTCCTCCAGGCCCGTGGCTACACGGTGGACGTCGCCGTCGACGGCATGGACGGCTGGAACGCGATCCGCTCCGGCAGCTACGATCTCGTCGTCACCGACGTGGACATGCCCCGCATGGACGGCATCGGCCTCGTCTCGCTGCTGAAGGCCGACCCGGCCCGCAAGGAGATCCCGGTGGTGATCGTGTCCTACAAGGACCGCGAGGAAGACCGCCTCCGCGGCCTCGACGCCGGCGCCAATCGCTACCTGACCAAAAGCAGTTTCCACGACGCTACCTTCATCGATACGATCATGGACTTGATCGGCGAGCCAACACGCTAGTGGCTCGACCCTTCTGACATCCCCACGTCCGCGCACCCCAACGCGAGGCGAGGGGTCGGTGCAAGCTCGAGGAGCCTTGGACCGAGTCTTCGAGGTCCACCGCGACGAGACTTGTACCGCCCCGAGCCGGCTCCACACGCCAGACCAGCCACGATGCGAATCGCGATCGTCAACGACATGCGGGCCGCCAGCGAGGCATTGCGGCGCGTGGTCACGAGCCTCCCCGACCACGAGGTCGCCTGGACCGCAGCCGACGGCGTGGAGGCGATCGCGATGGCGAAGCGCGACCGCCCCGACCTGATCCTCATGGATCTTGTGATGCCGCACGTCGACGGCGTGCAGGCCACCCGCCAGATCATGGCGGCCGCGCCCTGTGCGATCCTGATCGTGACGGCCACGGTGAGCGGCAACATCTCGCTCGTCTACGAGGCGATGGGACATGGCGCGCTCGACGCCGTCGACACGCCGATCCTCGGAGTGGCCGGCGAGGTGAGCGGCGCCGGGGCGCTCGTCGAGAAGATCGGCACGATCGCCAAGCTGGTGGGCGCGATCTCCGAGCCCCGCAAGTCCCCGCGGCCCGTGGCCGCGGCGGCGCCGCCGCGGCTGCTCCTCGTGGGCGCCTCGACCGGTGGCCCCAAGGCGATCTCGGATCTGCTTCTGCCCCTGCCCCGCGACTGGAACGTGGCCACGCTCGTGGTGCAGCACGTGGACGTGGCATTCGCCCAGGGCCTCGCCCGCTGGCTCGGTGATCGCACGGGGCGGGCGGTGCGGGTGGCCGAGCATGGCCAGCGGCCGGAGCCGGGGGACGTGCTCCTGGCCGGCACGAACGATCATCTCGTGCTCTCCAAGGGGCGAACGCTGGAATACCAGACGGAGCCCCGCGACGTCTTCTTTCGGCCGAGCGTGGACGTGTTCTTCGAGAGCGTGGCGGAGCACTGGCCCCAGACGGGCGTGGCCCTGCTGCTCACCGGCATGGGCAAGGACGGCGCCCGCGGCCTCCTGAAGCTCCGGAGCCGTGGCTGGCACACGATCGCGCAGGATCAGGCCACGAGCGTGGTGTGGAGCATGCCGAAGGCGGCGGTCGAGGCGGGGGCGGCGTGCGAGACGCTGGCAATCGATCAGATGCCGCGCGCGGTCGCCGCCCGCCTGGGGGCGTGAGCGTGGGGGGTGGGGCTGCCCATGCCCCGTCGCCGGACGCTCGCTGCGGACATCCTGTCCTACGCTCGCTCAATGCTGACTGCGCTTCGGCATCCTGCCTGCGCTTGTCAGCACACGCCGGCTCTCGGGGCATTGGGCAGCCCCTCACGACTTTCCGGTCCACACTCACACAGAGAAACGTGCGGGCGGCGGTTGTGCATGTTCAGCCGGCGGCTTCGATCAGCCGCATGACGCGGAGCACCGTGGCTTCGTCGCGGGTCGGTGTGGCGATCACTTGCACGCCGATCGGGAGGCCGCGGCTGCCGCGGTCGGTGGCTGCGGCTGCCCGGAGCACGGGGTCGCGGGACGGTTGACGGCCGGTCTCCTCATCCGGTCGCACGGTCGTGATCGGCACCGCGCCGGCGGCGAGGTCGAGCAGGTTGGCGAGCAGGCACGGCGCCGCGGCGAGAATGAGCCGGGCGGCGGTGCCGTGGCGCAATGCGGGCACCGCCGATACGGGGCAGACGATGGCATCGCAGGTGGCAGCCAACGCGGCAAACCGCGAGGCGAGGTCGAGTCTCGCTGCGGCAAACGACATGACCTCCGCGGCATCCCGCGGACCCGTCTTCGCCACCGCCTCCGCCTCGAGGCGGCGGCCGGCGATCCGCGCGACCGACGCCATCAGCGGCCGCACAGGCCGCGGCAACGCGGCAATCCGCAGCAGGCGGGCCACGCCCGGAATCGGCCGCGAGCCGCCGAACAGTGTCCGCACATGCAACCCGCCATCGGCGGCCAGGATCGCGAGGTGCAGCCAGGCTGCCTCGGCAGCGATCGCCGGATCGAGCGGCACGACCGTCGCGCCGGCGGCCCGGAGCCGCGTGACTGCCTCCGCAACGCCGCGAATCACGGCCGGTGATGCCGGCACGCTGCCAGTGTCGTCCCACCAGCCGATCCGCAGGCCGTGGCCGTCAGTCACTGCCTCGCACCCGGGCACCGTCACCGATGTCGCCCTGGCGGCAAGCACCAGATCGGCCACCGAGCCGGCCAGAAACCCGGCCCGCGGCCGCACGACGGTGAGGTGGGGCATGGTGTCGAACGCCCCCCCGTCGCCGAGGGCCGACGAGCGGGGCATGAGCGTGGCGATGCCGCAGGCATGCGCGGGCTGTCTGAGGCTGCCGGCGAGATCATTGCCGACCGCCAGCGGCACGACTCCGGCCGCCACCAGGGCGGCGTCGCCACCGCTCGATCCGCCCGGCCCGCGGTCGGCCTTCAAAGGATGATTCGTGCGGCCCCAGACCGGGTTGTCCGTCTCGTGCAGATACATCGCCTGTGGCACGTTCGCCTTACCGACGATCACGGCCCCGGCAGCCTTGAGGCTGGTGACGAGCGGTGCGTCGGCGGCATCGACCACGGAACGCCGGCTTTCGATGCCGAGCGTCGTCCACAACCCGGCCACCGGAAAACACTCCTTCACGCTCACCGGCACGCCCGCCAAAACCCCCAGGGCCGAGGCCCCCGTCCTCAGCGCTGCGGCGTCGATCCTGCGGGCGTCGGCGTCTGACTCGTCGCGTCGCTGCACGAGCGCATTGAGTTGCCGATGCGTGGCCTCGTCACGCGCCCGGTGAGCGGCCAAAACATCGACGGCAGCGACCTGCCGGTCACGAATCGCCGCCGCGATTGCGACGGCGGAGTCGAGGCGGAACAGCGGCTCGATGGGCGTGGTCACCGCGTTAAAAATCGACCGTCGCGGGCTCGGCCGCGGGCGGCCGCACGTCGGCCGCCCAGATCACGTCACCGTCGAACACGATGCCTGTCACGAGCAGCATGTCGCCGGCCACGGCCGCCGGCTCCTCGCGGGTGATGATCGCCAGTTCGCGGGCATCGTCCCCCTCACCGAGCTGCACCTTCGACCGCCAATACGGGCCGATCTTCTTGGACGAATTGAACCTGACGGGCAGCAGGATGCCCTCGCTGTCTCGGCGTGCGTACGCGAGCCAATCCCGGGCCAGCTTCGGAAGCGCGGCAGCGACCGCATCCTGCGCGGCGATGCCCGCGTGCAGTTCAGCCAGCCGTTCCCGCGTGCCCTCGAGGGGGCGGCCGGTGTCGGCAGCCTCGTTCTCGAGCTTCACGAGTTCGTCGCCCGTACGGGCCAACGACTTGTACCAGCCGACGAGCAGCTTCTTGCCCGCGATGTCGGAAAGGTCCTGCACAGCAGCAACGGCCTCAAGCGCCGTGGCAGCCTCAGTCAAGGCGGCCTCAAAGGCGGCGATGTCGAGCGGAGGCGGCGGAGGGGGTGCGGGCGGCGGTGGCTCGACCGCGGCGACCGGGGGTGAACTCGCTGCGGGTTGCGGTTCAGACGCCAGCGGTTCAGACGCCAGCGGTTCAGACGCCAGCGGTTCAGACGTGGAGGGAGCCGGTGCGTCGGGATCGGGGAAGAGCGGATCCGCAGGATCCGTTTCGGCCACGGCCGGCTCCGTCCCCGCATCTCCGGCGGGCGCGAGCGGATCGGTGGCTGGCAGGGCCGCATCCGGCAGGGATGGTTCCAGCGGGGCCGGGGGCTCCGGCTCGAGCGCAGTCGAGGGCTCGTCCGCCGGCGGGGACACCTCATCGACCGGTTCGCCGGCATCGGGAGGCAAGGCATCGGGTGGCGGCGCGTCAGGCGCAGGCGGGGCCGCGGCGAGGTCGTCGAGCGACGGCGCTGCCGGCATGTCGGCGGATGGGGCGGCCCGCTTCTTGAATCCCGGCCGGAACTTTTGCGGCAGCAGGAATGCCATCGACTCCGGCACCTGCTTCGCGACGCCGAACGGATCCCGCTGGAAGCCCCAGAGCAGGATCGCCATCGTGATCGGGATGGCCATCACGCCGCCGGCCACCACGCCGATCATCGGCCCGACGCCCCCCCCCTTGGCCCGCGGCTTCGAGGTCCCGGCACGCGGCGCGGCTACGGTGGTCGCAGCCACACCCGCCACGACGGGGGCCGCTGCCTCGAACGAGAGGGTGGACTCCTCCGTCTCGATCGCGTCGGCGTTGCCGGCTTCGATGCCATGATCGGCCTCGGCCTGCGAGCCATCGTCACCAGCCGACAGGTCGATGCCCGAGAATCCGGTGCCGATCTCGATCGACGACTGCGAAGTCGGTTCCGACGCACCTTCTTCGGGCGCGAACACGGAAAGCGGCGGCGCGACATCTGCGGTGTCGGCTTCAGCACCAACTGCCGCACCGGCGTCTGACGAGTCGTCCTCCATCGCCGTCAGCCACGCGCCCACGTCATCGTCGTTGACGGCTGCCGCCGGCTCTTCCGAGACCGGCTCTTCCGAGATCGGCTCTTCCGAGACCGGCTCTTCCGAGACCGGCTCTTCCGGCAGCGGCTCGCCGGACGGCTGTGCCTCGTCCCCGAACGAAAACGATATCTCCTCACCGCCATCGACCTGACCGCCACCGGCAAGGTCATCGGCCACGAGGTCGGCCCACGGATCCGGGGCCTCGTTCTTGTCGTCGTCGGCAGCCATCGCGGGAGCTCCAGGGGCGGTCTATGGGCCGGTGCCGCCGGCCTTCGCGGGTGCCCTCAAATCTTACCATCGGAATTTTGCGCCGGGCCACCGGTCAGCCCGGTCCCTCACGAGACGCCACAAATCACCGCTCACAAACCGTGGGCTGCCCCGTATCGCTCCCGGAGGCTCGCCAGCAGCGGGGCCTCGGACACGGGCATGCCCGTCGCCCGCTCCACGAGCGGATCCGATTCGAGCATCCGGCCCGCGGCATGCACATGCTGCCGCATCCAGCCCAGGAGCGGCTGAAACCTGCCATGGGCCAACTGCTCCGCCAGCGGGCCGACGTCGCGATCCGCGGCGGAGAACAACTGGGCGGAGAAGATGTTGCCGAGCGTATACGTGGGGAAGTAGCCGACGAGCCCGGCGCTCCAGTGGATGTCTTGGAGCACGCCCACGGCGTCGTTCGGGGGCCGCATCCCGAAATCCTGCTCGAAGCGGTCGTTCCATGCGGCGGGCAAATCGGCGACGGCGAGGTCGCCGTGCACAACGGCCCGCTCCAGGTCGAAGCGGAGCATCACATGCAGGTTGTAGGTGACCTCGTCGGCCTCCACGCGGATGAACGACGGCTCGACGACGAGGAGCGATTCATGCACGGCCGCAGCGTCGGCGTCGGCGAGCGCCTCGGGAAACGCGGAACGGGCCAGCGGAAAGCACCAGTTCCAAAATGCCCGCGACCGCCCGACGAGGTTTTCCCAGAGCCGTGACTGCGACTCGTGAATGCCGAGCGACGCCGCCTCGCCCGGCGGCAGCCCGAACCAGTCGCGGGGCAGACCCTGTTCGTAGAGCCCGTGCCCGGCTTCGTGGAGCACGCCGTAGAGCGCCGTCGGCAGGAAGCTTTCGTCCCAGCGGGTCGTGATCCGGCAGTCGTCGGGGCCGATCGTCGTGCAGAAGGGATGGTCGGTCGTGTCGAGACGGCCGCGGTCGAAGTCGAAGCCGATCCGAGCCGCCACGTCGCGGCAGAATCGCCGTTGGGCATCGAGCGGATACCGCCGCCGCATGAGGGCATCGGATGGCCGCCTTTGTGAGCCGACACACGCCTGCACGAGCGGCACGATCCCGGCCCGCAGCCGTGCGAACCGCTCGGCGAGCGCGGTCCATCTGGCGCCCGGCTCGTAGTCGTCCACCAGGGCGTCGTAGGGGTCGAGGTCGGGCAATTGGCAGGCCGCCTGCTCCCGCTTGAGATCGAACATCCGCCGCAGCCATGGCTCGAGCAGCTTCCACGACGACTCATCCCGCGCCCGACTCCAGGCCTGCTGCGCCTCGACGCACGTGCGGGCCAGTTCCTCGACCAGCCGGGTGGGCAGGCGGGATTGCTTCATGAAGTCGCGATGGAGCAGCCGGATCGCGGCCTCCTCCTGGGGCGTGCCGCGTGGCGGGGCGTGGAGCAGCCGCTCGAGCCGCTCGCCCTGCCGCGGATCGGTTCGCTCGCGGTGCACCACCGCCGCCAGCGCCGCCGCCTGGTCGGCCCGATGGCTGCCGCCCGCCGGGGGCATCTTCGTGCGTTCATCCCACCCGAGCAGGGCATCGATGGAGCCGAGCACGGCCACCCGCCGGGCGTGGGCCGCAGCTGTGGCGAACACATCGTTGTGGACCTGGTCGTTCGATCGTGACATGGCTCGGTTCTGAGACAGGACGGGGGCGGATGGGGCGACGTCGCCCCGCAGGGTATGCTCGCGGAATCCCTCCGGACAAGTCGCCCATGCTCGACGTGCTCGTCATCGCGCCACATCCCGACGACGCCGAACTGGGCATGGGGGGCACCATCCCGCTCATGCTCGGCCGCGGCCTCCGCGTGGGCGTGCTCGACCTCACCGACGGCGAGCCGACGCCGCGTGGATCGCCGGAGATTCGGGCCCGCGAAACCGCGGCGGCGACGGAGGCACTGGGACTGCCCTGGCGGGAGAATCTCGGCCTGCCCAACCGCCGCCTGCGGGCCACGCTCCGGGCGCGGGCGGCGCTGGCCGGCGTGATTCGCCGGGTGCGGCCGCGGTGGCTTTTCGCGCCGCACTGGATCGACGCCCATCCCGACCATGTCGCCGCCACGCGGCTGGTCGAGGCGGCGCGTTTCTGGGCGAAGCTCACCAAATGCGACCTGCCCGGGGAGCCTTGGCATCCGGAGCGAATCTTTCACTACAGCTGCGTGCATCTGCGGGCCGTCCGCCACCCCGCCTTCGTGGTCGACATCTCTGCCACCATCGACGCGAAACGCCGCAGCATCGCCTGCTATGCGAGCCAGTTCCCCGCCGATGCCCCGCGGCCCACCGTGGCCGAGCGGGTCGCCGCCGCCGACGCCTGGTGGGGATCGGTGATCGGGGCGCTGCACGGCGAGCCCTTCTGGTGCCGCGAGCCCCTCGGCGTGCGAGGCTTCGCCGATCTCGTCTGAACCCCGCATACCTTGCCCAGATCGTGCCCCAGGCCCGCACGGAGCGGGGGGCTGGCCCGATCACGGCGACCCGGCGGGCGGGCCGCCGAAGCGTGGCGGCCGACCGGCCCATTCGCCGATACCCATCGGGCGGTCGTGTTCGCGATCGCGGAGCCGGCTCGGGGCGATTCATGAACTCCCGCGACATCAACGTGGTCGCCCTCGTGAAGGGCAACGAGCGGTATGTCTTCCTGTACGACGACGAGAGTCGCGACGCCGCCCTGCGGGCGATCGGCCGGCAGGCGGCCAACCCGGACCTGAGCTTCTCGTGGCACGACGCCGCGGTGCTCGGCGACAAGGTGCGTGCCGGCACGCCGAAGCCCAAGCGGCTCCGGTTCGGCCCCCGGGCCGACCGCCCGGCGTGAGCCATGCGGCCGCAGCAACCGGAATTCTCGGAGGCGATCGACCGCTTCCTGCGGCATCTCACGGCCGAGCGTGGCTGTTCGCCGCTGACGCTCAAGAGCTACCGCGAGGATCTGCTGCAACTCGAGGAGTTTCTGCGGTCGGCCGGCTGCAGGTCCCCCGGGACCGCGACGACGCTCGTGCTGCGGCGGTTCGCATCGGGCCTGCATGCAGCCGGCTACGCCGCCTCGACGATCGCCCGCAAGCTGGCGAGCATGCGGAGTTTCTTCGCCTTCGGCCAGCGTGAGGGCTGGCTCTCCGCGAATCCCGCCAAACCGCTGCGGAGTCCGAAGCGGGCCCGGTCACTGCCGAAGTTCCTCACGGGCGACGAGATCTCACGGCTGCTCGCGGCGCCACGGCCCGAGGCATCCGGGGGCCTGCGGGATCGGGCGATCCTGGAACTCATGTATTCCGCGGGGGTCCGCGTCCGAGAGTTGGTGAACATCGACGACGGCGATCTCGACCTCGAGAACGCGACGGTCCGCGTGCGGGGCAAAGGGCGGCGGGAGCGGCTCGGTATCGTGGGCTCACATGCCCGGGCGGCCATCCACGCCTGGCTGGCGGCCCGACCACGCCTCCGCGGAACGCCGGCCGGCGACGGACGCCCCTCGCGGTCGTCTCGACCTCTCTTCACCAACAAGCTCGGCGGCCGTCTCTCGGTCCGCGGCGTGGCCCGCCTGCTCGAGAAGCACCTTGCCGCGGCCGGCCTCACGGGCCGCGCGAGCCCGCATACGCTCCGCCACAGCTTCGCCACGCACCTGCTCGACGCGGGGGCCGACATCCGCAGCGTCCAGGAACTACTCGGCCACAAGAGCCTCGTCACCACGCAGATCTACACCCACGTGACGACCAGCCGCCTGCTCGACGCCTTCGACAAGGCCCATCCGCGGGCCCGGTGACCTACACGAGGCCGCGGCGGACGGCCCAGACGGCGGCCTGCGTTCGATCGCTCACGGCGATCTTCCGCAGGATGTTCTGCACGTGCTCCTTTACCGTCTCGACGCTGATCGTGAGCGATTGGGCGATCTCCTTGTTGGAAAGTCCGAGCGCCATGTGCCGCAGCACCTGCGTCTCCCGCTGCGTGAGGGGAATGTCAGGGTCGGGCGTGGCGACACGGTTCGCCATCGTCGTGGCCACGCGGCGGAGTTCTCCGGCCCGCATGGGCAGCTGGCCGGCCGCGGCCCCGGAGATGGAGTTGATCAACTCCGACCTGGTGCATCCCTTCAGCATGTAGTCGTGGGCGCCCGCAGCGACGGCCCGAGCCACGTAGGTCGGGTTGTCGAACGTGGAGAGCATCACGCACCGCACGCCGGGCATGTCGTGGCGGATTTTCTCGAGGGCCGCGAGTCCGTCCTTGCCGGCCATGCGGATGTCGAGCAGCACGACGTCGGGCTTCAGCTTCTTCGTGAGCTTGACGGCCTCGTCCCCGGAGGCGGCTTCTCCGACGATCTTCACTTCGGAATTCGCCAGCAGGCTCACCAGGCCGCGTCGCACCACTTCGTGATCATCCGCGATCACCACCTTGATCGACATACGTCCCTTCAATTCCGTTGTGGACACACCGGACACGACCGGGAATCCTCCCGGTACCCGAAATCTACCAGTTCAACTTATTTGAATCAACGCATTCGGGGGGTGCCTGACCGGCCGGAAGGTGTGGCCATTCGGCGCGCGCCCGCCGCAAGCGGCCCCATTTCACCCTGCCGCCGTTCCCGACCGCACGCGAGCCAGCATCTCCGCCGCTCCCTTGCCTGCGAGCGACTCTGCCACCCGCCCACCGAGCCCCACGGGCCCCGAGCTGGTGGACACCTCCTGCGAGGGCGTCATCGCCTCCTCGGCCAGAATCCGTCGCACGCGGTCTCCTGCCTGTTCGAGCACGCATGCGCCGAGACGCAGGCGGCCGTCGGCGTCGATTCGTGCCCAGCCGCCGATCGGCGCGAGGCAGCCACCAGCGAGCGCCGCCAGACAGGCCCGCTCGGCGCGCACCGCGTCGTGCGTCGTGGGATGATCGAGCGCCGCGACGGCTCGGCGTGTGTCGGCATCGTCGGCCCGCGTCTGCAGGGCGAGCGCCCCTTGGGCGATCGCCGGCCAAAAGGCGTCGGGCTCGAGCACCTCGGTGATCCGGTCGGCCAGGCCGAGCCTCCGGAGTCCCGCCCCGGCCAGGATCAGGCAATCGTAGTCGCCCGCCTCCAGCCGCCGCAGCCGCGTGTCGACGTTGCCCCGCAGGGGCCGCACGACGAGATCGTCGCGGAGGGCCCGGACCTGCATCACGCGGCGGATGCTCGAGGTGCCCACGATGCTGCCGGCCGGCAGTCCGGCCAGGGTGGTGCCGGGCCGGCCGACCATGACGTCGAAGGGGAGTTCCCGTTCCGGCACGCTCGCGATCACGAGGCCCGGCGTCTCAGCGGTCGGCAGATCCTTGAGGCTGTGCACGGCCACGTCGATCCGCCCATCGAGCAGCGCCTGCTCCAGCTCCCGCACGAACACACCGTCCTGGCCGAGCCCGGCGACCGGCACGTCGTGCCGCACGTCGCCCCGCGTGGTGATCGTTTGCACCTCGACGTCCAGCCCATGCGCCTGCAGCCGCTCGACGACCCAGCCGGTCTGCGTCACTGCCAGTTGGCTGCCGCGGGTGCCGACACGAAGAGGTTGGGGGGCGGGCATCGCAGCGACAGGCGGTCAGGTCGAGTCGGTCGTGTCGGCGCAAGCCGCGACGGCAGCGTACACCGCCGCCGCCCCGGCGGAGAGGAGGGCCGCCGAACAGGCCGCAAGAGTGGCCCCGGTGGTCGTGACGTCGTCCACCAGGAGCACACGGCGGCCGGCGACGCCGCGGCCGGCCCGAAACGCCCCCGCCACGTTGGCCCGCCGCTCGCCGCGGGGCAACGTGTTCTGCATCGCCGTCCGCCGGGAGCGACGGACCGCCCGCCGCAGCGGCAGGCCGAGGCCGACCGCGATGCCCCGCGCGAGATCGTCCGCGGCGCTCGCGCCCCGCATCAGCCGCCGCGTCCAATACATGGGCACGGGCACCACCAGATCCGGATGCCACCCGCGGAGCCGCTCCCCGTGCTGCGCGACGATCAGGGCCGCGAGCCCGGCGGTGATCAGATCGCCGGTCGGCCGCTTCGCCCGCAGCACGGCATCGCGAATCGCGTCGGCGTATGTCCCGAGCACGACGAGGCCGCCGCACTCGCCCAGCCGGGCGTTGCACCGGCCACAGGGGTCGTCGTCTCCCGGCTGGCCGCACCGACTGCACCGGCTGCCGCCGGAGGCAAGGCTTCGGGAACAGCCGTCGCAGACCTCGGCGCCCCGGTTCCGCGTCTCGCCGCCGGCCCCCTCCGTTTCCGCGCCACAGAACACGCACCGTGGCGGCCAGAGCAGGTCGAATCCGTGACCCACCCAGTGCTGCCAGGTGAAAAACCGGTGCATGTCGGCCTCCACGGGCCTTGCCGCGGGGCCCTTTCGCCCCGCTGCCAGCCCGATTGACGCTTCTCGGGGGGCGGCCTACCCTCCGCGGCCCCGCCGGGCGGTCCGCCCGTCCGGCACCGCCATCGTCGCCCCCCCGATCGGGCCGTCAAGCGTCATGCTCATCGACCGCTACATCACCCGCGCGATGCTCCATGCGTTCGTGATCGTGTTCGTGAGCCTGGCCGGGCTGTACTTCGTGTTCGATGCCTTCACGAACATGGAAGACTTCATCTCGCAGGCGGCGAAGTCGGGGGGCCTCGCCCGGGTGCTGGGCACCTATTACGGCTGTCGGCTGGTCTGGTTTTTCGATGCCACGAGTCCCGTGATCTCCCTGGCCAGCGCGATGTTCGCCCTCTCCTGGCTGGAGCGGCACAATGAGCTCACCGCCTTGTTGGCCGCGGGTGTCACGCGGTGGCGGATCGCGCGACCGGTGATTCTCTTCGCCGCCGTGGTCAGCCTCGCCGCCGCCGTCAGCAGGGAGCTCGTGATCCCTCGGATTCGGCACACGTTCGCCCGCACCGCCCATGACCTGACCGGCGAGGCCGCACAGCCTTTCGACGCTCGCTACGACCACTCCACCGAGATACTGTTTCGGGGGCGTTCCGCCCGGGCCGCGGGCCAGACGATCGAGTCCCCGAGCCTGCTCATGCCACCACATCTCGGCGACTACGGGCCGCAAATCGATGCCATGCAGGCCCGATGGCTGCCGGCCGCCGCCGACCATCCGGCGGGCTACCTGCTCTCCGGCGTACGCGAACCGGCCGACATCGACGCGCTGCAGCCGCTCGTAGCCGGCGGACAGCCGGTCGTAACGACGCGGGCCACCGCCGCCTGGCTCGAGCCGAAGCAGTGCTTCGTGGCGAGTGCGGTCACGTTCGAGCAGATGATCGGGTCCACGAATTGGAGCCACTACTCCGGCACGCCGGAACTGCTCGCCGCGATCCGCAATCCGAGCCTCGGAGTCGGCCTCGACATCCCGTTGCGGGTGCATGCCCGCGTCCTTCAGCCGCTGCTCGACATGGCCCTCGTGATGCTCGGGATTCCACTCGTGGCGGGCCCGGCCCGCCGCGGCATCTTTGTGGCGGTGGGCATGTGCGTGGCCATGACGGTGCTGTTTTTCATCACCGTCATGGGATCGCATGCACTCGCGCTCGGCGAGGCATGGAGTGCGTCGCTCGGAGCCTGGATCCCGCTCCTCGCGCTCGCGCCCCTCGCCGCGTGGCGTTCCCAGCCCATGTGGCAGTAGTCCGGCGGCACAGGCCGCAGAATCCGCACGCCCTGCCCACGCGGCCCGAATTCCCGCACCCCTCCCGTTTCGCCAAGCCTTTTTTCTTCACCCCGCCCCCCCTGCCTGCCGATCTCAAAGGGGCGGACGGGAGTTCGCGATGCGGGCCAGACGCCCCGCGGGATGCTTCAGGGCAAAGGAGTGCCGGGTCATGCGAATCAACACCAGCCGGTTCGGAAGGATCGACGTCGCCGCCGGTGACGTCATCAGGTTTCCCAGCGGCCTGCCGGGTCTCGAGGACTGCCGCGAGTGGGCGCTGCTCGCCGACGCGACGAACGACGCCCTCGGCTGGCTGCAGAGCACCACCCGCGGCGACGTGGCGGTGGCGGTCGTGAGCCCGCGGCGGTTCGTGCCCGACTACCAAGTGCGGATCCCGCGGAGCGAGTTGACTCCGATCGACATCAGCGACATCAGCCAGGCCCAGATCGTGGTGGTGGTCGGCACCACCGGCACGGCCCTCACGCTCAATTTGAAAGCTCCGATCGTCATCAACCTCGAAGGCCGCACCGGCCGTCAAGTCGTTGCGAGCGGCGAGCTTCCACTGCAATACGAACTCAGGTCCGCACGTCCGTCGCTCAAAAAGAGCGCATAATCCAGTCGTCACCCGGCATGGAACTGCCGGATTCCAGCCGGGATCGGGAAGGAGCCAACGATGCTCGTACTCTCCAGACAACGCGACGAAAGCATCATGATCGGCGACACCATCGTCGTCACGATCGTGGATATCCGGGGAGACAAGGTTCGCCTTGGCATCAACGCTCCGTCGGAGATCCCCGTCCACCGGCAGGAGGTCTACGAGGCGATCCAGCGGGAAAACCTGCGGGCCTCGCAGTTGCAGCCCGGCGACACGCAAGACATCGGCACGTTCGCGGGCCGAAGCCCCAGGCCCGGCAGCGGCCCGCGGCCTTAGGCCCGTCGCTCCGTGACGGGTTTTCCGGGTGCCCGTTGCGGAGCAACGGGCCTACGGCTCACGCGTGGAAATATGGCGGCTCGTTGCCCGCCTTCCACTTGATGTTGCAGCCGAGGCTCGGGATCTGATCGGCAACCGGCGGCCTTCCCGTCAGCAGCGTTGTGATCGCGGCCCGCAGATCGCCGCCCGTCACCGGAATCTCGTTGCCGGGCCGGCTGGCGTCGAGTTGCCCCCGGTAGACGAGCCTGCGATTCGCGTCGAACAGATAAAAGTCGGGCGTGCAGGCGGCGTGATACTCCTTCGCTACTTCCTGCGTCTCGTCGTAGAGATACGGAAAGACATAGCCGCGGTCCTCCGCCTCGCGCACCATCTGCTCGGGCGAGTCGGCCGGATGCAGCGACACGTCGTTGGCGCTGATCGCCACCACGCCCACTCCCTGCCCCATGCAGTCGCGGCCCAGCGTCGCCAGTTGATCGGCCACGTGCTTCACGAACGGGCAGTGATTGCAGATGAACATCACGAGCGTGCCGCGGTGCCCGGCGGCATCGGCGAAGTTCATGATCCGCCCATCGACATTGGGCAGCGAGAAGTCGGGGGCGACGGTGCCGAGGGGCAGCATCGTGCTGGGAGTGCGAACCATGGAGAAGTCTCCTCGATCGTAGGTCGGCGTGGGAAGAAGTTTATGCCGGGGCAGTCAGGCGGAACACTCGCCGGGCATTCGCGGTCGTGGCGGCGGCGAGCGTGTCGAGCGGCTCGCCGCGGGCGAGGGCCAGGCAGCGAGCCGTGTGAACCACGTGGGCGGGTTCGTTCCGCCTGCCCCGAAACGGCTCGGGCGTGAGGAATGGGCTGTCGGTCTCGATGAGCAACCGGTCGAGCGGCACGGTCTTCACCACCTCGCGGAGGGCCGCCGACGAGCGAAACGTCACCATGCCGGCGAAACCGAGGAAGCAGCCGAGTTCGACCGCCTCCGCCGCCTCGGCGGCCGTGCCGGTGAACGAGTGGAGCACCGGCACCAGTGGCCCCCGGGCGACCGCCTCGCGGAGCGTGTCGAGCGTGTCGCGGATGCTCTCTCGTGTGTGGATCACGAGCGGCAGGCCGAGCCGCTGGGCGAGCCGGATGTGCCGGTCAAAAAAGTCCCGCTGCACCTCGGCCGGCGCGGTCGTGCGATACCAGTCGAGCCCCGTCTCGCCGACCGCCGCCGCGCGACCGCTCTCGGCCAGCCGCACGATCCGATCCCACTCGTCGGGCTCGGCCTCAGCCGTGTCGTTGGGGTGAATGCCCGCAGCGGCGGCGAGGCCAGGATTCGCGGCAGCCAGCTCTGCCGCCGCCTCGCTGTCGGTGGCCCGCGTGCCGATCACGGTCATTCCCACGACGCCGGCGGCACGGGACCGGGCGAGCACGTCGGGCAGCTCGGCCCCATACCGCATCGGGTCGAGATGACAGTGGCTGTCGAAGAACTGCATGTCAGGCGGACTGGCCGGCCAAGCCCGCGCGGAGCCGCACCAGGAGCCCCTCGAGCTTCTCGGCATGCCGCCGGGCGATCTCCCGGCCTCGGCCGGCGAGGTCACGTGCGGTGGCGTCGCCAGCGGATCCAGCCAGCGCCTCGAAGTCGGCCGCCTGTCGTTTCAGGCTCTCGATCACGCGGGCCGCGAGATTGCGAAGATCGATGTCATGCCACGCCGTGAAGGCGATCGGAAAAGAACCCTGCGGGAGCGGCTGCTCGCGATCCTCGATGATCGCCGCCGCCCGGGCGAGCACGTCCTTCTGCTCGGAGACGAGGGCCTCGATCGCGCCGCGAATCTCGGCCGAGCCGGGATACGACGCGAGTCCCGAGTCGGCCAGATACATCGCCGGCGACGATTCGAGAGTCGAAACGAGCCGGGCGAGGGGATCGAAAGATGCCGAGGTGGATGTCATGTGTGTTCCTGCACTGGCGGGACGCTCCCCGTCTCTGGGGCTACGACACAAACCGCCCCGCCATCTGGGCGGCCGCATACAGTCCCGCCCAGAAGACGCCGAGCACGACCACGGGCACGGCGACGGCCGTTACGAACGCCCCGGGCAGCGACACGAGCGGGAAGGCCTCGGTCGGCCGGTCGGCCGGACGCGGATCGAACGTCATCACCTTCAGGACGCGGAGATAGTAGAAGAGGCTCAATACTGTGTTGAGTCCGCCCAGCACGAGCAGCACGAGCATCAGCGGTTGCTCCGCCCCGGCCCGAATCGCCTCGACGATCGACGAGAACACGAGAAACTTCGACACGAAGCCGGCCAGCGGCGGCAGGCCGATCAGGCTCACGAGCACCGCCGCGGTGGCCACCACGATCCCGGGGCTCGTCCGCACCAGGCCGGCATAGGCCGAGATCTCCTCGCTCCGCAACCGGTTTCGCAGCAGGGCCACGATCGCGAAGGCGGCGAGGTTCATGAAGAGGTAGGTGCCGAGATAGAACGCGAGGGCCGTCACGGCGTTGCGGGCCCCGGCGGGCGACGTGCCGAGCATGGCCGTCGCCGCCGCCGCGCCCATCATCAGATAGCCCGCGTGGGCAATGGTCGAATAGGCGAGCAGCCGCTTCATGTTGGTCTGACCGTAGGCGGCGAGGTTGCCGAGAGTGCAGGTGACGGCAGCCATCAGGGCGATCACATACACCATGAAGTGCCGGGTCTCGGCGAGGCCAGCCACGGCCGCGGCTCCACCGGCGGCGGTCGCCGCGGCCGGATCGCCGAGGCTGAACACGAGCCGCAGCAGCAGCGCCACGGCAGCCGCCTTGCTCGCGACGGAGAGAAACGCCCCCACCTCGGCCGCCGCCCCCTCGAACACGTCCGGGCACCAGAAGTGGAACGGCACCGCCGAGAGCTTGAACGCGAGGCCCACGGCAAGCATCAGGCCGCCGAGCGAGAGCACCATCACCTTGCCGGAGCCGATGCCCTGCTCGCCGACCACCCGGGCAAGTTCAGTGGCCATCGTCGGGAGGTGGCAGGTGCCGAGCACGCCGGCCAGCAGGCTGATGCCGTAGAGCATGATGCCGGCCGCACCGGCACCGTAGACCGCATACTTGAGCGCGGCCTCGGAGCTCGCCTTACGGCCCTTGAGCAGGCCCGCGAGTGCATACGACGGCACGCTCGCCATCTCGACCGCCATGAACACCATCAGGAGGTGATTGGCCGATGCCATCAGGCACATGCCGAGCGTCGCGCCGAGCACCATCGTGTAGAAGTCGGCGCCGTCTTCGCGATCGGGAATGCCCGACACCTTCGTGAACAGGATGTAGAGCACGAGGAACCCGGCGAGGACGAGGCGGATGTAGGCGGTGAGCGAGTCGAACACGAGCAGTCCACCGAAGAGCTCCTGCCGCAGCGGCGTTGCAGCCATGCCGGCCGTGGCCCAGGGGGAGCCGGGCAGGCCGCGCAGATCGACCCACGCGAACCAGGTCGCGAAGAGCACGCCGCCGAGCGCCACGAGGGCTGAGTCGAGCAGCCGGAGCACCGGCAGCATGCGGCAGAGCAGCAGCAGCACGACGGTGGCCGCGAGTGCCAGCTCCGTGCGAAACAGCGGCAGCGACACGGAGAGCGTGTCGGTCAGCGTCGTCGTGAGGAGTGATCCGAGATCCACGGGGCGGCTTTCAGTCGGAGAAGGGGCGAGTGGCTGCGGAGGTTACCGCTGGGCGGTGGCTGCGGCGGCAGGAGCGACGGTCGACGCGGCGGCCGGCGCCAGCGGCTCTTGGGCGCCGGGTGCGTCGGGCCGCACGCGGCGGGTCCAGTCGGCCAGCGTCTCCACCTGCCGGTTCACGCTCGGCGTCACGTAGCTGAAGAGCGTCTGCGGCGCCACGCCGAACAGGATGGCGAGGAAGACGAGCGGCGTGGCGATCGCCAGCTCGCGGCCCGTCATCGGCGTGAGATGATCGCCATGCGGCCCCTTGTATTCTGCGCCGAGGTAGACCCGCTGGATCGCCCAGAGGATGTAGGCGGCCGTGAGGATGACCGTGAAGGCCGAGATCACGGCGAGCACGCGGCTGTAGTTCCAGCTCGAGAGCGTGACGAGCACCTCGCCGATGAAGCCGCAGAGCCCCGGCAGGCCGAGTCCAGCGAAGAAGACCGCGACGGCGAGCCCCGAGTAGACGGGCATCCGGTTGAAGATGCCGCCGAACTCCTCGAGGTTGCGGTGGTGCACGCGGTCGTAAAGCACGCCCACCATGAAGAACATGCCGGCCGACGAGATGCCGTGGGCGAGCATCTGGAACATGGCGCCGTTGACCCCCTGGGCCCAGGCGTCCCAGCGGAACTCGTTGCCCGCCACCGCACTCCACACGCCGAGGCCGAGCATCACGTAACCCATGTGGCTCACGGAGCTGTAGGCCACCATCCGCTTGAAATCCTTCTGGGCCAAGGCTGCGAAGGCCCCGTACACCATCGACACCACGCCGAGCCCGCACACGAGCCAGGCCAGGGAGAGGCCGGCGCCCGGGCAGATCGGATAACAGATCCGCAGGATGCCGTAACCGCCGAGCTTGAGCAGCACGCCGGCCAGGATCATCGAGATCGGCGTCGGTGCCTCGACGTGGGCGTCGGGAAGCCAGGTGTGCACCGGCACCACCGGCACCTTGATCACGAACCCGATCAAGAGCAGGAGGAAGGCCCACGTCTCCAGGCTCATGCCCCAGAGATTGACCGCCGCGAACGGCGAACTCGGCAGCTGGCCGAGCTGGGCCAAGGCCAAAAGGTTGAACGTGTGGATCGGATCCGTGGCGGTCTTGATCGCGTTCACGGCGTCGGCGGCCGCGGCGGCATCGAGTCCGGGAGCGATCACATGGGCCGCCTGGAGCTGCTCGGGGGAGAGCATCCGCAGGTCGCTCGTGAAATAGAGCATCAGGATCGCCAGGAGCATCAGCACGCTGCCGAAGAGAGTGTAGAGGAAGAACTTGATCGCCGCGTATTCACGCCGCGGGCCGCCCCAGATGCCGATGAGGAAATACATCGGCAGGAGCATCACTTCCCAGAACACATAGAACAGGAAGAAGTCGAGCGACACGAACACGCCGAGCATGCCCGTCTCGAGCAGCAGGAAAAGCACGTGGTAGGCCTTCACGTGCTTCGTGATCGGCCAGCTGGCGGCCGCCGCGAGCATCGAGAGGAAGGTGGTCAGCAGCACCAGCGGCATGCTGATGCCGTCCACGCCGAGGAGGTATTCGATGTTGAAGGCGGGGATCCACGGCTGCTTCACGATCCCCTGCATGCCGGCCTCGCCGATCGTGAATTGGGCCGGGCCCACCGCCCCGAAGAGCTGCGGCCAGGCCATCCACAGCGAGAGCACGAACACGACGGCGGTGGTGGCGAGCGTGATCCAGCGGACCGCCTCCTCACGAGCCTTTGGGATGATCGGCAGCGACAGGAATGCCGCGACCACGGCGGGTATGAAGAGGATGGCGGTGAGCGGCCAGAGGGCGGGCTGTGAAATCGCGTCGGCGGCGGTCATGGCGAGGTCCGTCGGGTTCGTGTCGAAGTGTCGGGGAGTGCGGCGGTCAGCCGGCGAAGGATGAGCGGAAAAGCATGCTGGCGAGCACGAAGAGCGCGACCGTGCCCACGGCGATGAACATCACGTACTGCCGCAGCCGGCCGGTCTGTAGCTTCTTGAGCCCGAGGCCGGCGTTCCAGGTAGCGTTGGCCGTGGCGTTGACCAGGCCGTCCACGAGCGTGCGGTCAATCCAGGCGTCGATGCCGGCCAACTGCCGGGCAGCCCAGGCAAGGCCGTTGATCAGGCTGTCGATGATTCCCTTGTCGATCCAGCTGGCGAAGCGGGCGATGCCCAGTGCCGGCAGCACGAACAAGGCGTGATACAGCTCGTCGAAGTACCAGCGGCCGGCGAGGAACGAGTAGACGGGCCGGAACAAGGTGGCGATCACGTCGGGCGACACGATCCGCCAGAGATACATCGCGGCCGCCACGAGCACGCCGGCCAGGGCCGTGCCGAAGGCGGTCATCGTGGCCGTGACGTGGATCGCGCCTTCGTGGCTCAGGTATTCGGCCGGCAGCGTGAGCGACTGGCCAAACACGAATCCGCCGGTCGCCGTCTCGACGGTACCGGCGGGCCGCGATTGCTCGATCAGGTTGGCCACGCCGAAGCCTCCCGGCAGCGTCCAGCCGGCCACGACCGAAAGCACCGAGAGCACGATCAAGGGCGACACCATCACGGCGGGCGACTCGTGAGCGTGGTCGGCAACGTGGTGATCGCGGGGCGAGCCGGCGAACGTCATGAACCAGAGCCGAAACATGTAGAAAGCCGTGAGAAATGCGCCGCCGGCCACGGCGTAGTAGAGGATCGCGTGCCGCGGATTGGCCTGGGCGAACGAGAGGGCCTGGGCCAGGATCGAGTCCTTCGAGTAGTAGCCCGAGAGGCCGATCACGAAGGGCACGCCCGCTCCGATGATCGCGAGACAGCCCACGAGCATCGCGCCGGCCGTGTAGGGCATCACCTTGGCGAGACCGCCCATCTTCCGCATGTCGTTGGTGTGACAGGCGTGAATCACGGAGCCGGAGCAGAGAAAGAGCAGGCTCTTGAAGAAGGCGTGCGTGACGAGGTGGAACAGACCGGCCACCCAGCCGCCGACGCCGAGCGCGAGCATCATGTAGCCCAGTTGGCTGACCGTGGAATAGGCGAGCACACGCTTGATGTCGTTGGCCACCAGCGCGATCGTCGCGGCGATGAAGAGCGTGATGCCGCCGGTGTAGGCGATCACGAGCAGGGCATCGGGCGTGAGCACGGGGAAGAACCGACCGACGAGGTAGACACCCGCGGCCACCATCGTCGCCGAGTGCACGAGCGCAGAAACGGGCGTGGGGCCTTCCATCGCGTCGGGCAGCCAGACGAAGAGCGGAAACTGGGCGCTCTTGCCCACACAGCCGCAGAAGATGCCGAGACCGGCGATGAAGAGGAGCCAGCCGCCGAGGCCGCGATCCCGCCAGCCCGGCACGCGGCCGGCGATCTCTGCGGCCGCAGCCTCTGGATCGGCGGCCTTCGCAGCGGCGATCGTCGCCACCTGATCGGCCGCGGCGAACGTCACCATGCCGTCCGGCACCCGCAGGGCATGCCCCGTCTCGGCCGGCCGCACGAGACTGAAGAGCCCGGGCGTCGTGACGGTCGTGCCGTCGGCCGCCGTCGTGGTCGAGTCGGCGAACTGCAGCGTGCCGAGGGCGCCCCACAAGGCCATCAGGCCGATCAGCATCCCGAAGTCACCCACGCGGTTGACGATGAAGGCCTTGTTGGCCGCCGTGGACGCGCTCTTCCGCTCGTAGTAGAAGCCGATCAGGAACCATGAGCAGATGCCCACCAGTTCCCAGAACACGAACACCATCGCCAGATTGCCGGCGATCAGGATGCCGAGCATCGAGAAGCAGAACAGCGACAGGGCCTGAAAGAATCGCGGGAACCGGCCGGGCCGGTGGAGATGGCCGCCCGACGAGAGATGCACCTCGTGGTCGGTCACGTCGTGCAGTTCGTCGTGCATGTAGCCCGACGCGTAGACGTGGATGCAGGTCGCAATGAACGTGACAACCACGAACATGAGCACGGTGAGCGAGTCGATGTACCAGCCGATCGAGAGTTTGAGGCGACCCCCTTCGTAGAGCGTGTACCAGTCGCCCGAGTAGGCGGGCGGAGCCGCATGCTCGGCATGGGCGTCGTGATGCGAGTCGCCGTGGGCCGCGTCTGCATGATCGGGCGCATGCACCTCGCCATGGCCGCCATGACCACCATGATGCACGGCCTTCACGGGGTGCGCCCCGAGCCAGGCGACGAACGCGGCCAGCGAAAGCACGAGCGAGGTCACGATCGCAGCCGTGGCCACCCAGGCGGCGTTGCGGCCGTGAGGCCCCATCCGCGGCCCGAAGAACAGGATGGCGATGAACGACGCCAGCGGCACGAGCCAGGCGAGGCCCAGGAGCGTCGGCAGTTGTGCGGCGAGGTCCATGAGGTTCGATTTAGCCCTTCAAGTCGTCGGCGCGATCGACGTCGACCGTGGCGTGGTTGTTGTAGAAGTTGAGCGTGATGGCCAGGGCGACGGCCGCCTCCGCGGCCGCTAGCAGGATCACGAACAGGGCGATCGCCTGGCCGTCGAGGCCGAGGCCGCGGCTCCCTTCGCCCTGCAGGTAGGGGGAGGCGAACGCGACGAAGTTGACGTTCGCGCCATTGAGCACCAGTTCGATGCCCATGAGCACGCCGAGGGCGTTCCGCTTCACCGCCATGCAGGCGATGCCGGCCGTGAAGAGGATCGCGCCCACCACGAGGTAGTGGGCCACGCTCACAGGCTCCGTGAAGAGCCCCATCGCGAGCAACCCGAACGGCGACGTCGAGCCGAGCAACGAGGTCATCGGGGGCCTCCCACGAGCACCGAGCCGCTGCGGCCGGCCGCATTCCGACCGATCGC
>Ga0315906_10000354_pt1 | contig 73703 bp, 57 predicted proteins | sample LakEriMetagenome_4_FD_203526 | JGI IMG/M metagenome (GOLD analysis project Ga0315906, IMG submission 203526) | Freshwater fungal communities from buoy surface, Lake Erie, Ohio, United States - Buoy 2 MA122 | ecosystem: Environmental > Aquatic > Freshwater > Lake > Lake biofilm | place: USA... | reverse complement strand
CACCAGCGGGCTTCACTTATTCTTGGAGTAATGGTGCAACCTCGGCTACCATCAACCCAAGTGTTGCGGGTATTTACACCGTGACGGTGACCGATGCCAATGGTTGCTCCGGTTTCACATCTCAGGCCGTAACCATCAACCCCCTCCCTGCACCTGCCATCACTGGCACATTCAATGTTTGCCAAGGATCAAGCGCCACATTGAATGCCACGCCAGGTCTGACATCCTATCTGTGGAGCGATGGATCCACTTCATCCACAATAAATCCAAATGCCAGTGGACTCTACGCTGTTACTGTAACAGACTTAAACGGTTGTATTGGAAGTATCTCACAATCTGTTACAATCTATCTCAATCCTATACCGGTAATCACAGGAACCACCACAGTGTGTGATGGAACACCTACTACTTTCAGCGTCGGCCCCTACAACTCATATGTATGGTCGGATGGTTCAACTACCCCAACACTCACCACTACCGTTGCCGGAACCTATTCGGTGACTGTGACCGATATCAATGGTTGCATCGGAAGCGCCACAGAAACATTATTAGTTAACCAGATCCCATCCGCATTCGTATCTGGAAATAATAGTATCTGTCTAGGTGAAAATATAGATTTCAATATTGTCTTCAACGGGACGGCTCCTTTCACTTTCGTTTGGACTGATGGATTGACAAATTCTGCTCCGATTGTTTCCAATTCCACAAACGCTTCAATAAATGTATCTCCCGGATCCACCTCTACCTATTCTCTAGTTTCCGTTTCTGACGCCAATTGCCCTGGCAATCTCTCTGGGAATGCTACAATAACTGTCAACCCCTTGCCCACCCCAATTATATCTGGCGACCTTTCCATATGCGATGGCGATTTTACCACACTGTCAGCAACACCAGGGTATGCTTCCTACTCATGGAGCAACAGCAGTAACACATCTTCCATCACCACCGGCACACAAGGGTCTTATTCGGTGACCGTAACTGATATCAACGGTTGCATCGGAACAACCGTTGAATCGTTGGTAGTAAACCTCAATCCTGCACCAGTAATCACAGGAACCACCACAGTGTGTGATGGAACGCCCACCACATTTAATGCAGGCTCCTATAGTTCATATGTTTGGTCTGATGGTTCAACCGCATCAACACTCACAACAACCGTTGCTGGAACCTATTCGGTGACTGTGACCGACATCAATGGCTGTATCGGAACCACTTCAGAAACATTATTCGTTAATCAGATTCCGTCCGCATTCGTGTCTGGGAATAATAGCATTTGTGCAGGCGATAACATTGACTTCAGTATTTTATTCAATGGAACTGCTCCGTTCACATTCGTTTGGACTGATGGGTCAACCAACTCTGCACAGGTTGTCTCAAACTCCAACAGCGCTTCGGTTAATGTGTCTCCAGGCTCCACCTCTACCTATTCACTTGTATCCGTTTCTGATGCAAACTGCCCTGGCAATCTCTCGGGGAATGCTACGATAACTGTCAACCCCTTGCCTGCACCAATCATATCCGGCGACCTTTCAATATGCGATGGTGATGTTACAACACTGACAGCATCGCCAGGATATGTGTCGTACTCGTGGAGCAATAGCAGCAGCAATGCATCAATCTCCACATCTATCGGAGGAGCATACACTGTATCAGTCACTGATGCCAACGGTTGCGTTGGAGTCTCCCCCGCCGTATCACTCCTTGTAAACATGGTTCCTGAGGTTTCATTTATTGCAGATACGGTAATTACTTGTAAGGAACAAAAAGGTGTGTTTACTAACACATCTATTTATGATCCTGGCTCCACTTTCGCTTGGACCTTTGGCGATGGAGGGTCATCAACTGCCACCAATCCTTCGCATCCTTATGCGAACCAAGGCTCTTATCCTATTTCACTTACCATCACTACGCCTGCAGGATGTGTTTCATCTCAAACGGGCAATATTGACATAGTATTTTTCCCATTACCTGTTGCTGATTTCGTTACATCTCCAGAGATAAGCGGTGTATTCAATGGAAAAGTTGAGTTTGTTGACCGTTCGGATTTTGCCGTTAGTTGGAAATGGGACTTTGGAGATGGCAATTATGCTTTTACACAAAACGCCGAACATTATTTCAACGATCCGGGTGATTTTGCCGTAAGGCTCACCGTAACCAATTTGGCTGGTTGTGAAGACACGCACACAGAGGTGATCCCAATCTCTCCTTATTTTATACCGAATGCATTTACTCCTAATGGCGATGGGATTAACGATAATTTCTTCTTTTCAGGATATGGTCTCGATGTTTCCAAGTATGAGATGAAAATTTTTGACAGGTGGGGTAATCTAGTGTTTGCTGGACAAAACGCACTTGATGTTTGGAAAGGAAACACCACTGATAATGCAGATTCTCCTCAGGGAACTTATGCCTACCGTATCATTGTTAAAACTGTTGGAGGAAAAGAACATGTCTTCAATGGAACCGTTAACCTCATTCGATAGATTGAAATGCATTAAACTTAACAAAGGGCCGCAATAGCGGCCCTTTTTCGTTACACTGTGGATAACAGTTGGCCTTGAGATATTTCCTTTTCAATGGCTTCATGCAACCTATCCAAATCAACAGATTCATTGAAAGCCTGTATGGAATAACGGATGAAAAAACGATTTCCGGCTCGAGTAACGGGCACTTCAATTTTATAATTTTCAAAGAATCGCCTTTGCAGTGCGGCAGGATTACTCGTATTGATCGGAATTGAAAACATTTGACCGTGGAATTCATCGTTCAACGGGGCCAGGGGAAGTCCTCCGGTAAGTTGACAAAATCGTTCGGCGTTTTGTTGAGCAACTTTTCTGCACTGCTTTGAGACGGTTTCCCAATCGTGCGATTGCATAAATCGTATACAACCCGGTACTGAAAGATAAGCTGAAAAATCACGAGTTCCATTGAATTGGTGATGATCAAAATACTTGGAGTCGCTTGGTGCATCACTTTTATATCCCCAACTGATAATGATGGGGTCCAGCAATTCCTGAAAAGTTTTTTTTGAAAACAGGAACGAAGATCCCTTCGGAGCCATCATCCATTTATGGCAGGCGCCTGTATAAAAATCTACATCCATATTTCGGATGCTTAATGGAGCATGTGCAGGTACATGGGCGCCATCAACAATTGTGATAAGTCCTCGACGCCTTGCCTCGCGACAAATAACTTCTACAGGCAACTTCAAAGCGGTGGCACTAGTTATATGGCTGATGAAAACAACCCGGGTCTTGTCCGAGAACCCACGCCAAAAGGAATCCAAAAAGTGTTCTTCTGATTGGATCGGAAGTTCTATCTGCTGACGAACATATCGAGCACCTTTGCGAGCGCAATAATAATCCCAGGTACGGTCCATAGCCCCATACTCAAGATTCGTTGACAGCACCTCATCGCCCTCTTTAAGCTGAAGATTTTCAGCAACGATGTTGATAGCAAAGGTGGGGTTGGGTGTAAATATTAAATCTGAGGGGTCGCAATCGATGAAATCGGCCAAAGCGGCTATCGAATGTCGAACCCTTGCAGGTCCATCGAAAGCTATGAACTGAACTGGCTCCTTCTCAAGCAATAGTTGCCATCTTTGATAGTCTTCAAAGATTGGTTTGGGACATGCACCGAAAGACCCAAAATTCAAAAATGTAATTTCTGGATCAAGTAGGAATTGGGATTTGAAATAAGACTGACTGAACATAAACCTACCTATTGTTTATTTTTATTGAGAGTCAAGCGCATTAGGTGATAAAGTGGATAACCCAAAATGAAAAGCATGAGGCCAACCACATAAATCTGCGGATCGGAATACATCACACTTAAACTTACAGAACCATACACGAATATGAATAACAAGGGTAACCAAGGATAACCCAAAACTCTGAAACTAGAATCTCCAAGCTCTGATGGCTTTTCCCTCTTTCGCAAAATGAAGATGGCTGCTGCAGCCGCCAAAATACTTAAGCTGTCGAAAAACATTATAAAACCCAGAATTCGCTCGAAAGAAGTTAGGAAAAAAAGGACTAAAACAATCACCAAACAGAAAAATGTCACGCCATATTCTTGTACCTGTGTCTTTGGATTCACTCTGCCGAAAATACTTGGCATCACCCCATCATGCGACATGGCATGATACACCCTTGGATTACTCATGACTGAAACATTTACATAAGCCATGACGGATAAAAACATCATTATCGAAACAACATCATGTGCATAAGTACCCAATGCCGCACCCACTACATCAGCTGCCAAAGTGGAGGACTCTTTGAGTCTTTCGAAACCGATCACTTGCGTGTAGGCATAATTAGCGGCCAAGTATGCCACCATCACTATGGCAATACCTATCAGAACCGCCTTGGGTATATTTTTGTGCGGTTTCACAACATCTCCTCCAAAATTCATGGTTTGCTGATATCCACCATAGGTGAAAAAAACAGGAATAAAGCAGAGGAAAAAAGCAGACCATGGCGAAAATTCTTTTTGTTTGACAATTATTTCATGACTTGTGGATTCGTGTGACAAGGAAAATCCAGCCAGGGCAACCAGTATAATGACCAATATCAACAACAACTTAAAAGCCATGAGTCCATTTAACATTTGAGCACTCAAACGGAAGCCAGTCATATTGATGGCATATAAAATGACAATGGCTGTAATGGATACCACTTGTACACCAAATTCACCCCAACCTGGCAGTAGTAAAGGAGCCAAATATTCGGCCCCCATGATGGCCACTGCGGCGGTAGAAACCGCATTGCTGATAACGATAATCCAGTTTACCATAAACGCAAAAGCAGGATGGTAACATCTGGAAAAAATGCCATAAAATCCTCCGGCAGCAGGGTGACGCACACCGATTTCAGCAAAAGTCATTGCGCCTATCAGGCTGACTACGGCACCAATAATCCATGCGGCGAAAAATATCTCGACTGTCCCTGCTTTGGAAGCCACTTCAGCCGGTGTTCGAAATATCCCCATACCAATAACCAGTCCTACCACTATCATGGTCAGGTCATAATGGTTGAGTTTTGGCTTAATTTCCATGGATTATTCCAAGGCGAAATATACCAAACTAGGCATCAAATACCAATGCATTTTCAAGTGTCAAAAAACTATATTTGTAATTCAACTGAACAACCATGAAAAAAGCATTAGCGTTTATCGCACTGTCTTTGGCTAGCTGGCATGCGGACGGACAATTCCTTCAAGGAGTAAGCATCACTCCATTGAACCCTACCACGAACGACACAATCAGAGTAATAGCTACTGGCTATCTGCCAAGCTCTGGTTGTGATGATAAGACCATAACCATTTCGCAGCAAAGTGGACAAATCAATATCAATGCATTGCATTGCATGGGTTTACTTACTACCATTTGCAATGTAAGTGATACGGTTCTGATTCCCCCACTTCCTTCAGGCACCTATACGCTTAATTTCGCTCTTGAGGGGGGCTTTTTGCCTTCGCCATGTGTAGCAACCGGTCAGGCTGCTAGTTCGACGACCAGCTTTACCGTTTCCCAGGTTACTCAACCCACCAACAATAACTCGTTGGATTTTGATGGTATTGATGATTTTGCCTTTACACCCAACGCATCAAATCTGATTGCAGGAAGCAGTAACTTATCCATGAGCATGTGGGTTTATCCACGAAATACAATTCCTTCCTATCCCGACTTTGACGGGTTTGGTGGATTTCGGGATGATTTCGCTGGAGATTTTTACTTGTTGCAACTAAGCGCAACCAATGTAGAGGCCCGGTTGAGGAATAGTACCGGTACACCATACACCATGGTTTACACTGGCCTTCAGTTGAACTCATGGCAGCACTTCGCACTTACTTATGACGGCAATAACCTAATACTCTACCATAATGGAGTTCAAGTGGTATCAACACCAGCTAATGGAGTTATTAATACAACCGTAAATCCGTTTTATATCGGCAAAGCTCCATTTACCAATGCTCCATTCAACCTAAATGGCAAAGTCGATGAGGTTTCGCTTTGGAGCAAGACCTTGTCCCAACAAGAAATTGATTGTATTTATGCATCAGGTATAAACCCAACATCTCCGAATCTACAGCTGTATTACAAGTGTAATCAGGGTATAGCAGGCGGTAACAACACATCGGTTACGAATCTTGCTGATGCATCTGGTCACATCAATGGTGTATTTGACGGAATGAGCCTGAACGGAAGCACCTCAAATTTCGTTCAGGGTGTTGCTACAAGCTCCACAACCATCAATGCCGTACTATGCCCCGGGAGCAGTTACCAGTTCGGGGGACAAACCATCACTTCGGCTGGAACCTACTTTGAAACATTTACTGCTGCTTCCGGTTGCGATTCAATTGTACAATTGATCCTGACTTCTCCATCCTTCAATTTGGCTATAAGCCAATCAGGACCCACGCTCATATCCCAACAACCAACTGGTCCATACCAATGGATCAATTGTGCCACAGGCCAGCCTATGCCCGGAGCAACTGGACAGTTCTTTACGGCTACGGCCAATGGACAATATGCGGCCGTGCTAACTCAAGGAGGTTGTAGTGATACTTCCGTTTGCGTAACTGTAACAGGAATCAGCACAGGGTTGATGGAGAGTGAGCAACCATTACTTTCAATAATGCCTATGCCGTTTGATGACCAACTGACAATATCGATTCAAGACGGAAAATCGGCTCAACTTCTCATCAGCGATCTATCAGGAAGAGTCGTAATAAGGGATTTTGAAGTCGTTGGAGGTGAAACCAAAACCATTTCTACAGAAAAACTAGGAAGCGGTATTTATCTGTTGCGCTCGGTAGATGGAACTATACGGCTGAAAGTAATCCGCAAATAGCAACGACTTTCTTTTACAAAAGATTGGTCAGTATTACTTGTTCAACAAGTAACGCTTGATGAATTCTACTGTGGCATAAAACTGGAAGTCGACATTGTTTTTCTTCCTAAAACCATGCCCTTCATCTTTTGCCTCTAGATACCATACTGGTTTGCCTGTGCTATTCAGGGTATTGAACATTTGTTCCGCTTCAGTTCGAGGAACTCTCGGATCGTTACCGCCTTGCACAATGAACAAAGGTTTGGAAATAGATGATGCATTGTTGTTAGGGGATATTTTTTCAAGGAAGGCATTCATTTTGGGATCACGCTCATCTCCATACTCCACCCGTCGCAAATCACGACGATAATCCTCTGTATTTTTCAGGAATGTAACAAAGTTGGAAATGCCCACAACATCAATGGCGCATCGTATTTTATCTGCATACATAACAGAAACAGCAAGTGACATATAGCCGCCATAACTTCCACCCGTTACCATGATTCGATCTTTGTCGAGATCGGGTTGTGTGGAAATCCAATCAATTAATGCGCCAATATCCTTAACGGAATTCTCTCTTAGATATCCATTGTCAAGCGTGACAAATTTTTTGCCGTAACCCGTAGATCCTCTAACATTGGGGTAAATGATGGCGATGCCTAATTCCTCTAAAAAATAATTGTTTCGCCCTTGAAATCCAGGTCTCGATTGGGATTCTGGTCCACCATGTATATTAATAATAACGGGTCTCTTTCCAGTAAATTTAGAATTTGGACGATACAGAAAGCCGGATATTTCCAATCCATCAAAACTTTTCCATCGTATCAACTCTTCGTCCCTCAGGTTTGAAGCCACGATTCCTCCTAACTCGCTCTCAGTCCATCGCTCTACTTTAAATGTTTCAAAAGAATATGTGTATATATCTGAATTGTTGCTTGCCGAGGAGAATCCGAACACAAAGTCTTCACTTTTCGGCCTCCAAGATGCTCCGCCTATTTGCCCCTTTGGCAAGGATGTAATGGGCTGCCATGTAAGGTTGACAGTTTCGAGCACATAAACCTTTCCCAGTCCATCCTCGTTGGTAGTAAACAATATTCTAGTACCATCATCTTTCAAATCATATCCGGCCACATCCCACTTGATGTCGCTGGTCAGATAACGAATATCGGATCCATCCGCATTCATGCGCGCCAAACGCCTGTAATCGCTACCAAAATCCGTTATGAAAAAGATATGTTTGCCATCGATGCTGTATCGGGCAGATCCATTTACCACCTTTTCCTTTTTCGAAGAGGGTCCGATTTCTAACTTGGTTTTGGAAATCACATCATAAACATACAAATGACTCTCATTAACCGATAGTCCTTCAGAGATCAATATTTTTTTCTCATCAGCAGACCAGTCGTTTATATTCCAGCCACCCCCTTTCACCTCCATCACCATTGATGCAGAAGCAGGATCCATTGGACGCATCATCCAGATATCGCGATCGGCTCCATTGCGTCTCGTGGAAGAAAATAAAATACGATCACCTGTCTTGTTCCATCGAATATTTCCATTTTGAGAGCGACCGCCATCTGATATCAATGTGGTTCGACCGTCTGACAAATCATAACGGTACATTTGTGCAAACTCATTGCCGCCGACATCCCTGGTAAAGATGAAATAATTCCCGCTTGTTGGCTCAAAGGTGGCATTGCCAACAGGTTCTTCGAAAAAGGTGATTTGCGTGCGGGCACCCATGGGATTTTTCAAGTAATGCAATTGGGCCGTATTTCCAAATCTTGTCGTGATAAGCATTTCCCTACGAGTAGGATGCCAATCAACCGCTGAGGCGGATCTGGACTCTGTATATCGACGAACTTCGGTTGCTATTTCTGTAGAGAGCTCGGGGATATTTTTAACAATTAGATTGTCTCCAGGTCTAATGATAGCCGTCTTCTGAGCTTGGATAGAAGCGTTTACCAATAAGAACAATGAAGCCGTAACAAAAGGCTTAAATGGAATTGCTTTCATATTATTATTTGAATTTTGAATATCATAAACATCAAAAATGTCATTTGGTTTTCCTTGCCGAGTGCCCTTAACGAGGTTTAATAAGTAACCGATTCCGAGTTGTCTTTAAAATCCCGAAAGTCATCTTAAACCCAACAATAGGTTTTCCTGAGCTCTCATCCTTTGGCTCTGTTGTTTGGTCGTATCCTTTTCTCCACACAGATGCAGCAATCCATGTGCCATGACCCTATGCAACTCTTCCTTGAAGGATGTGCCATAATCTTGGGTATTGGCTCTGACCCTTTCTATGCTGATGTACATTTCTCCATTGATTTTGGAGCTGTTTGAATCCCCATCAGGGAAAGTGATTATATCTGTATTATAGTCGTGCGCAAGAAATTTCTTATTGATTTTCCGAAGAAAAGCATCATTGCAAAAAATATAAGTGATAGAGCCTATTCTTCTTTTTTTTGCCTTTGCACAAGCATGAAGCCAAAGCCTTACCTTTCCTTTGTCACGGAGCAGGAACTCCACCCCTTCGTTGAAGAATAAAATAACCTCTTGCGTCATCCTAAATGGTGGCTATGACCTTCAGCTCTATGGCAATTGGGGTAGGAAGGCAATTGATTTCAACTGTAGTCCGACAAGGATTGGCATCTTTGAAATATTCGGCATATAATCGGTTGTAAATGGCAAAGTCATCTTTCATGTTGGTCAGAAAGACCTGGACATCCACCATGTTTTCCCATTTGGATCCGGCTTCCTCCAAAATGGCTTTTACATTTTTAAAAACCGAATGGCATTGCGCTTCTATGTCATAGGAAACAATGTTGCCTTTGTCATCGAGATTGACACCTGGTATTTTCTTAGTGCCTCGCTCACGGGGACCTACACCCGATAAGAAAAGCAAATTCCCTACGCGACGGGCATGAGGATAAGCTCCTACAGGCTCTGGAGCCTTAGAGGAATTGATAGCTGAGTTATCTGACATATACTTGGCTTTGAGATTACAAATCTAAACATTAGACCAAAAAAGTATGGGTAATTCGAAAGGGTTTGTACATTTGATTAGCAAACATTGAATTATTATGAAAAAATTCATTTATGTAGCCCTTGCGTTCCTTTGCTTTTTGGGGTATTCCTGCAAAAAGTATGACCCCATAGAGCCTGGCAACAATCCCATTCCACCGCCAGATCCACAAGAGGAAAAATTGCGGATGAACCAGATTCAAATTATTGCATCCCACAACAGCTACCGGCAGATGACTACGGACACCGTTTTCGCCTTTCTTTTAACGGTTCAAGCTTTGATACCACCGCAATATGATCCAACAACTTTGGATTATGATCACTTGCCGATAGAAGTTCAGATGAGCCAGCATGGAGTAAGGGGACTGGAACTTGACATCTATAATGACCCGACTGGCACCGCATTCGCCGACCGATTTGCAAATTCTTATGTCGGCCTGCCGGTGGCATCCGGAATTCTAGAGTTGAGCCAACCAGGCATGAAACTGTTGCACATTAAGGATGTAGACTATAACAGCCTTTTCCCAACTTTTAAATTAGCCCTTCAAGCCATCAAATCGTGGTCGCAATCTAAACCGAACCATTTGCCCTTGTTTGTAAATGTTGAAACCAAGTCCGACTCGCCAGGAGATGACCCATTTCTACTTTCTCAAGGATTCACACCTGCCCCCAACTGGGATGCAGCTGCCGCTGAAGCCTTGGAACAGGAAGTACGGGATGTTTTTGGCCCCGATCTAAATGGATTATTCACTCCCGACATGCTTAGGGGACCTTACACCTCTTTAGAGGAAGCGGCCCTACAAGGAAATTGGCCGTTTCTTAATGAATGCAGGGGTAAAATCGTATTTATTATGGAAGGGAACGCCGTGACTTTTTACAAACAAGGACATCCATCTTTAACCGGAAGGTCTATGTTTGTGTATGATGAGCCCGGACAACCTGAAGCGGCTTTTGTTCTTCGAAATGACGCTAGATCCGATAGCACTCAAATAAGGAGCTTGGTGGAGGTTGGATACATGGTAAGAACTAGGTGTGACGCAGGAACTATTGAAGCTAGATTGGGGGATTATTCGGGCATGTACGCCGCCTTCGCATCTGGTGCGCAAATACTATCCACCGACTATTATCGACCAGATGCTCGAGCCGGACAACCTGGCTGGTCCAACTACCAAGTGAAGTTTCCCGGGGGATACATAGGACGAAAAAATCCAGTGAATGCAATTGAAATCAATGCAGACGAGGGTTTAACAGACTGAGCCACGAGTGGGTGCAACTTTTGAACAAACCCGGACCAAATGGTTCGGGTTTGTTATTTTTGATATGTAACTCAACACTTTAAAAGTGTCATATTCTGTCAATACATGGATTCCATAGTTTTCTTAGTAGCTGGAATGTTGTCCGGAGCGCTAATTGTTTTTTTCTACTTCAAAAGCAAATCGAACGGCGAGTCGATTCCTAAATCGGATTACCTGGAATTGGATCAACGATTCAGAGAGTTGGAACTTGCACATGCCAAATCCATTAGTGTGGATAAGGTGCAGAACGAATATGTTTCGAAAGAGCTGTACGAAAGCCTGAAGTCGAGCAGCGACCGGAACACATCCGAGCTGGATCTCTTGAAATCGGAATATTCTAAGCAACAACAGCAAATCGTACACCTAACTGGAGCTACCATGGATCGCCAAGAAGTGGAAGCCAAATTCATATTGAGAACCGCATATCAAGAGATACTGAACAAACTGCAAGAGAGAGAATCACTATTGAAGGAAAAAGAGGAAACTGTAATACAACTGAGCAAACAACTTACCTCGGCCCTTGAGAAGGAAATCCATCTCAATGAAAAAATTGGCCTTTTCAATCAAGAACTGGAAAACCTCCGACAGCAATCGCAACAAATGTTCCGCAATCTTGCCGGTGAAATACTTGAAGAAAAGAAAAAGCTATTTGTGGATGAGAACAAAAAAGAGCTGGGAACCATTATGGATCCTCTGAAAACACAGCTGAACGATTTCCGCGAAAAAATCGAGTCGACTCGCCGGGAAGATATCAAAGACCTTACTACTTTGAAAGGTGAAATCGAATCCTTACAAAAGCTGAATACACAATTAAGTGAGGATGCGCGCAAGTTGGCTACGGCGCTGAAAGCAGATGTCAAGATGCAAGGCAATTGGGGAGAAGACAGGCTCCACATGATATTACAATCGGAAGGATTGGAGCGCTATATCGACTACAACCGCGAAGCTCATGTATATGATGATGAGCAGGAGCGTAACCGCAGGCCTGATTTCGTACTCAATTTGCCTGAGGGCAGATGCCTGGTCATTGACAGCAAGGTTTCATTGACCGCCTATGTGGAATACCATAATGCCGATACTCAAGAGAAGCGCCAGGCAGCCCTGCAAGCACACATTAAAAGCGTAACCGATCATATTGAAAAACTTGGCGACAAGAACTATCATGCCTTGGCGAACATGAAAACACCCGACTATGTATTTATGTTCATGCCAGTTGAATCGGCTCTGACCTTAGTGCTTAATGAAAACCCTGATGTATTCAATAAGGCCTTGAACCGCAAAATCGTATTGATCACTCCAAATAATCTAGTAGCGACCCTTAAAGTCATCAAGCTGCTTTGGCAAAAAGAGAATCAAATCAAAAATGTAGATGAGATTTTCCGTCAGTGCGGAGCCCTTTACGACAAGTTTGTCGCTTTTTTGGAGCAAATGAACAAGATGTCGGAAGGTTTGGACACTGCCCGTTCAGCCTATAAAGCAGCTATGGATCATTTGTCAACCGGATCTAAAAAGGGCAGCACCATCATTGGCCGATTTGAAAACATAAGACAGCTGGAAGCCAAGGCCAACAAGAAGATGCCACCTAACTTCCTTAATGAAATCAGTTTGTTGCCTGATGACATCATAGATGGTGAAGCCCAGGACCTGACTGAATCAAGCCCACAAGATTCTTGATTTTATTTTCGAGCGATTGACTTGATGTTTTCGTAGGCGCATTTTACAGCATCAGCGAATAAACTCTTAGGTATGTTTGGAAAAATGAAAAGCGTCCATCCATAAGATCCGTTTTTATTGGGCACTTTATAAATGGCGTCAGGAAATAGGCTGCAAAAAACATCCTGGTCAATCATGCTCAGCCGCAAACAGGATCGGTTCTCCAATTCGTTTATAGTGGCAAACACACGACCTGACTTACGAAAGGTTCTGATGTGCCTGCGCCTCCCCTCCCGAACTTGCTGTAATTTCATGATGATATAGGCTGCTTGATCCTGATTAACCATCGTATTTTTATTTACTTTGCTGCAAAGAAAATCCATCCATGGCTAAAAACAAACAAGAGTGTCCGTCATGCGCCATGATGATCGACAACGGATTGGATGAATGTCCAATTTGCGGCTATGAGTTCCCTAAACAGGCATCCAGCATCAAATGGGTTGCCATACTGCTTTTGGTGGTCATTGCCTTTTATTTCATTTTAAGGATTATTTAATCGTCCGACATTTTTTGTCAAACTATTTTTTGAGTGCTTATTGCTTTTTAAAAACCGTGATGTATATTTGCAGCGCATTCCGAGTTTCCATGCTTCATTGCGTGGCGCCAACCGAGACGGAACTACGGTGGTAAAATAATGCGGACCTGGCCAGGTCAAAAATTCCGGGAAATCCCCCGAATACTATCATTGTTCCGTCGCGTTTGCACCGACCTGGTGTGCATTTGAATCATTTGTCTGTCACATTGATACAAAGATGTGATGGGCTTATCAAAATGCTCATGCTCATTTTGAACCCGCATCTTGTACACAAACAACGATGAATTAAAAATTTCAGTAATTATATTCTTAAGGAAGAACAACTAAAAACTCTGACAGATGAAAAACGAAACGAAAAAAAAGAAAAAGATTTTATTCTTAGACGAGACTAGGCCAATAAAGCCGTCAAGGACATACTCAGAAGTGATGCGTTCTTGGGATGAAGAATTGTTGTCATTAAATCTCATTACGCCGGGGCAATTAATGAAGGAACCGCCGAGCCAACCAGACGATACGATAAAAGTAAAATTCATAAAAAAATCTAAAAAATAATAATGGCCACATAAATTAACTTATATAATCATAAACCCAAAGAAAAAATGAAAAATCACAAAGCAAAATCACAAAAGGTCCGTTCAGAAAAAGTAGATGACAAAAAATATAATTCCTCCAAGCAGGAAGCCTACATCGAATCCATCCTTCAAGTGTTGAAACAAAAAATGCTTGAATCTCAAGAACGAAAGTCCCAATTGCCCCTGTTTATCCGCAGCACGGAAGATATGATGAAAATAATAAACGATAAGAAAGATAAGCAAAGGCATATCGTCCGCAATCAAGCAAACATTACTGCTTTTTTCCAAAAAAGGTCAGAAATGACTGCACGAACAAAAAAGGAACAAACTGATGAATCGTCAACGGAAATTTGAAAGACATCAAATGCATTTCCTTTAAAAATAATTATCATACAAAATTAAAATCTGAATAAAATGAAAAACAAAATGAAGAAAAAGAAAAAGATTTTCTTTCACGACGCGACAAAACCGCCGAAACCGTCAAGGACATACTCAGAGGATATGCGTAAATTAGATGAAATACTATTGTCTCTTAATCTTATTTCCCCAGAGAATTTAAAAAATCCGCCACCAGAAAACCATGACAATACCATAACGGTTACATTTATTCGACGACCAACCAAGTAAATCAGCTCTTGACCCTCTATCAGACCATGAAAAATGATTGAATCATAATACCCGAAAATAAACCGCATCCAGAGTTCACTGCATGTCAGTGATGCCAACCGGCCCAGTGCGCCCGGTGGAAAATTGATGCGCCATGGGATGTAAATCATCTCACCATGGAAGCGCCGTGCTACAGCCCCTGTTCCGCGGAAGCCGGCAGGGGCTTCTTGTATCTAAATCAAATCATAATAACAACCTAAAAACAAAGAACCATGACAACAAATCCACGCCTGATTACTTCCGAAGCGGTTTCGGAAGGCCACCCAGACAAACTCGCAGATCGCATATCCGATGCCATCTTGGATGCATACCTGGAGGTTGATCCAAAAGCCAAAGTAGCATGTGAAACCCTGATCACCACGGGTAAAGTGATTATTGCCGGTGAGATATCGGCAACTGGCAAGCCTGCAAATACATTGATTGAAATAGCTCGTGAAGTGCTAAGGCAAACAGGATATACATCCGAAGCCGTCGGCTTCAACTGTGATACCGCTACCTATATCGACCTTACACACTCCCAAAGTCCTGAGATCTCCTCTAGTGTTGAACACGGAGGGGCAGGTGATCAAGGCGTGATGTTCGGATTTGCCTGTGATGAAACACCGCAGCTCATGCCGTTAGCGATCACCATCAGCCATGAGATACTGGAAGCATTGACGGAAAAAAGGAAATCCGGAGAGATGCCATTCCTTCGACCAGATGCAAAATCACAGGTGACCATCCGCTATGAATATGGTCAACCAACAGCGGCACATGTGGTGATTGTATCCACCCAACACGATGAAACGATTGAGCGCAGCCGATTACGAAATATCATAGAGGATCAAGTGGTGAGTCCTATTCTTCGAAAACATTTTGGAACCGGCAATGCAATGGTCATCGTAAATCCATCAGGTAGCTTTACGATTGGAGGCCCTCATGGAGATACAGGATTAACAGGTCGAAAGATCATTGTAGACTCCTATGGTGGTGCTTGTCCACATGGAGGAGGTGCGTTTTCGGGGAAAGATGCCAGCAAGGTGGACCGGTCGGCAGCATACATGGCGCGGTACATCGCCAAACATGTCGTTGCAGCAGGACTCGCCACCAAGTGTACCGTCCAGCTTAGCTATGGCATAGCCATAGACTCCCCCATATCCATTGACGTGGACCTCTATGGAAGCTCCGTATATGTCGATAGCGGCGTTTCAAATGCATGCAAACGAATCTTCGACCTGCGCCCATCCAAGATTGCAGAAAAACTCGGACTGAACAAACCGATTTTCGCCGCAACAGCATCTGGTGGACATTTCGGAAGAGAGGAATTTCCATGGGAGCAACTGGACCCTGGTATCATTGCGGCTTTACAATCGGATGAGGAGACACGAATGGACAAGGTTGAGCTGGAGCGGAGAGAACGGGCGCGAAAAGAACATGAAGGAAAACAAAAATACGCGTTACTTCCAACGCAGGAACTCATCAATACATTCAATAAGATTGGTAGTATGGAGTTTGAAACCATTCCTCCCAGCGCAATGCTTGCAATCAAGTTCATCCACCATGAACTCTTCCAACGAGGAATCAACTGCGACCTGATCAATCAGCGGAATGAAGCGGGCAATATCACGGGATGCACCTTCACCATTCCCATAAGAATTGAAGACATTGATGGCAGACCAACCTTGGTAAGGGCGAATGGAGAAATGGAATAACCGTCAGTTGCAATGAAAATGGAAAGAGATGAATTGAAGAAACAGCTTGAGCTATTCAAAAAGGAGTATCAACAAATATTTGGTAAAATGACCGACCAGAAGTTAGTGGACTCCCACAACAGTGCTTGCAAAATAAAAGCATGGGGCTTGTTCGTTGCCGTTTATACCGAAGCAAGGAAGGAAGAGCTGCTGAAACGTTTTCCCGATACCACAAACGTAATCGAAAAAAAAGGTCATGAATCCTATTCTTACAGCTTACGACCGCGAGGTGTTTGGATCGCATATATCAACGGGGTGAAAACCTTGGCTTGCTCCGAGCTTGACGACCAGCCTCCAACCAAACCGAAAACAGAGCCCTTTAACAAGGATCCGGATGGACATCAACTGGATTCTATGAGCTTGAACTGATTGAATCGCCTGTAAAACCCTTGTTTTTTGATTAACTTTAAAACTTTGGGGCTTTAGATTGTTATTACTGAGCATGCGCACTGGTTATAAGTTCATTCCTTACGAAGCAGCTGACGAATCTCCATTCGACAAGCTCTTCGGCATATTCAAAGAGCTGATTGTCCATACCTCGGGCGACTTCGACGAGGCTATAGATTGGCTGCGTGAGTTGGACAAGGAATACCAATTGACCAACGAGGCTTATACCATTGATGATTTCATCGAGGATTTGAAAAAGCGGGGCTATATCCGAGAAGCGGGTGCCGAGCCGGGCTCTGGTGGAGCCCTGACCGCCAAAATGGAGCGAGTTATCCGGCAATCGGCCTTGGAGCAAATATTCAAAAACCTGAAGCGAGCAGGATCGGGAAACCACCAAACCTCCTATACGGGTTCTGGTGATGAACATACCGGCGAACTACGCGATTTTCGATTTGGTGATTCTTTGGAGCAGATACACATGCCCGAGAGTCTGCGGAAAGCCCAAATTGCTCATGGGATTGACGATTTCCAAATCAGTGAACAGGATTTGGTTGTTGAAGACACATTTCATAAATCGCAGATGAGCACCGTGCTCATGATCGATATCAGCCATAGCATGATCCTGTACGGTGAAGATCGAATCACCCCTGCCAAAAAGGTGGCCATGGCCTTGGCTGAACTCATTCGCACGCGATATCCTAAAGACACTTTGGACATCATTGTTTTTGGGAACGATGCCTGGCCCGTTACCTTGAAAGAACTGCCCTATCTGCAAGTGGGACCCTATCACACCAACACCGTTGCAGGGCTGCAGCTGGCGATGGATATTCTTCGCAGAAAAAGAAACACCAATAAGCAAATATTCATGATCACCGATGGCAAGCCCAGCTGCCTTCGCAACAGGGATGGCACCTATTATTTCAATTCAAACGGACTGGATCAGTCCATTGTTGACCGCTGTTACGCTGAAGCCATGCAAGCCCGCAAATTGCACATCCCCATCACCACATTCATGATTGCCCGCGATCCATACTTGCAGCAATTCGTGAGCAATTTCACAGAAGCCAATCAAGGCAAAGCCTATTTTGCCGGACTGAAAGGATTGGGGCAAATGATCTATGAAGACTATCGAAAGAGTAGAAGAAGAAAATCGCTCTGAAAAACCCCTACCGAAAACTCGAAAAAATGAACCTAACTGAAATCAACACCCTTGGCGAATTAAAAAAACATGTTGCTCCAAAGCCGCATGAAGGCATCAAAGAAGAATTGCGTCGCAACCTCATAGCTGCATTGAAGAACGGTGACAATCCGTTTGAAGGAATTCATGGTTATGAAGATACTGTTATCCCAGAACTTCAACGGGCAATTCTTTCCAAGCACAACATCAACCTACTTGGTTTACGCGGACAAGCCAAAACCCGCATTGCGCGGATGATGGTGAATCTTTTGGATGAGTGGATGCCGATTGTTGCCGGTTCGGAAGTGAACGATGACCCGTTCAGTCCTTTGTCGAGATACGCCAAAGACACCATCGCAAAATTGGGAGATGAAACTCCAATTTCCTGGATACATAGAAACGATCGCTTTGTGGAAAAACTCGCCACACCCGATGTTACTGTGGCAGATCTGATCGGTGATGTGGATCCCATCAAAGCCGCCAACATGAAGCTGTCTTATGCCGATGAGCGCGTCATCCATTTTGGAATGATTCCCCGAGCCAACCGCTGCATATTTGTGATCAATGAGCTGCCCGACCTGCAAGCCCGCATTCAAGTGGCGCTGTTCAATATCTTACAGGAAGGAGACATCCAGATCCGCGGATTCAAATTGAGATTTCCATTGGACATGCAATTTATTTTCACTGCCAACCCAGAAGATTATACGAACCGAGGCAGTATCGTTACCCCTTTGAAAGATCGTATTGGATCACAAATATTGACGCACTATCCGGATTCGGTTGAGGTAGCTGCTAAGATAACTTCACAGGAAATCCGAACCGAAAAGCAAGAACATATCTATATTCCAACATTGGCCACCATTCTGATAGAGCAGATTGCATTCGAGGCTCGCCAAAGCGAATATGTGGATGTGAAGAGCGGTGTCAGCGCGAGAATGAGCATTTCTGCAATGGAAAATCTAATCAGCGCCGCCGAATTACGCGCATTGAAATACGGTTTGAAGCAAACATCCATCCGCCTTAGCGATTTCCTCGCCATTATTCCTGCATTGACGGGAAAGATGGAGATTGCGTACGAAGGTGAACAGGAGGGTGCTCGCTTTGTTGCAGAACATCTGATACGACAAGCGATTAAGTCTACTTTCGAAGCAATTTTTCCGAAAATAACAAAATTGCAAAAACAAGATGTTGTCGGACCTTATCAAGAAGTTATAGAATGGTTCGCTAATGCTGATGAGGATTTCGAACTCACCGAAAATATGGACGATAAATCGTACCATGCACAACTCAATAAAATCATTTCGCTAACACGGTTGGTGGACAAATATCACCCTGTAAAAAATCCGGGAGATAAGGCTTTGTTACAAGAGATGATTCTTTGGTCATTAGTTGAACACAAGAAGCTGAGCCAGGTCAAAGTTGACCAAGGCGTTGGTTACTCCGGCGGTTTGAACGAACTGCTGAAGGGATTGTAGACCTTTTTATTCTTGAACATATTTGAATTTGTCTAAAAGAAAAAGGCCTGTTTTGATACAGGCCTTTTTGATGCTTGAATTTCAAAGTTATTTATTGCTTTATGAATCGAGCTGACCGGATCGAACCATTGAATTCAGCTTGAAGATAATAAATGCCCAGTGGTAAAGATGAAACATCGATGCCCAATTGGCTCTCGCCCATGGTAACATCCCCCTCGGATGTGTAAACGATTCTTCCACTGATATCCATTATCGCAATCCTTGCTTTCGAATCGAGAGTAGATTTGAATTGCACTATTAGTTTTTCGGACACAATATTTGGATTCACGCTCATCTCAACCATGTCCGATTCCATTCCTGATTCGCCAATATCCCTGCACGGGAATGTGATAGCCAGACTGCGATATGCACTTGAACCACAAGCATTGTTGGCGCGAACACTTACATTACCTGTGGATGTTTTGAAATTCACAAACACATTTGCGAATGAGGTTACCAAAGCTGTGCTACTCGATGTAACAGTTCCCGCCTGGATACGCGCTCCTGATGGAACAGTCCAACGGTAAGATGTTGCGCTTGGCACCGGTGCAATACTGTAGGGAACACCTTGCTGATTCCTACAAGGTGTTGTTGTTCCAGTGATTGGTCCAGGTAAAGCTGGTATTCTGGCTATGGATAAAGTCCTGGCCGAGCTGGTTCCACAAGCATTAGTGGCGGTTACAGATAAGGTGAGTGCAGTAGTTCCTGAAGTAAATGAAGCCGTAATCGCACTTGTTCCTTGCCCTGTAGTTACAGTACCATTTGTAGAGGATAAGGTCCAATTGTAGGAGGTGACAGTGCTGTCGGCAACCACGCTATATGGTATGCCAGTAACAGAGCAAGCGCCAGTAGTAGGGCCTGTAATAATCGACGGAGCTGCAGGAATATTCCTACTAACAGCAACAGATGCACTACCGCTGGAACCACATGCATTGACTGCCGCTACAGTGATGTTACCAGATGCAGGGAAGCTGGTTCCAAAAGAAACAGAAATGGCGTTTGTACCCTGCCCAGATGTGATGGTCGCACCTGTTGGCACAACCCAATTATACGATGTGGCTCCAGAAACAGCTGCTACACTAAATGTGCGAATGTTACCTGGACAAATCAAATTGCTGCCACCACCAATGGCAACTGCACCTGGAGTTGGAGGCGTTGGACAACTCACACAAGAAGTCAAGCATGCGGCATTGTTGATGGCATTCACCATCACGGAAGTGGGCTGAGGCCCGAATCCATTATTGAAGTTGATACCAACACCATTGACTAAATGGCAATAGCTCATGATGGTTCCAGCAACTGGAAGCGGTCCTGCGGCGCACGAACCTGAATTGTATCCAGCAGCTGGACCACAACCATCGATTCGAGTGTTGTTTCCATTCCAAACACAATCATGTGTATGTCGGGAACCTAAAAGGTGTCCGCCTTCATGCGTGACAACCTCAACAGACCATGAATAAGTTGGTACATTTTGGTAAGTAGAGTTGATCGCGCTATAGCCCATCTTGTATTGATTCGATGTGGAACAAAGTCCATTCACATAGGCAACTCCACCTCCACCATTGTATCCGATCAGCATGGCCAAATCACCAGCAAAAGAAGTCCGGTATGCGCCGAACTGATTCAAATAGTTGGAAGTAGTAGTTCCGGTGTACGGATCAGTTGTATCCCAAATAAACAAGGTTTGAAGCGTTGTGGAAATACCATCGTTGTTGTACAATGTGTTGACTTGATTGAATAGCCCTTGCATATAGGTGTTCACTGCTGACAAACTTCCCTTTTGGTTGTATATATCTTGGTCTGTTTCCCAATACCAATCAACACACTTGGTAGTTAAAGTTCCTGGAGGAACAGGCTCTAATCGCAAGGCTTCTTCAGGAAGCGGATTGGCTAGAATTGATGTGTTGGCACCACAGGTGTAAGAATGACTTGCTGCAATTTCCTTATCATTAAACACTACATGCCGACCTGATGCATCATTGGCCAAACGACCAACCACAAAATTTCCTTGATCATTGCTGATTATGGCCATGATATCATTTTGCGTGATAGTCATGCTGACCACTGAACGGTAATCGTCTTCAACAATACCTTGGTAGTGGGCGATTCCCTTGGTGCCATCAAACCTAGTCCCACTGCTTGTGATCACTTGAAAACCCTCGGAAAGGATATCGACCTTATACATCACCAACCGAAAGGTTCCTTGATCAGCAGGAATCGTTGTAGCAAAAAACTCTGGAAAGACCTCACCAATTCCGATGTTTCGGAGCGACTCGAATTCCAAAATCTTGTGGTTAATACCTGACTGGAGCAGCTGCTCAGAAACAGGCTGAAAGGACTCTTTGAAAAGCTGTTGCTCTTCAAATGAAACTTGTCGGTCTAATAGTTTTCTTACTTCCCTACCGATTCTACCATGGTTCTCCAATGAAGTATTTCCCGCATAAACAGGAAATAAAGGTAGCCATGCAAATACGAAACAGATAATCGCTTTTTTCATAAATAGTGATTTTGTTAAATCGAATATAAATAGGTCAATATGCAATGTAATGCTCCACAAGCCTTTTGTCAATAAGTTTCGGGTTTTGACGCTTGGCCAGCAGTGATTATCAATGCAAAAGCAATGTGCTGAATAAATAAGATATTCGTTTTGTAAACGATTATCTACCCGTTTGAAGCTCGTTCCACAAAATACATATCCATGGATCCCCTGTTTTTTATTTCTATCAATCCCCTACTCTCGCTGTTGAATTCGGATGAAAGTAATTTCATGGTAGCGGCACTTACATTAACTTTTCCGGGCTCACCTGATGATTCCATTCGAGATGCTATGTTCACATCATCGCCCCATAAGTCGAATTGGAACTTTTTGGTTCCTACGACACCAGAAACTACGGTTCCCGAATGCAATCCGATTCGTATTTCAAAGGTCTTGCCACCAATTTGGCCTACATCTCTAAATCTATCTGACATGAACTGCCGTATTTCCAAGGCAGCGCTAACCATGTCCAATGCATGATTGGGGTTAGGTAAAGGCAAACCAGAAACACACATGTACGCATCGCCAATCGTTTTGATTTTTTCTATGCGATACTTACCAATGATTGCATCAAAGGCTTTGAAGCAATGGTCGATTTCAGCAACCAGCTGCTCGGGCGTTAGTTCGGCGCTGATTCCTGTGAAGTTGCGAAAATCGGTGAACATGATGGTAACCTCATCGTGCTTGCGAACTTTTGCAACACCAAGCTTTTTCAATTCGTTGGCGGTCTCCTCCGGAAGGATGTTTAGCAAAAGCTCCTCGCTCCGTTTCTTCTCCTTGGCAATGCGGTTGCGCTGGCGCATCAATACAATCGAGAAACCCAAAACAAGCGCCAATACGGCGAAGGTATAATTGCGTATCAATTTTTGCCTTTCAATGACAAGCTCCATTTCGGCACGCTGTTGTTTTTTTTGTAGATCACTGATTTTCCTAGAGGACTCTAAACCAAAAACGCTATCGCGGACCTGGAAAAACAGTTTGTGGTTTTTGAGCGCCTCCGGTATGTTGCCATTGCCCTCATAGGCCTTTGACAACAACTCATAAATGTCGGATAACTCTTTTTTCATACCCAATGATTCGGCACCCTTTGCAGCTTCCTCCAAAAAAACAATTGCATCGGTCCATCTGCCTTCCTCGACTCTTATCTCCCCAATTCCCTTTCGACACCAAACGGCCGCGAATGGGTCGTCTAGCCGTATGGCATCGGCCAATGCAGATTGCCTCAAATGCAATGCAGAGTCACGAACAAGTGACTGTACATTTGAACTGCTAGCGCCAGGCAAACTTCCAAATATGGAGAATGCAGAATCCGGTGGCAGCTTTGAAACAGCAAAAAAGATGTTGCTCAGATTGAATATCGAATACATTTCACCTCTTTCATTACCCATTAATTTCCGAAGCCGCAGACTTTCCTTATGGTAACCATAGGATGCCAAATAATTCTTCATATAAAAACTGACCATGCCCAAATTATTGTTGGACTGCGCCAAGCCAGAGGAATCGTCCAACTCGCTACGCAAATCCAAACTCAATCGATGATATTGGAGCGCGTTTTCGTTGTCCTTCATGGCTTCATATACAACCCCCACATTGTTGTAGCTCTCGGCAAGCTTGTCCTTGTTTTCCGCTTTTTTACTCTGTTCAATATTGGCCAAAAAGCGCTCCAACGATTCTGCGTAGCGACTTCTTTGATAGAGGGCTACGCCAGCCGCATCGTTGGCCTTGTATGACAAATCGAACAGGCCGCTTTTGGTGGCCGCTTTTCCAACAGAGTCATACAGCGAAAGTCCCCTTTCAAAAGCATTCGACCAAACCAACAATTCCGCTTTGAATAGCTCCGACACCAACACTTCTGATTTATTGTTGGATTGCAGCGCCATATTCACGGCCTTTTCTGCCAAACCCAATGCTTTGGAGGTATCCTTGTCCTGGCGAGCTTTTTCGGCCTCCGATCGAATCTTTTCAATGTAACTTAAGCCAGAGTTAGATTCCTGCGCCCGAGGCTCAAAAACAAAAAAATGGATAAAGATGAATAAGACTGCCCAGTGCCGGGGCATGCAATAGACTGATTTCGACAAAGAGTGCATCTCGAAAGGACTCATGATACAAAGAAAGCAAAGCCAAAGCCTTGTATCAAGGGGAAGTCAAGACAATTAACCTATTGACACGCGATGACATTTGCCGTAAATTTGCTTTGGGTTCCTACGCCCTGATAAAACCTGAATCATGAAAACGACGCTTACTGGGCTTTTCGCCTGTATAATTATGATGTGTTTCGCCCCGTCTTCAAGCAAAGGCCAAACACTACCCTCAAACTATACCTTCACCCAATTCTCCCAAAGCTATTCGCCAATTACCGGAGGAACATTGCATGGAACTCCTACCAACGACGACCAAATTTTCTCGGCCATTCCTTTAGGATTTTTCATCGCATACAATGGTGCATCTTACAACTCCATTGGGATTAGTCCAAACGGTTATATTTGGTTTGGAACAAATCCTACAGGAAACACCTATACTCCAATTTCAACCACTGCCGCCTCATCCGGAATTATTTCAGCACTGGGCCGCAACCTCGAAAGCCGTTCTGCAGCCGGCGGAGGTGAATTACGGTCCCAGCTACAAGGAACGGCTCCCAACAGGATTTTCACCATCCAATGGAAAAACTACCAACGATTCAGCTCCGGCACTTCCGACAACGGCGATATTTTCAATTTCCAAATAAGATTATTTGAGTACAACCAATCCATTGAAATCGTTTATGGCAATATGACGGCATCTGCTAATGGAACTGCTCAAGTGGGGTTACGGGGTAATATCAATACCAATTTCATGAACCGCATAGTCAATTCCACCAACTTATGGAACGCTTCCATTGCCGGTGGGGTAAATACGGCTTCCGTTTCCTATACAACCAGTCGTTTGCCCATTGCAGGACAAACTTACAAATGGACTCCAACCAGTTTGCTTAACACCAGCATTAACGGTGGCGCAGTAGATACTACATCCAGCTACAACGGCGATCAGGTGTCTACCTCTACCACATCCACAGCAACGGTTTCATCCGAAGGAGGCATCAACAGTTTGGGCATACAGCGTTTTGTGAATGGTGCCTCGCAGCCTTGGGCTGCCATGACGAAATTATCTGGAGACGACACCTCTGGCACTTGGCAGATTCAAGTGCCAACCATTACACAAAGCGCCGATGTGGTTTACATTTACCGCATCATCAATCCAAGCCGCTTTTTCCTATTTACCGATCCAATTGCATTTGAAGTGAATTATCTGCGAAACAAGGCAACCGATGATGTCCAAATTGCCGACAATGCGCAGGGAAACGGCATCAACCTTTCTGCGCAAGCGAGTGTAACCAATGTAAAAATCACTGAACTGATTTTGGATGCTCAAGCTGGAGGATGTCAAATCAACCAGCCCTTTACAACAAATCCAAACGCACAATACTTTGAGTTAACCAACTTGGCTTCAGCCAACGCTTCATTGGGTGGATTTGTTTTCAAAACATTTGATGAAACTGGTCAAGTGCACGAATTGACTTTCCCAGAACCCTTTGAGTTATTATCGGGTGATCGCATCGTAATTGCTACCGGAGGATCTAACGGACAACAAGCAAGCGGCAACTCTCAAATGCATTATTTTGAACTTGGAGGAGACCCATTAACTTCCAGTATCGGCATTGCACTTTACAATCCACACGGAGAAATAATGGATGCCGTATCATTAAATGGTTTCCGTTTTCCCGCATCATCAGGGGTCAGGATTGTACACTGGTATGGTCAATTGAACACAAGCGCTTGTGGACTAAGCAGGCTTACCATGACAGACCATAACAACCAAACGGATTGGGGGTCTGAAATAAGCTCCATGGGAAATATGAATCCAGGTCTTTCCAGTACAGCTTCACCCCTGGTTTATCAATGGCATTCACCCGACATCAACGGCTGGACTGCCACTGGACGCGAAGTACAACTTCCTGTTCTGTCAACGGGTAGTTACAAAGTTTACTCCACCGTTCAGGATAATGGGTATGCTGCTGCCGATTCCCTTGTTGTAACCATCTATGGTGCTGCATCTCCTGATGTAGACTTTTCAGCTACCCTTACCCAACCTTATCCGATGGAAGTTGTAACATTGCTTTCATCTACCACCAATTTCCCAGATAGCCTTCGATGGACCATTACTCCGGGAAGCCACTCCTATGCAAATGGAACCAGTGCACAGCATCCAAACGCAGTTGTTAACTTCCAAACGCCCGGCTTTTATACCATTTCGCTTCAAGCATACAACTCTTCGGGAGTAGGATCTAAAGTTAAAACTGATTTTATTGAAGTGCTTCCATTTGTTGGTAACTGTGTGAAACCAACTGGCGTTACCATTTCAAACATTACAACCAATTCTGCATTGGTTACCTGGAATCGAGGATATTTTGCCGACAGCATGCAGGTTCGTTATCAAAACCTGCAGGGCCAAGCATTATCACTAAACGCCTTCTCATCCACAAATCAATTACTTATAAACAACTTGAGTTCCGGTACAAGTTATGGCGTTCGCATTAAACCTTGGTGCAACGGGGCTCCATCCGATGATTTTACGGCACGGGTTAGTTTTGTAACCAATGGAGCCAGGCTTTCGATGGATGATCCGATGCCTGCAATTGCATTTCACCCAAACCCGGCAGCTCCTGGTGAGACCCTGCATTTTACGAGCACCGAGTCAAGTGAGCAGGAAGTTGCCCTTATGGATTTGGCTGGCAGGATTTGCTACCGAGCACTACTGCATGAAAGCGGACAATTGAATTTACCGAGCAACCTGAAGCCTGGTGTTTACATGTTATCCGTTAAATCCGAAGGCTACAATTCTATTCATAGATTCGTTATTCGTTAATTTTATTCTAAGTACACACCGCCTTTAACGAATCATCTAGGTTTATTATCTAATCAAATAGTGCCATAAACCAAATTGGGGACTGAAACACCCTGGTTTAGTACTATTAGGTTATCTTCGCAGCATGTTTGGAGGAATTTTCGAAGATCCGCTTTTTGCGCTGGCTGTCATCGGCAACCTGGTACTAATTGAAACCTTATTATCCATAGACAATGCCGCTGTTTTGGCAACAATGGTCATGGATTTGCCTGAAAAGGAGAGGCGTCGCGCCCTTCGTTATGGAATCATAGGTGCGTATGTGTTTCGCGGACTCGCACTGATTACAGCCTCGTGGCTCATATCCATTTGGTGGCTTAAGCCCCTAGGTGGATTGTATCTATTAATACTTGGACTGAAATATTTTTACACCAAGTATACCCCGCAAAAAGAGGATGATGTGCTCAATAAAGCCGAAAGACCACTCTATAAATGGCTAACAAGCATTATCAGCCCGTTTTGGTCTACTGTCATTTTGGTTGAGTTGATGGATCTGGCCTTTTCAATAGACAATGTATTCGCCGCTGTAGCTTTCACTGATAACATTTGGCTGATTTGTATCGGGGTGTTTATTGGAATCCTATCCATGCGGTATGTGGCACAGGGCTTTGTTAAACTAATTGAAAAGTATCCCTACTTACAAACATCCGCGTTCATCGTGGTAACTGTCTTGGGACTCAAACTCTCCCTTTCCGTTGTGGAACATATTTGGCCCGAATCAGGAATGGCCAAGGTACTTTCCGACCACAATGCCGACATGATGTTCAGCGTTTTGACATTGGTGCTTTTTTTCAGTCCGATTGTAATCGCCAAGTTGGAAAAAAGCCCGAAATAAGACCGCGTTGAATATTACGCACCGCTTCTGTTGCAGCCAATCTGTCACAATTCTTCAAAACCCACATCAAGCAGTGGGTAACGGTGCCATCCTCTGAAATCGAAATGCCACCACTCTGTTGGGAAAATCCTGAAACCAAAGCGAGTCATCAAGGATTGCAGGAGCTTTCTGTTTGCTATAGCCTCGTCTGTTGCTCGTCGGCTGAATGCATGCGCCTTTCTGGTGAAATCATCATAAGGCGTGGGCATTTCTAATAAAGTCTTGTCGCAATAGCGAACCAGTCCCACATCAACAGCACATCCCCTGTTGTGTCTGGAACCCTGCCGGGGATCGGCCACATACCTCCTATCGGTTGCGGCGTTCCAAAACTCAACGGTGACTGAATAAGGCCTGTATCCGTCATAGAAAACCAAGCCCAATCCTAACTTGCGTAATGAGTCCTCCACCATCCTGATTGCTTCGGCAGCTGGTTTTACAAGGTAAGCAGCCTTCCTATTGTACATGGGTTTGCCCATGAAGTTACAGGCTGAAGCATATCTGATATCCAAAAAAATGCCCGGCACAACACTGTCAACACGAACCAGCTTTAAATCCTCTTTCAGGCCAGCATAATGCGAAGCGTCACAGACCCTGGCTCCATATCGACTTCTTTTCTGCGCTTGAGATGTTGAGGATATATTCAATGCGATAAACAGCGAAATCAGGAAACCACAATTAAAGTTCAAATGGGCTCTCATGGCTTATAATCCATTGGATTTGATGGCAAAATAACCTAAAAGGAAGCCTAGGTTCGACTCCCTATCAGGAAGGGTTTTCGACAAAGCCATGTTTATCTCTCTCTGTGGTTTTTGTTAACTTCGCCATTCCTTTTTCACCACATGAAATACACTGAATACAAGAAGCTTGACCTTCCGGGAATAGGAAAAGACATTTTGCAAAAATGGCAGGATGACTGCGTTTTCGAGAAGAGCATTTCCTCCCGTGAAGGAAAGCAGCCTTTCAATTTTTATGAGGGCCCTCCCTCGGCCAACGGACTTCCCGGCATTCACCATGTAATGGCTCGATCCATCAAAGACATCTTTTGCCGTTATAAAACACTTAAAGGTTATCAGGTAAAGCGCAAAGGCGGATGGGATACCCACGGGCTTCCCATCGAACTCAGTGTAGAAAAAACATTAGGAATTACCAAGGAGGATATAGGCAAAAAGATTTCGATTGAAGATTACAACAAAGCCTGCCGCAAGGAGGTGATGAAATACAAGGAGGTCTGGGATGACTTGACCAGGAAAATGGGATATTGGGTGGATTTGGACAGCCCCTATATCACCTTCGAAAACGATTACATAGAATCGGTTTGGAATCTCCTCAAAAAGCTGTTTGAAAAAGACCTTTTGTACAAAGGGTATACCATCCAGCCATTCTCTCCAGCTGCCGGCACCGGATTGAGTTCCCACGAGCTCAATCAGCCTGGCGCTTATAGAATGGTCAAGGATACTTCGATTGTCGCCCAGTTCAAAGTAAAGCGTGATACGAAATCTGAGTTCCTATTTGAAAAAGCAGGTGGCGATGTTTATTTCTTGGCATGGACAACCACCCCATGGACTCTGCCTGGCAACTGCGCTTTGGCTGTTGGGGAAAAAATCGATTATGAACTCATTCGCACCTTCAACCCCTATACAGCCGAAGCCATAAGTGTGGTGTTGGCATCCGACCTCGTTGCAAAGTATTTCCAAGAGAAGGGAAAAGATCTGCTTGAGGATGGTTTCAAATCGGGCGACAAGGTTCTTCCTTGGAAAAGCCTTGGAAAATTCAAGGGAGCCAAATTACTAGACATCGCATACGACCAACTATTGCCCTATGTAAAGCCTCAAGGAAAGGCATTTGTGGTTATTCCAGGAGATTTTGTTACTACAGATGATGGAACGGGCATTGTGCATACCGCCTCTGTTTTCGGTGCCGATGACTTTAGGGTTTGTAAGGAGAATGGAATCAGTTCCATTTTGGTGCAGGATGCTTCCGGACAATTATCCCCGGTTGTAGATAAGCAAGGTCGTTTCGTTAAAGAGATTACCGATTTCTCTGGAGAGTATGTCAAAGAAGGATATCTCTCTGAAAAAGAAAAAGAGGATGAGCGAATCAAACAAGGACGCGACAAATACTTAAGCGTAGATGAACGAATCGCCATCAAACTGAAATCGGAAAACAAGGCGTTCAAGGTTGAAAAATACGAACACTCGTATCCGCATTGTTGGAGAACCGATAAGCCTGTGCTCTATTATCCGCTCGATTCTTGGTTCATCAAAACAACAGCTTGTAAGGATCGATTGATTGAACTAAATAAAACCATCAACTGGAAACCAGAATCAACTGGTACAGGTAGATTCGGAAACTGGCTCGAAAACCTGGTGGATTGGAATCTGAGCCGATCCCGCTTTTGGGGCATACCCCTTCCTGTTTGGACGAGTGAGGACAAAAGCGAGCAAATATGTATCGGATCCGTTGAAGAATTGAGGAACGAGCTTAATAAAGCAAAAGCAGCCGGCATACAAAACAACTTCGAAATAGCGTCTGGAGATTTCGATTTGCACAGGCCTTATGTTGATGAAATCGTTCTGGTTTCAAGCTCAGGCAAGAAGCTGTTCCGCGAAAGCGATCTCATTGATGTTTGGTTCGATTCGGGAGCAATGCCTTACGCACAGTGGCACTTCCCTTTCGAAAATCAAGAAGCCTTTAAAAACGCATTCCCTGCTGATTTCATTGCGGAGGGCGTTGACCAAACTCGGGGATGGTTCTTCACACTACACGCGATCGCCGTGATGTTGTTCGATAGTGTGGCATTCAAGAATGTTGTATCCAACGGCCTTGTCTTGGATAAGAACGGCAATAAGATGTCGAAGCGACTTGGTAATGCTGTGGACCCTTTTGAAACACTTGCCAAATATGGCCCCGACAGCACACGATGGTACATGATTTCCAATGCGCAACCATGGGACAACCTTAGATTCAACGAAGAAGGCATTGTTGATGTGCAACGGAAGTTTTTCGGCACCCTACATAACACCTACTCTTTTTTCGCACTATACGCGAACATTGATGGCTTCACTCACAAGGAGCCATTGATACCTGTTGAGAACAGACCTGAAATCGACCAGTGGATCATATCGGAATTACACTCCCTGATCAAGGAAGTGGATGCTAGCTATGCGGACTATGAGCCAACCAAGGCTGCACGCGCTATTCAACACTTCACAGATGAACACTTAAGCAACTGGTATGTGCGATTGTGCAGACGCCGGTTCTGGAAAGGCGAATACACTTCCGACAAAATCGCAGCATATCAAACGCTATATCATTGTTTGGAATCCTTGAGTTTGTTAATGTCTCCCATTGCGCCATTCTTTGCCGATCGTTTGTTTCTTGATCTAAATGGCATCACGCAGAGACTTGATTCCTCATCGGTACACCTGGCCGACTTCCCTTTGTGCAACGAAAATTGGATTGATAAATCTCTTGAAGAGCGCATGGAGCTTGCACAGCAACTTTCATCCATGACCCTGGCCCTCCGCAAAAAAGTTAACATACGAGTTCGACAACCGCTCGCAAAAATACTTATCCCTGTTGATGAACCAGGACTCCAATCTAAGATCGAGGCAGTACAAGGATTGATTGCAGCCGAGGTAAATGTCAAAGAGCTTTCATTCATATCCGGCGAGGACAATATCCTAGTGAAAAAAGCCAAACCCAATTTTAAAGTATTGGGTAAAAAGGCAGGAGCTTTGATGAAAGAAATCGCCGATAAGGTCTCGCAATTGAGCCAAGAACAAATTAGATCGTTTGAAACCACGGGAAGCTTAGCTGTTGATTTAGAAAGCGGACCCTTTACACTTGTACCAGAGGATGTGGAAGTCAGCTCCCAAGATGTTCCAGGCTGGGAAGTAAACTCAAATGGTCGACTCACTGTTGCACTTGATACAACCATTACTCCAGCCTTGAAAAACGAAGGCATTGCTCGGGAGCTGGTAAATAGGGTCCAAAACATCCGCAAGGACAAAGGGTTCGAGGTAACTGATCGTATATCCCTGGTTATCAGCCACCATCCGGAAGTAAAGGCCGCAGTTGAGCAGAATATGGAGTATATTTGCAGTGAGATACTAGCTTCATCGTTAACCATGGTGGAACTTCTCGCGGAAAACGAGTCTGAAGAATTAGAGTTGGATGACCAAATCCGTGTGAGATCCACTATCAAAAAATCATAGCCATGGCCGGAGAAAAGACACGCTACAGCGATTCGGAACTACAAGAGTTCAAAGAGCTGATTTTGCAAAAACTCGAAAACGCTCGTCACGAATTGACAAACCTTCAAGCACAATTGAACAGCTCCAACGAACATGGTACCGACGATACCGCTAGCACCTTCAAAGTACTTGAAGATGGATCCGATACCCTGGCCAAGGAAGAGGCGGGACAGTTGGCAGCCAGGCAGCGCAAATTCATCGAGCAGCTCGAAAACGCACTTATCCGTATTGAAAACAAAACCTACGGCGTTTGCCGTGTATCCGGCAAGTTGATTCCAAAGGAGCGTTTACGCGCAGTGCCTCATACCACTCAGAGCATCGAGGCCAAATTGAATCAATACAAGGACTGACCCTATTTTCCAACTGATGGAGCATGAGTACCATCAGCAAAAGCAACTTTCCCATGCATCCAGGCATGCGCCGTCCATTGCTGCTTATCTTGCTTGTTTTGGTGGTAGACCAAACGCTAAAGTTTTGGATCAAAACCAATATGTATTTAGGCCAAGAATACCATGTTGCAGGCAACTGGTTCATCATACATTTTACCGAAAACAATGGCATGGCTTTCGGGCTGGAATTCGCCGGTGAATATGGCAAGCTTTTTCTAAGTCTCTTTCGAATTGTGGCCGTCTGCGGAATTGGTTGGTATCTCTTTAAACTCGTAAAAGAGTCGGTGCATCCTCTGCTTATTACATCCATGTCATTGATCCTCGCGGGAGCTATTGGTAACATTATAGACAGTGCTTTTTATGGCATGTTGTTTTCATCCAGCGATTTTCGATTGGCCGAATTTCTTCCTGCCGAGGGCGGATACTCCAGTTTTCTTCACGGCAAAGTGGTTGACATGTTCTATTTCCCCATTTTTTCAGGATTTTTTCCAGATTGGGTTCCGTTTTGGGGAGGTGACTACTTCATCTTTTTCCGTCCCGTATTCAACATTGCAGACGCTTCGATCAGCATTGGCGTCGGTTTGATATTGGTTTTCCAAGCGGTGATTTTCAAGAAACCGATCACCGAGTCAGAAACCAAGAGTGAATAAAAGCGCTTTCCTATTTACTTAGAGGAGCTTTATTCGTATTTTTACGACAAGTCGCCTGTAAAACCTAACCATATGAAATGCTCCTTGAAAATTTACCGTGAAACCGATTCAGAAAATATTGCCGGTCCTGCTCCCGCAAATGATACACAAGCTCAATTGGTGATTTGCATGGGATCCCGATCTGCTTTAGAGAACCATTCCAAATTGGATGAGATTAGGAAGACCTATCCAAAGGCCAAAGTGGCCTATTGCTCAACCAGTGGCGAAATATTCAATCATGAGGTTGTAGATGATTCTATTGTAGCCACCATTTTGGAGTTTGAATCCACTACAATTCAAACCGCCATGGTAAACATCTCCTCGTTTTCATCAAGCAAAGAAGCTGCACTTTCTTTGACCAAAACCCTGCCATCAGAAGGGTTGAGATATATATTGGTGCTATCTGATGGCGGCAAGGTTAATGGTAGCGAATTGGTCAAGGGATTCAACGAGGGAACCTCAAACGATGTACTTGTTACAGGAGGATTGGCCGGCGATGGAACCGCCTTTCAATCTACTTTGGTCGGATTGGACGATTATCCTGCAGAGGGAACCATTTTGGCAATTGGCTTTTACGGGAATAAGTTGGTGGTTTCGCATGGGTCCATGGGCGGCTGGGAAAGTTTTGGACCGGAGCGGACTGTAACCAAATCCATTGGCAACAAACTTTTCGAAATAGATGATAAAAGCGCCTTGTCATTGTATAAAACCTACTTGGGTGATGAATCCAAGAACCTACCTGCTTCAGCCTTGCTCTTCCCATTGTCTATACTAACCCCGGAAAACGAAAAGCCTGTGGTTCGAACCATTTTATCAATTTCTGAAGAGGAAGGAAGCATGACCTTTGCAGGAGATATTCCCTCAGGCGCCAAGGCTCGTTTCATGAAGGCTAACTTCGACAAACTGACTTCCGCTGCATATGATGCCGCGTCACAAACGATGAGCAATGAAATCGCAAAGCCTGTTTGGGCGCTTCTAGTTAGCTGTGTCGGAAGGAAAATCATTTTGGGCCCAAGAACGGAGGAGGAAGTGGAAGCTGTACGCGAATTTTATGGCGACGCTACCCTTCTCTCCGGATTTTATTCCTACGGTGAGATTTCACCACTGATAGAAGATCCATCCGGCTGTGCATTTCACAATCAAACGATGACCATTACATCATTCTATGAGTTATAACAGGCTTTTAAGCCGACAAATCCGCAAGCACTTACCGGATGATATGAAAGATCATCCTGCTTTGACTGAATTCTTGCAAGCGGTTAACGAATCATATCAAGCCTTCGAAAAAGATAAGGCTCTTGCTGAACGCGCTTTCAGCCTCAGTGAATCGGAATATATCGAAATCAATGAGAGATTAAATAAAGAGTTGTTACTGAAAAGCCAATCGGCAAATTTGATTCGCGAAACGATCGGCATTTTAGGAGAAGACGAAATTACACCCACGGACGACATCGGCGCCCTGACCAACCAGTTGTACAGGCAGGCTGCCCTAGCCAGCCAAAACGATGAAATTATCAACTCACTGATAAGCTCCTACGGCACAGGCATCGTGTTTGAAAACCCCGAGGGCAAAATCATACTGGTGAACCAAACCTTTTGCGATTTGATGACACCAGGGCACACCTCTGCGGAGTTGATGTCGGACCAACAAATTGCCATCCTCACCAAGTTACGCGACTCGTTCGCAAATCCAGAATCGGTTATAGCCAACTCCATACAAATGCGCCAAGCCAAGACCATGGTCATTGGTGACAACATCTTATTGAAAGACGGCCGGTTTATCGAGCGCAACTATATTCCGGTGCAATCAGATGAGGGTTTTAAAGGTCACCTTTGGGCATTCAACGATATCACTGAAAAAAAGAAATTGGAAGAAGCATTGATTCGTGAGAAAAACTTCACGGAGGGAATCTTAAACAACATCCCAGCTGATATTGCCGTGTTCGACATGGAGCACAAATACCTTTTCGTGAACCCAACGGGTATCCGAGACGAGTTGATGAGAAAATGGATCATAGGCAAGGACGACTTCGACTATTGTAAGTTCAAAGGAATTGGAACCGAATTGGCCCAAAAACGCAGAGATACCTTTAACACTGTCGTACAAAGTAAAAAATCCTTGGAATACCTTGATGAATTCAAGAAAAAAGATGGTGGTAATGTGTATGTGTATCGAAAGTTCTTCCCAGTAATGATCGAAAATGAAGTTAAGTATGTAATCGGTTATGGAGTGGATGTATCTACTGTTGTGGAGGCCGAAAGCAAAATCAAAAAGCAAAAGGCTTTCTACGAAAACATGTTGGACATGATGCCTATTGATGTTGGGGTGCTGGACAACCAATTCAGGTTTGTTTACCTGAATAAAAAAGCCGTCAAGCGGGATGAAATAAGGGAATGGCTGATTGGAAAAACGGAAAACGACTTTGTAGAGAAGACCGGGAAAGGTGGAGAGTTAACCGCCCGAAGGCTGCATATGATGCAACAGGCTGTTGATTCAGGACACATCCAGCAGTGGAGAGAAACCTACCGGGAAGGAGCCCTCGATGAACTGCATGTACTTAGGACCATTAGTCCATATACTGGATTGGACGAAGAAAAGTACCTACTTGCTACCGGGAGCGATGTAACGGCTATTGCACTTGCCGAGAAGGAGCTGAAGACAAAAAACGATGCATTGGAAAAAACCAATACGGAGCTTGATAGGTTTGTATACAGCACCTCTCATGATTTGCGGGCACCACTCACATCTGTGCTAGGTCTAATACGAATTATTGAAATGAATATTCCGCAGTCTGAAACTAAGCAGCATGACCGGATTCAAATGATGAAGCAATCGGTACGCAAACTGGATGATTTTATTGCGGAGATCTTAGATTATTCTAGAAATGCCAGGTCTGAAATAGCCAACGAACCGGTAGATGTACAAGCCATATTCAATGAGGTTTGCGATAACCTCAACTTTATGGAAGGCAGCGGAAACATGGAGATAAAACTAGAATTAGATTCCTCCCAAAAATTCTTCTCGGACAAAAGAAGGATCAAAGTCATTATTTCAAATTTGGTTTCGAATGCCATCAAATACCAGGACTTGAAAAAAGAGAGCCGTTTCGTGAAAGTCCGACTGAAATCCCTTCAAAAAGAAATGGAGCTTTGCGTTGAGGACAACGGAATTGGTATAACCCCCGAGAATCAAAAAAGGATATTCGAGATGTTTTACCGAGCCACCAGTCTATCCACAGGTTCCGGTCTGGGCTTGTATATCGTCAAAGAGACTATAGATAAGTTAGGGGGCTCTATTTCGGTTGAATCAACGCATGGGGAGGGCTCGCTTTTCAAAGTAAAAATCCCTAACTTTGGTATATGAGTACGGCTGAAAAGGCAAAAGAGGTACATATCATCGATGACAACGACATCGACGCCTATATCTCCCAGCACTTGTTGGAAGAGCTCGGCGTATCCGAAAAAATCACATGTAGTACCAATGGTCAGGATGCACTTGCTTATCTGAAATCATTGGGAGCGGAACAGCCTGATATCATTTTCTTGGATGTGAGAATGCCTGTGATGAACGGCTTCGAATTCTTGGAAGCCTACACGAAAATGGTCCAGGGATATCAACAAAGACCCGCCATTTACATGCTTACCTCCTCAAGTGATCCTTTTGATGTGGAGAAGGCCCGAGGTAATCCTATGGTGAAAAAATATTTTAGTAAGCCTTTGAGCCCTGAAATCATACAAGTAATCCTAGGTAACGCGTAAAGGCTATCGCCCCTCGTAAATCGCCTTTGACAATTCCGATATTACAGATCTGAGATTGTCCCGGTTGTATCCCTTGGTCATAATGGTAACCAGATAATGTCCGTTGGGTGCGTAAACGATTCCAGACTCATGCCATTGTTTTATCTCTTGCATTCCATACTCGCCGAACTTGCGAGGAACCAAAATATCCTTTGGAAGCAACTTGGTCAGTCCTTCGTTGAAAGAGCTTTCGGCCAGTAAAGACAATACGGCTTCCGAATTCCGCTCATTGAGCCAGGTTCCATTATATAAAACATGCAAAAACTTTGAATAGTCTATCACATTAGATGTGTACGACAGGTCATGCATATCTGGAATGGGTTGGTCTAATTCACGGTATAATTTGTGCAACGATTCATAATCTATTTGGTAGTTGATAAGAGAAGTACTGTAATTATCCGAATCTTTAAGCACTCTACGAATAAGCTCCGACATGGAATAGGATTGTCCAGGTTTGATGGGATCCACCTCAAATGTTTGACTAGGTACTCCCTGCATCGATGGATCAAAAAAGATTTTCCTGTCCATTACTCCTGGACTTTTTTCATCCAGCTTAAAAAAACTCATGCAAACCGGAAGCTTTATCAGGCTTCCTGGTGTATAAGGTTCGTTGCCATTAATGGCAAACCAAGCACCCGATTTCAGATCCATGTAATAAACGGAAGCAGCGGAAGTCGTTCTTTGGGCGTTATAGCCCGAAATCATAGCATTGATCTTGCTTTTCAAGCCATCCAACTGTTGAGATTCACCTCTTGGATCAGTCAAAAGCAACTTGTTCACCAACTTGTTGCTGGGAGATCGCAACACTCGGATGTTGTTCTCTGAAGTCGTAGCACGATCCTGGCTGGGACTGGTTTCATGGGCCCCGGACTCGCAAGCACTAAATGAAAAGGCTAAAATGAAAAGGAATCCTGTGAGTAATCGGTAAGCACCCTTTTTGAAGGGCAGTAAACACTTTTGGTTCATGTCTGTAAGTATGTTGATGATCACAATTCATTACAGACTTGTTGGCTAGATGTTGCAAATATACAAAAAAGTTGATTTCCTATTTGGAGGCTGAAACCTGCAGGGCTTTTTTAAACATGGGGTCGGACTGCAACCAGACCGGATAAAATCCCTCGCCCCTGAAAAGTTGTCTTGAAATTTGTGCCTTTATCTGGTTTTTCAAATAGGGTGCAGCACCCGTAATCTCCTCGGGCTTGAATGATGCGTCTGACAATTTTGGCACCGATCTTGTGAATGAGGTATAGATGGCATCCGTAACGGCGAATCCTTTGATAAACGCATCAACATCCTTAAACTTTTGAAGTTGCGCTCTTTCGCTATCCACGAACATATAAACGAAATCAGATACGGCCCCTCCGGCAAGTGAGGCGATTAGGAAACTATTATCGTTGTCTGTGGTATCTATTGGTACAAAAACATCAGGCATAATTCCACCACCACCATAAACGATTTTTCCTCCCGGTGTAGTGTATTTTAGTGAGTCGGGGAAACGAATCGAATCCGGATTCAATAATTCACTATGACCAACTCGGTCGTTCAACTCCATGTTATAGCTTTCCACACCATCCTCGTAAGGCTTTTGAATACTTCGACCTGTAGGTGTGAAATATCGGGCGATGGTTAACCGTATGGCAGAGCCATCTGGTAGAAGCGTTTGTTCTTGGACAAGCCCTTTCCCAAAAGACCTTCTGCCGATGATGGTGCCACGATCCCAATCCTGCAATGCACCTGACAAAACCTCCGATGCAGAAGCAGAACCTTCATCTATCATGACCACAACGGGAGTAGATTCGAATAGTCCTCCCGAAGTAGAAGTGTAATCTGTTCGTGGCCTCGATTTTCCCTGTGTGTAAACAATCGATTTGCCCTCCGATATGAACTCATCGGCGATTTTTGTGGCTGCATCCAAGTAACCACCAGGGTTTCCCCTCAGGTCGATGATGATACGCTTCATTCCTGATGATTTCAATTTGGTTGAAGCTTTTATGAACTCATCATAGGTGGTGGCGGCAAACCTACTGATTCGCACATATCCCGTTTCCTTGTCAACCATAAAGGAGGCGTCCAGTGAGTAGATAGGAATCCTACCCCGGGTGATGGTAAAATCCAAAAGCCTAGGAGAGCCTCGTCTGTAAACCTTAACCTTCACTTTGGTTCCTCCCTGTCCGCGCAGTTTCTTCATCACATCGTTATTGGTGATACCTATGCCAGCAACCAATGTGTCATTTACTTTAACGATGCGATCTCCAGAGCGGATACCCACATTCTCGGAAGGGCCGCCGGCGATGGCACTCACCACCATGATCGTGTCATCCTGTATATGGAACTCCACTCCAATTCCTTCAAAATTTCCTTCGAGAGGCTCGTTGGCCGCATTGAAATCAGATGCAGTAATGTAAGTAGAATGCGGATCGAGGGACTGAAGCATTTTGTCAATTGACATATCGGTGAGCTTTTCCTTGTCAACCGTATCTACATACTCCTGCTCGATGTAAGAAATGATATCATTGATCTTGTTGAACCCATTGGGGCCGATGGAAAAAAAAGAGGATTCACCTGCGGTGGGTGATTGCAATCTGGTACCGATATAAATACCTACACAAAGTACCAAGGCAAAAGCCAAAGGCATAAAGGCGTACTTCTTGGAAGGCTTGTTGGATTCCATCATGTCAACATTAAACCGCGGACTGGTATTTCACCACCTCCACATTGAATTTTCGAAGGAATTCTACCCCCTCATCCGTTTCTATACCCTTGTACTCAGCATAGGAGTTCAAAAAAACCACTTTACGGATTCCTGTTGTAAAAATAACTCTGGCACATGCAAGACAAGGGGAGAGCGTCACATACAATGTAGCTCCTTCGATTTGAAGGTTGTTTTTTGCAGCGTAAAGGATTGCGTTTTCCTCAGCGTGAATAGCAAGCGAACAGCCTCCTTTGCGATCACGGGCACAACCTGTTTCAGGCCACTCTTGATCGCAGTTGTGCGTTCCGGCCGGAGGGCCATTGTATCCAAGGGAAATGATCCTGGTATCCTTGGTCAAAACAGCGCCCACGCTGATCTTCACACAATGGGAGCGTGAAGCTAGCTTTTGGGCCAACTCCATATATATGTCGTCGAAAGTGGGCTTATTCATGGGAACACAAAAATAAGAATAGATTATTCAGTCTAAGTTGCTCATCGCACGACAAGTGTCATAGATCTTTGAAGTAGCTTTATATATATTTACCGTCTTATGCGACTCAAGGCATTGGTATTCATGTGGATGGTAGGTGTGCCTGCTGTTGCTTTCGCGCAAAGTGACACAAGCAACTCGGCCTTATTTTACCAGAAATTGCAACGAAGGGCTGAAAGCAAGAAGCTAACATTCTTCCTATATAAGGTTTTTTTCAATGTCCCAAACGAAGAGGACCTTGATTCTTTGGTCAAAGAAACACGCAATTATGAGGGAAAGTTCATCCGCAAGGTGATTATACGCACACGCGAACCTTTTGGCACTTCATTAAGTGATTCGATTGAAAAATCGAGAAGTATATTCCAAAAAACAGCAAATGCTCTTCATTTCAGAACCAGAGTAAAAGCCATTGACAATTTATTGCTTTTTAGCGAAGGTCAGGAACTTGATGCACTGGAACTGGAGGAAACCGAGAGATTGATTCGCACATCCGGGTTCATAAGGGATGTCAAAATCCAGGTTGTTGATGTAAATAAAGACTCCGTAGATGTTTTCGTGGATACGCGTGATTTGTGGACCTTCAAAACTTCAGCCACGGTTTCGAGTTCAAGCACTAGATGGAAATTCACAGGATATAATTTATTTGGGATGGGGCATCGCATGAGCAATGAATTCAAGTGGTTCAATAGCAATTCGAATTTGCTGTCTCCAGAATGGTCTGGATATTATTTGATACCTTCCCTAGCTGGATCCTTTGCATCTGCAAAATTGGATTACCAAATAATAGGTGAGAATAGAAGCATAGGATTATTTGTAGACCGCCCTTTCATCACCTCGTTCGCTGAATGGGCCGGAGGCGCCCATGTGACCAGGTATTTTAAAAATGAGACCATAAGAATTACTGCATCCAAATCAGAACCGTTTAAAAAAGAAGGTTTCAGTTATGGTGGATGGATTGGTCGATCGATTATGCTGAAGAAAGGTGAAACCAAAGAGCAAAGGTCGACTCGAATAGCGGTTGCGGGGTCTATTAGTGTGGATGAGTGCAGCCGTTTGACCACCGCCGATCAAACTACATCTGAGTTGCTAGCTACAACTAAAACTTATCTGATTTCGACTGGGTATTCCAATAGAAAATATATCGAAGATCAATATATCTTTCAGTTCGGAGAGCAGGAGGATGTTCCTTCAGGAAGAAAGTTGCAAATCACTTCAGGTTTTGAACAAAAATCGTCGGGGCATAGGCCCTACCTAGGTGCCACACTTGGTATCGGAGGTTATGTTGCCAACCAATTTTTTTTGGCACAGCAACTCGATGCAGGAACATTCATAAAATCTGGAGAATACCAGGATGCCATGTTGCGATGGCGCACTTTTTGGTATTCGCCTTTGATCGAAGTAGGCGAATGGAAATTACGACTGTTTGGTGAAATGAACTATGCTAAATACTTGAATCAAACCAAATATCAGCCATTGAATTTGCAACAGGACAAGTTGTTGCCCGGCTACAAGTACAATTCCCCGGAGGGACTAGAAAGGTTGGCAGCAAACATAACTCTAACCATTTTCAATCCGGTTGACTGGCTGGGATTCCGATTTACTCCACTGCTTTATGGAGCCGCAGGAATTATTGGAGATGGCGTAAACCCATTATCACGATCGAATTTGCTTGGAGTTTGGGGTTTGGGTTTAGCTATTTCAAACAAGTTCTTGGCGCAATCGGATTTCAAATTGGTATTGGCGTTTTTCCCAAACCAAACAGATTCATACCGTATTGGTTCTATTAGTGCCTGGGAGTACGAATTCCGTGATTACGAATTTTCGAGACCTGAAGTGGTTTTTTAATTGGTAAAAACTATTTTTACCTTGAATAACACATCCTGTCACAAAATGAAAATCCGTTTCTACCTCTTTTTAACTTACTCTTTATTGTTGGGGTTTTCGCAGGAGTCGAAATCGCAATGCATTCCAAACACCACTTACTCGGGAGCAGGAATTTATCCCGATAGCCTTCCCGATGCCACTGCCGGTGTTACTTACGATCAGGATGTAACCTTCGTGATGCTCACAGACACTCTGGGTTTGACTATTTTTGATTACCAGATAACCAATATCTCCGGGCTACCCATCGGCTTAAACTGGCAATGCAACAGCTTCCAAAACGGATGTGTGTACGACCCGGCTGTAAACCTTTATGGCTGTGTGAAAATAAGTGGCACCCCGGTGGTTCCCGGCACCTTCACATTCACTGTAACAGTTGTGGCAGATGTTCAACTGGCAGGACTACAGACCATCAATTTCGACAGACCATTAACCGTGTTGCCATCCAATGTTTCAAATCCCGGCTTCTCCATGACCAATAATGTTGGGTGCGCTCCTCTGAGTGTTTCATTCACCAACAATAATCCTGGGCAGGCCGCTTATTCTTGGGATTTTGGAAACGGTTTGCAGAGCAATGTCGAAAATCCACCCTCTCAAAATTATTCCACTCCAGGAACCTATGTGGTTACGCAAACCGTGACTCCAAATACCACACCCGACTACTACTTGACGAATGTTACTGTTTCCGGGATTCCCAACAATTACGGGGGGCCTATAGACGATCCCGACCCATACTTCCTGTTGTATGATCCGAGTGGAAGTCAGATTTACGATTCCAGGCCGGCATTAAACGGTGTCTTCCCTCCTATATCTTGGAACACACCCAACATACAATTAGCCAACGGAAATTATACAGTTCATGTTTGGGATGAAGATGGCGGTTTATTCGGAGGAGATGACGACTTAGGTGTTATTTCCTTTGCAGGACATGGAAATTCGGGAACGGCTACTGGAACTGTTGGAGGAGCATCGGGAACCTTGGTTGTGAACTATACTATTTTTCAAACTCCCGTAGTGCCTTTGGTTGCCACCGACACCATACAGGTTTTTGCAACTCCTCCTCCGGCAAACATCGTTCCTAGTGGACCAACCACCATTTGCGAAGGGGATTCTTTGAGCCTTTCTGTACCAGACACATCCAACAACATCCAATGGTACGAAAACGGTTCGCTGTTGGTCGGGACTACCGGCAACATTTTAGTTCCACTGACTTCAGGTAGTTATTCGGCTATCGCCACCTCCCCACAAGGGTGCACAGCCGGATCTAATGTATTAGCTGTAAACATCAATCCTCTTCCTACTAAACCAACCTTCTTTATCAATGGAAACACCTTCACAACAGGAGTTGCAGGATTGTCGTTGCAATGGTTTTTGAATGGAAGTCCCATCCCAGGCGCCAATTCCATTTCATATACTGCAACAGTTGGTGGCACCTATTTGCTCTGCGGAACAGATGTAAATGGCTGTGTGAACTGTAGCGACTCATTGGTGTTTTCCGGTGTTGGAATCAGTGAGTTGAAAGGAAATTCTTTTCAACTCTTTCCTAATCCCAGCAATGGAGAATTTTCCATTCTATGGAATGGTCCTTTGAAATCAGAACCCATGCTCATTCAAATTAGCGACCTAACCGGAAGAATTGTTCATTCGGAAACACAAACAACCTCTTCCTCCATTTGGCTAAATACCAACCTTAGCCAAGGAACCTATATGGTTACCCTATCAATGAATGGCTTAACATCGAGGAGTAAATTAGTAGTTAAAAAATAGCGCCCCATGGCTGAGAATGAAATTCCCAATGCGAGCACAGGATTCATCATTCCAGATTATTTCTACCGTGTAATTGTTTTTACTTTTCTCCACGATCCTGCGAGTGGCGAATTCTTACCCGATATGCAAGAGGAGGAGTTCAAATCAGAAAACTTGCTGGAAAGCAAAGAACGAGCGCTAAGGTATTTCATGGATGTGGTCACAACGCTTCTGAAAGATGGCAAGTACATACTGCCTTACAAAGGAGAAATCGATTGGCATAAATGCATTCCGGAGGGATATAAAGTTTGCTTGTCATTGATTTGCACAAAACCAGATGGTTCCGAAGATGATTATATGCTGATTGGAGGCTCCGATGAGGAAATGGCGGACGCACGGATGGAGGAAGAAATTACCATGGTGATTTACAGAAAGTCCGGGAGGATGTGATGAGCCTAATGACACACATTTGCCATAACCTGTTCTGATTTTTATTACCTTCGCATTCCTGTTTGCCCGGGTGGCGGAATTGGTAGACGCGCTGGTCTCAAACACCAGTGATAGCAATATCGTATCGGTTCGACCCCGATCCCGGGTACTCAAATAAAGCCATGGAATTCCATGGCTTTTTTGTTGCCATCCCCACGCAATCGGCCTCGCCCATGTAACTCCAAGGTTCATCTTTCCGTTCAAAAAAATGTCGAAAAATTTCTTGTTCATTTGGTTCAACCTGCCTATTTTTCAAAAAACAATTTGATAGAGCACTTTTTTGTTGCAAACAATTGGAAATAACGCTTATAGTATACTGCGTGTAATGACATGCAATCAAAATTTCCTGAATAGGATTTTGCTTCTTGTGCTTTTGGGGGTTGGATGCCCATTTGTCATTCATATAGCTTGTGGTCAATCTACTACGATTATAAGCCCAGCAGGAGATGGCGGCTTCGAAACCGGGACAAGTTGGGCCACGAATGGTTGGACCGTAGCGAATGGCGCAAATACCTCCAACCGCTGGTTCGTCGGTACCGCGGCCACTGGTTTCACAGGCACTCAATGTGCTTATATAGGAACGGGGGCGGCCAACAACAATTATGATCCCCTAGTCACCTCAGTAGCTCACTTTTACCGCGACATCTTTGTTCCCGCCGGACAACCTAACCTCACGCTTACCTTCAGCTGGAAAGGATTCGGGGAAAGTGGCTACGACTACATTCGGGTATATGTGGTTCCAAATACGACCACACCGGTGGCCGGCACATTGTTGGCAGCTGGTCAAGTTGGTGGCGATTACAACTTGAGCTCAACATGGCAAAATGCCACAATCACTCTACCGACCACTTTTGCAGGAACTACGCAAAGGCTTGTTTTTTCTTGGAGAAACGATGCTAGTGTGGGAACAAATCCCGCCGGAGCGGTTGACAATATTTCGCTTGTATCCTCTGCTTCGGGAGGTTCATGTTCCCAGCTGCTAGGAAGTGGCGTTATCAATGTGGCTTCATTACCATACAACTCGGGAACTGGAACCACTTGCGGTTCCGGAAACGACTTGACAGCAAACAATACGACCGCCTGCGGATCCAATTTGTATTTGGGTGGTGATGATCAAGTCTGGGTATTTACACCTGCAACCACTGGGTCTGTTGCTATCGACCTTAACGCACCATCAGCATCCTACACAGGCCTTATGCTTTACCAAGGTTGTCCTGTTTCCTCCGTAGGAGGCGCCGTTTGTGTTGCACAAACTCAAAGTTCCACAGGTAGCAAAACGCTTTGTGCTACTGTAACGGCCAATGTAACCTATTATCTGGTTTTGGATTCGTGGCCCTCTCCCACTTGTAACTCATATACAAACTTATCTATATCCGCTCCTTCCACAGGTGGAGGGGGTCCATCCTGTGCATCATTGATGGGAACGGGATTCACAACCATAGCCTCATTGCCATACAATTCCGGATCAGGAACCACATGTGGCCAGGTAAATGATCTTACCTCCACCAATACAGCTGCATGCGGAGCGACTTATTACCTCGACGGAGAAGATCAAGTTTGGTCATTTACCCCCTCTGCCACGGGACAGATCACCATTGACCTGAACGCACCAACTGCGACTTACACCGGACTCATGCTTTATCAGGGATGTCCGACTTCAGGTCCTTGCGGCGGAGCATCTACTGCCACTTGTATTGCTCAGAGCCAAAGTTTCGCTGGAAGTAAATCCATTTGCGTAAATGTCACCGCCAATGTAACCTATTATCTGGTCTTGGACTCATGGCCTTCGCCTGCATGTAATCCTTACACCAATCTTTCCATATCTGCTGTTACCTCTGGAGCGAATGGCTCCGTTTGTAGCAACGCCATTGCCATCGGGGCATTACCTTACTCGATTAATGGACACACCACTGCATGCGCCGGGAATGATTACACCCCCACAACTGCTGGAATCTGCAATGCAACTTTTGCTGCTGGCGAAGATCGGGTGTACGCCTTCAGCGTCACTTCCCCACAATGCATTGGAGTTACTCTCACAAGTGCCAGCAGCAACGATATTGGATTCTCGGTGTACCAAGGATGCCCTGGAGCAGCAGGAAGCGTTTGTATCGGAAGTAGTGGTGGCGCCACATTGGGAACTTTGTCTGGAACAGTTACTCTCCCGTCCGCAGGCAGTTACTATATCATTATCGACTCCCAAAACCCAACCACATCGGTTTCATACAATCTCCAGGTTACCTCCTTCGGTTCTGGAGCTCCAAACGACAGGCCCTTCCAAGCCGTTGCCCTTTCTTTCAACATTACCATGCCGGGAAACAATAGTTGCTCTGGAAATACAGACGAACCCACCAATCCTGGTTGTTTTGGACCTGTAGGAGGAAATGCACTCAACACGGTTTGGTACAGCTTTACAGCTCCAGCCTCGGGATGTGTGAGGCTGCGCACCGGCGTTGGAACGCTTTCTAACACGCAAATCGCTGTATATGGTCCCGTAATAGGTACCATTGCTCAAGGCGCAGGCCCTTCTCTTCCTCTAGTTGCATGCAATGATGACCTGCCACCTTGCGGAAACAATATTTATCCATCCTCAGCACTGAATTTGACGGGCCTTACTCCAGGAATGACCTACTATGTTTCTGTTGATGGCTATGGAGGACAAACCGGATCCTTTACGATGTACATTATGGATTCGGGTGTTGGAGGCACAATACCATTCCCTCCCACACCGGGTCAAGATTGTTCATTGGCTTTCCCTGTTTGTGATGCCAACATTTCCGTTCCAAACCCTGGACCACAGGCCGTAGGAAACAATTGCGAATTTGGAAGCGGCATCAATTGCCTTGCTTCGGGTGAGCGTGGTTCTTATTGGTACAAAATCAATATTGCATCCAACGGATTCCTTGAATTCGATATTGTGCCCAATGACTGGCCAGGAGCACCATCGACCACTGCAACTGATTATGATTTTGCTGTGTGGAGAACAAGAACTGCTGGAACTCCCGGTCCAGCCGATTGCAATAATCTAGCTACAATTCCTCCAGTAGCCTGCAACTACAGCTTTCTGGGAGTTACTGGATGTTTCGGAGCAATTGCTGGAACCGCACCAGCAGCCTACCCTGGATTCGGCGGAGCATATCAACCTAGAATTGCCGTCAGCGCTGGAGACGAAGACCTAATAGTCGTCAGTAATTTTACAAACAGTACTTCTGGATTTGTTCTGAATTTCAGCAACAACACACCCTTGCAAGCCTCTCCTCCAACAGGAGGTACCTTGGTGTGGACAGGTTCTTTGAACACCGATTGGTTTAATCCCGAAAACTGGGGAGGGTGTGCCATTCCCAGTTGCATCTACAGTGTTGCCATTCCACCTGTATCGAACCAACCATCCATCACTGGCACAACAGCCACCTGTGGAAGTATGGATATTTCAGCGGGAGCCACATTGACCTTGAGTGCAAACTCACAACTGAAAATCTGTAATAATTTCATGAATAACGGAGCCATTAATGCTCAAACAGGCTCAACCCTGTTGATGCAAAGTGATTCCGTTTTGCAAAACCAATTTATTTCTGGAAGCCTAACAGGAGCCAATCGCTTATGGAATCTTACCATCAATAAACCTGCGACAAATGGCGGGAACACTGTTGTGCTAAACAACGATTTGGAAAATGCAGGTAACTTCACCGTAGGTGCATCTCCCACTTATGCAGGCGGCATATTCAACGCAGCAAGTAGATACCATAAAGTGGGTGGCAATTTCAATATCTTCTATTCAGCAAGTCCCTATGCAACTTACAGTGCGGCAGGAAATACTTTGGAGTTCAATGGCACAGCTGCACAAAACTACTTCAACCGAGGCGCTCTTAACAACATTGTGATGAATCATACCGGGCCAGGACTTACTTTGGGTAACAGCGGTGTGGCCGACTGGATGGTGGTTACAGGTATTCTTACTTTAAACCAAGGAAAGATTATCACCTCGGCTGCCAATCGTGTTAATGTAATCAACAACGCACCTACGGCTGTAACCAGCGGAACCACTACCAGCTTTGTTGATGGAAATCTTAGAAGGTCATTTGCTGCCACAGGAGGATCCTACGATTTCCCCGTAGGCACCACTGCCAAAGGATTTCAAAGGATCAATTTCAATTTCCCAGGTGGCAACGACAGAAGCTATGCAATTGCATCATTTGTAAACACATCACCTGGAACTCCTAGTCCCGTGCTTGGGCCGGAATGCCTATACAGCATGTACGACCAGTCGCCTTTGAACAACGGCTACTGGCTTATAAGTGCCGTACCCTCCACCGGTACTGCGGGTTTTACGACAACTGCCTACCCAACCAACTACACAAATGCAACAGCAGGTTTCACCTTAATGCGTAGAGCCAACGGCACTTCCACCTGGGGACTAGAAGGAACTTGTGTGTTCCCGGGACCCATTACGGCTATACAGCGTACCGGCATGACCACCATGGCAACGAATACGGGTTTTGCTGTTGCTCAATCCCTTTCTCCATTGCCAATAGAATTACTTGACCTAAGTGCTAGGGGTCAGGATAACCATATTTTATTGGAATGGTCAACTGCGAGTGAGACAAATAATTCAGGATTTGAAATCATGAGAAGTGTAAATGGCGCCGATTTCGAAAAAATAAGTTGGATGGATGGCCATGGTAATTCGAACCAAATTTTGAATTACCAATTCAAGGATTTTGATGTGAACTCCAACGAGGCCTATTATTATCGTCTTAACCAGATTGATTTCGATGGTACTGCAACTCTTACAGAAATTGTTACTGCCAAATTGAACTCCTCTAATGTGCAGATATCGGCTTGGCCAAACCCATTCCAAAATAGCACCAACATTGTATTGAATTTGGACAAATCGGCATCCACCGAGATATTTATCGTAAACACTCTAGGCCAAGTCGTTGCTGAACTTTCTAAAGGCCAATTGGATGCAGGCTCACACTTTTTCCTTTTTGATCTTGAAAAGAGCGGCTGTGAATCAGGTGTTTACACGGTCATTTTGCGTATTGATGATCAAATGGAGCACCTTAGAATAGTTTCAAGAGATTGATTATCAAAATAATTTGATGCAGCTTACAACTTGCCTCAGCCTTGTTAGAATTTCAGAAAGGCTTTATTTTCAGCGAAAAACCTTTGAAATAAGCGCGTTTTTTAGTTACTTTGCAGCCCTTTGAAAAACAGGGCATGGCCAGAGAAGTAAAAATATTTTCAGGAACCGCTTCCAGATACCTCGCCGAGCAGATTGCCGAACAATACGGCGCTCCTCTTGGTGATGTGATTGTTAGTCGCTTTTCTGACGGAGAGATGTCGCCCTACTTTGATGAAAGTGTCAGAGGTTGTGATGTCTTCATCATCCAATCCACCTTTTCTCCTTCAGAGAATCTTTTTGAACTTCTTCTTTTAATAGACGCTGCCAAGAGGGCTTCAGCACATTACATCACTGCCGTGATTCCGTATTTCGGCTATGCCCGATCTGACCGCAAGGACAAACCCAGGGTGGCTATTGGATCCAAACTGGTTGCCAATCTACTGAGTGCCGCCGGTGTCACTAGGGTCATGACAATGGATTTACATGCTCCCCAGATACAAGGCTTCTTCGATGTGCCTGTAGACCACCTTGATGCCTCAAGCGTTTTCGTGCCATATATCAAGAGCCTAAACCTGGATAACCTGATTATTGCCGCGCCAGACATGGGTGGTGTACATAGGGCTCGAGAATATGCCAAGTATTTCAGTGCAGACATGGTCATTTGCGATAAGCATCGCAAAAGGGCCAACGAAGTTGAGGGCATGACCCTTATTGGTGATGTGGTTGGCAAGAATGTCGTTCTGGTAGACGATATCGTTGATACAGCTGGCACACTTTCCAAAGCTGCACAAATGATTATGGATCGAGGAGCGAATAGTGTAAGAGCATTCTGCACACATCCTGTTTTGTCTGGCAGAGCCTATGAGCGCGTCGAAGAATCGGCTCTCACCGAACTCATCGTTTGTGATACAATTCCATTGCGTCAGCAATCACCAAAGATTACCGCGTTGCCTACCGCTGAGTTGTTCGCCAAAGCTATCCAAAGGGTTTATTCATATAAATCCATCAGTACCTTATTCATCAAAGCATAAAAACCCATTCATTCAATACTTACCAGTCATGAAATCATTTCAACTTACCGGAACAAAGAGAACCGTATTAACGAAGCAGGAAACCAAAAAGCTGCGGGATGCAGACATGGTTCCATGTGTGCTGTATGGCGGTTCCGAAAATGTGCATTTCTCAGCACCAACCCTAGACTTCAGGGGCCTGGTTTACACTCCGGAAGTGTTTACCGTTAATATCGATATCGATGGTAAAACCCACCAAGCTGTCATGCAGGAGATACAATTTCATCCTGTAACCGATAAGCTCATGCACATCGATTTCTTGGAAATCAATCCCGGAAAACCTGTCGTGATAAACCTTCCCGTTAAAATAAACGGAACATCCGAAGGTCAGCGTCAAGGTGGTAAACTAGTTACCAAGGTGCGCAAACTGAAAGTTCGCTCCCTAATCAACCATTTGCCTGACGCGGTCAATGTGGATATCAACGCTCTTCAAATTGGCCAGTCTATTCGTGTTGGTGATTTGAAAATCGAAGGTGTTGAGTTCCTTGATTCTCCTAACAACATCCTAGTTGGTATTCGTACTACCAGGAATGTCGTTGAGAATCCAGCAGCCGACGCCAAAGCATCCAAATAATAACAACTAAATACGACCATCCTTGAAATTCCTGGTGGTTGGTTTGGGAAATCCCGGAGCCGAATATGCCCACACAAGGCATAACATCGGCTTCGATGTTTTGGATGAGATAGCCAAAAAATCAAACGGTGTGTTCACCCAAGAGAGGCACGGTTTAATTTGCAGAATCAAAATCCGCGGCAAAGTTGCCATCCTACTCAAGCCAAACACCTTCATGAATCTGAGTGGTAAGGCTGTCAATTATTGGATGCAACAGGAGCATGTTCCTCTCAATAACTTGTTGGTTGTTACCGACGACCTAGCACTACCTCCAGGAACCATCCGAATTCGACTCAAGGGAAGCGACGGGGGTCACAACGGTCTGAAAAGCATCAACGAAACATTGAATACCACCGAATACGCCCGATTGCGTTTCGGCATTGGAAGCGACTTTCCAAAAGGACATCAGGCCGATTATGTATTGAGTGTTTGGGGTGAAGATCAAGCACTTACAGTTGCAGAAAAAACCCAAAAGGCCGTAGAGGCCATCACCCAGTACATTGGTTCCGGACCCGTATTTGCCATGAACCAATTCAATGATTAATAAACTTGTTCAATCTGTTTGGTACATGATTTGTTGACTTGAAACTAAAAAAGCTTTAATTTGTACTTATAAATACCTTACTATTAAAATGAAAAAACAACTACTCGCAACCGTTTTATCGATAACCTCCCTCTTTTTTGGATCAGGAATTAATGCCCAAAACATCATTTTGAGTACGGGTTTTGACAACTACCAGGGGACTGCAGCATCCGTACCTGCGGGATTCAATATCTCTTGGAATTGTAACTCCACGCTTGATACGGCCTGTATAACCAACTCCTTTTACACCACCAATACCAATTTCGGCGCTTCAGCACCCTCCTACAAATTCGGTATCGATGGGGCAACCATTGTAACCCCAATGGTATCAAGTGCCGACTCCATCACCTTTTGGGGCAAAGGCCAGAATGTATCTGGACCCAGCACATTGATTATTTCATCAAGCCCTGATAATGTCAATTGGACGGTAGTAACCTCTTTGAGCAATCTGCCCAACAACTCATCTACAACCTTCAGTGTACCCTTGCAGCAATTCACTGGCTATTTGAAATTCTTTTACGATAAGGATTTTGGAAACTTGAGTTTTGATGATTTAAAGGTTTACAGTAGTGTGGTAGGCATTGCCGAAACTGGCACTCGTGAAGAAATCGCAGTTTATCCTTCTCCAACTTCAGGACCAATCAACATCCGAATCTCTTCCAAGTCCACAACTGATCCCTATGTTGAGGCTTTCGATATGTTGGGCAACAAAGTATATGCCGCATACCCCGAGCGTCGCGGAAAAGGAATTTACAACCTCGATTTATCAGACAAAAACAAAGGATTCTATTTCCTTAAGATCCGAACCGGAAACCAAGTCGTTTCCCGTCGCGTTACCATTACAAACTGATAAAAAGTTTACAGCATAAAAAAAGGTCCTCTTCGAGGACCTTTTTTTATGATCAGCCTGTTTAAAGACGAGGCGATCTGAAAGCTGTATTCAACATAGATCCTATTGAAGATATCTGAACTCGTTCCTGCTTCATTGAATCCCTGTGACGGATAGTGACTGTGTGGTCCTCGGTTGTTTGATGATCCACCGTGATACAAACGGGTGTTCCAATGGCATCTTGCCTTCTATATCTTTTACCTATGGAATCTTTCTCATCGTATTGACACATGTAATCCGACTTTAAGGAATCCATAATCTCCCTGGCCTTCTCGGGCAATCCATCCTTTTTAACCAATGGAAGCACAGCCACCTTAACCGGAGCAAGAAACGCTGGGATTCGAAGCACAACGCGCTCGGAGCCATCTTCAAGCTTTTCCTCTGTATATGCGTATGACATGACTGCCAAAAACAATCGATCAAGCCCAACGGATGTCTCAACAACATACGGAACATAGCTTTCATTAAGTTCGGGGTCGAAGTATTGTAGCTTTTTACCGGAGAAAGACTCGTGTGACTTCAGATCGAAATCCGTACGAGAATGGATTCCCTCCAGCTCCTTGAATCCAAACGGGAACATGAACTCAATATCACACGCCGCATTGGCATAATGGGCCAGCTTAATGTGATCGTGAAAGCGGTGGCACCCCTCGTCAAAACCAAGGGATCTATGCCATTTCATTCTGGTGTTTTTCCAATATTCATACCACTGCATTTCGGTGCCGGGCTTTACAAAAAACTGCATCTCCATTTGCTCAAACTCTCGCATACGGAAAATGAACTGTCTAGCCACTATTTCATTTCGGAAGGCCTTCCCGGTCTGTGCTATTCCAAAGGGCACCTTCATTCGACCTGTCTTATGCACATTTAAAAAATTCACAAATATGCCCTGTGCGGTCTCAGGCCTAAGGTATAAAGCAGATGACTCCTCACTAACGGATCCCATCTGGGTTGAAAACATCAAATTGAACTGTCGTACATCCGTCCAGTTTCGTGTGCCAGATACAGGACATACGATTTCCAAATCAATGATAATTTGCTTCACCGCATCCATATCGGAAGCATCCATTGCGGATTTGAAACGATTATTGATGTCGTTTATCTTAGCTTGATTCTCTAGTACCCTAGGATTTGTTCCTCTGAATTGGTCTTCATTGAAAGCGTCCCCGAATCGTTCACGAGCCTTTGAAACCTCCTTATTGATTTTGGTTTCAATCTTGGCAACATGGTCCTCTATCAAAACATCCGCACGGTAACGCTTCTTTGAATCCTTGTTGTCGATGAGCGGATCGTTGAAAGCATCCACATGGCCTGAAGCCTTCCAAGTGGTTGGATGCATGAATATGGCCGCATCTATTCCCACAATATTCTCATGCAACCTGGTCATTGAATTCCACCAGTAGGACCTGATATTGTTTTTCAGTTCAGAGCCGTATTGACCGTAGTCGTAAACAGCACTCAATCCATCATAAATCTCACTTGATGGAAATACAAATCCGTACTCCTTGCAGTGGGAGACCAGATTTTTGAATAAGTCATCGTTGTTGGCAGCCATGCAGCAAAATTAGGAATTATGCTTCACAACCAACCGCCCCTACAAAGAGAAGCAACATGACTAATGCAAATCCAAGGCTCTGCCTATCAAAAACTAAATAAACGAGAATCTTTCATGACTCGGTCATTTCGAGCCCCAGAGCCGCTGTACGCCTCTTCGAAAATCCAATTTGTATGCTAGTTCGAGTGCAATGAAACTGTGTGCATCCTTACTTGATGGATTACCCCTTGGGCTCATGCCTACTCCGTTTGGATTTCCACGACCCAAACCGGTAGGATCAGAAATATACAATGCCAACTCCTGTTTAATCGGATCTCCAGAATATGTAGAGGCGATTTCACTATAAGTTGGATACCTGTTGCTTACATCATCTATTAAATCGGTGAAAAACATATAATATCCGAATTCCATTGAGGCGGTCAAACTCTTGGAAAGGCCATAGCGCAGTCCAAAACCCAAGGGAATTGCCAAATTCACCATTTTACTTTTCTTGGTCAATTTACCCTCAACCGTTGCGGAACCGCCTTCTGTTATCCAATCATTCAATTCAGTTTCATATTCGCCATCTTTTTCAATTATGTTTCCTTCACTACCTGGTCCCCCATAGGCTATATCACGAATGGTGCCATCAGGCCAATAATGATATCTGTTGTTTATATCGATATCTCCATTGAACAAATCGGCCTTTGGCGCTCCGTAATAAGCACCAATGCCCGTGAAAAAGAAAAACGCCGGAGGCTGTAAATGGAGCGGAACCCTAGGGTTCTTGTAATAGGTATATGTGACATGAGTGGAAATTCCAAATAGATCATTTCTGAACCCGATACCCCGTCCATAATTACGAAGCTCAAAGCCTTCTCTTCCTCCGTAAGGAATCACCTCATCCAGTTGCAATCGGTTCCAAGAAAGCCTTATTTCAGCTGATACTGGACGATAAAATTGTCCAGAATAAGACCCGGGTTTCAGAAAATTCCTAAAAGTAACAGCAACTCCTGGTTGCGTGGAGTTTGACTTAAACCAATCGTCATGACCCAAATCCCCGTAATAATTAGTAATCCCACTGGAGAGTCCTATTTCTACTGGGCTCTGCGCTGTGGATTTTCCAAAATAAAGCAGCGATAGTGAAACAAGCAATAAGTTCCTTGTCATGGCAATTGTTTGATAAGGTTTTATCAATACCAATGTAGAGAAAACGAACTAAAAAAACAACTGACTAAAGTCAGTTTTGCCCGATTTATTCGATACGGTATAGTATGGGCTTGGAGGGGCTGGCATCATTCTCCAAGGCCGTCACCATCAAATTCAAAAGATAATCGCCGTCTTTGATTTCATTATCAATAAAAACCAATTCTGAAATGGTGGCACCATGTCGGGGTGCTTCCGGATAATTCCAAAAAACATGGTGGGCGGCCAGTTTCCCCTCATCTTGTTCTCTGTCGATGGAAGGTAAGTCTATTAGCAAATGTAGGATGCCTCTGTCCACGAGAAGTCGGGCTGCATCTACAGACAAATAGGGAGGGTTGGAATTCGAATACTGAGCCTTTTTTTTCTGATCGCCATTTGGAAGGGTTCTGATTGCTACGGCAGTGGCTCCTTTGTGTAAATTCCAACCAGCCACCTGTTCAGAAGTAATTACTTTATCGTTGCCCATAACCATGGGCGAAACTGTTACCAGAGAGCACAAGGCAAAGAAATGTTTCAGCTCCTTGTTCAGGGAATGACATTCCTTACTGATATGTCCCATACATTCAGTGTGAGTTCCATTCCCATGTGGATTCAAATAAACATTCTTGAAATTTACGGGGCCTCCCTTGGTCACATCTCCAATCCAATCACCCATTATCACCGGCTCTATACGAACAGGTCCGCAATACCATGCATTGACCGTATTGATTCCCGCCTCAAGCGGAATTGAAATATCAAGAGGCTTCGAAAAATCCACCTGGATCTCAAACCCGGAAATGTTTATTGCTGCTCTCATGTTGATGTGAATTTAGAAATAAATTCCGAAAATATTAATCCTGACTTTCATTCAAAAACCAAAAGCATTGAATCAAACTATAAACAGGTCGGAGGCGATGCGGTCGGCTAAATGCTGTCCGCTTCTACTAAGAGAGTAATGTCCGTTTTTTAGTATGATATGTCCTGAATCAAGATACTGTTTGACATTTTCATTGAAGTGGATTTCGAATTCCTTGCCGTAGTTTCGGCAGATGTGATCTAGAGAAACCCCATCAATGGTTCTCAATCGTGTCATCACATGCTCATTATACTTATCTTTGATAGACAGAATCTCACTCGTATAGCTTAGATTTCCGCTTTGCAAGAATCGGATATAGGTGGCGTTATTAGGTACATTCCAACTTCTTTCCATGCCGTTGTATGAATGTGCGGATGGACCTAAGCCAATATAACTTGTGTTGTTCCAGTATCGACTGTTGTGTCTGGAACGGAAGCCCGGTTTGGCGAAATTCGAAATCTCATAATGCTCGAAACCGTGTGCTATAGCCGCATCCATCAGATATGAAAACTGTTCAGCATACGCCTCATCGGGTTCGGGCAACACATGGCGGCTTAGGACAGCCTTATGTAGCATGGTTTTAGGCTCTATTGTTAACCCGTAGCAGGACAAGTGTTTTACAGGCAAGGAAAATGCTTGCTCCAAGTTAGTCGCCCACTTACCAATGCCAGAGCCAGGGATTCCGTAAATGAGATCAATGGTGATATTGTCAAATCCGATCTCTGCAGAATCATAGACAGAACGAATCGCCTGGGATGAATCATGGGCACGGTTCATGAAAACAAGTTCGGAATCGTGGAAAGACTGCACTCCAATACTCAACCGATTAATCGGAGTGGATTTCAATTCCGTTAATTTGATTTTATCCAAATCATCGGGGTTGGCCTCCAAAGTGCATTCAAAACTCTCCGATAACGAAAAATTCTTGTGGATTGAATTGAAGATCCGATCTAGTGACTCCAAAGACAAAAGCGAAGGAGTGCCTCCGCCAAAATACACGGTCTCTATTGGTGTTCCCTTGGGGAGATAACCATTGCGCAAATTCATTTCCAAACAAATGGCATCCACCATTTGATGCATAGAATCCGTATTGACTGAAAAATGAAAATCGCAATAATTACACGACTTTTTACAAAATGGGATGTGGATATATATCAAGACACTGATGCGTTTCTAAAATAAGCAAGTCCTCAACCCTGCTTTGGCAAGACTATTCGGAAGGTGGTGCCTTTGTTTTGTTCAGAGCTCTTCACGAAAATTTTGCCTCCGTGGTATTCCTCAACGATGCGCTTGGATAGCGAAAGTCCAAGTCCCCAGCCACGACTCTTGGAAGTGAAGCCGGGCTTAAAAACCGTTTGATATTTTGATTTTGGAATACCCTTGCCGGTATCCGAAACATCGATATAAACGAATTGTGATTGATCGGTTACGGTAACATTCAATGAACCCTGACCTTCCATGGCATCTACAGCATTCTTAAACAGATTTTCCAAAACCCATTCGAAAAGAGGAATATTCATAGGAGCCATTACATCGTGAGACGATGGTTGGTTCAAATGGAATTGGACTTTAGAGGATGTTCGAGGCGAAAAATATTCGATAGACTTCTGCACCACTTGTCCTACGCTTTCCTTCTTCAAAGAAGGGGCGGAGCCGATTTTGGAGAAACGCTCGGATATGGTGTTCAGCCTGTTCACATCCTTCTCGATTTCGGTAGCAGGTCCTCCAGGGCCTTCCTTTGATTTGAGATATTCAACCCATGCCATCAATGAAGACAATGGCGTTCCTAATTGGTGGGCAGTCTCTTTGGCCATTCCCACCCAAACCTGATTTTGTTCGGCTTTGCGCGAGGTACTGAAAGCTAAATATGAAACCAACAGAAACAAGCTGATTACCCCTAGTTGGAAATATGGATATAATCGCAACTGACGGATCAGCAAAGAATCCCTGTAGTAGACATAATTCTTGTCTCCCGGATTACCGAAAACAATTTCAATGGGCTCTCGCTCTGACCGCATCTCCTCGATTTGGGATTGAATCCAAGCCTTGTCTTCTAATTTTGTTGAGTCAAGATTCCGGGATGAAATATAATTGTTCTTGGAATCCGTTAGCAGCATAGGTATGGTACTGTTGCTTCGTAACACCTCTAAAGCAAAACCCATATCGCCCGCCTCAACCACTGGGTCGCTCAACTGTTTGACCGCTTCAGCCCACAACTCCACATTCTGTTTTTCCTGTTCCGAGAGCTTGGCCACCAGCGAATTGGTATACCACATGGAAGATAGGCCAATACCCAAAGCTATGACCAACAAAGCAAGCTTCCAGCGCTGTTTTCTAGTGTAGATGTTTACGGGCATAACGGCATGTTCGTGGCAAAGATATGATTGTATGGTTTACTCATCGGTTTCCAGCTCCAGCTCTTTCACCTTGATTTCTTCTTTTTTGACCTGACCAGAAGGTTTTTCTTCCTCATCCCTATTGCCTCCAAACTCCTTTTTCAAAAGATCTCTGATAGTATTACGCTCCTTACGGATTTCCTCAGTGATCCTTTGTTCGGTTCCTTTTCGATCCCAAGTGAATTTGGGATCGGTTGCTGAACCTTTCATTGAAAGGAAGATTCTTGGACGACCCAGCCCATCGTCTTCAATGGTTCCAAACTCTGTATTCATCTGTCGAACCTTTCTTCCTATTATCTGAGATAGATAAAGACCCAAATGGTAATCAACCATATTGTCAAATGTGTGCGTTCCGCTTGCCGTAAGGTCCATTGCCGAGCTTCTGATATCCATTACCGGAATGATAATTTTGCGATCTCTGATTTCAATGGTATTGGTCAGATTTGAAAACCGAATGGTTTCCAAATCGGATCCCTTTAAATATTTGGATAAGGCGAGCATGGGTTTAAATTGTATCAACTCCCCGTTTTCAATCGTTATGTCCCCTTTGGCGAATACCGATTTTTCATCGAGGTTCAGTTGCTTGTCCCAGCGAGATGAAAAATCCACTTTAGCGGAAAGCCTACCCTTCAAGTTTCTATCAACCAATGTGGTTTGTCCGAAATTTCCCATCTGTTGAAACAGCCGGCTTATGTCAACATTCCTAATTTGAGCTACACATGATGTTCTTACGCTGTCGACGGAACTTTCATCGATGGAGCCAGACAACCGTATCTCTCCACCGCAAGTTGAAAACTCCAAACCTGGGGAGGAAACCTTGGATTCAGAAACCACAATGGTCCCGTCTATCGAAGTAGAATTGAATTTCCGAAAGGTCAAACTTCCTATTGAAACATCTAAAACGAATCGATGCTTATCGGTTAAGTCCAATGAGAAGGTGTCGGATTTACTAGAGCCTCCGGCTAAAATCTCATCTAGGTCAACCTTGTCGCTTTTAAATGCTGCCTCAACCTCAATACGCTGATCGTCTAACAGGAAATATGACATCAGGTTGTTGAAGCTTCCGGTAACAGTAAAATCGGTGTTGCCAATGCGACCAGCCAAGGATTCCAAGACCATGTCATTGCCTCTCAAATGAAGTATTCCGTTCAAGCCACTCATTCCAGTCTGACTGCCTTTCCAAACAAAGCCGGCGTTGGCAAAACGAATGGAACCGGAGGAGCGATAGGTTGATTTTTCTTTGGCTATTCCATTGAATGAAATATCAGCGCTGATGCTTCCTTGTAGGGCTTCTATGGTGTCGGGCTTGTAGAACCTACTTAAAACATCCAGGTCTGCATCCAATTTGAGAGTCAAATCCAACTTGGGATTGGAGAAGTCCTCGAGATTCATGTTCAATTGGAAGGGTGCGCCTTCAAGATTGGCCGCGATAGACTTCAAGACAAGACTCTCGTAAGGAGCTGCATTACTTTTCCGGCTAATGAAAGTGCCGCTTCCATTGAGCTCAGAGATGTTGTAGTTGGTGCCCTCGGGGTTGGCTTTGGCATTTCTTGCAGTAAAATCCAATTTGAAAACAGGAGTGTATCCATCTCCTACCCGACCCTTGATGTTCCCTTTGAAGGTGATATCTCCACTGCAGTTGAATTCCGCAAATTTTCCAATCACAGATTTTGGAAGCAGGGAAATCAAGGAGGCAATATCCGCATCCTTGGATGAAAAATCCAAATTCATCTCCGTTTGCTTGCCCTTTGTGTTGATATCACCACCTATCAGAAATTGCATCCCCGAAAGCTTGACCTTACTTTCACCTATTTGATAGGTGCCCGACTTATTGTCGACCTCGATAGAGGCGAGTATCTCACATGGTTTACCATCAACATATCTGACACCGGAGATCAAGACGGATGCAGACCGCATAGTCGCTTCGAGGCTTGCCGAATACTTGTCTGTGGAGATGTCTCCACCTAATTCACCTTCATCGATGTGGAAACGGTATGTTTGGTTGGACTTTCGATTGAGGTATTCGAATTTGGTATTAGTAATCAAAATGGTTTTAAGATCGACCTTCATACCTCCCTCACCGGAAGTGGTGTCTTCCTTGAAAATATCATAATTGTTGCGCCCTTTTCGATCTGTAAAGATGTTTACCGAAGCATCTTCCAGTTCCACTCCCCTGAGTTTAACATTACCCGTGAACAGATCCCAGAGTCGGAATTGGAATCCGATAAAACCTGCATTTAGCAAACTGGGGTCGTCCTCAAATCCTGTAGGATTGGACACCATAACATCCTTGAAACGGACAGATGCGTTGGGAAAAGAGGAAAAAACGGTGAATTCCATTTCACGAACATCAACGCGTGCTTTCAGCCTTGCGTTTACAGCATTCACAACCGAGATGCGGAGGGCATCTCCGTAGATGAAAGTAATCAACCATCCAATCAAACCGACCACAACCGAAAACAATCCCATCCACAATAGGATTTTCGAGAGTCTTTTACGGGAAGGTTTTTCGTCAACTGAATGTTGAAACTCGCTCACCTGATAGAAATGCGGTTAGTCCTTTTTTATTGTGTTGAATACCTAAATGTCGGTCATGTTTACAGACCAAAAAAAGGGGCCCGCTGTTGCAAGGGCCCCGAAATTATTTGGCAGAAAACCTGGCCGAGACCTCTCCCCAATTTACGATATTCCAAAACGAAGCGATGTAGTCGGGTCTGCGGTTTTGGTAATTAAGGTAATAGGCGTGTTCCCATACATCCAATCCCAAAATTGGAGTACCCTTCACTTCGGCAATATCCATCAAAGGATTATCTTGGTTGGGGGTGGATGCTACTTCAAGTTTGCCATCTGACTTCTTGACCAACCATGCCCACCCGGAGCCAAATCTAGTAGCACCTGCCGTGGAGAAGCGGGACTTGAACTCATCAAATGAACCGAAAGCGGATTGTATAGCCTCCAAGAGTTCGCCCGTGGGGGCCCCTCCCCCCGCTGGAGAAAGCACTTTCCAAAACAAATCGTGGTTGTAGTGCCCGCCTCCATTATTTCTTACCGCCATAGGGTATTTGGATATGTTTTTACAGATCTCCTCAATGGAAAGCTGCTCTGCATCGGTTCCGGAAATAGCGTTATTTAAGTTGGTAACATAGGCTTGATGGTGTTTCCCATGATGTATTTCCATGGTACGGGCATCAATATTGGGTTCTAGGGCGTTAAACGAATAAGGAAGTGCGGGTAATTCAAAAGCCATGATTTTCAGTATTTTAAGGGTTTTAAAACAGGTTGTAAAGGGTTCTCAAAGTTAACAAAATGAACTTTGGAGAGGTTGGATTGGGCCTCCAAAAAAAAATTTTAAGCCGTTGGTTACGATATGATTAAATCCTCTATATTTGCGCCACAAAACTTAATCTAAAACCAACAACACAATGAAAAAAGTATTTGCTGTACTAGCTGTAGCTGGTATGTTCGCATTCGTAGCTTGTGGTCCTAAGGCTGAAGAAGCTACTACTGAGACCACTGACTCTGCTGCAACTGTAGAAGCTGCTCCTGTAGTAGAAGAAGCTGCTCCTGCTCCAATGGATTCAGCTGCTGCTGCTGCTCCTGCAGACTCTGCTGCTGCTGCTCCTGCTGCTGCTCCTGCAAAGTAATAATGGCCTTAGGGCTATTAGAAAAAACCCCGATGGATCCGTCGGGGTTTTTTGTTTTTTATAGAATCGAAAGAGGAATTAAAGGCTTCCCGTTCGACCACCATCCACAGGTACATTGATACCCGTGATGTAGGATGCGGCCGGTGATGCCAAAAAAGCGATTGCGTTTGCAATCTCTTCAGGTTTTGCGAAGCGTCCCATAGGTATCTCCGCGATCATTTCATTTTGTAAGTCAACTACGGTCTTACCCGTTTTTGAGGATTTTGCCTCCATTAAGGAGGATAGTCTACCCGTAGAGGTAGCTCCAGGCAGAACATTATTCACTGTAATACCGGCTGAAGCTACTTCCATCGATAAGGTTTTCGCCCAATTGGCAACAGCCGCTCGAATGGTATTCGATACACCCAAGCCCTTCAATGGCTGTTTAACAGAAGTGGAGATTACATTGATGATGCGACCATAACCAGATTCCCGCATCCCAGGTATCAATGCCTGCGCCATGATGTGATTGCAAACCAAATGCTGACGGAATGTAGCTTCAAACTGCTCGATTCCGGCATCCACAATCGGACCTCCTGATGGTCCGCCTGTGTTATTAACCAGAATATGCGCGCGATTACCTTTGGCAAGCCAATCCTCAATAGCCTTCTTGACTTGATTCGGATCGGAAAAATCAGCGACAATATAACCATGTTGGACATCGGAAACAGGTGAAAGCTCATTAAATGCTTCTTGTAACGCCTGCTCATTACGCGCCACTAAAGTGACTGCGGCGCCGAGCGAGCTCAGCTCGCGGGCAGCGGCCAAGCCGATGCCTTGTGTGCTTCCGCACACAACGGCGCACTTACCTGACAGAGAAAGATTCATGTTGTAAAGATAAATAAGATGAGGTTTGAACCTTTGTGCATTTTTCCATTAATTTGTGGTGCACCTTTTTAACACCTTCAGCCATGCCCATAGCCTCACCATTCAATTTCAAAAAGTGGATTGATGAAAACCGCAATCTGCTAAAACCGCCTGTAGGCAATAAGGTCGTTTATAAACCCGAACAAGACTTCATCGTCATGGTGGTAGGTGGTCCCAATTCAAGAAAAGACTACCACTATAATGAAACAGAGGAGTTCTTCTACCAACTTGAAGGAGATATTCAAGTAAAAATTCAAGAAGACGGACAACCACGAACCATTGAAATCAAAGAGGGTGATGTTTTTCTACTACCAGCACGCACTCCACACTCGCCGCAACGAGGCCCCAACACAGTAGGCCTGGTCATGGAAGTACACCGCCGTCCAGGGATGAAAGACCGCCTACAGTGGTATTGCGAGAAATGCAACAACCTGATGCATGAAGGAATCCTTGAATTGAAGGATATTGAAACAGAACTAAAGGCGGCAATGGAGCAATATTACTCATCCACTGATCTTCGTACCTGCAAGCAATGCGGAACAGTCATGGAACCACCCCAAAAACTGGCTTAGTCCCTGACGGAGTTAATACAAATCAATCTTGATTGAACTCCCTCGACTGGGGATACATCAGTTGGTGCTTTTGCCTGACCAAGGCGGTTAGTTTTTCCCTGAGCAATGCGATGTTAACCCCCTCGGCCGCGGAGATGAAAACAGAATCGATATTATCTTTGGCAATCCAAGAATTTTGCAACTCCTCCAAACTAATGTTTTCACGAACCGCAGGCGTCAGGTCATCAGCTTCCTTTTCTATAAAACGATAAGCGTCGATTTTATTAAAAACCATCAACACTTTCTTGTCGGCTGCACCAATGTCCGCGAGCGTCTGATTCACCACATCGATTTGATCCTCGAAATTGGGATGCGAAATGTCAACCACATGCAACAGGATATCGGCCTCCCTGACTTCATCCAAAGTGCTCTTGAAAGATTCAACAAGATTATGTGGAAGCTTCCTGATGAACCCGACCGTGTCTGATAGCAAAAAGGGGATGTTTCCATAAACCACCTTTCGAACCGTTGTATCCAAAGTGGCAAAGAGCTTGTTCTCTGCAAAAACATCCGACTTGCTCAAAAGATTCATAAGGGTAGATTTACCAACATTCGTATATCCTACCAAAGCAACCCTGACCATGTTTTCCCTCGACTTGCGCCGCGTAAAGTTTTGCTTGTCGATTTCCCTCAACTTCTCCTTCAGCCGGGTCAACTTGTCACGAATAACCCTTCTATCAGTTTCAATCTCCGTTTCACCAGGACCTCTCATACCTATGCCTCCCCGTTGCTTCTCCAAGTGGGTCCACATACGGGTCAATCGTGGAAGAAGATATTGATATTGCGCCAACTCAACCTGCGTTCTAGCTTGCGCCGTCCGGGCCCTACTAGCAAAAATATCAAGGATGAGCGTGGTGCGATCCAATACCCTACAGCCCAAAGGCTTTTCTAAGTTCCTAAGCTGCGATGGTGTCAATTCATCATCAAAAATTACAATAGAAACGCCATTCGCTTTGACAAAGACCGCAACTTCTTCCAATTTGCCTTTACCGAGATAGGTTCGTGGGTCGGGATACTCCAATTTTTGAACAAACCGTTTTAAAGTGACAGCCCCGGCAGTATGAGCCAAAAACTCTAACTCATCCAAATACTCATGCGTACGGGCATCTGTTTGCCCTTGCCGACAAACCGCAACAAGCACAACCTTTTCTTCAGACTTAACGGATGACAACATGGGAAGAAACCACCATTAGATGAATGGCGCCTTTTAATGGGATAGAAAAATCGCTTACTGGCAAGTGATGCATCAAAGCCAACCCCTACCCTGCCCAACTTCCATGAAAGGCCATGGAATACGACTCAGTATCAAAATAAGGCCAATTAAATAGAAAACAAAGATCTTTTGGAATTTCACAGCATCCGATGTTGCTTTTTTGGCCAATATGTGCCCCAAGGTGATCAAAACGATTCCAATTATCATCGTTAACAAATGCTCAACGGCCCAAAAACGAAGCAATGGATCCTTCATAGCCTCTCCCATATTAGCCAAGGCAGCAGATACTGTTCCATTCATCATATAGAGCATCAAGCCGATAACCAATTGCAAATGGGCAGAAATCATGGTAAACAAGGACAGCTTGCGGTCCGTTGCATCGAAGACTCTACCTGATCTCTTACCGGTGAAGGCACGATAAATCATAACGAGCAAAAGAATCAACAAAACCCAACGAAGCAAGGAATGCAAATGGAGGAACCCTGTGTACATGTTTATTAAGTTTGGATACCTCAAAAATAACAAACTAAGGGGAAAAACCTAATTTTGAGCAAACGCTTAGCCTCTTTCACCAAACTCCAGATTCAACCAATGTCAAACGGCCTAATTTCAAAAAAAACCCTCCATCGATCCGGCATACTCCTATCCATGTTCCTGATTGTTTACGCAACGGTAGCCCCAGTTGCATTCAGCCAGGCCACCTTCCCTGTCAATGGCATTCCCTATGAACCAAACCTTCGTTATGCGTTGACCAATGCAACGATTCATATAGACCATCAATCCAAATTAGACAGCGCTACCATTTTGTTTCGAGATGGGGTCATTGAAGAAGTGGGAAAGGGTTTGCAAATTCCAGCCGGTTCGATTGTACATGACTTGAAAGGCATGCATATTTATCCATCTTTCATCGACCCTTATTCGAACTATGGCATGCCCGCTCCCGACAAAGAAAAGTCGGAAGGTCGAAGGGGCCCGCAAATGAATTCCAACACAAAAGGAGCTTACTCCTGGAATCAGGCTTTGAAACCTGAAACGGAGGGCCACCGCCTATTTGCTACTAATGAAGACGCGGCAGAATCCTTAAGAAACGCAGGGTTCGGGATTGTTTTATCCCTACCTCAAGATGGAATCGCTCGAGGTAGCGGTTGTGTTGTGAGCCTGGGGTCCGGCAAGGAGAACGAATTGATGATTCGGGAAAAAGCAGCTACGGCATATTCATTCAAGAAGGGCTCATCCAAACAAGACTACCCTACTTCGGAAATGGGTGCCATTGCGCTTTTACGACAATCCTTCTTGGATGCACAATGGTATGCGGCTGGCGGTAACAAAGAAGAAAAGAATATCTCCATCCAAGGATGGATTGATAACAAGAGCCTTCCCATGTTCTTTGAATGCGACAACTACCTTCAATCATTGAGAGCAGACAAAATTGGCGATGAATTCGGCGTCAGTTATGTGATTAAAGGGTCAGGTGATGAATACAAACGCATTGACGAAATCAAAAAAACCGGCAACACCTACATACTTCCATTGCGCTTCCCGGAGGCTTTCCAAGTTAATGACCCCTATGACTCGAGATATGTCACGCTTGAGGATTTGATACATTGGGAACAAGCACCATACAATGCGATTCAACTACAAAAAGCAGGAATCAAAATTGCCTTTACCTCTCATGGCTTGAAAGACCCCGGTCAATTCATAAAACGACTACGACAGCTTAAGCAACTCGGCATGACCCCCGAAGCCATACTTAAAGCAACAATATATACCCCATCCGAACTGATTGGCTTGAATAATAGTCACGGCACTCTGCGCAAAGGATGGGCGGCAAATTTCATTATCATTGATGGAGACCTCTTCGATGAAAAAAGCAACATTATTCAGAATTGGATAAAAGGCGCACCTTATCAGGTGAACAGTACAATGTCAACCAATATTGGCGGGAATTATAAATTATCCGTCGGCAACAATGCCTTTGGCAGCCTGATGGTTTCTGGCAATGAATCCGAGGTGTCAGCCAAAGTTGTTGTTGGAACAGACACCACGAAGGCGCACATAGCTTATAAAAACGGCATCGTTACTTTAAACTTTGACTTAAGCAAAGGCGATCTAAAAGGCACCTACAACCTGACTGGCTACAAAACCAAGAATGGTTTTGAAGGGAAGAATCTAGAGGGCAGTTCCTGGTCTATCGTATTTGAAGGGGACGACACCGTGCCCGCCAAGGCGGACTCATCGAACCAAGAGGCGATACCAAAAATCGGCAAGATTCGGTATCCCGCCATCGCCTATGGTTTCGAACAAATGCCCAAACAGGAAAACACCCTGATTAAAAACGCCACCGTATGGACCAACGAGAAAGAAGGTGTTATTGAAAATACCGATGTGCTCATTCAAAATGGTAAAATTGCTGCTATTGGCAAAAACCTTCCTTCCGGAGATGCCAAAATCCTGGATGGATCTGGAATGCACCTCACCCCGGGTATCATCGACGAACACTCCCACATTGCTGTCAGTCAAAGCGTGAACGAATGTTCTCATTCCGTGACCTCTGAAGTAAGAATTGGCGATGTCATCGATCCAGATGATATCAATATTTACAGGCAACTTGCCGGAGGAGTAACCACATCCCAACTTTTGCATGGCTCTTGCAATCCTATCGGTGGACAATCCGGCATCATCAAGCTTCGCTGGGGCAAATCGGCTGAAGACATGAAATTTGAAGGGGCGCCTGGCTTCATCAAATTCGCATTGGGAGAAAATGTCAAACAATCGAACTGGGGAGATGACTTCAGGATCCGATATCCCCAAACCAGGATGGGGGTAGAGCAAGTGTATGTTGATGCCTTTACAAGAGCCATTGAATATGACAAGAAACGAAAGGCCAGCATAGGAAAGAAAACCCCGGAATTGTTTCGTCGCGACTTACGGTTGGAAGCGCTAGCTGAAATAATGAATAAATCCAGACACATCACCTGCCACTCTTATCAGCAAGGGGAAATCACCATGCTGATGCGCGTTGCCGATTCTCTGGGATTCAAAGTAAATACCTTCACGCATATACTCGAAGGATACAAGGTGGCCGACAAAATGAAGTCACATGGAGTAGGCGCATCCAGCTTCAGCGATTGGTGGGCTTACAAATACGAAGTAATTGAGGCGATACCCCAAAACGGATCCATCCTTCATGATGTTGGTGTAACAGTAGCCTTCAACTCTGATGATGCGGAGATGGCCAGGAGACTTAACCAGGAAGCCGCCAAAGCCGTTCGATACGGCGGAGTAAGTGAGGAAGAAGCCCTCAAATTCGTAACATTGAATCCCGCCAAACTTCTTCGAATCGATAACCGAGTAGGCAGCATCAAAGTGGGCAAGGACGCCGACATCGTACTTTGGACCGACCATCCTCTTTCCGTTTATGCCAAGGCAGATAAAACCTTCATTGACGGAATCTGCTATTACGATTCGCAAACAGACAAACAATCAAGAAATGCAGTAGAACAAGAACGGATGCGTATTATCAACAACATGCGTAATGCATCCAAAAAAGGAGGCTCCGATTCGAGACCGGCTTCCTTTAAAAGCCAGAGGCTTTTCCATTGCATGGATGATGAAGATGACCACCAACATTAATTGATATTTCACCTGTTCATTAAAAACCGTTTTTTCAAAATAAGCTCCATGAAAACCCCAATAGTTATAACGCTGCTTTTGACATGCTTTTTTTCACAAGCACAAAACCCAGTGCCAGCACAAAAACAAACCAAACGAATCCTATTGATGAATGGCCGTCTACATGTAGGCAACGGCACCGTTATAGAAAACAGTGCGGTTGGATTTGCCGATGGAAAGATCAATCTGGTTGGAGATGCCACAACCATTCGAATAAATCGCAATGAATTCGACACCATCATTGATGTGTCTGGCAAAAATGTGTATCCAGGACTTATCGCCTTGAACACCACTCTTGGTCTCAATGAAATCGAGTCTGTGAGGGCAACACACGATTACACCGAAACAGGCATCCTGAACCCATCCATAAGATCTATAATTGCATATAATACCGATTCCAAAGTAATACCTACGGTAAGAAGCAATGGTGTAATGATGGCCCAAGTAGTACCCAAGGCAGGATTTGTTTCTCCCAGCATAAGTGGCCAGTCGTCGGTTGTACAACTAGACGCCTGGAATTACGAGGATGCCATTTACAAGGCCGATAACGCGATTCATTTGCATTGGCCTTCCATGCGCATCAACCGTTCAGATGAGCCAGGGCAAGAGGAAAAGCAACGATCCGCTATAGACCGCAACATTCGCGAGATACATAAACTCTTTCATGAAGCCAAAGCTTATGCAGCCATTCAATCGTATCCCGAGAAGAACATACATCTGGAATCGATGAGAGGCCTTTTTAGTCAGAGCAAGAAACTCTTTATCCATTGCAATGCAGCCAAAGAGATAATTGCCGCCACAGCGTTTTGCAAGGAATTCGGAATCGATTTGGTGCTAGTTGGAGCCCAAGAGGCGCATTTAGTGACCGGACTTTTGAAAGAAAGGAACATTCCTGTAGTGGTAGTTGAAACGCATCGCCTACCATCTACTAGCGATGAGCAAATCGATATGCCATTCTCACTACCAAGCATCCTGCAAAAAGCCAATATCCCGTTTGCAATCGCTGTTCCTGAATTCTGGCAGGTCAGGAACCTCTCTTACCAAGCTGGAACAGCTGCCGCCTACGGACTTACCAAGGAACAAGCGGTACAAGCCATTACCCTGTCTGCCGCTGAAATATTGGGAATTGCACAAACCGCAGGATCCATAGAATCCGGGAAAGATGCTACGCTAGTGGTTGTAAAAGGGGATATTTTGGATGTCCGAACCAGCGAAATTGAGAAAGCCTTCATACAAGGCAGAACCATTGATTTGGATAACATCCAATCTCAATTGAATCGCAAGTACAGGTCTAAATACGGTCTGAAAGAAGACATGTAAGGCTAGTTCCTTTAGCCCACTATGTGGAGCCAATTCATATCTTTGCCTGAGATGCAGAGGATTGGCTTCTTTCGCTTTCTTTTAAAATCATGGTTTGGGGCCCTGCCGCTCTTTATGCTTTTCATTTTTCCCATCGTTTCCATTGGACAAGAATCATTGTTGATAGAACCTGTTCCTTTAGCGGAAGAGTCCATAGAACAGGAAGGCTCCTTTTTTAATCCTTCGGTACAAAAAGCAGTTCTAGAAAATCCCGGAAGATCCTCGCTGGAAAAATTACTGCAATCCGCCATCAAGTCGAATAATAAAACACAATTAGCCAACACGGCAATTCAATTGGCATGGATTGAATATGGAGAAGGGAGTAATGCAAAATCCCTGGAGATGTCGAACACCGCATTAAATGCCATCCTTGACGCAGGAAATGCTGCCAATACCGGTTTGTGCGAGCTGCTTGTGGCTTGGTTTCAAATAAAAATGAACCAATCGGACGAAGCCCTTAAAACAACACAAGCCATTATCTCCGGCGGCAGGGCCAATATCCCAAAAGCCATAAGGGGCTCCGGTATGGTTTTGATGGCACAGGCCTTCTTATTGAAGCGCGACTGGGTTACAGCCTCGACTTGGTTTCTAAATGCTTCTCGCGAGTTTGCGTTTGCTGGGAACAAATCCATGGAAGCACGCTGCTTGGTACAGGCTGCGGAATGCCTTATTCGAAAAGGTGTACCTAGTTCTGAACCAGAATTGCATCTCCGAAAGGCAGCCAACATTTTCGTCTCATTGAACGAACAACCTGGCAAGTCAATCGTGTCCCGAGATTTAGGTATTCTTCGTTTCAAAAGCGGACAGTATGAAGCCAGCATTCTCGAATTTCAGAAAGGAATGGATCTATACCCCAACCTGTCTACCTCCCGATTGCTGAAAGACGCCTATCTGAAACTTTCTACCATCAATACCCTTTCCGGTAATCACAAGATGGCAGATGATTTGAAAATCAAATATGAATTGCTTCGCGACTCCATTGACAAAGTGGAACGATCGCGCACCCTGAGCAGCCGTGGTACTCGTCGCGATCTTATGGAGCGAGCAGCTATCAATGACATGCTGCGTAAGGAAATTGATTTTTCGGCAACAACGGGCATATCATCGTCTGAAATCGAAAGAAATCGCTTGCTAATCGACGCTGAAATTGAACGGCTCGAAAAAGAAAAATTGATTGAAGAATACAACTTGGAAAAACGCAAGTCTGATCTCACCAACCAGGAAAGGGATGAGAAAATAAGGGAACTGACACGACAAAAAGAACTCCAAGACCTTGCTTTGTCCAACAAAGAACTTCAAGTGAGCAGGGTTCAGGCCTTCCGAAACCTCTTCATTGCCGTCTCCGTTTCCATCATTATCATTTCCTTGCTTTTATTCAATAGATACCGGCACGAGAAAAAAACTCGAAAAGACATTGACCAAACTTATCGCGAGCTTTCAGACACACATTCCAAGCTCCTCGCGGCACAGGAGCAACTGGTGCATTCGCAGAAGATGGCTTCTTTGGGACAATTGACCGCAGGCATTGCGCATGAGATTCAGAATCCATTGAATTTCGTCAATAACTTTTCAGAGCTTTCACTTGAACTTATCGAGGAGATGAAAACGGCACCTGCCGAGACTCGTGAAGAAATCCTTTCTGATATCATATCCAATCTCAAAAAGATCAATGAGCATGGCAAGAGGGCTGATCGTATCGTGAAAGGAATGCTTATTCATTCTAGAGCCGGACAGCCTGAAAAAACCCCCGGAGACCTCAATAAAATGATTGAGGAGCTTATGGAACTATCCTACCATGGAAACCGAAGCCGCGACCATGGATTCAAAGCTGACATCATCAAACACCTGGACCCAACCCTACCGAAGGTAAACATGGTCATGCAAGACATAAGCAGAGTACTTGTCAACTTGTTCAATAACGCTTTCTATGCGGTTGGATTAAGGGATAAAATGGAGGGAAGAGGCTATGCAGCATCTGTTGGCGTTAGCACATCCCGCGAAGGCGATCATGTCGTCATCAAAATCCGCGACAACGGCACAGGTATACCCGAGGATGTGAAAAAAAAGATTTTCGACCCCTTCTTCACAACTAAACCAACGGGCGAGGGAACCGGACTGGGATTGTCTCTAAGCTATGATATAGTGGTGAAAGGCCACGGCGGCACGATGAGTGTGGCTTCCGAAGCCGGATCCTACACCGAGTTTATTATCTCCCTGCCGATATACTGATTAATCCACACCAATTGATTAAATTTGTATAAATCGATTCTATGGGAACCGTCTCCGACCTTGGCTTCATACGCACTTTTACGGGCGGAGATGCCGCCAAAATCAAAAAATATGTGGGCATGTTCTTGGCTATGGCGAAGCCAAGTCTCGACCAAATGGACCACCAATGTGCTGACAGTGATTGGAAATCGTTAAAGACCACCTCCCACTCCCTGAAATCCCAAATGAAATACATGGGAATGGCGCAAGCAGCCGAAATTGCACAAAAGCTGGAAACTATTTGTGCCGAAGGACAAGGAACAGATCAAGTACCCCATCTGCTAGCTGACCTTAAAAACCTGGTTCTTATTGCCATCAAGGAATTGGAGGAGGAACTGGCACAGCTTTGAAAAATTGACCTCAATCTCCTAATATTGCATCACGGATAACTATTAACCAAAATAACATGGCTGACCTTAGAAAACTCATATTCATCGTGGATGACGATCCCGTGTTGGCTGAAATGCTGAAGGACCATCTTTCCAAAATGACCAACTATGAGATTCGCATATATGAAACCGGAGAGGAATGCTTGAAGAATATGGATCTTAAGCCCGGCATTATTTTTCTCGATTTTTATTTGAATTCTGTCGATAAAGACGCCATTGACGGACTTGAGGTGTTACAGGAAATCAAAAAAATCGATTCTGAAACGGATGTAGTCATGTTATCGGGTCAAGACAAGATCGAGGTTGCAGTAAAAACCATGCAATACGGTGCCTTCGACTACATAGTCAAAGGAGAAAGCGCTTTTTATCGCGCTGAAAAGGCCGTTTTCAATATTTATCGCTTTAAGAAACTTCAAGGCAACGCCGAAGCCTATAAAAAACTCTCCATCTGGCTTGCCGTCGGATTCGGCATCTTGGCCTTGTTGGTCATGTGGTTGCAAATGTCCGGCAAAATCAAGGACATGCCAGGATGGGTTTGATCAGAACCTAACGGTTCATTAAGAGCTTCTCCACATACTTTCCCAACACATCGAATTCAATATTGACCACTGAACCTGGTTTCAAATCATTGAAATTGGTGTTATTGTATGTGTAAGGTATGATGGCTACCGTAAAATAATCCTTGCCCGACTCCACAACGGTTAAGCTTACTCCGTTAACGCAAACCGAACCCTTTTCTACTGTGAGCCTACCTGGGCCACCTTCATAGGAAAATCGGAAAACCCAACTGCCCCCAACTTCCTGAACCGAATCACAAACAGCGGTGGCATCAACATGGCCTTGCACGATGTGACCATCGAGCCTTCCGCCAACTGCAAGGCACCTTTCCACATTAACATATTCTCCAACTTTCAGGTATGATAAGTTCGTCCTGGCCAGTGTTTCAGAAATGGCAGTTACATAATAGATGCCCTTATCAATACTTGTCACGGTCAAACAAATGCCATTGTGAGCCACACTTTGATCAACCTTGAGCTCCTCAACAAACGGGCACTCAAAACCGATTTCCAAATTGTTCCTATCAGATTGAATAGAGCTTACTCTTGATTGGGATTCGATAATTCCTGTAAACATACCAAAGGTTACCTGTTAAGTTGTAATGTGCC
>Ga0315906_10000353_pt1 | contig 73820 bp, 20 predicted proteins | sample LakEriMetagenome_4_FD_203526 | JGI IMG/M metagenome (GOLD analysis project Ga0315906, IMG submission 203526) | Freshwater fungal communities from buoy surface, Lake Erie, Ohio, United States - Buoy 2 MA122 | ecosystem: Environmental > Aquatic > Freshwater > Lake > Lake biofilm | place: USA... | reverse complement strand
TTTCATCACAATTATAAGTATTATGATAACCCATTGGTTTTTGACCACCGCCTATTACAGGATATTGACCTTCAATTAATTTATCTTTAGTTATATTAGTTCCATTTTTAAATTCACAAACATCACCTAATTTTTTTACCTCACATTCAGTATTTTTTATAGTAATATCTAAAGTTATTTTACTGAGATTTTTAATATTATCAATTGATTTTTGTAATTGTTCATTTGTATCATGAATATCATATAATTTTTGAAGTTTATTTTTAAATTCAATTGGTTTTGTTAATAATAATTGAAATGAATTATCTGCATTATTACTTAAAATCTTCATATCTTTATCCTTGAAAAACTCATCAAAATAATTAACAATTTCATTTTGTCTTTCTATTGATGGTATTGGAATTTCTAAATTTGCTAAATCAATTACTTTAATTCCAGGTTGTCCTAAACCTGATTGTAATTTATATATATTATTTTGAATAGAAACCAAATAATAATATAAATAATCTTTAATAATTGTATCTAAATTATTAATTATAATACCATGATTAGTAATAAATGTTTTACTATTATATTTACTAATATATCCAGCATAAGAACCATCCTTACTAATTATAATTGTATTTTCATCACAATTATAAGTATTATGATAACCCATTGGTTTTTGACCACCGCCTATTACAGGATATTGACCTTCAATTAATTTATCTTTAGTTATATTAGTTCCATTTTTAAATTCACAAACATCACCAAGTTTCTTTATTTCAATATCATCATTATATTCAATAACTTCTTCTTTTTCTTCATTTAAATTGAAACTCAAAGTTTTATTATTCAAATCTCCAATTGCTATTAATTTAACTTCATTGCAATTCTTACCAATTTCTAAGAATTCTATTGATTTACTATTATTACCATCTGTATTATCTTGTTTCTTTATAATCATTACTTTTGTTTTAATTGATGTATGACCGAATGCACCATTATTAACACTAATAATTTTAAGAATCTTACATTTATCAACAATAAACTTTCGCAATTTATAGAAACTCATAGAATCCATCATTTTACCATCAGGTAAAATAATTGCACATATTCCATTAGTATTCAATAGATAAATAACTAATTCAATAAACATTACTGTTCCATCACTTATATTTAATGGATATATATCCTCAAATTTAATATCACTATCTTGATAATCGCTTTGCTTAAAATCCTCAAATTCTTTCTTTTTGTCTTTATAATTATTTTTGATTCCAAATGGTGGATTAGTGAAAATAATATCAAATTTCTTATTTTGAAATACATATGGATTTTTAGATAATGAATTACAATTAAGAATATTTGTATTTAATTCATTTGTGTTTATCATGAAAGAACCTAATGCATATTTAATTGTCTTTTTCTCAACTTCACAACCATAAATACAATTACTATTAATGAAATCTTTGTTTTCTTTATAAGTAATACAAAGCAAACCACCAGAACCACAACACGGATCATATAATTCTGGATTAGTTAAGGTTCTGATTAAATCATTAAAACCACAACCTTTTAGAATAGCTTGAATGAGACTAAAAGGAGTAAAGAATTGTCCAAGGTCTTTAGATGTATTACTACCTTTAGTATAATTATTGGTGAAATATTCATAAATATTACCACCTTGAGTAGAGAAATAATCACTAATATTAGTATTAGTCAAAGTAATAACTTCACAAATTTCTGTAATAATCTTATAAATATTTAACTGCTCATCTCGAGTATTAAGAAAACCATCTTGAGTATTAAAGATATGTGGAAGAATTTTAGAAAGAAATGAACCAATATAAACTTTAATCTCATTTTCATAATTACCATTATCAACTTTAAGAATTTTACTTATATCAATAATGTATGGAAGAAATCTTTCTTTTATTTTATCACTTTCTTTTTCAAGTAATTCATCTATTTTAACTTTACCTTTTTCTGAATTATAAATGATATTAATAAATCTTAAAAGAAGAAGTTTAATAATATCATTACTGGCATCAGTGCCTACAATAGATCCATTAGAATAAAGGATATTATGACATTTTTTAACTAAATTAAGAAGTTTATTTTCATATTCAGAATAATCTTTATTTTCAATACCAGTCCAAATAACTTCATTTTTATATTCAATTATAGATTTTTGAACTTCTTCAGTTGTTTTACTTACTGATTGAGGAGAACTATTATCAGCAATCTTTTTGACTAAAGTAGCTTTACCAAATGGTTTATTAGTTTTCTTATTGATATAATCAATACCTAAAACTTGACATTTAGCAATTAATTCATCCATTGATATAAAATAAGTAGTTTAAATAATACTTAAATAACAAAAATAAATAATCAATTTTTTTGTTATTTATTTAACCATCTCATTTTAGATAGACATATAAAGTTCATCTGCATCCTCGAGAGAATGAAATATTTTCGCATTAAAGGTAGTGGTTTGCATATTAACACTATAATATAATACAATGAACACGTCAAAATATTCAAATATCACCTTACAATAATCAGATTGAATCACACCAATATTTTCACTAAAAACTTCAATGAAATTTCCAAGACCATCCTTTCCCGCATCCTCTATCAAACCAACATTTACATTTTGAAGTGAAAGTGTAAGTTCATACTTATCATGTGAATCAACCATATTAAATAATTCATCAAAAACAACATCAAAATCACAATAAATATCTTCCATTTTATGGATAAATAAAAAATAAAAATAAACAATTCAATTTTTTAAAAAAATAGATTGAAAATCCCACAAATGACAAAAAACTTCGCCATTTTATAAATATCAACATCCTCAAGAAGGAACACAAGCAAGCGAGTCAAAGACAACTGCAGAAACAGTCGCAGACATTTCCCACTCACATGTATAACTCAAAGCAACATAACAATCATCGACCTTAAAAAGTCCATAACCAAAGTTACCCCGAACTACCTCAAAATCCTCATCACATTCAGCGATAAAATCCGCAAAACCATCAGCACCTGGCATCTCAAAAATCCCCACTTGCAAATAAGGAACAGTCTTACGAAAAACTTTGCTGTCCTTTCTCGCTACCATCTCACGAACAGTCTCGATAATCTCGCCAAATTCTTCGCAAATCTCATTCATATCCGCAGGAGTGGTGAACATTTCAATGTCAAATTTCTAACTTAAAAATTATAAAATCATTCTTTGAAAATATTTATTTAAATAAATACAAATTTATATATTTATAAATAATTTTAAATAATATAAATATCCATAAAAAATTTGAAAAATAACACCACATAGTGCCCCAAGTTTTATATCTCCAATAGAAATATAAACTGATGCTCAAAATAACAATTGTTGAAATTATTATTGATAAATTTTTGGTTAAAAATACAGGTATCAAATAAAAAGTAATACCAATAATAATCCAAATAATAGGCAAATCTAACCAATACCAAATTAAATGTTTATTTTTTCCTTTTTTCATACTAAAATTAACATTGCGAAATTCGAAAATTAAAAATAATAAAATGAATATAAACATAAATGATAATAATATTTTACTGGTTTTAGGATCAGGATAATAATAATTCAATAAGAATACTTGAATAAATATAATAAATAAACCAATTAAACTTAAAATTTTATTGATCAAAGGATTATCATAATAAGTCCATGCAAAATATTCTAACAATTGCATCGATGTTATCGATAATAAAATTAGGATTCCATAATAAGGTATTATTTTAGTATAATGAGCGAGTATTGCAACACTAACACCAAATATAAATGTATTTAAGGAAACTGTTGCATTATAACACATTTATTTATTTATACTAATATTAATTAATTTTTGGGGATATTCATAAGTTCTGTAAATAATTATAATTAAAACAAAAATCCAATATAAATTCAAAAAATAACACCACATAGTGCCCCAAGTTTTATATTTCCAATAAAAAAAGATACTAGTAATTAACATAAATAAAGAAAAAAAGGTAGACAAATAATTATTTAAATGTAATAATGGTATTATATAAAAAATGAGAATAAAAACTATCCAAATAAGAGGCAAATCTAACCAATGCCAAATTAAATGTTTATTTTTGCCAACTGTCATATCAAAATTCATATAAGGTAATTGTAAAAATATAAATAATATTATAAAAACACCTAAGGATATAAATAAAAATTTGCGAATTTTATCATGAGTAAAATAATAAATAAGTAAGATTATTTGAAGAAGTAATAATAATAATCCTAATACACTTAGAATTTTAATTATTTTTTTATTATTATAATAAGTCCATGCAAAATATTCTAATAATTGCATTGCTGTTATTGAAAGAAAAACAATAATAGCACGTTTATTTTTAATTTTATCACTTAAAAATGCTAGTATTGCAACACTAACACCAAAAATAAATGTTCCAATAGAAACAGTGGGATTATAACACATATCTATATTATACTTCACCAAAAATAAATTTATTCAATGTTGTGTTTACACAAAAAAGACGATGAAGAATTATTCCAATTAAAAAGGCAATAAAAATAATGATAAAAGGATTTAAATTAAAAATTTTAGCAATCATATATGCGATAATAATTGTTCCTAATACATCAACAACTGCCAAATTTAAAAATCTATAGGAATGAACACCTTCATTAGGACGACCAAAAATTTCACTAAATTTCTTAAAAGGACACAAACAAGACATTTAAAATTACTTATTATATTTATTTATATTGTTTTTCTTTTAGCAAATTTAAATTTTATGAATTTATCCAAATTTCTATTATAAGGGATTATATATGTTTTTTTTTCATCAAAATACTTCTTATATAATTTGACAGTATCTTCCATTGTTAATTTTTGATATGGTATGATATTTACATGATTATCTAATTTAATATCATATATAGATGAACTTCTTTTTCTTATAGATGATGATGATGATTTACTTTGACTGATATTAGTCAAACCACCTGTTTGTGGAATAAATAAAGCTAAGAAACTATCAATTGGTCTTATTTCATTTGCAAATGGAGTTAATACTGTTAATACATATGTGTGAAAATCTTTCAAATTATCTCTTAATATATGAAATCCATTAAAAATATAATAATTGTTTTTAACATTAACTGTTGTTAATTTTAAAAAATGCATATATAATCCCATATAAAATGAACCTTCACAAATAAAATTAATTAATTTTTTTACTTTTTCATCATTAAATCTCAAAACAAATGTTTGTTTTAATGATATATAATTTTGAATCAATTCTTCAACTGTTGCAGGAACATTTAATATAACTTCATTATGTAATAAATCTTGCGGAAAAAAATTATCATAATTAACTTTTATTAATTTAAAAAAATCAGTCATTAAAATAGCAAATATATTTGGAGGATATGCTCTTTTAAAATAAAAAATAGTTTTCATGTAAACATTCATTGAAAATGTGATTAAATCAAAAATAACACCAAAATAATAACCATTACATTCTATTGAAAGTGTATTATTATATAAACTATTATTATTAAATAAATCCACATAATTTTTAATTTTGGCATTTTTTAATAATTCAGAACAATCCAATTTGCTGAATTCACTCATCAAAGAATTATTTAATTCAGGATCCATATTTAACAAGAATTTTTTAAAAGCACTTCTTCCAAAATCTATTAATACTAATCTATCATTTGATATATCATATACTACATTTCCCATATGTAAATCATTGTGCATAAATCCATATGTACAACCAATATATTTAATGAAATCATATAAATCAGCAAATTTACCCATAACACTAGATACTCTATTAATTTGTAATGGATTTGATAAGTCAAAATTATATTCTAAAAATAATGTTAAAACACTAACAATATTAATAGATTCTGTCATAAATATTAATGCTTTTTGTCTATAATAAGGTGAATTGCCAGATAATATATTATCATAATAATAAGGTGATAACAGATTTTCATAATTTATTTCATTATAATTCCAATTATTTTTAATATATGAAACAAATGAACCTTTAAATTTAGGAATAAAACTTCTGTATTTTTGATTTTCTGAAAGTAATAATAATTTTTCAAAAATAATTGCATTAAAAACATCAAAAATTAATAAATCATTATCATGATACATTGTTTGTGAGTGATAATCAACAACTTTAATAAAAATTTTTTCAGGTGTTGTTTCTTTTTCCATTATTACTTCTGATATTGTATATTTACAATTTTCTGAACTTACTATTAAATTACCATTATCAGTTGGTGTATAACTTTTAAATTTTAATAATTGTGTTAACATAGATTTACAAAAAAAAGATGTTGATAATAATAAATCTTTATTAGGAGAATCATTTATTTCTTTACTAATTAGTTTTTTTATTTCAATAAAATATCGATTTAACTTAATATAATTATCATTAATTGTCAAAAAATTATTTTTTGTTATTATTTGTTTTAATTTATCATTATAATTATCCATAACTATAATTAAAAAGGATATTTATTTTTTATAAGGTGAAACAGGACAGAAATCATTAAGATTTTTATCAATACAATCTTTTATTAAAGGTATTATTTCTAATTTATCAAAATCTTTGAAATCATCAGTTTCCAATAATTTTAAATTTTTTTCATTGGGAACTAATCCCTTATAAAATAACGGAATTGTTGATTGCATATCAGCAAGTTTATGATAAAAAATAATTAAAGATTTATCTTCAAAATAACGTCTACCACTATCTATTAAATTTTTATTTTTTGGATAATATTTATTCATTATCTCAATTTCTTCTTTAGTTAATACATATGAACTATTTTTAATTTTATTTTTATTTTTATTAAATATTAATTTAAATTTTTTATTTTGATTATTATTTTTATATATTTCTTTAATATTTTTTTCACCTGATTTTGAAATATAAGGAACTAAAATATATAATATTAAACGATTATTATTATTATTATTATTATTTTCATTTATTATATTCATAAAATTTCCAATTAAACCTCCTAATTGATTACCTGAATATATACAATCATCTATAAATATTATTATATCATCTTTTTGTAATTTCTTTGAAATTTTATTGACATTACCAAAATCTATTATTGTAATTTTAATTTTCAATAAAAACTTTAAATATTTCAATAACCAATAATTTGATTTCTTTTTATAATCTGTTTTTCTATCAATAAATACATATAACTTTTTATTTTTCATAACAGACAATAAATGTTTAATATTTAAACGAAAAGATTTAAAGAATTCCTTCTTTGAAATAACTGATGTATTTTTAATAATTTTCTTAACAATTCCTCTTATACTTTCTTCAGATTTTTGAATAAATTTTTTGACATTTATAAGTATCATTATTATTATTATTATAATTATATTTTTTTTAATTTAATTTATAAATTGACCATGCTAAATAATTCGCAAATATTAACCATAATATATATGGTATCATTAAATAAACTGAAATTAAATTTTTATTTGTCATTGCAAATTGAATCATTGTCATCAAAGCAAATATAAGAATAATGAAAGCGACAATTGCTGCACCTAAAATCTTCTTAAAATAAAAAAAGATTGGTGTATAAAAGAAATTTAAAATTAAATGAATAAAAGGTATTATAAAATAAATAAAATTCTTTTTATATAATCCATAATAATAAGAAATACCTAATAAGATATAAAGGATTGTCCAAGCAATCGGAAAAACTATTCTAGGAGGATTAAAACGAGGTTTATTTAATTCTTGATACCATTGATCTGGTTTTCCAATAGAACCTGCTATAAATCCAAAAATAATAGGTATAAAAATAAGTATTAAATAAATATCTATTTTCATTCTAATTTAAACAATTTTAATTTCTTGCTTCTTTAGATTGAAACATTTATCTTTTGGTTTAAGACTATAATTAAATGATGGAACAATATCATTTCCTTCATATTCATCTTCATTGTCTTCTTCTTCAATATGACTTTCATCTATTTCTTGTATTTCTTGTAAATCTTTAGCAATCTTCTTAATTTTATTTTTATCAACTGATTTCATTAATTCAGACATATATTCTTCATCAAGAACTATATCAAAGTTACCTGAACCACAATTGGGAACTTTACCCAACATAACTTGAGGTGATATACCTGAGATATTATCATATTCTGAAAATATACTACCATTGATGAGCATATCTACACTTTCTTCAAATGATGATTTACTCAATGCACTACTAGAATTTCTATTAATACCATGTCTATCAATAGACATCAATGAACCTTTATAAGTCATTGTATCAATTAATAATGATAAATGTCTATAATTCATAGAACCTTCACCGATGATGTTAACTAATTCACGAGCAAGACCATTTCTTGCTGCTTCAATACCTAACACCGCATGAATTTCTCGAATATCATTTGATATTGTTCTTGTTGAATCGATATTTGGATTTGCCAATATTTCCATTAAATTAGTACCATCAGAATCAATGACCCATTCAACAACTTTTTCGAATTTACCTTTTTCGTCATTATAAATCTCATTTTGTTTTTTATTTAATGAAACCTTATTAATTCCTTTATAACCTTTCAATAATACTTGATAAACTATATTATGTTCCATTGCTTTAATTGCAGCAATTTCATCTTTACTTTCAATATCTTTACATGCAAATTCAGTTAAACGAATTCTAAATATACATTCCTCTGCATTATCATCACTGTAAACACAATCAATATATTTATTATAAGTTTTATTTAATTTAGTATAAATATCAATCATACGTAATCCATAAGTAACCATTTTTTCTTTATTAAATTTCATTCGCAATACCCATGGAGATTTACTTCTATGTTTATTTACTAAATCATATAACCCTTGAAATTTATTATAAATATCTAACATTGGTTGATCTCGTTCAATTGTATTATCACTATCCCAATAAATTTCACTATATTCAAGAATATCAGATAATCTTGTAATTTCAATACTATTTTTGATATTTAATGCACTTTTCTTTGCATCATTAATTCTTTCATCATCATAATCACCATTTTCATTCATTTTAGGATTTACAATTGTTGCCACATCAGGTTTCATATAAATGATTAATGTTGGTGTTTTAGTTTTCTTTGTAGCACTCAATATTTCTTTCAATCGAGGAATACCACTAGTTGCCTTAACTGCCGCAGCAGTTCCTGACACATGGAATGAATCTAATGTCAATTGAGTACCCATTTCACCAATAGTTTGTGCTGAAACAACACCAACCATTTCACTTGGTTGTGCTAATGCTTGATTAAAATATTCATAAATTTGTTTAACTAACCAATCAAACATAACTTTTGAAAAATTATATTTAATTATTAATCGTTTTGGTGATAAGAAACTTCGCAATAATACATGAAAGAATTTCATTCCCTGTTCCTTATCTTTAATGTATAAATCTTCAATTGTTTTATCAATTTTATCTAAAATATAATCAGGTGTTAAATCAGTTAATGATTTTGTAACACCAATAGATTCACGACGTTTAATAGCAGTATTAATTAATCGATTAAAAGGAATTGGATAAGTAATTTTACTATTTTTCATATTAAGTTTTTTAATTAAAAAGATCTTGTCTTCAATTAAATCGTTAAAATGTTTTTCAAGTCTACTATAAGTTTTTCCTGTAATCTCTTTTAATGCATCTGGTGTTAAATACATATTCAATTTATCAACTTCTGTTAAATTAAATTCTTCTTCTAATTTCATAAAAGTTAATTCAATAGTAGGTATAAATTGATTTTCAATTTTAGAACCATCCATTCCATCCTCGCCATAAATATATTGAATAATTGTTCCACTTGAATTTCTCACAGTATTATCATAATAAATTTTAGCATCTTCCATTGCTTTAACTAAACGTCTTTGAATATACCCTGAGTCAGATGTTTTAACAGCAGTATCAATAAGACCTTCACGTCCTCCCATAGCATGAAAGAAAACCTCTTGAGGTGAAAGACCACTAATAAAACTGTTTTCAACAAAACCACGTGCTTCAGGTCCATCATCATATTTAGTAAAATGGGGAAGAGTTCTATCAGTAAAACCATAAGAAATTCTCTTACCATCTACATTTTGTTGCCCAACACAACCCATAATTTGAGCAATATTTGTTTGTTTACCTTTAGAACCAGAATTAACCATATTAAACATACGATTAGTTCTTTCATCAATTTTATCTAAACTAATACGAGCAACCTCATTAGTAGTTTGATTTAAAATACCAATAATTTCTCTTTCAATAAATTCTTCATTTTTGAATATACTAATATTTTCCAATTCTCCTTTTCGCATTTCTTCCAATTTTTTATAAGCATCTGCTTTCATTTCCTTAATCTTATTATTTAATTCAGTATCTGTGTTTTTGTCTGTGACTAAATCACTAATACCAATACTGAAACCTGCAGTTAATAACCATCTACAAACAAGTCTTTGTGTATTATCTAAAAATTTCTTAATTTCAATTGGTCCATAATCATGATAAATAACTGGAATTAAACCATTAGTAATATTATGAAAAACTGCTTTATCTAAATTACCTGCAGTTAAAACACTATTATTAATAATGACTTTCTGTCCTGCCTTGTTTTTCTCTTCTATGAAAAGAGAGGGAGGCAAGATTTCTGAGAATACTTCACGACCAGTATAAGTATAATCTTTGCTAGGTTTATGTAATTTTCCTTTGAAATAACTATTACACATTTGCAAATTTGCCATTTGCTTATCACCGACAATTGTATAATCCTTAGTCAATCTAAATGATCCGACTAAAGTATCTTGAACAACTTCAATACTAGGTTTACCATTTTTCTGAGTAAGAATTAAATATGGCACTGCTGCCAAATCTTTCAATTCACTCATTGTTTGAATATTTTGAGGACAATGAAGATTCATTTCATCACCGTCAAAATCTGCATTATATGGAGGTGTATCTAAAACATTTAATCTGAATGTTTGATAGGGCATAATAATAACTTTATGACACATCATACTCATCTTATGTAATGATGGTTGACGATTAAATAATACATAATCACCATTATTAAGATGTCTGTGAATTATATCACCAATTTTGAGATCATCAGCAACTTTATCAAGAGTTCCTTTTGATTCCGGAATATTAAGATTAATAGTATTCATATCTTTTGCTTTTTTTACATATTTAGCACCTGGCCACTTGTTTGGACCATTCAAAATTAAACTTTTCATTTGATCAATATTATATTCATTTACAACTTCTTGAAATGTAATATTTAAGGCAACTTTAATAGGCACTCCTAATTCATCAATACTAATATAAGGATCTGGGGTAATTACTGAACGCGCAGATTGATCAACACGTTTACCATTTAAATTACCTCTAATTCTACCATCTTTCTTTCTCATTCTATCACAAATTGATTTAAGTTTGCGACCATTTCTCTGCTGAGATGGTGCTAAACCTGGTATTTGATTATCAATGAAAGTAAATATATGATATTGAAGAACCATTGCAATTAATTTAATTGTTTCTTCATTTGCACCTTTATTAATTTTATCAATAATACTATTATTAGTTTTAACAATATCTCCTAGTTTATGTGTCAAATCATCTTCACGACGTTGACCATTTTCTTCAATAATACTTGGACGAACAGCAGGAGGTGGAACAGGAAGAACTGAACAAATCATCCATTCAGGACGATTCCATTGTGGATTAAAACCCATAACTTCCATATCCTCCTCCGTAATTCTTTTGAAAATTCTTAAAACGTCTTCTGCTGTAAATTCTAATTGTGTTGATGTTTCTTTTGATTTATCTTTCCATTCAGCAATAATTTTCATAGATGATTCCTTATTATAACGATCAGGTTGTTTAGCACCACAACCAATATGTTTATCATCACCACAACTTTTAATTTTAGTAGTAGTATTACACAATTTAAAATATGCTTCCCATCTCTTTTGACGATTTTTAATGGCAAGAATTTTATTCATGTCATTTTTCAAATCTTCATTACCTGTATTAGGTGAAATGAGAATTCTAGAACATCTATAACAAACACATTTTAAAATCTTTTTAGTTATATCGAAAAACATTGCATGAAATACCGGTTTTGCTAAATCAATATGTCCAAAATGTCCTGGACAAAATACATTTTTCTGTTCACATGTACTACATATCTTATTGTGTTCTAATACACCCATTCTAGGATCAAATAGACCACCGGCAACTGGTTCATTACCTGCATAAGTGTCAGTTTTAGTAACATTTACAACAGAACGTTTTCTAATTTCTTCAGGACTTAAAATTGAAAATTGAATTCCTTTGACTTCTTGAATTTCAACTTTTTGATCATTATATGATAATTCAGCATATATCGACATATCTATTATTTATATAAGTTAATTTTAAATAAAATAATCATTTTTTTTTAAAATAAAAACAAAAACAAAAATTACATACGATAGTATTTAATATAATTTCCATATTCACTATCAAGTTCTGAAAAAATCTCATGATATTTAATATCATTCAAATTATCATAAGATAATATCCAAAATATATAATCGTCACTTCTTTCAACTGTAAAAACTGCGAAATAATAATCATCACCCCTTTTAATAATGAAATAATCACCATGACTAACCTCAATAACAACACCATCGAGATAATTAACAAATGAATTCATTACTTTTCCAAAATCATGAGACTTATTGAAATCTTCATGAGATATAGAATAACCTATAAAGGAATTACATTGAGGAATATTAATATCTATATTATCAAAAATATTGAGCAAATAACAAGGATATTCATTTGCCATTATGTTGACAATAATTTATAAATATTCAAAAAATCAAATTTTATTTTATTTTAGATATCTTATCATAATATTTATTTTTTATATCATTATATTCTTTAATGATACCTTCATTAAATAACCATCGTTTTGAAAAAATATTGTATTTATGGTTTTCATTAAATAAAACATAAATCGTAAAATAGATTAAAAAAACAATGAAAATTGTTTTAGGTAAACTACGTACAGGAATATAAATAATTCCGAATAATATTAATGCCTGAATAACATTATTTTTTAATAATTTTTTTTGAAAATCAGTTAATTCTAAGTCCAAATATTTTGCACCTACTTGCATTGATATAAATGAAAGTATAAGAATAGGGTCAAACGATAACACATCCATTTTTAATAACTGATTATATAAAAATTAAATTTTATCAGAACTGTCAAATTCAAATAATTTGATTTCTTCTAAAGATAATATACCTAATTGCTCAGTAGAAGATGAACCAATTGTACTATGAAAAACAAATAAAAATTCATTTGATAATACCATTTGTGATTCATTTTCATATGTTATATCAACCACTAATTTTCTTTGATTATTTATACAATAACTATTTGGTGTAATTTTTAAATTAGAATCTGCTGGTGGAAAAGAAAAAGTATTAGGTTGATTATTTACATTATATATATATAAAGTCCAACTACTTGGTGCTCTATTTACAAAACCAGAAACTGCTTTAAAAGAATATCTGCTAAGTAAAATTGTTTTAGGAGTTTTAATATAAATATAATCTCCACGTGGTCTTGCAGCATCACTTCTAAATTTAATATTTCCACAATCTGGGACTAATAAATCAAGTGCATATTTACCAACTGAATCATAATTATAAATAAATGTATTATTATTAACAGTTGTTTCCAATGCATTTACACTTAAAAATGCACAATATGTAATATTATCATTTGGAAATAAATTATAAACAGAATTTGTAAATAATTTAACAGGAGAATATGGATTTCTTTTTGAATTTTCATTAAATAATGGTTGTGAAAATAAAAGAACATATTCATCAGATGGAGCATTTGTATATGTAAATGTCTGTTTATATTGTGGATTATTTTCAAAAATTGTTTGAATAATTGAAATATCAGAAATGGTATTTAATGATCCAGTTGCTGGTGGAATAGAAATTAAATTTTTAGTCATTAATAATGAATAATCATCACATTCAGTTGTTTCAATTGCATTATTTTCAAGAGAAGATGTTGATGTAGATGTAACAATAGATGTTCCATAATATAAGGTTTTAACTTGCATGTCAGTAACAGCAAAATCATATATTCTTAAATCATCTAATAATGTATTTTCAGGCAAAACATTTGTAGGTGTATATGAAAAACCTGAATTAATTTTATAAATAGTTTGATTATTTATAATAAAATCACTTAATTTAAATCTAAAAATAACAACACCTGAACCACCATTTCCACCATTTTCAAATATTATTTTATTACCTGTATAAGTTCCTCCACCACCTCCACCACCTGTATTTTTTATTCCAGGTTTTGCAGAATTATATGATGTACCACCATCACCACCACCATGATAACCTATACCACCTAAACAATAAGTTTTTGCTGATAAACCAGCACTACCACCTCCCCCACCACCTCCATAACCAATACTAGTACCAGTTATATCAATATTTTCACCACGACCACCATTACCTTCACCACACATACCACCTGTGGAATTAGTTCCATCTTTTAATGATGAAGGTAATGGTTTAAAACCACCTCCACCTCCACTTCCTCCTGAATAATAATTTGTAGACGGTTTTGAATATGTACCTGGTAAAAATGCACTGCCTCCACCATTAATTGATGTAACAATTGTATTACTTTTACTATTTACATTTGCACCTATACCTCCAGCACCTCCAACATCCCCGCCATTTCCACTCATATTATATGAACCGCCTCCACCACCTCCTTTTGCAATTGCAATCATTTGATTATTATTTGTATAAGTTATTTTTGATGAAAAACCATTTAATCCTTTACTTGATAATCCTTTACTTCTTGAAGATCTACTTATATCACTACCATTTCCACCATTTCCAACAGTAACTTCATATTTACCTGCAGTAAGTGATATTGCACCTCCTGTTTTAAATTTAACATCAGATCTATTAGTATAATATAAAACTTCTCCACCACCACCACCACCACCTGCAGCATAACCGCCACCACCACCACCACCAACTATTAAAATATCTGCTGTGCAAGTAATAGGCAAAGAAAATGTTTGAGTTTCATTAAAAAATCTTAAATAAAAAAATTCATTTCCACTAATATAATTAATATCATAATTTTTATTTTCAATACCACTTACATTTAAATTTAAAAATTTTTTATTAGTTAATATAGAATTTCTTTCTACTGTAACATAATAAGGCATATCATAATAAGAACCTATAAAAATTCCACAAGTTTCACTAGCAGGTAGTTTTTGTGTTATAATACTATAATCTTTATTTTCTACTATTTCATTTTTTGGAGTATTTAAATTTAATAATGTCATATTTGTTGTAGTATCTGAAGCAGTTATAAATTGTTTTAAACCATCTATATAAATATTCCATTTTGGATTTGTATTAATATTATATGTTAATATCACATGTGACCAATCAATATTTGTAGCATTTACAAAATTATTAATTATTATAATTGTTTGCCAAATATCATTTTGATTTGTTCCCAATAAAACTTTTAAATTTGCATCTTCAACAATGATTCTCCATCCTAATGTAGGATTTTTAACAGATTGACTAATTAAAGGTTTAAAACCTTTAGCATCTGTTATTTTAATAAAAAAAGAAACTGTAAAAGCATTTGTAATTCCTGTTTGTGGAAATTGTTGATAAATCCAACTTGTACCTGAAAATCTTATACTACCATTACCTTTAATATAATCTGTTGTATTAACTGTAACAAAATTTTCATTATTATTTAATTTCATTTTATGATTAATTGAATTATTCAATTTTCTCGAACCATTATTTATAATATAAAGATTATTATCTATTATTATTAAATCGTTTTCATTACATTTTAAATAAACAAGAATATCATTTAATTTTTCATTTTTAAGATTAGCATCGCTTTTAACAACAGATAGTTTATCTACCGCAAATTGTTCAATTTTTATATTAATTATATTTATAGTATTCAATAGAATAAATATAACAAATATAATAGATACAATAATAAATATCAATAACATAAAATAAATATTTAAATTCATTTTAATTTTTATAAATATAAATAATAATTAAACAATACTTGAATTATTTTCAGAAAATAAATTTAATTCATCAAAAGATAAAATACCAAACTTATCAGTATCAGAATTACCTATTGTACTATGAAATACAAATAAAAATTCATTTGATGAAATTTTTTGAGATGAATTAGTATAATTTAAATCAACAATTAAAGTTCTTTGGTTAATAGCACAATAATTTTTTTCAGTTATTTTTTCTCCGACAGGTGGAAATGAATATGACATATAATTATTTACTTTTGAATTATAGACAAATAAAGTCCATGATGTCGGTGCTCTATTAATAAAACCTGTAACTGCTTTTATTGAATATCTACTAATTACAAAAGAAGTTGGTGTTTTAATATAAATATAATCACCAGAAGGTCTAGTTGGTTCTTTAAATATAATATTACCACAATCATGAACTTTAAAATCAAGTGCATATTTACCATCAACATCATAATTATATAAAAATTTATCATTATTTACAGTTTTTTCTAAAGCATTTAAACTTAAAAATGCAGTGAAATTTATTTCATCATTAGGAAATAAATCATTAATTGATTTATTAAATAATTTAATTGGCGAATAAGGATTTCTTACTGAATTCTCATGAAATAATGGTTGTGAAAATAATAAAACATATTCAGAATTTGGATTGTCACTATATGTAAAAATTTGTTTATATTGCGGATGATTAGTTATAGTATTTACAGTAATACTTGAAATAAATGTCAATTTAGCATTATTCGCAGGTATTGATATTAAATTTTTTGATTCTAATATACTATTGTTTACACATTCATTATCTTCTTTTCCTTTAGCAGAAGAACTAATAGACGCTAATGTATTACCATAATATAAAGTCTTAATTTCATTTTCATTTAATGCAAAATCATATAATCTAAAATCATCCATTAATGTTCCTTCTGGCAAAAAATTTGTGAAACCTATATTTGTTTGATCTGTCATATTATATACAGGTTGATTTGCAACTTTAAAATCAGAAATTCTAAATTTTATTATAACAACACCAGAACCACCATTACCACCCACACTTCCACTTCCCCATGGAACAGATGCACCACCACCACCTCCTCCAGTATTTGGTTGTCCATTAACTCCATTACTTATTTGTGTTGGAACACCGCCTGCACCACCACCACCTAAACCACCTTCACTTCTCATACTTGAATTTGTTGGAAATGAACCATTATCACTATTATGAGATCCACCACCTCCACCACCTGCATACCATACATCCAATCCTGTAATATTAATTTGTCTTCCTATACCTCCATTACCACATTTAGTAAATGTACCAGATATTCCTGCACTTCCTGCACCACCTCCTCCTCCATGTTTATATGTAGAAGAACCAGAAACAGTTCCACCATTATTACCTTGATTTGTAGTTCCAATTGCACCGCCGAAACCACCGCCACCACCTGAACCTCCAGTTCTACCAGCACCAGTATCCCATGAACCACCTGCACCACCTCCTATTGCATTAAAAATATCATTATTATTAAATTTAATTGAACTATTTTGACCATTAGCACCACTGCCACCTCCATTTCCAACAGTTATAAAATAAGATCCAGAAACAAGAGTATAATTTTGAACATAAATCAAACCACCTGCACCACCACCACCACCATGTCTTGTGCCACCACCACCGCCACCTCCAACAACTAAAATATCTACAATACAATTAACTGGAATGGTTATTGTTTGAGTATTTGTTGATATAAATGAAACATGAAAACTATCACTAATTGGAATATATTTTATGATGTAATTTGTATTACGAGTTCCTGAGAAACCCAAATTATAAAAATCTTGATTATTTTCAACTAAACTTGCTAAGGTATTATTATCAACTAATGAAAAAAGGGGTTTATTAAATTCAAATCCAATAAATAAGGATTGTAAATCTAAACCAACACTAACATTATTAATTTGTTTACAATTTGTATTTGATTGACAATTCATAAATAAAAAACGTTTTGTATTTACGTCAATTAAATTCATATTTATGTTTTGAGTATTTAAATTATCAGTAAATTTAAAACCATCAATATAAATATTCCATTTTGGATTTTGAGTTATATCATATGTTAAAACAACATGTGACCAATCAATATTAATTTGATTTATAAAATTCGGAACCACTATGATTTCTTTCCAATTATTATCCTGATTAGTGCCAATAATAACTTTTAAATTATTGCCATCAACTCTGATAATCCATCCCATAGTAGGATTACTATTTGCCTGACATACAATAACTTTATTTCCTGTTACATTTGATAATTTAATAAAAAAACAAACAGAAAATTTTTGATTAATTGTACTTATCGGTATTAATTGAAGTAATATATTTGAATTATTAAATTCTAAACTTCCAGACCCTTTAACATAATCATTTGTATTTATAATAGGATGTTTATATGATGTGCTTTTAGTTATATTTAAAGACATAGCATTATATTGTTTATTTTTACTATGATTTGTAATCATATATCTATTGTCTATAATTTCTATGTCATTTACATTAAATTTTAAATATACAACTGAATTATTTAATGATTCTAATAATATTAAATTATCATTTATTGCAATATTTTCTTTATTAATTACAAATAATTCAAATCTTGTTTTAATAAATAAAGTTGCTAGTAAAATAATCACAGAAATAATAACAAATGATAAAATTAAAGAAAATATCAATGATAAATAATAATTAATATATTTCATTTCTTATTATAATATTTTTATTAAATTTTTGCAACATTGTCTTCTCCATATAAATTCAATTCTTCAAAGGATAAAATACCAACATTTTCAAATCTATTTTTTCCTACTGTAGTATGGAATACAAATAAAAATTCATTTGATTGTAATTTTTGTGTTGCGTCTGGATAATTTAAATCAACCGTTAATGTTCTTTGATTCTTTTTACAATAATTATTTTTATCAACAGTAGATCCAGATGGAGGATATGAATATGAACGTATATTACCGGGTCCATGATATACAAATAATGTCCATGATGCAGGTGCTCTATTTACATAAGTTGAAATAGCTTTTATAGAATATCTACTAAGAATATATGATTTAGGTGTTTTAATATAAACATAATCACCAGAAGGTCTTATTGCTTCACTAAATGTAATATTACCACAATTTGGAACTTTTAAGTTAAGTTTATAATTTCCATCTAAATCATAATTATATATAAAATTTTCATTATTATCATTAGTTCCATCTAATGCATTAGTACTTAAAAATGCAGCAAAATTAACATCATCATTTGGAAATAATGTATTAATTGATTTGTTAAATAACTTGACGGGTGAAAAAGGATTCTTTTTAATATCTTGAGTAAATAATGGTTGTGAAAATAATAATATATATTCAGCATTTTTATTATCACTAAGTGTAAATATTTGTCTATATTGAGGATTGCTTGGATAATCTTGAACATTTATTGTAATGTCAGAAACTGAAAATAAACTTGCACTTTCTGAGAAAACAGCAACAAGACTTTTAGTAGGTAATAATGCATTATCTGCACAATCAATATTTTCCTCACTTTCTGGTGTTCTATCATATAATAATGATGTTGTAGTTGCAGCAATATTAACACCATAATAAAGTGTTTTAATTTGTGATTCTTGAACAGCAAAATCATATACTCTAAAATCATCAATTAAAGTTCCTGTTGGAACCATATTAGTTGGTTTAATATTAAAAGTACTACTAGCAGAACTTTCTGTATATGTAGGTGTTTCATAAGTATTAAAAATACGTGTTTCACAATATAATATTACAATTCCAGAACCACCTTTACCTGCAGAACCATTAGCACCATGCCAATTACCTCCTCCACCGCCACCTCCTGTATTTGGTGCTCCAGATGCAGCGCGTAAACCACCATTTCCATGTGCTCCTCTTGCACCACCACCAGCACCACCCCATGCAAAAGAACCCCAACCCCATGCACCTCCACCAGCACCACCACCACCTCCACCATAAACACCTCCATTAACAGGCCAAGTTATACCATTACCTCCTCTGTGTGCGTGGAAATTCCAATAATATCCATAACTTGTATCTGGATAACCAACTTCACCAGCACCACCACCGCCACCACCACCTGCAATCCACCATCCAAAACCTCCTCTATTACCATAATAAGTCATTGCTGCTCGTCCTGCTTGTGAATTTGATGCACCTCTTTGAGGATTACCCCACCATCTATTAGCACAATAACCAGAACCACCACCACCAGAACCACCATCTGTACCCCACACGTGTCCTGCTGTACCTCCACCATAAGCAATTTCATTTATTGCTCCTCCTACTATCGATGAATGTTGTCCTTGTTCACCATAATCACAACCCCAACGAGATGGTCTTCCTCCTTCACCTACAGTTATAGTATAATCAATTCCACCTTCAAATGTTATAGTTCCCATTCCTACACCACCACCTCCACCACCTCCACCTCCTTCCCAACCGCAATTTTGACCACCGCCACCACCACCAGCAACTATTAAAACATCCGCAGTTACTCTTGTTGGAAATCTTATTACACTTGTACCCAATATGAAGTTTATGTAAAAATATTTATTACCATTTGTTAATGCTGTTGTATAATTCACATCTTTTTGAGTATTTACATTGATTTTTAAATTTTGAATATTAACAGGTATATTATCAGGATGCACAAATTCATAAATACGATCTTGAAATACACCACCTATTAGTAATGGTTGTGATGTTAAACTTAATACAACATCACACATACATTTTAAATCCCTAAAAGGAGTATTTGTGCTAATTAATGTTCTATTTGTAGTTGCATCTGTTGTAGGAAGAGATTTCTTTAATCCATCTATATATATATTCCATTTAGGATTTGATGCGACATTATAAGTCAATACGACATGAGACCATGTTGCTGGTTCAGTTGCAAAATCACTTATTGAAAATACTTCTTGCCAATTATCATTTTCTTTTTTTCCTAATAAAAGTTTTAATGTTGCTCCATGTAATTCAAGTTTCCATCCTAAAGTTGGATTTTGAAAACATTGGGCAACTATTGTTTTTATACCAGGTCTTGCGCTAATTTTAATGAAAAATACAATACTAAATTCTCCTCTATCAAAAGTCTCTCTATTAACATATTGAAATATAACACTACTACCTGAAAATTCAAGACTACCACTTCCTTTAACATAATCATTTGTATTTATTGTACACGGCAAACCTGTTGAATGATTATAATTTACAGCACTTGTTAAATTTCTTAAACCGTAATTTTTAAATGTAAATTTTTGATCTAATACAACTCTGTCACCGTCATTCAATTTTAAATAAACAACACAATCTTTTAATTTTTCTCCCAATTTAGTTGTGTCGCTTCTGCTAATATTCACTGAATCTATGGCAAATGTTTCTATTTTTGTTTTTGTTAATGATATAAACACCAAGAAAACTATACATATAACTATAAAAACTACAATTAATGTTATTAAATATCTACTGGCATTAATCATAATTATAATAACTCTATTATTTTAATTAGAATAAATATAAATAAAAATTATAACCTCGATTATTTAACTTCCATTAAAAATGAAATATTTAAGGAGTATCTAGACGATGCTGTAAGTGATGAAATAGGACTTGTTTTAATTCTTATAACATCTGTTGCGTCCAATATACCTCTAAATGATATTGTATCATCATTTGATACTCCTTTTGATTTAATAATAATTGTATTAGTATCATTTAAACAATTAACAGTACTTGCTTTATTTTTATCCATCCAAAAATAACTACTTCCATTAGAATTTCCTAATATAGCATTTATAAGATATAAACCTGTTTTATTTATTGTGAAATAATCTCCATTTGTTGCATCTGATGTATATGTAATTATATTGGTATCCATATTTAAATTTCTTACCAAATTTGTAAATCGTATTGTAAATGATGTTGTATCTGTTGGTATTGCTGTTGTTGTTCTACTGTAATAATAAGTAGGGGTTGTTAAATGTCCATTTATTTCAAATAAAGATTGGGGATTAATTACACCAACACCAATATTACCATTACTTGAAATTTTAAAATCTTCCATTTTATTTATAATATTTCTAATTGAAATACCCTTATCAGTATAATCAGATACTAATTTATTTAAATAAAAAACTTCTGTGTCTGTTAAAAATTGATCCCATATCATTACTAAACTAAATGCCCAATCACTTACTTCTGATGTGTTAATAGTTAAATTATAACCACCAACACCTCCAACATTTCCACCAACTGGAATACCATCACAGATAATATTTGTAGGTATTGAATTATTATTTCTACCAATACAACATAACCAATCATTTTGATTTCCTAAAGTTCTATCACCATAAATAGTCTTCCAACCATCATAATGACAAACACCTTTATAAGTATTCCAATGTCCATGAATAAAATTACCAGGTGTTGAATTAATTATACGACCTTTTGTTGCTCCATTATATCTAGTTAAACTACAAAGAGTAAAATTAGGTGGCAAAGATCCAGTCCCAAAATTAATAGTTGCTGTAGTTCCACCAGTAATATAAAAAATATTGCTGTTTGCTCCATTTCCATTTCCCCATGAACTAGTTATAGTTCCTGTACATGTTGCATTTCTACCATTATTTCTAATATAATTATAAAGAATATTTGTGCTTGATTCATAATCCTCTGCAAAATAAATCCCCCAAGGTATTTTTTTTTGAAAAATTGAATATAATAAATTGTTTTCTGAAATTCTGAAATTTATATCAGCATTATAATAATTCCAAAATAAACAATCATTATTTGCATTTTTTCCAAAAATTAAACCATTATTTGAATTAAAACCAGTTGTATTATCAGTAAATCTAATCATTAATTCTTGATTAGCAACTGAATTTGATAAATTTAAAATGGCATTTGCATTACTTATATTAGCAATTCTAACATTTGATAAATTAATTGCCAATAAATTACTTATATTTGAATTTAATTGTTGTTGACCTATTAAATTACTTATTGATGATATTTTGCCTGAAAATAAATAACTGTTACTATTATTGCTGTTAATAACACTAATTTGCTTTAATGAAAATTTATTATTTGAATCTATTTCAAAAATATTTGAATTATAATTTAATTTTAATTCATTATTTGTATTTAAAATAATTGGATTTTGTGTTTTAATATCTATAATTCTATTCCAATAAACTGTATTATCAAAAATATTATTTGATGTATATAAATTATTTATATTGAAAGATTTATTATTTATAATTAAATTTGAACAATTAATAATACCATTTACATCTAATTTATATTTGGGATTATTAGTATTAATTCCAATATTTTGAGTAGTATTATTAAATATATTTGGGGTATTTAAATAAGTTGTATAATCATAATTACTAAATGTAATCGGTAAATTACTTAAATTAGAATTTTTAAATATATTACTATATAAATTTTCAAAATTCATTATTATTTATATCAATCATAATAATAATAAAAAAAATAATTTGTTTTTTTAATTTTAATTAAATGCCATTATAAATTCAATCGTTATTCTTGATTGTACACCGCTTGAGTAACTGAATTTAGGATTTGCTTTTACCCTTATAACATCATTTTTTTCCAATAAACCCATATATAATAATGTATGTTCGTAATATGCTGTTCCTCTTGAAGTTATTGCTAATAAGTCAGTTCCATTTACACCTGTTTCCGATGTAGTTGCCAATTGATTTTTATCAATCCAAAATACAATATTCAATATTGATGTTCCTAAATTTATATGTATTGAATATATTCCAGTTCTATTAATTGTAAAATTATCACCATTTACTTGATCTGCAGTATATGTAATTATAGAATTATCAAGAAATAAATTATAATTATTTATATTTAAATTTATAAAGGCAATACCATAACTGCTTGCATTTGTTGATGCTTGAATAACTGTTCTATTTATATTTAAATCATTTCTTGTAATAAAATTATTAATTTCAAATTTTGATGTAGGATTTGATGTTCCTATACCAATATTACTTGAATTTTTAATTCTTAATCTTTCCACATTTGAAGTTCCTATTATAATATCTTTATTTTGATTATTATTAATAATTGTATTATGATTTGTTGATTTAGATAATGTAACAACTCCATCTATATTTATAGCAATTGTTCGATTATTATTGTTATCTGCTAAATGAAGTAAAGATTGAGGATTATTTACACCAATACCTACATAATTATTATAATTATAATAATCATAAAATTCTATTTGACTAAAATTTAAAATTTCATCTCCTTGTGGAACTGCTTTGCGATTAACTGTTATTCCATAAAATTGATAGAATGTTGTTGAATTTGGTAAATATCCCTTATATTTATTACTAACATATTGTTCTTGAGTTATTGAAACAGTGTCTAATTCAACAAAAGTATTACCATCAACAGAAGCATAAACTTTAAATTCTCCAGGTGCTCTATATACTAGTCCTGGTCTTGCATAAATTACATATTCTCTAACAATTATTGGATAAGGGAATCTGAGAATCACCCAATCTCCTTTATAATCAGGATTTATATAATTATTTAAATCATATCTATAATAATTATCAGTACTTCTATATTGATAAGCACCAAAATGTGGATCAGTATTTGTTGTATTACCATTAAATAATAGTCTCATTCCCCATGCGTCACTATAAGCAGTAGACATATAAACATTATATGTTCCTATATCATATGTATTTCCTCTATAATTTGTAATTGTAAATGTTTGCATTGAACAACTTCTGCCTCCTAAAATAGATGTTGTTGAAACAAGACTAGTTGTTGACGTATATGGAACAGATGGGAATTTTCTTATTATATTAGAATTATTATTATATCCAATTAAATATTCATTTTGATTATTTATTATGTTTATATTTGTATCTGAATAATAATAATCATATAATTCTATTTCACTTAATTGTAATATGGTATCTCCTGTAATTGGTGATAGTAAAATTCTGCCAAAAGTAAAACCATAATAATTATAGTATTTATTATTATTTATGTTTTTTTCATATTTATGATTAATATAATCATCTTGTTTTATTTTTACATCATCTAATTCCTCAAAATTATTTCCATCATTTGAACCATATAATTTCCATTCACTTGCTGCTCTATAAAGAACATTAATTCGCGCATAAATAATATATTTCTTTAAAATAATTGCATAAGGTAATTTTAATATTACCCAATCACCTTTATAATCTTCTTTAATATAATTATTCCATTTTGATATATAAAATCCTGTTGTTCCGTCATATTGATTGTATCCAAATATACCATCATTACCATCATTAAAATCTGCATCAAAAACTGTTTTAAGTGTATTAAGATTATTGTCTACAATAGATGAAGAACAATAAATCTGATATAATCCCTTATCATATGTATTAGTAGTTACTTGAAAAATTTGATAATAACATTCACGACCATTTAATATTTGCGAATTTTGAATTTCAAGTGTTGACGATGAATGATAACCTGTTGAAGGAAATTTGCGTAATATATAATTAAATCCGGATGAATAATTTAAATAAGGTGCTAATAAATTTGAAGTATTTGAATTTATATCAAGAATATTATTATTATTAGTGAGTGTTATATTTGAAAAAATATTTGAAAAATTAAAATTATTACTATTGTCAATATAAAAAATATTTGAATTATAATTTAAATTTATTAAATTTGTTTTGTCTGCAATTAAAGGTGACGCAGTATTTATATTTTTAATTTGTTTCCAATTAAAATTGACATTACTCCATGTATAATTAGGGATTTTAATAATAACTAATCCAGAACCTCCAAAATAACCAGCACCATGACCACCACTACCATATGACGGAGTTAAATTCGAAAAATAATTATAATAATTTGCACCAACCCCTTTTTTGCCTAAAACTAAATTTGATCCAGTTAAATTTTCAATAAATTGTGAATCATTATTTATAGGTGTTATTATTTCAAGTCTTCCTTTATATAATTCTTGAATTTGATTTATAGTTAGTTCAGTTTCATAAAATCTAAAATCATCCATATTACCATTGATAAATGATCCCTGTCTTGCACCTCCTGCAAACCAATAACCAATATGACTATTAGTTACTGCAGTTGCATTTGGTAAACTATAATCTCCATTAGTTGAACTATCTAATAAACCATTTATATAAATTTGACATTTAGTATTTGATGCAACTATTGTAAAAAAATACCATCTATTGATTAATAAAGTAGATGTTGATACTGCTTCTGTAACATTATTTTTACCATGATAATATAATTTACCTGCAGTTCCAGATGCAAATATACCACCAGTATTTGAATAACAACCAATTGAAATAACACAATAAGTATTATTACCATCATGTTGTTTTGATGTCAATATATAAGTTCCTAAAGCATTCATATAAAACCATAATGATATTGAATAAGAAGTTATATTATTGAATAATGATGTTGATGTTACAAAATAACCAGCACTATTAAAATTAACAGAACTCAAACTTTTTGCACTTTTAGAATAATCAATAAGTGCACTTGTATTTGTAATATTATAATTATTCATTGTATCAATACCTAAATTTACAGAATTGTCAAATTTATACCAGGCACGTGGATTTAAACCAGATAAAATTGGATATGATTTATCTGTATATCTTCCTGAATACAGTTCATATACTTGTTCAGGTGTCAATACTTTATTATAAATTCTAAAATCATCTATAAAACCTTTAAAATACCATCTTGTACTATTAACATATACAGAACCAATATTCCAATTTGCATAAGGTAATAAATTTATTTCATTTCTTGTTCCTGAAACTTGTAAAATACCATTTTTATAAATATATGCAGTTTTTAATGAATCATCATATATAAATGTATAATAATTCCAATTATTCAATTCAGATGAAGTTACTGATAATGTAAGTGCGTAATTCCAATTAAAATCTATTCTAATTTGATTTAAAGAAAATTCATATACAATTGCAAAAACTCTATCGCGATCACTAACCGCAGAAGCATTATCTGTATTGCAAAATATAGGTCTTTTACCTGTAATATCTGTTGGTTTTACCCAAAATGAAAAAGTAAAACTCATATTAGAAAAATCAAAAGTGCTTTGTGATAAATAATCATTTACACCATCAAATAATGCACTACCAGTCCCTCTTCTATAATCATTTATTTCATAACTAACACCATTATTATTAATCATATTATATTTGCCAATTTCATCTTTGCCTAAATCACTTGAATCAAATTTATACCATGCTATTGGATTAAAAACAGAACCATCTGGATTTTTTAGAATTGGATAACCATAATTATATGCACTAAAAAATATTTTTGGATTAAGTATTCCATTTTTATAATCATTAATTAATGAATTTAATGATATCATTTCACTATCTGTCAAATTTCTATCCCATATCATTACAACTGATAATGCCCAATCAGATAATTGTGAATTCCCACTACCAGATGCCCAACCAGTATTTAAAGTTAATATATTATTACCAGTACCATTTGTAAATATACCACTTGGAATACCATCAAATAAGATATTATTAGGAATACTACCACTATTTTTACCAATACAAGATAACCAATCTAATTTATTTCCTAAATTATTTGTTGTATTTGTTTTATAACCATCACCATAATAACAAATACCTTTAATACCATTTAAATCAGATGAAGAAACAGCAGTAACATTTAAATGACCATGAGCAAAATTTATTGTAGATGCTTGTAAAATTCTTTGTTGATTTGCACTAGAATTTGTATATCTTGTTAATGATAATAAAGTAAAATTTGTAGGAATACTACCAGAAGGCCAAGTTATTGTCGCTGAAGTTCCACCACTTATATAAGTAATTGGAGCACTTGCACCATTTCCACTTGCAGTAGTTTTTGTGATAGTTCCTGCAGTGGTTGCATGACGATTATTTCCACTGATATCTAATAAAGTTGTTCCACTCCAATCATCTGCAAAATAAACACCCCAAGGAGGATTATTTTTAAATATTGAATTGTATGTTGCAAATTTGCTGGATTCTATTGATGTCATATTTATTTCACCATCATTAAATGCAATATTTGAATTAAAATCTGTAATAGTTCTTCTTGTTGTATTATTATAAATAATTATATCATTTGTATTATTACCATTATTAGTATTGTCAAATATAAATTTATTTGTGAAATTTAATGGTAATGGATATTTCCATAAATTATAATTAATATTATTTGTAAAAATAGATCTTGGATTAAATACACCAGATTTATAATCATTTATTAAATTATTCAATCTAAACATTTCACTATCTGATAAATGTTTATTCCAAATCATAACTGTTGACAATGCCCAATCAGATAATTGTGATGATGATAAACCTGTATTTAATGTTAATGTATTATTACCTGTTCCTCCTGTTCCTGTTCCATATCCAACACCATCTAATAAAACATTATTTGGGTTTGTTCCTCCATTTTTTCCAATACAACATAACCAATCATCAATTGTTCCTACTTGTAATGTACCACTTGTTAAATAACTGCCATAAAAAACAACACCTCTATATCCAGAACCCAAATTTTGATTTAAAAATCCATGACAGAAATTAATACTTGATGCTTGTAATATTCGTTGTCTATTTGTGCCATTATATTTGGCGAGACATAAAAGGGTAAAATTAATCGGAATACTTCCTGATGGCCAAGTTATACTTGCTGATGTTCCACCACTTATATAAGTAATTGGTGCACTTGCACCATAACCACTTGCAGTTGTTTTTGTAATTGTTCCTGAAGTAGTAGCATGTCGATTATTACCACTAACATCTAATAAAGTTGTTCCACTCCAATCATCTGCAAAATAAACACCCCATGGTGGATTATTTTCAAATAATGAATAATAATTTGCAAATTGATTTGAAGTATTTATCATTGAATATGATGTTGAACCTTCAGAACCACTCATATAAACTCTTGAAGTGCTATCAGAAAACATTGTTGTTTTATTTGAATTAGTTATATACGAATAACCAGCAATACCGCCATTATTTAAAGTATTATCTTCAACTGTTTTTTTTTTAAAAATAATAGCATTTCCATTAAATAATTCAAAAACTTCATCTATTAAAATAATTCTGTTATATAATCTAAAATCAGTTATATTACCAACGAAATAATTACCTGATATATTTCTACCCATAAAATTTTTGTTAAATTGAAAATTAGTTATTTCTTGTATAATCGGATTTCCTTGAAATGATGTTGCTGTAAAAGGTCTATCATTATATACTAAACTGGAATTTATATAAATTCTCCAATAACCTTTATTTGGAATAGTCCAACATAAATGTGCCCATTCATCCATTGTTATGGTAATTGTTGCTGTAAATACATATGCTGTTGTTTGATTTTCAAATCCACCACCAATTTCACATATTAATTGTGATGTCAATGCATTTCTTCTTATAGATATATATCTTGAAGGTGTACCAGATAAATCAGTTGTTGTATTAGTTCCAAAATGAATTATTTGACCATTACTTTGAGTGAGTGAATTCATACAGAACCAAAAAGAAATTGATAAACCATTATTAATAATAAAATTATTGAAATTTATATTATTGGGTATTAATGCATAATTAGTAGAATTTGGTGCGAAATATAATGAACCTTGACCTTTAACTGAAAAATAATTTTCCCTTATTGATGGATATGATTTATCAGTATGACCATTTAAATATAATGTTCTAACATCATCAGGTGTTAAAATTCTATTTCTATAAAATCTAAAATCATCTAAATAATAACTTTTAGCATTACCTGATGTAGTTGTTCCATATCTACCTATATTAAAATAGGTGTCTGCGATACTTGAAACTTGACCATTTGCAATTCTTGTTTGTTTAAATAAACCGTTCATATAAACAATTTGCTGTCTTGTCACGGTATTGAATGTATAACACCAAAAAGTCCATTTATTTAAAAATTCATTATTATTTGTTGCATATACATAAATACCATCACTACCATTGTCAAATTGTATTTGTGGTGGTAATGTTTGACATCTATAAAAAATATGAAATGAACCACCAACACCGTATGAAAAAATATTATTTAATCCTTGACTATTATCTGTTGGATAATGCCAAAAACAAACACTAAAATTTAAATTTTGAAAAAGACTCACATTTGCTTGTCCTGAAGGTAATTGTAAATAATCACCTAAAGTAGCATCAAAAAATGCACAACCTGTTCCTTTAATAACATAAGTAGTATCATAAGCAACTAAACCATTATTAGTTAAATTATAACCTGATAAAGAACCACTATTAAGACCTAAATTAGTACTGTCATCAAATCGATACCATAAATCAGGTTGAATAATTGTATTAATATCTCTATATAAAACATTACTATTCCACAAATTATTATTTGAAATAGAATCTGTTAGGAAATTATTGCTATTCTCAAATTTATACCATAAAATAGGTGTTAAATTTTGAATAATTGGATAATTTCTAATAGTTGGATAATTCAAACCAATACTGCCTCTAAAAAACTTAACGTAATAATTATTTGGAGGTATAATTAAATTATTACTATAATTAAAAATAGCCAATGAATTTGAGGATAATGAATATAAATTACTCGAATCCATTAACAAATCACAGTTAGAATAAACATTAGTTGAATTATTATATAATTGAGTAACCTGTTTTTGATTTAATTCAATATTATAAAATTTAAAATCACCTATTAAAGTTCCAGAAGGAAGATACCAAAAATCAATACCTGCTTGACCTATAGTATATTCATTTGATGCACCACCTATTCGTAAATTAGTTGTTGTATTTTTATAATAAGTATAATTTCTTGATTTTACAAATAAACCATTAATATAACAATTCATTGTTACTTGATTTGTTGCAATTGTTTTAAAAGTAACTACTAAATGTTTCCATAATGCTGTTGCAGTTGTTGTATGTGAAGAATCAACAAAATTATAATAAGTGACATCGCCTCCATCCCATGCAGTCGAATTACCAGTCCATATTTCTAAATTGGTTCCATTTACATATATAATCCAACCTCCTGTTGATGGTGAACCTGCTCTACAACTTGCAATTCCTTTATAAGTATTATTGTAAATTAATTTAACCCAAATTGCAATTGAAAAATTATCAGGACTAAAAACAGATGGTTGATTTATTTGAAATAAATTGGCACCATTAAATTGAGCACATGATTGTTCTGTTGAACTTGATGTTACTGTTCCAACATTAGTCAATGTATATGAGTTACCACTGCTATCAGTAGTTAAATTATTTAAATCAAATTTATACCATGCAACAGGTGCTACAATTCCTGTTGTTATTGAATTAGGAAATATTTCTACTCTTCCTTCAAATAATTCATTTACTTGAATAGGTGTTAAAACTAAATCTCTATAAACTCTAAAATCATCAATCTTACCTTTTAATTTATATTCATTATACCACCAAGAACCTATCGATAATTCAGTTGTTCCATTAAATTGACCATTAAAAATACCATAACCTACTTCAAGTCCATTTCTATAAATTCTTATTGCTCTTGTTGTAGTATCAAATGTGTAAACAATATGTGTCCATACAAATGCATCCTCATAATATGATGAAGATAAAATTCTTGATTGATAATTATCAATATAAATTTGTCTTGATGTATTATAACCTGCATACATATTTTGATAAACACTTCTAACACTGCCCCAACTAAATAGAGGTTCATCATAATAATTATAACCTCTTTCAAAAAATACCCATAATGAAATTGAAAAACTAACACTATTTATATTAACATTAGTAGTTCGACTTAGATAATGAGATTGAATACTAAAGTTTTCTTGACTTGTTCCTCCACCATGTCCTTGATATGAATATAAACCTTTACAAGATTCAGTTGTATAAATATTATAATTGCTATTATAACTATAAATAAATAATGAATTAGATAATGGATCATAAGTTTCTTGACCAATATTTAAAGGATTGTCAAATTTATACCACAAAATAGGATTTAAATCATTACCTGATGTATCTTTTAAAATTGGATAAGATTTACTGACATTACTAACATTAACAAAATCAATATTTCCTGTTTTAAGTAAAAAATTTGCATTATAATAACTAGGATTTAAATTTATATTTGATTCATTATTAAAAATAATAGTTGCATCTTGATTTAATTTTAAATTAGGTGTGTCTTTATTTAAATATAATAATAATTCACCATCACCTCCTCCTTTTGCTGCAAATAAATCTAAATTACTTCTTGTTATAGATGACAATTTATTTGTATTTAATAATGCATTTGAATTATTTAAAGTAATAATATTATTTAAATTACTTGTATTTGTATCGATTCTGTATCTCATAATTACTATTCCTGAACCTCCATTTCCGCCTTTACCATATCCATTAGTTCCACCACCACCACCTGAACCTGTTCCACTTACACCATCACCTGAAAATGTTCCCGATGCAGTTTTTGTATTACCTGCAATTATATATGCACCTATACTGCCTGTGATACCACTAATATCACCAACATCTATCCATGTACCACCACCACCACCTGCACCAAATGGTAAATTTTCACCTGTAATATTTATCAATAATCCAGAACCACCAGTTCCTCCTTGAGTTCCTGTTCCATTTGTTCCTGCACCTCCTATACCTCCTCCACCACCACCGCTAAGAGACCCACCATTAAAATTTTCAATTCCAGTACCACCACCAAAACCAGTTCCATTAGTACCAGTATTTATCGCTGAACCTCCTGAAATAGTTGCAACAGTTCCTGTATTACCATTCCAACTACCAGCACCACCACCACAACCACCATTACCACCTAAACGAATTAATTGATTATTACCATTACCATTTTCACCACCGCCAGAACCACCACCATTTACAATTAAAATATTACTACCATTAATTGAAATAGTTGTATTACCTCCATTAGATGCTCCATTTGTTGATGATATTCCACCTTTTCCACCTTCTCCAACAGTTATATTATAAGTACCTGCTGTTAATGTTTGAGTTCCTCTATAATAAGCACCAGCACCACCACCACCACCATGATTAAAACCTCCACCACCACCACCACCAATCATAAATATATCACAAATAACAGGAGTTGTAAAGGTAATAGAACCATTACCTAAAAACATACAATAATTACTAGTATTATCAGTTATTACAGGTGCAATTATTGCATTATTTGCAGATACAAAATTAGGTAATAATGAATTTATCAATTTTCCACCAACTTGAATATTATATGTACCTGATGTTAATTTATAGTTTGGTATATAAGTTATTTCACCACTGCCACCACCTCCACTGATATTATTATAAATATTATTGTTTTGCAAAAAATTACCAAATAAAAAAATTTCTTGAATTGATATATATGTACTAGTGGTTGAAGAAATTGCCTTTTTAAATAAAAAAGCAAAATAAATAAATGAAAGACTGTTATTTATAAATTTATTATTAAAATCACCTTTTGAAGAATCTAATTCAATTATAATAGTCCAATTAACACCATCATTTGAACCATATAAAATTCCTACTCCGATAGCATGAAGAGTTGATAAATTTGAAAAAATATTAATTCTTTTAATTATGAATGGTAATAATGATTTTATAAATAGATATTCACCTTTTGCATCAAATTCTAAAAATCTTGCACCTGTATACATACCCGAAGAACCATCATAAATACTTATAGCACTTGCACCAGGTGTTAAAGTTTTTGTAAATGAATTCCAAAAATTACCTCCTACAGATGCTCCATCTAAAGATGAATAATAAATTTCATATATTCCTGATCCTATACTAAAATTATTAATAAATATTTCAGTTTTATAACCTGAATTTATATTACTAGTATTATTAATATTCATATTAGTTGTATATAAAGAACCATTATTACGTGAAAAAGTATTTCCTATAGGAGGCAATTCATATAAAAATCCATCATTATAATAACTATTGTCAGATTGGGCATTTCCACCATTTCCACCTGCACCTACAAGAATTATATCACAATTTAAATCTTGAGGTATATTTAAAAAACCATTTGATGTAAAAATAATATAATAACTATTACTATCATTTAACATACTATTTATCAGTCCATTTGTTTGAATATTTAAATTTGTTATTCCTAAATTTGAGGATATATTTTTGATATTTATATTATTTATCAGTAAATCTGTACATTTAATATTACCACCTATATTTAGAGTATTGCTTGTTAAATTAAAAATATTTGTTCCATTTCTATCCCATTCTTCATTTAAAAGATTGTCATAATTTTCTATTTTTTTATTACTAGTAATTATACTTGTAATAGGTGGAAGGTTAGTTAAAGTTGAACTAGTAAATGTAGGTACTATTGAATTTAAATTTTGTGGAATTGGTTTTACATTTGACCAAGTAATTACATTCAAATCAATATTAAAAAGTTTTTGATTTGAATTAAAAATATTTGAATTCAAATTCATTTTTAATCTTAGTTTATAATTTTTTTTATTTATATTATACCTGATAATAATGTTATTGTTAATGTATGATTTGCTGACGCTGTAAAAGTAGCTATATTTGATGATTTTACTCTTATTACATCATTTACATTTAACAAACCAGTATAAACTAAACTTGAATGATTATAATTACCTATTGATGTCCAAGCAAGTAAATTTTGATTTCCATAACCGTTATTTGATGCTTCATTTTTATCTAACCAAATTAAAAATCCACCACTATAAGAATTTCCAACCATTGCATTTATAATATATATACCCTTTCTATTGATAGTTATTGTATCTCCAGTTCCGCTATTTGTAGTATAAGTAATTATTGATGGACTCATATTATTATTTGTAAGTAAAGTTGTATAACAAACAGCAAAATTACCGGCAGTAGTTGGTGCTGCAGACGTAGAACGTCTATAATCATAACGTTTCACAGTTATAAAACTATTTATTTCTAATATAGATGTGGGGTTTTGTATTCCAACACCAATATTACCATTACTAGTTATTCTCATAATTTCAGAATTATTTGTTTGAAGAATTATATTGCTATTTTGAAGATTCCATAAAATACCTGCACTTGTATTATCTTTTTCTAATGTCATACCATTATCAATTGTATGACCTGTTGAATTATCAGTAAATTTAATTAATATATCACTATTTGAATAAGAACTATAACCTAAATGTAATTTTGATTGCGGATTTGTAATACCAATACCCACTGCTATTTGATTATTAATTTGTTTCACTGGAATATTTGAAAATAAATTTGAAAAACTATAAATATTATTTGTTATTTTTGCACTACCTGAATAAATAATATCATTATTACTAAATGTGATATTTGAAATATTAAGTTTATTATAATTATCCAAATAAAAAACATTTGAATTATAATTTAATTTTATTTGCTTATTTTCATTTACTGTTATTAAATTATTTGATGCAATATTATTAATATTAATAACATTATTCCAATTTACATAACCTTTGAATTCCTTAGGTTCTTCGATTGTTTCACTTATTTTTATTATTACCAATCCATTACCTGCATTACCATTATTACCATCACCACCTATACCATAATTATTTTTAATTAAAGGTAATGAATTTGAATTTGCACCTGATCCACCTGCACCTAGAGTCAAATTAAATAAATTTATATTTGATGTTGGTGCATCAAAACCTTTTGAATTACCATAAGTGGTATAATAGATATTAACTTTACCATTATAAAGTTCTTGAACTTGGATTGGAGTTAAAATAAAATCATAAATTCTAAAATCATCTATTAGACTTCCATCCGGAAGATTATAAATATTTGTTCCATTTATTTGTCCACCACCCAATCTAATAATATAATTATCTGTTATAAATTGTCTAATTGCAATAATTGAAAATCCACTTGTATTAGTATCAACACCATTTATGTAACATTTCAAAAATCTGTTTGAATTATCGTATGTAAATACTAAATGTTGCCATGTTGAAGATGTGTTTGAAATAAAATTAGTTTTAATTAAATAATTGCTTGTTGAAACAGCAAATTCAAGATTAGTGTTATTAACATTTAATTCATAACCTGCATTATGATCTTTAAAATTTTTAGCACTAAAAATTGTTTTTATATTTGCATTATAATTTAATTTAATCCATAAAGAAATAGTAAAATTAGTCGGTATAAAATAAAAATTGGGATTTGGTATTGGTGTTTTAATAATAACTAATCCATTTGTACCAATACCTCCATTATTAAAACCACCAAAACCATAACTTTTAGCAAATAATGGTAATGTAAAATCATTTATATTAAGTCTTATAATGACTAATCCTGATCCACCAGCACCACCACTATAAGTACCTTGACCAGCACCACCACCACCAGAACCAGTATTTGCAATTGCCGCATTACCATTATTACCTTGCTCAGCACCATTACCACCACCTCCTAAACCACCAGTTGCACCACCTGGACCAACCACACAATTACCACCACCACCACCACCACCTATATAAAATAAAGATCCTGATTGAACACCAAAAGGAGTATTTGGACTAAAATAATTTTTAAGATTATATTCAATATTATTTATAATTGCTTTTTCTAATCCATTCCCGCCTTTTCCTGGTGAATTTGCTGTTTTTTGACTATATTCACCTATTGCACCTATACCACCACCACCTGCACCATCCATTGCCGATAAATTTGCACCTGTCCATGCTGTTAAATTATCACCTCCTTTATTACCATAAACAACATAATTACTACTTGAATTATTCGGATTGACTGTAAATCGATTTACTATATTTGTATATACAACACTGCCTCCTGAACTAACTGCTTGAGATGCTGCACCACCACCACAACCACCAGATGTTGGATATGAATTTCCAGCACCACCAACACCGCCTCCTTTTGCTCTATAGATAGTTATACCATTCAAATTAATTTCACTATCACTTCCATTTGGAGGAGGTGTATGTGAGGAACCACCTGTACCACCACTACCTACAGTAATTGAATAAATACCTGGATTTAATGTTTGATTTACTGCTATAATAGCAGAACCTGCACCACCACCACCACCTCTATCATAACCACCACCACCTCCACCACCAATAAGAAAAATGTCTGCAGTACAATTATTTGGAATTGTTATTGAATTATTAGAACCAGAAGTAAACATTACATAGAAATTACTATTATTTACATATGAAGTCAAATAATTACCTGATAATCTTGATGAAATATTTAACAAAAAATTTCTTTCAAAAATTGGAATAGCAAATTCATTTATATTAAATCTTATTATCACTATTCCTGAACCTCCTGAACCACCACTATTATTATCATTTGCAGTATAATTATAACCACCACCACCACCGCCACTTCCTGTTCCATCTGTACCAGAATGTCTGACAGATATTAATGCAGGATTTGCTTGATATCCATCACCTCCAATTCCATTACCTCCAATACCATAAATAACAGATATTGAACCACCACCACCACCTGCTGCATACCATTGATTAATACCTGTAATATCAATTTGAACACCTGTTCCACCATTTTTAGTTGATGTTGGTTGACCACCTGCACCACCACCACCGCCACCTACATAAAGTAATGATGTATTTGCAGTATTTGCAGAATTACCACCTACAGTTGTAATTGTTCCATTAAAATAAGTATTTCCTTGTGTTGAAGAACCACCTGCCCTAGTTCCATTACCATTTGCACCACCACCTGTTTCATCACCACCACCGCCACCACCAGAACCACCATTTTTACCAATTGTTGCATAAACACCTGCACCTTCATTATAATTACCACCACCGCCACCGCCAATTCCTCTATAAGTTATACCATTTATTACTAAATCATTATTATTAATTTGTATAAAACTATCATTACCATTTTGACCATCATTTCTATTAGGTGTTGCGGTTGCTGATCTAGTTGTTCCAATTCCACCATTTCCAACATTAATCATATAAATTCCAGATTGCAATAATATTGATTTTTGATACACAACACCTCCTGCACCACCACCACCACCAATATCTCCACCACCTGCACCACCACCACCTATAACAAGAATATCTGTTGTATAACTATTAGGCAATGATAATACATTTGACCCATTTGTAAACATAACATAAAAATTACTTGAATTTGCATAAGATGCAAAATAATTGCCAAAAATACTGGGCATATTACGTGATAAAGTTTTATTAAATACAGGTATTGGTAACATAAAATCATTTATGTTAAATTTAATAATTACGACTCCTGAACCACCTGCACCACCTGTTGGACCATTACCAAACCAACCACCACCTCCTCCACCTGACCCAGTATTAGTTCCACCACTTCCACCTATTTGCGAGTTTGCATTACCACCATTATTTATTCCACCTATTCCAGCAAAACCACCATATCCACTAGCAGATGCACCACCACCACCTCCTCCTAATCCACCATTACCTGCACGAGATATTACACCACTATCTGAAGAACTATATTGAGCACCACCTCCACCTGCACCCCAATAAACATTAGATCCAATTATATTTATAATTACACCATTACCTCCTCTACCTCCGGCACCATTATAATTAGGATTTCCATTTAATCCAATTTCACCAGCACCACCACCTCCTCCTCCTCCTAAATAACCTCCTAAACCTCCATTACCTGTTCTTTCTAAACCATTACCGCCTCTATTTCCATAAATAAATCCTGAAAAATTACCTAAAGAACTTTCTGTTCCTCTAGAACCACCAAATGGTTCAGCAACACCTATTTCATCACCACCAGAACCACCACCAGAACCACCAATACCTCCATTATAAGGATAACTATTACCTGGTCCACCTCCTTCTGCAATTATTCCCGCAAATAAAGAATTGTTTCCTTTATTTCCAATTCCACTTGTACTTACAGCATTACCACCATTACCAATAGTTACAGAATAATTTCCTGATAAAATTGTTCCATTTTGAACATATACAACTGCACCACCACCTCCTCCTCCTCCTATTTGTGGTCCACCACTACCACCACCGCCAACAACAAGAATATCTGCTTTACATGTATTTGGTATTGATATTAAATTATTTGAACCACTTGTGAACATAACATAAAAATTATCGGAATTTATATATGATGTTAAATAATTGCCAAAAATACTGGGCATATTAAATGATAAATTTTTACTTAAAGTTTGAATTGGTAATGTAAAATTATTTATATTAAATTTAATAATTACAACTCCTGAACCGCCATTACCTCCTTTTGTCTGAAAGCGACTGCCGCCACCACCACCACCTGTATTTACTAAACCATCGCTTCCTGTTACACCAGCATTTCCTCCACCACCTAATAATCCATAACCTCCATTACCATACCCGTCAGTTCCAGTTAAATAACTACAACCACCACCACCGCCTGCAAACCAACCATTATGACCCACATTTGCACCAAATAATGAAGAAAGATTTATAGCAGTTCCACCATTACCCGCAACACTACCTGATGCATTTCCACCTGCACTACCTGCACCGCCTCCACCTCCTGAACCATAACCAGTTCCATAATCATCTTTTCCAAAACCTCCTGAATTACCATAAGAAACCCAACCTGTATAATTATATTTAATTGATAATCCACCATCATTTACTGCTCCACTATCACTATGTGCTGCACCACCACCAGAACCACCATCAACACCTGAATTTCCTGTTCCAGAACTAATTCTACTTCCTCCACCGCCTCCTCCTAAAGCAATATAAGTGATACCATTAATAGTTATTGTTGAATTACCACCATTTGCACCAGTAATAGTGCTTGAACTACTACCAATACCACCAGAACCCACTGTAATTGAATAAGTTCCAGGAGTTATGATAAGATTACTTGTCAATAAAACGGCACCACTTCCACCACCACCTGATATATCATAACCAGCACCACCACCACCACCAACTAAAAGGATATCTACAGTACAATTATTATTGATAGTAATGGTATTGTCAGAACCAGATGTAAACATAACAATAAAGTTGCTGGAACTTATATAAGATGTATTATAAGTTCCTGTAATAGTTGGAAAATTAAATGAAGAAGAATTTTTTAAATTTTGATTTATAAATCCTTTTTCTGATAATATTAAATTATTTCCAGAAAATGATTCGATATTACTTCCAATAGTTGAAATTATACCTGAATTACCATCAGAACCATTACTATTAATTAAATTAGATGATGTAATATTTATAATATCTTCAATACCATATAAAATTAATTCATCAAAAAGTAAAACAGTTTCACCTGTGAATATTTGATTAACTGTTAAACAATAATTATCATAATAAGTAATATTATTAGTTAATATTTTTTGATAAAAAGGAACATATATAGAACTTGAAGATTGATTTACATTATCAATAACAGACCATGAATTTGTTACAGCAGAATTTGAACCATAAATTTTAAAATTTTTCGGACATCTATTTAAATTAGTGGTTCTTGGATAAATTTCATATTGAGTTAAAATAATTGGTTTAGGTAATTTAATTGATATCCATGAACCTTTGTAACTATTTTCAAATAAATATTCATTTAAATTATTGACATTTCCACTAAAATAACCAGTTGTAGTATTATATGTATTAAAACGAAAAGTTCCAAAACTACTATTACTATAATTAAATACATTCAAAGGACTTTGATTATTTGTAGTAACATTGGTATATCCTACACCATTATAATTAATTTCATATATACCAGAACCATAAGTAATATTTGAATTATCTAAAGTAATATTTGCACCATATACAGATAAACCATTTAAAGTCCTGGTTGTTTCATTTGCTCCTAAAGTAGTACTTGTATATGGTTTAGGTGGATATCTTCTGTGATTTGATGTTAAATTATAACCATTTATTCCACCATTTAATGTTGGTAAAGTTGATAAATCTTCAATTCCTTTTAACTCCCATTCAAGAAAATTTAATAGTTGTCCAGAACCCAATATTTGATTGACTGTTAAACAATAATATTGATATTTATTGATATTTGAATGCAAATATTTAGTATAATTTAAATAATTATCAAAATAATATTGACTTGTTAAATTTGTGACATTATCAATAGTTGCCCAATTTTTACCATTTGTTGAACCATAAATTTTATAAGTTTTTGGTGCTCTTGAAATAAAACTTGATCGTGAATAAAAAGTATATGATTTTAATATTATCGGTGTAGGTAATTTAATTAATATCCATTCACCATTATAAGTTGATTCAACTAAATTTGATGTATATAAAAAATTACCATTTGTAGCAAAATTAACAGTAAAATGAGGTGTATTTCCTAAATCTGAATAATTAGTTATACTATCAAATAATAATACAGGATTTCTTGCAGCATTAGTGAGAGATCCATATGATGAAAAATAAGTTTCATATGTTCCGCCTCCATAACTGACATTACTGGGACTTATAAATAAATCACATCTAAAACAATTACATGTATTAAATGCTGATTGAATTGGAAAGTTAGATGAAATAGCATCATAAGTTTTAGGAGGATATCTTCTTTCCAATGAATAAAAACCACCATCACCACCACCTGTTGCAATAATTAAATCATTATAACTAGTATCCTTTATTTTTGTATTTCTATTAATTGAATTATCAGAATCAATACCTATATTTATGTTATAAGTTCCTGGTGTAAATTTATAATTATTTATAGTTGTAATTTGACCTCCACCACCTGCACCACTTCCATAATTTAATTTTGGATAAGTAATATTAATTCTTCCATTATATAATTCAAGAATTTGAGATACATTTAATTCAATATCATAAAATCTAAAATCATCTATTAAACCTTGAAAATAAAAACTTCCCAAAATACCAATTCTGATATTAGTATTTGTATTTGGTATTACAGCAGAAACATTATTTATTATTTGTATACCATTACGATATAATCTTCTTATTTTTGTAAGATAATTATATGTGAGAAGTATATGAACCCAATTACCAGCATCACTATAAGTATTAGCAGAATCTACGTCATCATTAAAAAATGTTATTGATATGGCATTTGTAGATTTATAATAAATACCTACATATGCTCCTTGACCAGTTCCATCACCAAATTGAAATAAACCATCACTTCTTCCATTAGCAGTTTTCTTTATCCAACAACTAACAGTCCAATTTTTATTATTAAAATTAAATCCACCTGTTTTATTTAAATATTGTGTTGTTCCATTTAATGACATACTTGCATTTCCTTTGATAAAATCACTTATATTTAAAGTAATTGTACCATTATTTGTAAGATTATGATTTCCAGTTGAATCATAACCAATATTTGTTGAATTATCAAATTGATACCATACTAATGGAATAATTTCAAAATTATTAGTAATATTTCTTAAAATAGGATATGATTTATCTGTTAAATTAGAATAATAAGTACTATTATTATAAAGTTGATTAATTTGAGTTTGATTTAAAACAACACCAGCATAAATTCTAAAATCATCTATTAATCCATTCATCATATATGTAGTTGTTGTTAGAGTTCCAATATATAAAATATTATTGGTTATTGTTGAAGATGCTAATGTTCCAGTTGTAATTAATATACCATTTCTATAAATATTTCTTTCTTGTGTAAATGAATTATAAGTAAAACATACATGAACCCATTGATTGGTATCTGTATAATTTCCCGAATACATACCGTCTCCCCATGTACTAAAACCATATTGAGAAGCATTATTAATACCATATCCAACCCAATAACCTGTATTTAAAGTAGTTGCACCAATTTGTATGCTACTTCCATTAGTAGTTGATAATGCATATTGAAAATATGAAATTGTAAAACTTTTATTTGATAAAATTGAAGAAAAACTAGTATTTGTTAAATATGAACTTGAACCATTAAATGATACAGATGAAGAACCTTTTATAAAAGTTGAATTATTTAAAGTGCAATTAGTATTCGTTAAATTATATTTATTTAATTCATCCTTGCCTATGTTAGTCGAATCATCAAATTTATACCAAAGAACTGGATCTGTAGTGTCTTTTAATGAATCTTCATATCCAAATAATTGCCATTCAGTAAAATTAGTAACAGTATCAGCAACACCACCATCAGTACCATAAATTTTATTTACAACAATGCCATAATAATTAAAATAAGTGTTATTAGTTGTCAAAAATTTTTGAAAAACATTTGATGGATATGCTGCATTTATATTAGAATCTAATAAAGTCCAAGTTTGTCCATTTGTAGAACCGTAAAGATTAAAATTATTAGGTCTTCTTCTATTTGCATCAGTTCTTTGAAAAATTTTATAATTTTGTAAAACTATTGAAACAGGTAATTTAATAACTATAAAAGAACCTTTATAATCTTCAACTAAATACTTAGAACCAACATAAAAATTAGTAGATGTTGAATAACCCCCCATTTCAAATAAACCACCTGCTGCATTACCTGTGTCAGCATTAAAGACATTAAAAGTGTATTCTGAACCTTGATTGTCACTATACGGTGTTGAATAAATTTCATAAATACCACTACCATAAGTAATTCCTGTTGTTGTAAGAGTTATATCTGTTCTTCTACATGAAACATTGCCACTAATTGTTGCCGCTATTTCAGTAGAATATGAATCATAACCTTTTGGTGGATATTGTCTTATAATTCCTGATTTTATTTGAGGATAATTTCTATCAATTCTTTTATTTACATTAATAATTCCATTGTTAAATATAAAATCATAATTACCCATTGGAATATTTGAATATTCACCATCATTTATATCAATAATTGCTTGATCATTTATAATTAAATTTGAAGTTGTTTGATAAAGTGTAATATCCATATTTGGATTACCACCACCTCTACCTCCAGCACCAACTAACATTACATCACAAATAGTATCTTGATTAAAAGTAATAGAACCATCATTCGGATAAATAACATAAGCATAATTGCTGTTAAATGAAACTATTCCATTTGAATTAACAATATTTGAATTATAATTTAAATAATTATTGCTATTAAATCTTGCTGAATAATTACCTTTAATTATGTCATTTGATGTGATAACATTACTAACATTAAATAAACTGACATTATTGGGACTACTATCATTACCTAAATTAGTATAATTATCAAATTTATACCATACTGTAGGATTAACATCAATTAAATCACCATTTTTTAATATCGGATAAGTTGAATTGGTATAAATATTAACACCATTATTATAAATTTCTCTAATTTGATTTGCATTTAATTCAAAATCATAAATTCTAAAATCATCTATGTTACCTGTATAATATTCTGTATAACTTCCACTTACATAACCTAATCCTATTAAATTTTCACTTGACGCTACTGTATATGTTGGATATGTACCTGTTTTAATTCCTGAAAATGCTAAAACACCGTCATAATAAGATATCCAAGTTTGATTTTTAATACTCCATGTAATATGATGCCATACATTTAAAGTTGGATTTGCTGCAATTGTAGCAGTTCCTGTTGTTCCCATTTCTATATATAAAGAGGTTTGGTTAGGTGTTGTAATTATTGCTATATAATTATTGTTATTTCCTCTTCCATTTGCAAAAAAAGAAATTAATCTAAAATATGCATTTACAGATGCTGATAATCTAAACCAAAATGAAATTGTAAAACCATTTGCATAATAATTTTGAAAAGGTATAAATGGAATAGATATATATTGACTATTTGCTGTTAAAAATCTTATACTACCATTACCTTTAATGAAATTATTGGAGTCAAATGTTGCACCAAAATTATTTAAATTATAATTATTACCTGAATTGTCTAATAACATTTGTGTTGAATTATCATCAAATTTATACCATACTAATGGATTTAAATTCGTAGTAGTAGTTGTTTTTAATATTGCATAACTTGAATTATTGTAAATTTCCTGAACTTGAGTTGCATTTAAAACAAAATTATAAATTCTAAAGTCATCTATATTACCTTCTAATCTATAAGTTTCATGAATTGCTTTTCCTATGAATCCTAATAAATCTCCACCTTCAAAAGCATTTGTAGGAAAATTCGTGTTTGCTGAATTTATTAAAATTGCTTTTCCATTTACATAAATATTCCATATTCCATTATTTGATATTGTCCAAACAAAATGATTCCATGTATTATTAAAAAAATTAATTCCTGATGTAGTATATGAAAAAGATATTAATGGCGTTTTTTGATAAACCATAAATGCAATGTCAGTTGAACTACCACTTTTGTAACATAAAATACTTGCTTTTGTTGTTGTTGTTGAACCAGATACCATAGAACCTAATTCAAATATTCTTTCAAAATAGTTTGCACCAAGTCCAAATCTACCCCACCAAGTAAATGATATTCCTTGTTGATTTAATATTATGGGAATTAAAGATAAAAAATTATCAGGTACTCGAATATATTGAGTTACTGAAGCAGAAAAACTCACACTACCATTACCTTTAATGAAATTATTGGAATCAAATGTTGCACCAAGATTAATTAAATTATAATTATTACCTGAATTGTCTAATAACATTTGTGTTGAATTATCATCAAATTTATACCATACTAATGGATTTAAAATAATAGATTCTTGATTTTTTAAAATGTGATATGTAGAAGTTAAATTAATATTATTAACTGTTGTTAATCCTTGATTAAAATTGATTGTGTAATTATTTGATGTTAATGTTATTAAATCTGTATTATTAATCACTAAAGAAGTTTTTATTGGAATATTTAAATTACTGGTATTACTTGTTATTGCATAATTATAATTAAAATCGTCTAAAAATTTTCCTGCATTATTTCTAGCGTCTGTATTTGTAAATTTAATATTTCCATTATATAATTCAATAACTTGATTTGATGTCAACACAAAATCATAAATTCTAAAATCATCTAAATAACCATTTAAATAATAATTGGCATTTTGATTTCTTTCAAAAGTTTTACCTATATAATTATATTGATATAATGAATTAAAATAAGGAATTATAATTTGATTATTTATATTATAAACCATTATTCCATTTACATATATTGACCATTCGCCAGTTGGTGAAATACTCCAAATAAAATGACGCCAAACACCATCAAAATAATTAAAGTTTCTCAAATAAATTTCATTGAAAGCATAAGGATAACTTAAATTTCCATAATCAGAATTAAGAGGTGCTCTAGTAATTCTAAAATTTAAATTACCACTTGTACCTTCACGAGCAATTCTGATATAATTCGAAGGAACTTCCGAATTAGTTGTATAAACTTGACCAAAATCAAAAATCCTACCCCAATTGGTTGTTGATGAATTTAATTTTACCCAAAATGAAAATGATATACCTTTATTTTTATTAATAGCATTCATATCTATTACATTTGGAATTCTAAGATTTGCATATAAACTTGAATCAAAATAAATAGAACCAGAACCTTTAACATAATCACTTGTATGAAATATACATTTTGAATTATATAATTTATTAAATGGATTATTTAAGGAATCACTTTCAAAATTAGTGGAATTTTCAAATTTATACCATAAAACAGGATTTAATATTTGATTATTACTGTCATATAAAATTGGATAAGATCTATCTATATTTTGAATATAAGTTCCTATTGCATAATTACCATTTGAGTTTATGATGTTATAATTATTTCGTAAAATATAATTTTCACTTTCTTCATTAAATTTTATTAATGTATTACTATTTATTTTATAATTATTACCATAATATAATCCATTAATTTGTTTATCAGATAATTCAAAATCATAAACTCTAACATCATCCATTTTTCCATCAAAACCTCTGCCTGAATCTCCAGATTTACCCAAATAAATTGTTCCTATATTTGGAAATTCTGCACCAACAACACCTGTACCAGTACCAATTAAATTACCATTTATATATAATTTAACAATTGATCCAGTTGTATTTAAACCATATGTTAAACTTACAAAATACCATTTATTTACATATAATTGATATGAATAACCAGATACTTGAACATTCCATCTTGTTGGTAAAGCAGTATATATGTAAAAAAATCCAGTGGTTGATGATAAATTACTGATATCCATTTGTAACGAGGAAATATTATTGTCACTATTATAACTAAAAACACACCATGAACTAAATGAATTAAATCTTATCCAATAACAAAAACTTATGGGTGGTTGTTTAGTTAAAGCGAATTTATAATAACAAGTGTTAACACTTGTATTATTTAAAGAAGCATTACCTTTGATAAAATTAGTTGTGTCCAATGTAAGTATAGTTGATGCATTAGTTCCATTTAAAGATGCTGTTATATTATTACCACTACTATCTAATAATAGACCATTAACATCAAATTTATACCATCTTATGGGATTTATAAATTTATTATCATTATCTCGTAAAATAACAAATTCAGGAGATATATATGTATCAGATAAAGTTGTTGTAGATGTTATTAAATTATTATTAAATGTAATAATTTTACATTCTCCTTTATATAATTTTGTAACTTCTGCTTGTGATAAAACCTTATTATAAATTCTAAAATCATCTATATTGCCATCCAAATAATTATCTTGTTGTAATGATTTACCTAAATAATAAAATTGACTACCAGCAGTAAAAACAGGAATTACTATTCTTGCTGAATTTGATAAAATTACTTCACCATCTATATAAATATTCCATACACCAGTTGTTGAAATAGTCCATGTATAATGATGCCAATTACCATCTCTAAAATTAGCAGTAGAATGATCATATGTATTACCAGTACCTTGATTATATATTTGAAATCTTAAATTTTGACCTGTACCAATAATACCTATAAATATGAAATTATTACTAATTTGAGGATTAGCACTATCTGGAAAACCGAAGTCAAAAATACGACTCCAACTATATGCACGTGTTGAAAAACGCGCCCAAACTGAAAATGATATTCCAGTAGTTGTATTGACTGTATTTAAATTAATATTATGAGGTACTCTTGCAAATTGTGAATATTCTGCATTAAATGCTAATGAACCAGAACCTTTTATGAAATAATCACTGCTAAACGTACAATTACTAGTCCATAAATTATTGCTAGAATAATATTCATCATTAGTAAAATTTGAAGAATTATTGAATTTATACCATAACAATGGTTTAATAATATTACTACTTGAATCCAATAAATTAGGATATGATCTATCAAAAGTATTATTAATTATCAGAGTTCCTTGATTAAAAATAAAATCATAAGAACCTGGAGAAAGATATTTATAAGTTGTATTATTGACATTATAATAAGTGCCAAACTTAAAATTTTTATTATAAATTGAAATAATTGACGAATCTATATAATTAAAACTAGGTTCGCCGTCATTACCACCTTTAGCAATTACACCATTGAGATTTGAATCATAAATATAAGTGTCTCGTAAAATTGGTGTAACACTGTCTTTTCCAATTTTAATATTATAAAACCCTTTATTAAAATTATAATTTTGATAGTAAATAATTTCACCTGCACCACCACCACCAAAATTATTAAAAATTGGTGAAATTATTGTTACTTTGCCTCTGTAAAGTTCTTGCACTTGTGATGGAGATAATTCAAAATTATAAATTCTAAAATCATCTATGTTACCATCATAAAACCCATCACCTGATGCTTTTGATTTTCCAAAAAAATATGCTCTATTTGCTAATGTAAAAGGTGGAATAACTAATCTTTGAGAATTTAATAAAATTGTTTCACCATTTCTGTAAATATTCCATATACCAGTTTTTGAAATAGTCCATACATAATGTTTCCATGTATTATCTATTACACCATTATCATAATAAATACTTAAAGTTGTTGATGTTCCATCATGAACATTGCCGTCAGTTGTTGGTGAAAAAATACCTAATTCTAGATTTGTAGTAGTTGAACTTCTATTAATCATAATTGATCTTGAAGAACCATTACCACTACTTAATGTAGTTCCAAATTCAAAAACTCTACCCCAAATACCTGTAGAAGTTGTCATACGAATCCATAATGAAAATGATATTCCATTAGTAATATTGATATTATTTAAATCAATATTGTTATTTGAAATTGTTGCAAATTGTGATGATGATGCTACAAAACTTATTGAACCATTACCTTTAATATAATTAGAGGAATCAAATGTGGAACCTGAATTTATTAAATTAACATTTGAAGTTCCATTATCATTAAGCATTAATAATGAACTATCATTGAATTTATACCAAAAAACAGGATTTATAATAGAATCATTTAAATCTTTTAATATTGGATATGAATTATCTTTAGTAATAAAATAACTAGAATTGGTATTTTGAATAATTGTTGTAGGTGTTGAAACATTGTATAATCCTTGAATTTCATAATCCCATAATTGTCTTCTATAAATTCTTAAATCATCTATTAAACCATAAAAACTATTTATACCTGACTGATTATTGGTACCTATGAAAAAATTATTATCAAAATTTATTGCAACATTTACAGTAGTGTCGAAATAAACACTTGATCCATTTCTATAAATTTGAATAGTTCTATTTGTATAATTGTAACTAAAAACCCAATGAATCCATTTATTAGCATCTGTAGGATAAGCAATTGTTCTATTTTCCTTACCATATAAACCAAATTCCATAAAATTTCCAGTTGTATATAAAATAATTAAACGTTGTCCATTATTCGAAATAGTTCCAATTTGAAGAATACTTTCTTGTCTATCATTTAATAATCTGTAAACCCAGAAAGAAATAGTAAAATCAGTATTATTTAATCCTAAATTATTATTTGTTGATAAATTTTGACCAGATCCATAATAATAACTGCTATAATCACCAAAAACTGAATTTATTGATGCCAATGTAGTACTATTATTTGTCAAATGATAATTACCTTGAGTATCAAAACCCAAATTATTTTGATCATCAAATTTATACCAAGCAATAGGATTATTATTTTTAATTATTAAATAATTTTTATTTTTTTGTTGATAACTATTTGAAATATTATATAATTCTTGTACTTGTGTTTCAGTTAATTCCACATTATAAATTCTTAAATCATCTAATAAACCATTAAAATTACTTATACCTGCTTGATTATTAGTTCCTATATAAAAAGTATTATCAAAAAATATTAAATTATTAACGGTTTGATCAAAATAAACACTAATACCATTTCTATAAACCTGAATAGTCCTATTTGTAAAATTATAACAGAAAGTCCAATGAACCCAATTAAATGCATCATTTGCATATGCAATTGTTCTATTTTCCTTACCATATAAACCAAATTCCATAAAATTTCCAGTTGTATATAAAATAATTAATCTTTGTCCAAGATTTGTAAGACTACCTAATTGAATAATACTTTCTTGTCGATTATTATTAAATCTATAAACCCAAAATGAAATAGTAAAATTAGTACTGTTTAATCCTAAATTATTTGTTAATGATAAATATTGATTAGTTCCATTAAATGATGCACTATAAGACCCGTAAATTGAATTAATTGATGTTGAAACTGAATTATTATTAGTTAAATTATAGGTATTTATTGAATCTAATCCCAAATTATTTAAATTGTCAAATTTATACCATGCAATTGGTGTAGCATTATTTAAAATTTTATATTTAGTATCACTTATATTATTTAAAATTATAGAACCATTATTAAAAATTATATTGAAAATACCATCTTCTATATTTAAAATTTTTTCTGAATTTATTTGATATTTACTGTTTTTAGGAATTATTATATTACTGTTATTATTACTATAAATATTTGAATCATTTAAAATAAAACCACCACCTCTACCACCTGCACCTACCAATAAAATACTTGCAGATGTTGGTTTTGGAAAATTAATAAAACCGTCATTACTATAAAAGTAATAGTTATTTGATAAAATACCATTAGTTTGAATTGAATAAGATTCAATATTTACATTAGAATTATAAATATCAAAAATATTTGAATCATTTATGAACAGTTTTTGACATGAAAGAGTTCCTGTTAAATCTAAAGCAGATGATGGATTTATTTTTCCGATACCTATATTTGAAAAGGTTGTAATTGAATTATTAGCAGAGTAATTCCATGGAATATTTGAAAGAAGATTATAATTTCCTTGCGTAATTAAATAATCGGAAAAATTAACCGTTGCAATATTACACGTAAATTTTGATGGATATGAAATAGTCTGAATGTTATTCATTTAATTAAATAAATATAAAAATAAATTATACTTCTAAACTCTTGAATTCAAATATAGAAGGATTTTTTGATATTAAAATCCAATCAATTTTATTTTGATTGGAATGTAATAATTCGATAGCATTTTCATTTACACATAAATTATTCCAATTAATTTTATTTTGATTAGAAGTTAATAATTCAATTGCATTACTATTAAATGATAACATATCCCAATTGATTTTATCTTGATTAGAAGTTAAAAAACTAGTTGCATTTATATTTGCACTTAAATAATTCCAATTAATTTTTTCTTGATTTGATAATAATAAATCAACTGCATTAATATTTAATGATAAATAATCCCAACTAATTTCATTTTGGTTTTCTTTAAGTAAATCAATTGCGTTTTCATTTAATGATAATGGAATCCAATTAATTTTATCAGGATTTGATGTTAAAAGATGAATAGCATTTTTATTAAAATTTAAATTATCCCAATTTATTTTATCTTGATTTGATGTTAATAATTCAATGGCATTAGGATTTTTTGATAAATTATCCCAATTTATTTTATCTTGATTGGAAGTCAATAAATTAATTGCATTTTCATTTAAAGATAATAAAAACCATTCAATTTTATCTTTATTTATAGTTAATAAATCAATAGCATGCTTATTTAATGATAAATTAGTCCAATTTAATTTATTGGGATTAATCCAATTTAACAATTTATACATTTATTTTTAATTAAATAAAAATAAATTTAAATTTTTAGCGCCCATATAATCTTACTTTCATTTCCCTATTTAAAGCTGCTGAACCACAACAACCATAATTATCACCTGCACTTTTTCCTGTATTTCCAAATGCTGCAAATGCTCTTGAAACACCAATACCATTCCATGCATCACAAGAATTAAAATCATTAGCACCATTTTCATTCCAAACAAACCCCCATCGTACTGTTCCCCAATTATTATTACCTATATGTGAATGACCGCCAAATACATGTCTATATGCTGGACTTTGAGTTGAAAAGGTACCTGATCTAAAACCCGCAAATGAATATGGATTTGATGGATTTGCATCTCTTGGTAATTGAAAACCGTCTAATGCTTTTGGATAACCTCCATTATTATAATAATTGTTAACTAACCATACCCAACCATCACTAATATTTAATGAACCACCTGTTGAATTACCAAAATCATTTGCAATATCTGGCCAAATTGCCATGACATCTTTTATAGGTACATGATTGAAAGCATCATATTTTGCATCTGAATCATTTATAGTTAAATCTCTCTCATTTAATGTATTTATAGTAGTCCAATAATTTGCTTCGTAATTAAAAGTTGCTGATCTTGTTGCTTTCATAATCATCATCCAACCACCTCCATCATATTTAGTTTGCATTAAACAATAAGTTAAAATAGGTGTATTATTACAACTAATATAATAATTTCCATCTACAGTTAAACCTGTATTATTTTTAATATCTAATGCATTTTTTGCAGGATTAGAACCTATTAAACCCATAAATCTTTTAGATGCAATATGATCAGATAAATTTATTTGTGTTGAAGTTGCATTAGGAGATTTATTTCTAAAATTAGAAAGTCTATATTCTCTATTTATATTACCTCTATATAATGTATTAATTTGACTTTGACTTAATTCTAAATTTGTATAAATGCGAAAGTCACTTAAATACATATTATTTCCAGATGCTTGAGCGCCAACACCTCCATATCTTCTTCCTATTGAATAAGATGTTGTACTACTTCCTGTATTAAATACTTGTGTTCCTGAAGTATTTGTGGCAACTAATACACCATTTCTATATAATTTCATTACATATCCGGTGATATTATAAGTATATGTATAATGAACCCATTCATTTAAAGTTGTATCATTATATGTAACTTCTGGACCATAATAATTAACATATATCCAATTAGTTGAATACCAACCAAATATAAATGTTATATATCCACCATAATTACCATCACTTGCATAAATATTACAATCAACTGCTGATGTTCGATATATCCAAACAGAAATACTAAAATTTTTATTATTTAAATTGACTCCTGTTCCAGTTATCCATCCTCCCGTTAAATATAGACTACCAGTTCCTTTTATTGTAACTAAATTGCTATATGCAACACTTGATCCTGAAGAAGTAAGTGTAAAACTATTCATAGAATCAGATCCGATAGCAGTAGAATTTTCAAACTTATACCATGCAGCAGGATTAATATCTGCATTTGAGGCATCTTTTAAAATAGTGAATGTATTATCTTCTGTGATATTTAATGTATTTCTTAAATTTGATAAATATACTGTAGAAATTCGTTCACCTGTTGTTTGAACTAATGAAAATCTTATTATTACTATACCTGATCCACCACTTCCACCAGCAGACCAATTAGATGCACCACCTCCACCACCACCACCTGTATTTGCAGTGGCATTTCCTCCAATACCGCCATATGAATTTCCTCCATTTGCACCACCACCTGCACCACCTGCACCGCCAGCATTTCCATAACCTCCACCACCACCTCCACCACCTCCATATCTAGTATTATTAAATATCCATAAAAATCCTGTTCCTCCATTTTTACCAGCAGCATCAAAACAACTTATACCCATTGTTTCTCCTCCTCCTCCACCAGAACTTCCACCTGTCTGTCTTGCTAATCCACCATCATTACCATAATAAATAATTGATGTATTATTTGTAGATGTTGAACTTCCAAAAGTTGCTCTGCCACCAAAAAATGCACCCATATAACCGCCAGCACCACCACCACTACCACCATTACCTCCTGTTTGTGCACCACCATTTCCACCTCCAAAAGCAACTTCATTTATAATATCACCTACTATAGATGTATTTCCACCAGCAGTATTTTGAGCACCACCATTACCAATCGTTATCGTATAAGTTATATTTGGTTTAAATAATATTTTTCCAACTCCAACACCACCACCACCTCCACCGCCACCACCTTCATTTTGACCAGCAGATCCACCACCACCACCGCCACCAACCAATAAAACATCACATACTGTTGGTGCATTAAATACAACAGATCCTGATGTTGTATATGTTAAATATTTAACATTATTTATAATATTATCTGCATTTTTAAATCTAATAATTACTATACCTGAACCACCAGCACCTCCTGGTTGATTTCCGTTATAGGTATAACCACCTCCACCACCACCACCAGTATTTGGCAATCCAATTGAATCGTTTGCAGTTCCATTTTGAAGACCTCCTCCACCATCACTTCTTGTTGAAGTTGTATTAGGATAAGCATTACCACCACCTGCATAAAAAACACTTGAACCTGTTATATTTACTGAAACACCATCACCACCATAACCTGTTCCATCTGTATTTCCTACTTCTCCTGCACCACCGCCACCACCTCCACCACCTTGAATACCTGCAGCACCATTATATCCTCCTGCAACATATGTACTACCATTCCAAAAAGTATTTCCTTGTGTTGCAGTTCCACCTGAAGTATAATAATGACATCCACCACCACCTGAACCTCCAGAACCACCTGAATTACCATTACCACTTGCACCTTTTCCTCCACCTCTTGCAATCAATCTTATATTATCAAACATTAATTCACTATTATTAAATGCAATAGTTGTATCATTTCCATTAGTATTTGCAGCACCACCTGAACCTACTGAAATAGTATACATTCCTTTTGGCAATGTTTTACTAACCATATACACAACACCTCCTGCACCACCACCACCTGCTTCATCACTAAACCCAACACCATTACCACCACCACCTCCTCCTCCCACTAATAATAAATCAACAGTTATATCATTTGTTACTTGCAATGTTGATATTCCTGATGTAAAACTAATATATGAATCTGTTGAATTAATTTGTTGAAGGGTTGATGTACCACTACCTGATGTAATTAAATTAACTGAACTAAAAAAAGATTGAGTTCTAAATTTAATTATTACTACTCCTGAACCACCAGTTCCGCCTATATTTCCTCCATATATATCAGAACCACCACCGCCACCACCTGTATTTGCTAATCCACTAATACCACTTCCATTTATTACTCCATTTCCTCCACCTCCCAATAAACCACTTCCACCATTCGCAAATCCAGCAGTTCCAACAGAACCACTATGACTACTACCTCCACCACCACCTCCAAACCAACCAGAATGACCTACATTAGAACCAAACATGGAAATTAAATTAATACCTGATCCACCATTACCACCTGAATTAGTACCACCATTTCCACCAACACTACCAGCACCTCCTCCCCCTGCAGAACCATATCCGCCACCAGTTCCATCTTTACCTTCTCCGCCATTATTACCCAAAGAAGTCCAATTTGTATAAATATTTTTCAATGATAATCCACCAATATTTACACTTGTTGAATTATCACTATGTGAACCTCCGCCACCTGAACCACCATTATTACCTCCTCTACCTGTTGCACCTGCTGGATCATTTCTGCTTCCACCACCTCCACCGCCAATTGCATTATATACATAACCATTTATACTAAATATAGTATCATTACCATTTGTTCCATTATTATTTTGATCTGTTGCACCTATACCACCTGCACCCACAGATATTATATGAGTTCCTATTGGTATATTAAAATTACTTGTATATAATACTGCACCTGCACCACCTCCTGCACCAAATCTACCACCACCTCCACCTCCTCCAACTATTAATACATCTGCAATTACACTTTGCGAAACAGTTAATGTTGAAATACCTGAAGTAAATAACATACAAGACATGGTATCATTAAAATTTATTGTACTAAAAGTTCCAGTACCTGAAACTAATAAATTAGTACTATTAGTTATTGTATTATTATCTGCAACTCTATATCTAATAATAACTACACCAGAATTACCAACAAAACCTGTGGAGTTTCCATTTGTAGGACTATTTGCACCAGCACCATATGCAGTTAACAGTGTATTATTACCTAATATACCACCACCACCATATATAACAGATGTGCCTGTAATTGAACTAGATTTACCTGCATTACTTGTTGAACCAGGAATTGCACCACCTCCTTGTAAACCATTTGCATTTCCTGAAATTCCAAATCCAGAAGCACTACCAATCCATCCACTACCACCACCACCACCTGCAGAATAATTATTTATTTTATTAGTATTACCAGAATTTCCATTTTGTGATCCAACACCACCACCACCACCTGCAATTGCTAATAATGTTACACCTGATGTATAAACTATTTGTGTTGTACCTCCATTTCCTGCCCAACCATCACCTGCACTATTCGTATATGTTGAACCTCCTGCACCTATAGTTACATTATAAGTTCCACTAGGAAGTATAAAATTATTTACTTCATACACATGTCCAGAACCACCACTACCACCAATACCACCAGCACCACCACTTTGATTGTTTCTTGATGGACCACTACCACCACCACCACCAACCATTAATAAATCAACTCTGATTGCTTCTCTTACAGTTAATGTTGATGTACCTCCTGTAAAACTAATATAAGAATCTGTTGCATTTATTGATGTTGTTGTATATGTACCACCTCCTGAAAGTGATATTTTAGTTCCTGATAATGTATCTGTCCCACCTGTAAAACTAGTTATAGGACTGCTCATTATTATAAAAAAATAAAATTAAATTTGATTTGTGTGAATTTTTAATGCTTCTTCATATGTAATTATTGATTTATTTAATTTTTCATTTATTTTATTGTGAAATTTCCAAGACCATTCAAATAAATACATTGATTTAGTAAAGAAAGTTATATCTATTTCATTAATTTGATTTTCATATTCAATTTGGCATTTTTTACATGGAAATTTAAGATTTTTAAGAATATCATAGGCAATTTCTGAAAATCTTTTATTATCTTCTGGATATTCAAAATCAATTATTGTAATATTATGAATATAATTCCATAAATGTGTACCCCAATTAGAATTAGTTCTATAATACATTTATTTATTATTAATTAATTTTTTTAATAATTTTATTTCTTCTTTTAATTCATTAATAGTTTTATTATTTTCTTTTAATGCTTCTATCATAACAGGAACTAATCTTTCATATGATACTGTTAAATAATCTTCTTGTGATTTTGATTTAAGTTCTCCATTTTCATCTAATGTTATGTCAAATGGTGCTTTATTTACTATTTCCGGTAGCACTTTTTGAACTTCTTGTGCACTTAAACCAATTTGAACTTTATCTTTCATTCCATATGATAAACCTAATTCATTTGGTGAATAATAAAATCCATTCAAATTATTGATAATTTCAAATGGTTTTTCAATATTAGAATGAACTTTTTTAAGACGAATATCTGAATAGTAACCAATTAAATCACCTGTTGCCGCAATATCACCTACTACATGTAGAGCGACTGCTGGATTATTAGTTCCAATACCAACATTACCACCTGCAGTAATTCTCATTCTTTCAGTATTATTTGTTGAAATTGCTAAATAAGTATTTTCATAATTTGAAATAAAACAATTTTCAGAACTATCTTTAATTATAGCAAAACCGTCTGTTGTTGCTACACCTGAATTACCATCTGTTAAACTTATTCGAACCTCACCAGCAGCATTAGTGTTATGAAGATGTAATAATGAATTTGGTGTATTAGTTCCTATACCAACATTACCAGATGAATTTTGAAGATATATATATGGACTATCTGATTTTGCTGACAAACGCAAATCGCCAGCATCATTTCTTAAAGTTAATGTATTTACACCTCCATCTGCTGATCTTGATGGTGAATTTAAGAAAAGACCTGCCCAATTATTGGCAGAATTGTAAACACCAATTTGTGAAAATGCATTTCCACCACTTGAATTATTTTTAACATTAAATGAAACACCTGCATCAGTACCATTTGTAATTTGATTTGTTTGACCACTTCCTGTGAAAGTTCCATTAATTGATAAATTACCACTATTATTTAAAGTCATTACATCTGTTCCTGTTGCATCCCATGTAGGATTAAATCGAAGTAATTTGTTTGCCATATCATTACCATTAATTGATACAGACCAACCAAATTGTCCTGAAACATCCCACGAATAACCACATTTATTTGCTGATGAACCACCTATTCTAGTTCCTATAACAGAACAACTATTTGCAGTATTATTAGGATTAAATACATATAAACCACCACCTGCACCTTGTGCACTTGTGGAAGAATGTTCAATATGAACTCTGGTATTAGGATTTGTAGTACCAATACCAATGTTACCATTATTATTTAAATAGAAAGAGTTGGCAGGTGCTTGATAATTAACTGCAAATTGTTTTAACCATGTTCCTGCACTATTATTAGCACCAAAATCTCCAATAATAAAATCATAATTAGTATCTAAACCTAATTTATATTGTCTTGAAACACCTAATGCATGAGATTTACCAATTACTATATTACCATCACTTCCAACAACAGATGAATCACCTATTGTCAATAAACCAATTGGATTATTATTTCCAATACCAACATTACCACCAGCAGCAATTCTCATTCTTTCAGCACTATTTGTCGAAATTGCCAAATAAGTATTTTCATAATTTGAAATAAAACAATTTTCATTTGCGTCTTTAATTATAGCAAAACCATCTGTTGTTGCTACACCTGAATTACCATCAGTTAAACTTAATCTAACTTCACCTGAAGCAGTACTATTATGAAGATGTAATAATGAATTAGGAGTTGCAGTACCAATACCAATGTTACCTGAAAATCTAGAATTTCCTTGAACTGATAAACCATAATTTCTATCAGGCATTGTACCTATACCAACATATGGTGCGCCGTAGAAATAAAATCCATTATTTAAACATCCACCAATATCTACACACCATAATTCTAAACGATTTGCATAACCAGTTCCTGAATTAAATTGTGATCCAACCCTTTCAATTGTTGCACCTGCATATGTTTGCCATGTTCCTACACCAAATTGAATTTTACCACTAGTGTATGAATTATTAAGAAAACTTAATAATCCATCTTGAAAGTAACTATTTCCAATTGTAAGTTTAGTATCAGTTTTAATTTCACCTGTAACATCTAATGGTACAGATGGATTAGTGTTTCTAACACCAACATTACCAGTATCACCTCTACAAGCTAAAATTGCACCAATACCACTTTTATCACTCCATACATGCCAAAAACAACCAGTAGTATTAGTTTGATTCATTAAATCAAATGACCATTCTTGACCATTAGCAGTTGCATTTAATAAATAATTTGCTCCTTGTGTCCATGTCCAATTACCAGTATTATTAATACTAGTGCAAGTGATACCACCTGAATTAATTGTTCCAGTTGTTTTAAAATTACCACTTCCTAAGTCAAGTGTTTCACTTGGATTTGTTATACCTATTCCTACTTTTCCATCACTTCTTATACTCATTATATTCACATCATCATAACTTGCATTTGCAAGATTTATATCTAATCTGGTTCTTGAATTTGTACTACTATTTTCCCATCTACAAATTTTAAAAGTTGCTCTTGCACCATATGCAACTCCATTAGTGCCTTCTCTTGACAAATTAACAATTGGTAATGGATCATTTATAGATGATGCTGATGTTGGTGTTTGATTAAAAATACTTAATGGTGCAGTACTATGATCATATGTATTTCTATGAACAATTAAATTATTAATATACATATAACGATTTCCTTCAAAACTTGTATATTTATTGTGAAAAATAGCAACAGAATTATTACCTACAGTTGTTGCTACTTGACCATTTTTCCAATTTAAAAATTGGATATAATTATCATCCGTTGCTGTTGAATCATGATTTGTTAAAATACGATGTCTATAATTATTAGCATTATCACTTGAGAAATAAAATTTATCACCATTACCTGTTACTGCTTCAATAACACCAGAAACGCTTAATTTTTGTTGTGGATTATTAGTTCCAATACCGACATTACCTCCAGATAAAATAGTAAATCTTTCAGTTCCATAAGCACTTGATGTTGTTCCTGTATAAAATCTATGATTTAAACCTGATTGATATACAAGAGCACTTGTTTCTATTCCAAAACCTGCATTGAATGATGATGTATTATGTAAAAGAATTTTATTGCAAATATTACCGGTTCCTACTGTTGAATTATAACTGTTATCAAATATTAATTTATAACCATTTGGAGTGGTAGACGTTGTTGTTACAAATGCTGAATCACCAATAAATAATGATCCATCTTCAACATGAAGTTTTTGTAAAGGACTATTAGTACCAATACCAACATTACCATCACTTGTTAATCTCATTCTTTCAGTTGTAACACTTGAACCATCATTAGTATTCCAAATATGGAAACCATTATTAGTTGCATTATATTGAATATAACCACTAGTTGAAGTTCTTGAACGTCCATTTAAAACAATAGATGTATTATTTATACTATCAATTACATCATTGGTACCTATAATAGTTCTATCGACATCATTTGATGAAATTGAAAATCTTCCACCATTACCAATTTGGAATGGTGATGTTGGATTACTAATACCAATACCAATTCTAAAATTACTTAATGAATAAATATTTGAACCAGAATTAAAAAATGGTTCATTGAGTAAATTATTGTAATTAACTAAGAAATTTGAATTATTTGAAGCAGTAAATGCAACATTACTGAAATTGATATTAGTTAAATAAACTAAATTAGAATTTATATTATTGTTATATTCAACATAATAATTAAGAAGTAAAATATTATTTTTAATTTCATTTGAAATATTTAAATCATTAACTATTAAATTACTAGCAAAGACAGTTCCATTAACATCCAATAAATATGAAGGGATCGATCTACCAATACCAATATTACCAGCAGAATCTATTCTCAATCTTTCTGTAGGTGTTGATGATCCAGTTGAAAATAGGATTGGTTGAGTGTTACTAGTTTGAATATTTAAAGGATTTGTTTGACTGTTATTAATTAAATTTGTAAAAATACCTCCAACTGTATATTGACTACTTGCATTTAATGATGAACTTCCTGCTGTAACTGCAGAACCATTAACAAGAATACTAGTGCAATTTATTGTTCCATTAACATCTAAACTATAATTAACATTTGGATTAGTTGTACCAATACCAATATTACCATTTGAATTTATTGTAAATCTTTCTAAATTATTTGTTGCCAATGATAATGAAGTATTTTCATAATTCCATAATAATGCTTTTTCATTTGAATCTTTAATTATAGCAAAACCATCAGTAGTTGTTGTTCCTGAATTGCCATCACTTAAACTTATTCTAACTTCACCAGAAGCATTAGTATTATGAAGATGTAATAATGAATTTGCATTTGGATTATTAGTACCAATTCCTAATGATCCTGTTGATGTTAAACGCATTTTTTCAGTACCTGAATCGGTTGTATTCCATACATGTGCACCAGTTGATGTTGCAAAATAATCAATTCTACCATTATATGAAGTTCTGGTATTACCACTTACAACAATTCTTGTATTTGTACCTCCATCTGTATCTATAGTTCCCAATAATGAGAAATCAGTGGTTCCATTAGAAATTCTTAACCTTCCAGCATTTCCAACTTGGAATATTTGTGTTGGTGTAACATTACCTATTGCAACATTACCTAAATCACTAAATGTTAAACCATCATTAATATTTGTAGTATTACTAATAATTCTAAATTTATATCCAATTTGACCACCATTAATATAATAAGGATAAATTTTAAAATTATATTTATTATTTACTCCAGTAACATCGCTAGCATCCAAACAAAAATTATCATCAAGATTAACATAACTACCTCTTATTGTTAATTTTGAAATAGGATTAGTAGTTCCAATACCAATAAAACCAGATGAATTTATTCTTAATCGTTCAGTTGCTGAATTATTTGCTGTTGTTGATCTTGTTGAAAACAGTAAATCACCTGTTTCAGAACCAGTTTTATCAGTTATAATGCATCCAATTTCACAACAATTTTTATCTGTAAGTGATGGTGCATAACCAAAACCAATACCATAATAATCACCTGCTGTTGTTGAATATGAATTTTTACCAATTTTTAACATAGGTTGTCCTATTGAACGCGGCATTTGTGTTGTTGCATTAAGAATACCAGTATCAATTGTTAAAAGTGGTCCAGTATAATTATTATTAATTATTTCAAATAATGATAATGGATTTGTTATACCTATACCTAATTTACCACTTGAATCAATTCTTATTTTTTCATTTCCTGATGTTCCAAAAATAATACTGTTAGCGGTTGAGGTTTGAATATTTAAATCTGCATTATTACTTAAATTAGTTGTTTTTATTGTTCCTAATGCCATATCAAGATTAGCAATAGGAATAGTTGAACCAATACCAACAAAACCTGATGAATTTATTCTTAATCTTTCATTTGCACCATTGGTATTAAAGATTATATCATTTAAAGTTGAAGTTTGGATAGTTAAATTTGCATTATTACTTAAATTAGTTGTTTTTATTGTTCCTAATGCCATATCAAGATTAGCAATAGGAATAGTTGAACCAATACCAACAAAACCTGATGAATTTATTGTAAATCTTTCTAAATTATTTGTTGCCAATGATAATGAAGTATTTTCATAATTCCATAATAAAGCATTTTCATTTGCATCTTTAATTATAGCAAAACCATCAGTAGTTGTTGTTCCTGAATTACCATCTGTTAAACTTATTCTAACTTGTCCAGAAGCATTAGTATTATGAATATGTAATAATGAATTTGCATTATTAGTTCCTATACCAACATTACCATTTGCATAAAGATTATTAAGTGTTGTATTGTCACCATCAACTGAAAACTTCTCGGTTATTATATCAGGATCTGCTGCTGCAGATTGAACAGAACGTAATACAAATCTACAATCATTATTATCATCAAGAAAATCAAATGCTAATTTGTACGCATTTGTGCCTCCTATTTGTCTCAAATAACACCAATCACTACCAGTTCCTGCAAATTTAAAATTAATATAAGTATTAGTTTCATTTGCATCAGTCACAGCACCTGTTTCAAAAAATGCATTTGCACCAGTAATAGCAAGACCTCCACCAACATCGAGATTATTTGCAGTGGTTATTGCGCCATTATGATCAATAGTTAAAGCATCTGTTTCTGTTGTTGTTGCATTTACAACTCTAAATTTATATCCAACTTGACCACCACCAATAACATATGGATAAATTTTTAAATTATATTGACTATTTAATCCAGTAGTATCACTTGCATCCAAACAAAAATTATTATTAATATTATTATAATCTCCTCTTATTGTGAATCTTGATATAGGATTAGTAGTTCCTATACCAACTAAACCACTTGAAGTTATTCTTAATCTTTCATTTGCACCATTAGTATTTAAAACAATATTATTAGAATTATTTGTTTGAATAGTTAAAGTGCTTGAAGATAAAAATGATGTTGCTGTTAAAGTTCCTGTTGTTGTAAAATTACCAGAACCTAAATCTAATCTTTGTGTTGGTATTTGACTTCCTATACCAACTCTACCATCAGTTCTAATTGTCATAACATTAACATCATCATTACTTATATCACTCAAATCTAAGTCTAATCTTGTTCTTGAATGAATACTTGAATTTTCCCATCTAGATAATTTAAATGTTGCTGTTTGTCCATGACTTTGTGAATTAGTTCCTTGTCTTACTAATGCCAAAACTCTTTGTGGATCATTAAGAACAGTTGATGATGATGCAGTTTGATTAAAAACAGTTAATGGTGTAGAAGTATAATCATTATTACCAAAATCATTAATTCTATTATTAATCCAAAAATATTTATTAGTTGAACTTGGGAAATGAGTATAAATTGCTGATAATCTTAAACAATGTCTATCACCTTCATCATTTACTCCTTGACCTTGTCTCCAAGTGTAAAAATCAAAATGATTTCCTGAATCTGCATTTGCATTATGAGATGTATAAATTCTATGTCTATAATCATTATTTGTATATGAAAATAATAGTTTGTTGCCATTTGCAGAAGCAAATTCTGCTGGACCATTTACAGATAATAATTGTTGTGGATTAGTAAATCCAATACCAACATTACCATTATTAGAAATTCTCATTTTTTCACTGGAAACACCAGTATAAAAAGTAATTCTATTATTATCATAAATTCCTGTACCTTTATCATAATCAAATTCAAGTCTTTTACCTGAATTATATCCATGAATACTATAACTTGATCCAGATACCCATGTTCCTGTTAATAATAAATTTCCATTATTTAATGTTAATAATTCGGATGGATTATTAGTACCTATACCTAATTTACCATTTGCATCGATTCTTATTTTTTCACTACCATTAGTATTAAAAATTAAATTATTTGTTGAACCTGTTACGGTTAAATTTAAATTTGCATTGTTACTTAAAATACTTGTTTTAATTGAACCTGATCCTAAATCTAGATTTGCTGTTGGATTTGTAATACCAATACCAATATTACCATCTTTATTTATAATTAAATTTAAATTATTTGAATTATTATAAAACTCTGCAACATTTTGATTTACATTTACTTGTCTTATTATCATTGATGTTGCTGTTGTATCATTTACAACTTGTAATTGTTCAGTTTGATAAACAGTTGTATTTAAAATAGTAGTATCACCAAAAACATTTAAATTAGAAGTTGATATATTACATGAAAATAATTGAGTTGTATTTATTATTCCATTTACATCTAAATTAAAATTTGGATTTGTTTTTGCAATACCAACATTATTACCTTTGATAAATAATGTTCCATTTCCAGATCCATTTAATAATATTAATGATTTACTAGTATCACTTCTTATTACCATATCTCCAGCAATTGCAGATGATGTAAAATTACCAGCAACACCTGCAACACCTATAGCAGATGATCCTTGATTATTCCAAGTAATTCCTGAAGCAGTTGATGATGATGCAGATATATTATAACCTGTATTTGTATTGATTATACCATTTGCATCTAATATATATGATGATGATGGATTTATATTATTAATACCTATATGACCTTCTGGACGTAAAGTTAATATATTTCTTGTTGTAATAGTACCACCACTATTAAAATCTCTTGAATTAAATGTTATGGTATTTCCTCTTGAATTTATTGATGTTGTAGTAGAATATATACCATAACCATTAATATTTTTAAAATCTAAAAGGTTTGTTGTTGTAGAATCAGAATCAGGTGTTGGAATATGTAATAATGCTTGTGGATTTGTAATACCTACACCAATTTTACCGTCATTTGTAATTGTTAATTTTGATGTTCCATTAGTATTAAAAATTATATTATTAGCACCACTAGCAGTAATATTTAAATCTGCATTATTACTTAAAATAGATGTTTTAATTGTTCCTGTACCCATATCAAGATTAGCAATTGGAATAGTTGAACCAATACCAACAAAACCATTTGAAGTAATTCTAAATCTTTCAGTATTTGAAGTTGCAAATGATAATGATGTATTTTCATAATTCCAAATTGAACAATTTTCATTGGCATCTTTAATTATAGCGAAACCATCTGTAGTAGTAGTTCCAGAATTACCATCAGTTAAACTTATTCTGACTTCTCCAGAAGCATTATTATTATGAAGATGAAATAAAGAATTTGGATTAGTAGTACCAATACCTACATTATTGTTATTTATAAATACAGCACCTGTTGAAGCACCTGTTTGTAAAATTAATTTTTTTCCAGTATTTGCTCTTATAATCATATCGCCTCCATCTGCAGATGCTGAATATTGACCACCAACACCAGCAACACCAATTGCTGATACTCCTTGATTTTGCCAAATAAGACCAGATGCAGTTGATGATGATGCAGAAATATTAAAATAATTATTTGTATTAATTATTCCACTTACATCCAATTTAAAACTTGGATTTACACCAATACCCACATCACCTCCTGATGTAATTCGCATTTTTTCAGTACTTGTTGCTCCAGTTGTAAATATAATTGATTGATTATTGAATGTTCCCATTAATAAAGCGCCTCTTTCAATGTCGCATAAACCTAAACCATCAATACCAACATAGCAAGTTTTATTATCAGTTGAATTTTGAAATCCAATATAAGAACTATAAGTAGTTGTAGTTGATCTAAGAGTTACTAATCTTGCTTGATTTGTGCCACCAGTAACAGATAAATTTTCTAATGGATTATTTGTTCCTATACCTAAATAACCTGAATTATTAATTCTTATTTTTTCTGTTCCAGATGTTTTAAATATTATACTATTTGCTGTTGAAGTTTGGATATTTAGATCAGCATTATTATTTGTCACTGTATTTGTTGCTAAATTACCAGATCCTAAATCTAATCTTTGTGTAGGTGTTTGTGTTCCTAAACCAACATTACCATCACTTCTTATAGTCATAACATTTACATTATCCATTATGCCATGTGACATAGTTAAATCCATTCGTGTTCGTGAATTAGTTCCATTATTTTCCCATCTAGATAAATTAAAAATAGCAGTGCAAGCATAATTAGTTCCTGAAGTTCCATCTCTTGCCATATTAAATACTGGTTTTGGATCATTTAAAACAGAACCTGATGTTAAAACTTTACTATAAAAGACACTTAAAGGTGCTTCTCTAAAATCATATGATCCTGGATCTAAAATTCTATCACATATATAAACAGATTTTGCATTTGCACCATAACCAGTAAAAGTAACATTACCATCATTAAAAATTCTTAATCTTTCAGTATCATTTGTGCCAAAAATTAAATGATTTTGTCCAGATGTATTAATTCGCAAATTTGCATTATTACTTAAATTAGAAGTTCTAATTGTTCCAACTAGACCCATATCAAGATTAGCAATGGGAATTGTTGAACCAATACCAACAAAACCATTTGAAGTTATCCTTAATCTTTCAATATTACTTGTATTTATAATAATGGAATTTGATGATTCAAATGTTAAATTACTTTCACTCGATAATTTAGATGTAATTATTGAACCTGATACAACATTTTTAAGATTACCTGATGTATCTTTAATTTCAAAAGATTCAGAAACAGATTTTGATAATAATAATCCACCTAAATTAATGGTATTTCCAGATAAATATAAATCTCTCCATCGTTTTGATGAGGTACCTAAATCATAAGTAATATCAGTTAAAGGATATAAATTACCACCAATTACAGCATTGCCACCTCTTAGATCTAATTTCTCAGTGGGATTAGTAGTACCAATGCCTAAATTACCACTTGAATCAATTCTTATTTTTTCACTTCCTGATGTTCCAAAAATAATACCATTGGCAGTTGAAGTTTGAATATTTAAATCTGCATTATTACTCAAAATACTTGTTTTAATGGTTCCAGTTCCCATATCAAGATTAGCAAGTGGATTTGTAGTTCCAATACCAACAAAACCAGTTGCTGTAATTCTTACTTTTTCTGAATTATTAGTAGCAAACGCCAAATAAGTATTTTCATAATTCCATAATAAAGAATTTTCATTTGTATCTTTAATTATTGCAAAACCATCCGTTGATGTAATACCTGAATTACCATCACTTAAACTTATTCTTACTTCACCAGAAGCATTAGTATTATGAAGATGTAATAATGAATTAGGATTATTTAAACCAATACCAACATTACCATTAGTTAAAATTCGCATTTTTTCAGGATATGAAGTTGCAGGATAGCTATTTGCAAGACCATCAATTCTAAATGCTAAACCATTTTCAGCACCGCCAGCATCTATAAAACCTGTTTGTCCATCATTCCACATACGTATATGATCCCATGTAGCAGCATTGATACTTGCAATTTTTCCTAATACATCTAATGTTTCTAATGGTTGTCGTGTTGTTCCAACAGATAATGAAATTGGTATATTTACATTTCCATTATTATATATAATAAATCTATCATTTCCTCCTCCTGCAGTGAATGAATTATTAAATCTTAATCCTTTATCTGTTGTATCATTACCATTTATATATGCAGACCATCCATAAAAACCGGATACATCCCATGCATAACCACATTTATTTGCAGAATTACCAGCAATACGAGTGCCAACAATAGATGAGTTATTTGCAGAATTATTTGGATTATAAATATATAATCCAGCATTATCACCTGCTGCTGAAGTTGATGTATGATGAATATGTAATGATGTATTTGGATTTGTAGTTCCAATACCAACAAAACCTGATGATTTAATTCTTACTTTTTCTGAATTATTAGTATTTAAAATAATATCAGAAGCAGTTGAAGTTTGGATAGTTAAATTTGCATTATTTATCAATGAATTTGCTGTTAAGGTTCCTGAAGTAATTAAATTACCTGTTCCTAAATCTAATCTTTGTGTTGGATTTTCACTACCAATACCAACATTACCATTTCCTAAAATTCTTAATGAATTATTTGGTGCATTATATGCAATAGATATTTGTTTAGTCCAAGGTTCTGTATCTAAATTACCACCACCCCAATCACCTAATATGAAATTATATGAACTATCATAACCAAATTTAAATTTACGATTATTTCCAACACCATCTGATTTACCTACTGATATACTGCCATCATTATTTACACTTGATAAACTAGTTCCTATTGATAATGTTGCAATGGGAATTGTATTAGCAATACCAACATTACCATTTGAAGAAACAGTTAATCTATCTAAATTATTTGTTCCTAATATTAATGAAGTATTTTCATAATTCCATATTCGACAGGAATCATCACCATTTTTAATTATTGAAAATCCATCAGTAGAACCAGTTCCTGTATTGCCATCGCTTAAAGTTATTTTAACTTCTCCACTTGCATTTGCATTATGAAGATGTAATAATGAAGTTGGATTATTAGTGCCAATACCTACATTACCACTATTAGCAATTCTTAACTTTTCAGAAGTGCTATCTGTTGTGAAAAAAAGATGATTACCTGCACTTCCTGTTGATACATATTCAATATTACCATTCACATTTGTTCCACCTCTATCTCTACCGCTAATGACAATTCTTGTATTTGTTGCACCGTCTGTATCTATAGTTCCTAATAATGAATAATCACCACTTCCATTTGCTATTCGTAATCTACCTGCATTACCTACTTGTAAAATTTGTGAAGGAGCAATATTTCCAATACCTACGTTACCATCTTTAGTAATTGTCAATCTCAATGTTGAATTGATTGTACTTGGTGAAGTATAAAATTGTAAATCACTTGCATCTCCAGATAAAGTCGTTGATGTAATTTTACTTCTAGTTGCAGATGCAAATGCTGGTATACCAAATTCAATACCACTTGTTTGACCTATATTATTTGTATCTGTTTCAATTCTAATTAAATTATTATTTGTATGAACTATATGTAATTTTTGTTGAGGATTATTAGTACCAATACCTATATTACCTCCACTTAAAATAGTTAATCTATCTAAATTATTTGTTCCCAATGTTAATGATGTATTTTCATAATTCCATATTCTGCAAGATTCATCTCCATTTTTAATAATTGCAAAACCGTCAGTTGTTGTAACACTTGAATTACCATCAGTTAAACTTATTCTTACCTCACCTGAAGCATTATTATTATGCAAATGTAATAATGAATTAGGGTTTGTTGTTCCAATACCTACATTTCCTAAATAATCAAGAGTTAAACTATTACCAGAATATGTTGTATCTTGTCTAAGAAAATTGAGATTACCTGTATTATTTTCAATTCTCCAATCAGTAAATATATCACTGCCAAAAGTATTTGTTCCTCTTAATAATTCTATTCTAGGTAATCTATTTGCACTTACATCAACTATTTTTAATGTAGGTGTAGAAGCATTTAATTCTAATAATGAAGTTGGATTATTAGTACCAATACCCAAATTACCACTTGAATCTATTCTTATTCTTTCATTTCCATTTGTATTGAATAATAAGTTATTGGTTCCTGTTGCGCTAATATTTAAATTTCCCGCATTGCTTAAAATAGGTGTATTTATAGAAACACTTGCTACTAATGCACCAGTAGTTATAGTTGCTATTCCTGCATTTATATTATTGTTATTAGTTGTGATACTAGCACTAGTAATAGAACCACTTGTAATAGATCCAGTAGTTTTAAAATTGCCAGAACCTAAATCAAGTTTTTCTGTAGGATTTGTACTACCTATACCAACATTACCATTATTTTTTATAATCAAACTTAAATTATTTGAATTATTATAAAACTCTGCCACATTTTGATTTACATTTACTTGTCTAATTATCATTGATGTTGCTGTTGTATCATTTACAACTTGCAATTGTTCCGTTTGGTAAACAGTTGTATTAAGAATAGTTGTGTCTCCAAAAACACTTAAATTTGAAGTAGTAATATTACATGAAAATAATTGTGTTGTATTAGTTACACCATTCACATCTAATTTATATTGTGGATTATTAGTTCCAACACCCAAATTACCATTAGCATCTATTCTTATTCTTTCATTTCCATTAGTATTAAAAATTAAGTTATTTGCACCAGTAGTAGTTATATTTAAATTTCCTGTTGTTGTTAATGTTGGTGTTGATAATAATGTTGAACCAGTAATAGTGGTTGCAGTAATGCCCGCAGTTCCAGTATTTATTGAATGATTATTAGTTGTTATTGAACCATCAGAAGCGATCTTAAATCTTTCAACTGAATTAGTACTTAAAATAACTTGATTGGCACCACTTGCACTAATATTTAAATCAGCGTTGTTACTCAATCGAGTTGTTTTTATGGTTCCTAAACCAACATCAAGAGTAGTAATTGGAGCATTAGTACTAATACCAACATTACCATTAGCATCTACTCTTATTTTTTCACTTCCATTAGTGTTAAATAATAAGTTATTGGCACCAGTAGCAGTAATATTTAAATTTCCTGCATTACTTAAAATAGGTGTACTTATTGAAACACTAGTTACTAATGCGCCATTAGTTATAGTTCCAGTACCTACAGTGATATTATTATTGTTAGTAGTTATTGTTGTACAAGTAATGGCACCTGAATTGATTGATCCAGTTGTTTTAAAATTACCTGATCCAATATCAAGTCTTTCACTTGGACTACCACTTCCTATACCAACATTACCTCCATTTAGAATAGTAAATCTTTCAGTTCCATAAACACTTGATGTTGTTCCTGTATAAAATCTATGATTTTCACCTGATTGATATACAAGTGCTCCTTGTTCTATTCCAAAACCAGCATTAAACACTGTTTGATTATGAAGAAGTATTTTATTACATATATTACCACTTCCAGGTGTTGCATTATAAGTAGAATCAAACATTAATCTATAAGTATTTGGCGTACTTAATGGTGTTGATATATATGCTGCATCGCCAATAAATAATGATCCATCTTCAACATGTAATTTTTGCTGAGGATTATTAGTACCAATACCCACATTTCCACCAGATGTTACTCTCATTCTTTCATTTGTCATATCAACAGTAACATCATCTTGTGTATTTCTACATAAAAATACAATAGCACCTTGATCAAATGTTCCAGTTCGTACATGACCAATTGCACATTTACTCCATGAACTATCTTCAGTATTTAATCCAATAAAGGTTCCTGATAATCCTGCGCCATTATAAGCAGTTGCACTAATTTTTAATGGAAAAGACATACCAACAGTAGATAAACCTGATGATATATGAAGTTTATTTCTGGGATTTACAATACCAATACCAACATTACCATCATTTAAAATAGTTAATCTATCTAAATTATTTGTTCCCAATGTTAATGATGTATTTTCATAATTCCATATTCTGCAAGATTCATCTGTATTTTTAATAATTGCAAATCCATCAGTTGATGTGGTACCTGAATCATTATCAGTTAAACTTATTTTAACTTCTCCTGCACTTATTGGATTATGAATGTGTAATTGTGAAATTGGTGTATTTGTACCAATAGCAACATTACCTTGATTATAATAGATATTATTTGCATTAGCAGGTGAATTTATAAAAAAATTATTTTTAAGATTTATATTTGAATTATTACTCAAAGTAAAATGAGAAGAATTTACTGTATAATTTAAAGGCAAACTTGCTAATGTATTTTTTTGTTCAACAATGAAATATTGAATACCAGTTAAAGTAACTGGATCATTTGCACTTACATTACTTATCATAAATGAAATAGTTACATTTGAACCAGATGTATTATTTTGTGCATACATTCCTGTTAATGTTCCACTACGTGTTCCACCACCTGCATATGTATCACTTGCAAATTTTTGATTATTTTCAAGACTATATGTTGTAATACTATTTGTAACTAATTTTAATCTGCTTTTAAATGTATCAGCACCCCAACCAGCAATGCTATAAATAATATTTGCTGTTACTATTACCGTACTTTCATTAAAACGTTTATTATAAGTATATGAATAATATTCACCATAAACATTATTAGCAAGACTATGCGTAACAGTAGAATTTAATTCATACAATTCAGAATTTAAAATTAAATAATTACCATTTGCAACATTACTGGTAACAAAATTCATAATATTATTTGAAGTTGTATAAATATTATTACTTGAAATATTTGAAGTTACGAATATGTTACTTAAATTTAATCCTCCTTTTAGTATTTCAGTAGCATTTATATTACCAATAACATCTAACTTATTTTGTGGATTTGTTGTTCCAATACCTATGCTACTAATAGTATTATAAACAAGACTATTATCACCAGAATTACTCCATGGTTTATTAGTAAAATTATTATAATTTAATGATGTACTAGATTGAAGGATATTTGAAGTTACGAATATGTTACTTAAATTTAATCCTCCTTTTAGTATTTCAGTAGCATTTATATTACCAATAACATCTAACTTATTTTGTGG
>Ga0315906_10000352_pt1 | contig 73838 bp, 72 predicted proteins | sample LakEriMetagenome_4_FD_203526 | JGI IMG/M metagenome (GOLD analysis project Ga0315906, IMG submission 203526) | Freshwater fungal communities from buoy surface, Lake Erie, Ohio, United States - Buoy 2 MA122 | ecosystem: Environmental > Aquatic > Freshwater > Lake > Lake biofilm | place: USA... | reverse complement strand
AGTTTCCGAGCGCCGCTGCGGTTCCATTCATAAAAGCTGTTCATCGGCACCAGACAGCGCCGTTGCCGGTAGGCCGCGCGGAAGGCCGGCTTTTCGGCAACAGTTTCAGCTCGCGCATTGTTCAACGGAGCGCCCTTGCCGGATTCGCGCGCCCAGGCGGGCACAAAGCCCCAGCGCATCAGCGTCAGCCGCGCACCCTGCTGCGCATCAACCCAGTACACCGGGAGTTGCTGCATCGGCGGAATATTGAAATGCGGCTCAAAATCAACGGCCTTGTCGTGAAACACCAGCGGGTCGCCCTGCTTGCGTGATTTCGGTCCATGAAGGGCATATCGTCCACACATGACGTTATTTTAATTCACCAGCCCGATCGGGATCGTTACGAACAAGCTTTTGTTTTTATTATTTGATTTTTTGCTTGCTGCAAGCGAAAAATCTTGGCGTAATAGCGACCACCATGAGAACCAAAATCAACGGCGCAAGCCTCAGTTACGACATCATTGGCAATAGCGGCCCCTGGGTTGCGCTGTCCCCCGGCGGTCGGCGGTCGATGGCAGCGGTTCGCTCACTGGCGCAGCGCATCTCTGCCGGCGGTTACCGCGTGCTGATTCATGACCGGCGCAACTGCGGCGCATCCGAAGTGCTGCTGCAAGGCGACGCCGCCGAGCACGAGGTCTGGGCCGATGACCTGCATGCCTTGCTCACCCAGATCGGCGTACTGCCTTCCGCATCGGGCGTTTTCATCGGAGGCAGTTCTTCAGGCTGCCGCATGTCGCTCGCATTTGCATTGCGTTATCCGCAGGCCGTGCGTGGACTGCTGCTGTGGCGCATCACCGGAGGCGCCTTTGCCGCACAACGGCTGGCCCGCGAGTATTACGCGCAGTACATCGCCGCCGCACAAAGCGGCGGCATGATTGCGGTCTGCGCGATGCCGCATTTCCGCGACATGATTGTGGCGCACCCCGCGAACCGGGAAAAACTGGTCGCTGCCGACCCGCAGTCGGTCATCGGCACAATGAATCACTGGAGCCAGGGCTTCCTGAAGGAAGCTGATTATCCGGTCATCGGTGCAACCGAAGCGCAGTTGCGTTCGATCAAGGCGCCGACCTGCATCATTCCCGGCAACGACAACACGCACCCCAAGGCCGTTGGCGAAAAACTGGCGCGACTGATGCCCGACACCACACTGAACATCCTCTTCGCCGAGCACCAGGATGTGGATGTCGTGCCCCCCGAAAGCTGGGCGAAACGCGAGGAAGAGATGGCCGCGATGCTGCTGGCATTCCTGTCACGCAATGGCAACTACGTACCGGTGCATGACTGACCTGCTTGTCAGCAATTGCAAGGCGCCTTTTTGCGGAATAATTTTGCCGGGGATGCGCCCCGGTCCGCTCTGATATCCATTGCCCCGGAGTTCAATACACTGAAGTTCAACTGTGTGACCGTTCCCCTGGAATAATACGACCTGCAAGACCATGGAGAAAGACTTTACATAGCCGTCGTCCAGGATCCGGGAAAAATCAGCAACACCCCGCCACCTGAAGCAGCGCAATCCGCCTGCTGCACGGCTGCGGCGCGGCCTTACCGGGTACGGCCCGGTCGCCGATATGCCAATCAGCTAAGTCTTGTAATCCGGATAACGCTTCTCGACCAGCGCCATGCTGGCGACCCAATCGCGGCTTTCCGAGTCATAGACACCCATGCGCCCGAATTTCGCGACGCGTGCAACGCACACCTCATGATCGGGCAGGATCAGCTTGCCGCTGCCGGCCAGTGCGCCGATCTGCGCACGGCAGGCGAGCTCGAAGAAATGGTGATAGATGTAGGCTTCGGGCAGAGTGGCCCCGCACACCAGTGCACCGTGGTTCTCCAGCAGCATGGTCCAGTGCTCTCCGAGCGCCACCGCCAGCTGGTCGGCGCCTTCACGCGTGGTGTCATCGGTCAGGTTGGGGTAACGGGCAATGCGGTTATAAAACCGCATCGCCTGCTGGGTCAGCGGCAACAGACCGTGCTGCTGTGCCGACACCGCAAGATTCGCCGGCGAGTGCGTATGCACTGCGGCATTGATATCGCGTCTGGCACGCAAAACCGCTGCATGCAGGTTGTAAGCCGCGGGACTCGCTTTTAAAGATGACACGCCAACCTGGCGACCTTCAAGATCATATTTGACCAGATTCGACGCGGTGACCTGCTCCATCAGGACGTTGTCAGCTTTGACCAGAAAATGCCCGGGCTCGCCCGGCACCCGTACCGAGATGTGGTTGTAGGTCAGGTCGACAAACACAAAATGCGCGACCAGCCGGTGGGCCGCGGCAAGCTCGCATCGCGCCTGCCATTCCGCTGCGGAAATCCGCGCCCGCGACGTCCGCGGCCGTGCGGTCCGCGTCGCGGCATGTTTCTTTTTGCTGCGCGTTCCCATCGCAGATCAGTCGAGCTTGGCGCCGGAAATACGCACGACTTTCTCGTACTTTTCCATGTCGCGTTTCACAAAAGCAATGAACTCCTCAACCGTGCTGCCGACCGGGTCAGCGCCCAGTGCGATGAACTGCGCCTGCAGTTCAGGCGACTTGACTGTTTTGACCAGCGCACCGTTTACACGATTGATGATCGCACGCGGTGTTTTGGCCGGTGCAAAAAGGCCGAACCAGTTTACGGCCTCGAAACCGGGTACGCCGGACTCGCTGATGGTCGGCAGGTCCGGCAGCTGCGGCGAACGCTGCAGGCTGGCGATTCCGAGGACGCGGATCTTGCCGGACTTGATGTGCGCCACGATCGGCGCCACCGAGTTGAACATCATGTTCATGTGGCCTGCCAACACGTCGGTGACGGCCTGAGGCGCGCCTTTGTACGGCACGTGAACGATATCGACGCCCGCCATCTGTTTGAACAGTTCGCCCGCCAGATGATTGGCAACCCCGTTGCCGGCCGAAGCGTAGTTGAGTTTGCCCGGCTGTGCCTTTGCCAGCGCAATCAATTCCCTGATGTTCCTGGCCGGAACGGACGGATGCGTCATCAGCACAAAAGGCCCGATTGAAATCAGGCTGACTGGCGCAAAATCGCGGATGGTGTCGTACGGAATGCCCTTGCGCATATGCGGCAGGATCGTCAGCGCGCCCGGGCTGCTGATGAACAGCGTGTAACCGTCGGGCGCGGATTTTGCTGCAATCTCCGCGCCGATCACGCCGCCACCTCCGGCACGATTGTCCGCGACGAGAGAGACGCCCAGTTGCTGCGACAGCCCCGGGAATACCAGCCTTGCGGTGACGTCCGGCGTTGCGCCTGCAGGCACCGAGAGAATGACGCGAATCGGTTTGTCCGGCCATTCAGCAGCCGGCACGGTCTGCGCGGTGATGACCATTGCGGCCAGCATTCCTGCTTTGAGCATTATTTTCATCAAAACGCCTCCTCGCTAAGCGATGCATGGTAACGGTAAGCTGCCTGCCGGTAAAATCGGTGGGCAGATCGCTCAAACCAACACCCAAAACCAGCTACTCACCGGGGGAATATTCATGGCAGCAGACAAGGAACTCGCAGGCAAAGTCGCACTCGTCACCGGCGCATCGCGCAACATCGGACGCGCCATCGCCATTGCACTGGCAGAAGCCGGCGCCACCGTCGCGGTTAACGCGCGCACGGCCAAAGCAGATGCAGATGCCGTAGTCGGGGAAATCCGTGCTGCCGGCGGCACCGCAGACAGCTTCATCGCTGACATCGCCGACGTCAAAGCCGTCAACGCGATGGTGGCCGACATCACCAAACGCTACGGTAAGGTCGATATCCTGATTTTGAACGCATCAATCCGCAAGGAAACCGCGTTCATTGACATGACCTATGAAGAATGGCGCAGCCTGCTGTCAATCACCCTCGACGGCTCGTTCTTCTGCACCAAGGCTTGCCTGCCCTCAATGATCGCTGCCGGCGGCGGCAGCATCGTGACCCTCGGCGGCATGACCGCACTCTCCGGCGCCAAAAAACGCGTGCACGGCTCGGTCGGCAAACACGGCCTGTGGGGCCTGACCCGCGCGCTGGCAAAAGAACTGGGCGAACACCGGATCAACGTCAACTGCGTGGCGCCGGGACAGATGGACACTGCCCGCGCCGCCGACCGTTCGGAACGCGCGCCGGTCATCAACGTGCCGATGGGCCGCCGCTCCACGCCTGGAGAAGTCGCGGGCATCGTGCGCTACCTGTGCACACCTTCCGGTTCGATGATCAGCGGACAGCTGATCTACGTCGACGGCGGCCAGCAGCAGTTTTAAAAGCTGCTCTTTACCGCCAAGAGCGCCAAGAAAAAATGAATGACAGGATATTGCGGTGTCAATACGACGGATCCGAGCTTGATTCTTGATTACTCCCTGAGCCTTTTGGATGCTGTTCTTGTGGTGTGATCCGTTGTTGCAGTTCTTGGCGTACCCCTCGAGCGGGTATTAAAAAGAATCTTGGCGGTGATCGGATTCCAGCTTTAAGCCGTCCCTTCATGCATGAACTGCAAGCGCGCCAGATGGGCATACAGCCCGTCGGCGCGCAGCAGTTCATCGTGGGTGCCGGTGGAATGCAACTGGCCGCGATCCAGTACCAGAATGCGATCGGCATTGCGCACTGTCGCCAGCCGATGCGCGATCACCAGCGTAGTGCGGCCTCGGGACAGGCTTTCCAGTGCGGCAGCAACCTGGCGTTCGCTTTCGGCATCGAGGGAACTGGTCGCTTCATCGAGCAGCAGGATGGGCCGGTCGGCGAGCAGTGCGCGGGCGATCGACAACCTCTGGCGCTGGCCACCGGACAGACGGACACCACGCTCGCCCAGATCGGTATCAAAACCTTGCGGCAAATTTTCAATAAATTCAATGGCATGCGCAGCCTCGCAGGCGGTACGCACTTCATCCATTGTTGCTTCGGGGCGTCCGAAGCACACATTCTCGCTGACGCTGGCGGCAAAAATCACCGGGTCCTGCGACACCAGTGCCACCGCACGACGCAGCGCCAGTGGATCACAGTGGCGCAGGTCGATACCGTCAATCAGTACACGCCCCGCCTGCGGATCGTAAAAACGCAGCAGCAAGGCAAACAGCGTTGTCTTGCCGGCGCCTGAAGGCCCCACCAACGCAACGCGCTCACTGGGACTGACGGCAAACGACAATCCACTGAGCGCCTGCACATCGGGTCGTGTCGGATAGGAAAACGCCACCTGCTCAAAACGGATGTCGCCGCGGGCGCGCGCGGGCAGAACGCTGCGCGGTTCGGCAATCGTCAGCGCGGTTTGCGCATCCAGCAATTCCATCACCCGCTCGGTCGCACCCGCCGCGCGCTGGATCTCGCCCCACACTTCCGAAACGGTTCCAGCGCCGCTGGCCACGATGCCCGCGTAAAACATAAATGCAGACAACTCGCCCGCAGTCAGCCGGCCGTCGAGCACATCATGACCGCCGATCCACAGGATCACGCCGACGGCGCAGAACGCAATCAGCATCACTGATGCAATCAGCCAGGCCTTGATGCGTACCCGCTCAACACCGGAGGCGCATGCCGCATCGGTTGCCGCATCAAATGCCGCCCGCGTGCGCGGCTCATGGCCATAGGCCTGCACGGTACGGATTTCATGCATCGCCTCATCAACCTGCGATGACACTTCGGCCACGCGGTCCTGGTTGCTGCGCGACAGCCGCCGCACATAACGGCCGAGCAGCAGGATCGGAATCAGCGTCGCCGGAACACCGAGCACGATCAGGAAGGCGAGTCGCGGACTGGTGGCGAACAGCAGCACCAGCGCGCCGATCATCATCAGCCCGTTGCGCAGGAACATCGACAGGCCGAAACCGATCACCTGGCGCAACTGCTCGCTGTCATTGGTCACCCGCGACACGATGTCGCCGGTGCGCGAAATGTCAAAAAATGCCGGTGACAGTGTCAGCACGTGCGCAAAGACGGTACGCCGCAGGTCGGCAATGACACGTTCGCCGATGCTCATCATCAGGTAGAAGCGCACATAGGTCGCGCCGGCCAGCACAGCCGCAATCGCGATGACGCCCGCCAGTGCCATATTGAGCATCGCCGGGTTGCCGCTGCCGAATCCGGAGTCGATGACGAAACGCAGCCCTTGCCCCAATGCCAGAACGGAGCCCGAAGCAATCAGCAGTGCCGCCATTGCAATGACAACGCGGGTACGGTACGGCACGAGGAAACGCAGCAGGCGGCGCAACTGCGCCACGTCCCCCTTGGGAGCTTGGTCAGGCGTGGTCAATGAAAAATCCTGTCAGGACTGCGGACGCGGCACTTTCATGCGAACGCCGAGATGCGGTGACTCAAGAGTAACCGCGGCGGGCTTTTTTGCGGAAATGACAACTTCATATTCAGCTTCTGCAGGCACATCCATCAGCAGCAGCGTATGCACCAGTGCGGTGGGCGGCGGCGAAGATGATGCGTTCGGCTTCTCCGGGCTGTTCACCTGGACGTCGCGGGTCGCGATGACCTTGTCGCCGCTGCGCAGCACAACCCGGTAATCATTCCACAGGCCCGCCTGATCGCGACCGCCCCAGGAAAAATCCGCCAGCAGTGTCAGTGCAACCGGATTCATGTCGGTGCGCAACATGATGCGCACCGGTTCGTAACTGCCGTCAGCCGCAGGCTGCAACGGAATGCGCGCAACCTCCTCGCCGCCGATCATGCCCTCGCAGCCTGCAAGGCAAAGCGCCAGCGCGGCGGTTGCGAACATCCGCGCCAGCATCAGCGCGATACCTTGGCGAGGAACAACAGCAGCGCCGTATTGAAGGCTTCGGGCTGTTCGACATTGGACAGGTGTGCGGCCGAGGGAATGATCAGCAGTTCGGAACCGCGCAGGTTGGCGTGGATCTGCCGCGCCATTTCCGGCGGCGTGCCGTGATCCTGATCGCCGACAATCACCAGCGACGGGCAGTTGATTTCCTTCAGTTGGTCCAGCACATCGATCCTGGCAATGGCATCACAGCAACCGGCAAATCCGTCAACCGGCGTATTGCGGATGTCGTTGCCGATCTTCGCCATCACTGCCGGCTGCGCCTGGCGATAAGGTTCGGTGAACCAGCGCGCCAGCGTGCCTTCGACCAGCGCATCCATGCCTTTGGCGCGCGCCATGGTCACCCGCTCGCCCCACATCTGTTCGGCATTGGGCGGACGCCGGCTGGTGGTGTCAGCCAACACCATGCTCTGAAACACGCCGGGGTATTTCAGCGCAAACACTTCGCCGATCATGCCGCCCATCGACAACCCCACCCAATGCGACTGGCGGATGCCCAGTGAAACATAAAGCCCGTGCAGGTCATCGGCCATCTGCTCCAGCGTGTAAGCGCCCTCGGGGGCGTCGCTGGCGCCATGTCCGCGGGTGTCGAAGCGCAGCACCTTGTAGCCGTTGTCGACCAGCAGCTTCGCCTGCACATCCCACATCGACAGATTGCAGGCCAGCGAGTGCGACATCGTCACCCACGGGCCGTCGCCCTCGATGACACAGTTGATTTCAATACCGTTGGTTTTGATTTTCATGTCCGCTCCTCTCATTGTTCCTTGACTCATTGCGCCTTGATATTGCCGGCTTTCGCCAGCCGGGTGAACGTCGCGATATCCGCGGCGATCAGTTTGTCGAAAGCTTCGGGCGTGGTCGGTGACGGCTCGAGGCCGATGGGCGCCCAGCGCCGCTTCACTTCGTCGTCACTGAGGATGCGTTTGATTTCGCGGTTGAGGTCGGCGATCACCGGTTGCGGCGTTTTGGCCGCGGTCACCAGACCGAACCACAGCACGGCGTCATAACCCGGCACACCGGAATCGGCGATGGTCGGCACATCCGGCAACAGCGCATCGCGCTTCAGCGACGACACGCCCAGCGCGTTCAGCTTGCCGTCACGGACCTGCGGCACGGCGTTGGCGATCGGCGACATGAAAAAATGCACGCGGCCAGCCATCGCTTCGGCCATCGCTTCGGGGATGCCCTTCAACGGGATGTGCACCACATCGATTTTCGCCATGCTTTTCAGCAGTTCACCGGCGAAATGCGTACCGCTGCCGATACCCGCTGAAGAATAGTTCAGCGAACCCGGCTTGCTTCGCGCCGCAGTCAGCAGGTCCTTGATTGAATGGAAGCCGGACGGCGAAGACACCAGTACGTATTTCGAGACCGCGGACAATGACACGCCCATCAGATCGCGCCGCGCATCGTAGGGAAGCTTGTCGTAAATCGCAGGGGCAACGGCGTGCGCAGAAGATACAGACAGCAGCGTGTGTCCGTCGGGATTTGCAGTCGCCGCCATATTGGCGGCAATGGTGCCGCCTGCGCCGGGCCGGTTGTCAACGATCACCTGCTGCTTGAACTCTTCAGTGAGTTTCTGCGCGAGGTAACGCGCCGTGATGTCGGGGCCGCCTCCCGGTGTAAAGCCGACGAGGATGCGGACCGGCTTGGTCGGGTACTCGCCCGCCAGCGCAGGCCCGCCCTTTTGTGCGGCTTGCGCCACCAGGCCGGTGCCCATCAGCGCGACCATCATCATTGCGTGCAACAACCTCATGATGCCTCCGGATGTTTATTTGAATTTTTCCTGCCTTAGCGCAGGGCGGAGACTATACCAGCCGCGGCCGGTCTACACAGCATGTGGACGAACAATCCCCGGCGGTCGCAAGGCCTGGCGTTCCCCGTTATGCTTGCGGCTCTTTTTTGAGTTCGGAGCCGGTAAATGAGCATGAGCACAGCAAATGAACTCGCAGGCAGGGTTGCGCTGATCACCGGCGCCGCGAAAAACCTCGGCCGCGCCATTGCACTGGAACTGGCTGCCGCCGGCGCCACCGTCGCCATCAACACCCGCGCGTCGCGCGCCGAGGCGGACGTGGTCGCCGCAGAAATCAGCGCTGCCGGCGGCAAAGCTGCGGTTTACATGGCTGACATCGCCGACGCCGCAGCCGTGCAGCGCATGCACGCCGCCGTCTCCAGTGAACTCGGCCCGGTCGATATTCTGGTACTGAACGCGTCCGTACGCCGCGAAATTCCGTTCATGGAGATGAGCTTTGAAGAATGGCGGCAGGTCATGGGCATTTCACTCGACGGCTCATTCCATTGCATCCAGGCGGTGCTTCCGGGGATGCTCAAAGCGGGACGCGGCGACGTCATCACGCTCGGCGGCGATACCGCGCTCAACGGCGCTGTCGGCAAGGTGCACAGTTCCGCGGGCAAAAGCGGCCTTGCCGGCATGACGCGTGCACTGGCGCGCGAATTTGGCCCGCAGGGTATCCGTTTCAACTGCGTATCGCCTGGACACTTCAACACCGTACGCGTCGGCAACCGTGCCGCGCGTCCCGCCGCAACCGGGCATATTCCGCTGAACCGTTACGGCGAACCGGACGAGATTGCCGCAACGGTACGTTTTCTGTGCAGCCCCGGCGCCGGCTTCATCACCGGACAGACGTTGCACGTTAATGGCGGCCAGTGGATGTACTAGCAGCACCATGGATACAGCAACACCAGCAGCATCATAAAATTATTCAATAAAAACATATACTAAATGAGGATACCCGGATGACCCTCCCAAAAACCGAACGTTTCCCCGCCATTGCACCCGAGCAATGGAATGAAGAACAGAAAAAAGTTGCAGCCATCATCGCGGCGGGACCACGCGGCGAAGTACGCGGACCGTTTCTTGCGCTATTGCGCAGTCCCGGCCTCGCGCACACCGTTCAACAGGTCGGCGAATACCTGCGATTCAAATGCCCGCTGGAACGGCGCATCGCTGAAATGTCGACGCTGATGGCAGCGCGCCACTGGACGCAGCAATACGAATGGCAGTCGCATTACAAACATGCCATGAAAGCCGGCCTGAGCCCCGCCATTGCCCAAGCCATCGCCGAAGGCCGTCGCCCCACGGGCATGGCTGCAGACGAAGAAGCCCTTTACGACATGCTCACCGAAGTGCTGCACAACCAGAGCGTTTGCGATGCCACCTACGCCCGTGCCCTTGGCGTATTCGGTGAACAGGGTGTAATTGAACTCGTGGCCATCGCCGGTTATTACGCAATGCTTGCGATGATCCTCAACGTCGGACGCAAAGCGCTCCCCGCCGGTCAGGAACCGCAACTCCCCTGGTTCCCGAACTGAACTGAAACGACAAGTGCTGCAGTTCCTGTTGCTGCCGGCATTGCTGGCGGGACACTCCTTTGCGTCGATGGCGGTGCTGGTGCTGCCGGCGGTCGCGCCGGCGGTCGCCCTCGACTACGGCTTCGATCCATCACTGATCGGTTACCAGATCAGTCTGGTCAGCCTCGGCATGGTGGTGACGCTGACGCTGTTCGGCAGCACCACGCGCCGTTACGGCGCGGCACGCACCAACCAGCTGGGCCATGCGCTGGTCGCCACCGGAATGCTGGTGCTGCTGATTCCCTCCAGCGTGTTCCTGATCTTCGGTTCACTGGTGATCGGCTTGGGCTACGGCATGATCACGCCTTCTGCCTCGCACCTGCTGATGCGCTACACCCCGTCGCACCGGCGCAGCACGGTGTTCTCGATTCACCAGACCGGCATACCCGCAGGCGGCATGCTCGCAGCACTCATCGCGCCGACAATAACCATTTTTGCCGGCTGGCGCTGGGCCGTGATTCTCAGCGCCATCCTGCTCATCGGCGTGGTCATTCTGATGCAAAGCGGGCGCCGCAGCTGGGACGATGATCGCGACCGCAATGCCCCGGTGGCGACACCCAACCCCTTCGCCGGCGCCATCGCAATCTGGCGGCGGCGCGAGCTGCGGCTGATCACCATCGCCGGCAGCTGCTTTTCATGGGCGCAGTTCTGCGCCGCAACCTTTGCCGTGGTCGCCTGCGTCGAAACTCTGGGCATGAGCCTGGTGGCGGCAGGCACGGTGTTAACGGTGGTGCAGATCGCCAGCGCATCGGGGCGCGTGCTGATCGGCTGGATCACCGATCGCGTCGGCGATACTGCACGCGTACTGGCGTGGAATGCCGGATTACTGACCGTGTTCACGCTCGGCGGACTGGCGCTGAATGCGCAAACACCGCTGCCGCTGGTGTATCTGTTGTTTGCGATCCTTGGCGCAACTTCAGGCTGCTGGCCCGGCGCCATTCTCGCCGAAGTCGGAAGGTTGGCGCCGCAGGGGCAGGTCAGTCTGGCGATCAGCGGCTCGCTGGTGATCACCAATGTCGGCAAGTTCATCGGTCCGATCATTTTTGCCAACGTCTATGCACTGACTCGCAGCTATGGCATGGCGTTTGTATCGCTGATGGTGCCCGCAGCCATCGCCTTGTACTGCCTGCTCGCTGCCCGCCGCAGCGCGCGCTGAACCGTTCAAGCCAGTATCTGGCTGACCTGCTCCTGGCGCAGCAGTTCGTAGACAAAAGCCTCAAGCTCAGGCCCCAGCGCGTCTCGCACCGACAACATGCCGATGGGCCAGCCGTCCTTGACTACCGGCAGGTGGCGGAATCGCCCGTCATGCATGACCGTCAGCGCATATGCAAAAGACTGCTCGGGTGTAATGCATTTGGGATTGGCGGTCATCACCACGCTCAACGGTGTGGTTTTGCTGTCGAGCCCGGCAGCCACCACCCGAAACAGGGCATCGCGTTCGGTAAACACCCCGACCAGGCGTCCGTTGTCGACCACCATCATTGCGCCGACGTTGCGCTGCTTCATCTGCCGCGCGGCTTCAGCCACGGTCATGCTGCCCGGCGCGGTGAGCAGCTTCTGTCCGGCAATGATGTCGTTGATTGTGCGTTCGGCCATTTGAACCTCCGTGCGCTTCAGTCGGGAAAATCTCCGGGCACTTCGTTTCCGAGTAATCTGAATGCTTCCGGGCGCCCTGAATACCTTGCTTCTGTAGCTTGCGGGAGCACCGGCAGGAACATCGCTGCAAAACCATGCTACGCCGCAGCCGGAGCAGGGTCAAACGGCGGAACAACCTTCACGCATGTAGACCGGCAGGTCCATTTGGGGCGGCCGGCAGCCTGGAACGTCATAAATCATCTGAGCAACGTAGCCGCGGTGATAATTGGTGTGCATCACCACGTGCAGCAGGATTTCACCGCGCGTCATCGCGCCACGATTGCCGCCGATCAGCGTGTAATCGACGGTTTCGGCCAGGCTTTGCGCCGATTGCCGGTCTGCCCAGCCAACATACCAGGCATCTACCGCCTGCTGCAGCGACCATAACCCGGACAACGGCGGGTGATCCTTGGTATTCCGCGCCTCGAAACCGTGATCGCGACCTTCAAGGTGCGCCTGCCAGATGCAATCGATCACATAGATGTGGTTCAGCGTATGCACCATGTTTTTAAAAAGCGACGGCCGGGGTTTTGCAATCTCGTAATCAGGCAATGCCGCAACAGCGTCAAACATGACCTTGTTCGACCACTGCTTGTAACGCGCCATCATTTTTACGCTGGCCACATCCATGCTTTGTTGCCCCTTGAAATATGTGCTCAGGCGGCGATGCCAATCTTGCGCTGCAGGTCAGAGATCACCTGAGTCCACGAGCGCTTGCGCCAGCGCACCCGTTCGCCGATCGGCTTGTTTTCAATGTCGGCATGTACCTTCAGTGCCACAAACACCGGACCGGGTTTGCCCAGAATCTCGGGCAGCGCGGCAACCGCCGCGTCAAGCTCGGTGAACGAGTACGCGCGCGGATAACCCGCACCCTTCGCGAGCATTTCGTAGTTGACGTTTTTGGCGTTCGGCACCGGTTGACCGCCGGTGGTGGCGTAACACTCATTGTCGAGCATGAAATGGTAAAAGTTGGCGGGCTTCTGCTCGGCGATGGTCAGCAGGATGCCGAGCGCCATCTGCAGGTCACCTTCCGAATCGAACAGCACCACGCGCTGCTTGGGCTGCGCCATGGCAAGGCCGAAAGCGAATCCGGCATGACCGCCCATGGCCGGGTCGCCCATCGGCAGATCGAGTTCGGGCTGGTCGCTGATCTTGACCCAGTGTTTGCCGCCGCGTCCCGGGACCACGATGGCGTCGCCACGATGGGATTTGAATGCCTTGAGAAAATCTTCGGTATGAAACATGGGGGCTCCTAGCCGTTGAACTGGTACTCGTCGCCGACAAGAACCGCCACGGGACGTTTTGTTTTTTTGCATTCACTGAAAGCGAGACTGATGCGGTCGGCATCGGCATCGCTTTCGACGAGGTAGTAGTTAATGCGGAAGGCGTTGAGAAAGGGCTCGGTATATACCGACGCCGTATCCGCCGTGGGCGCACCGTGACGCGTCCACCCGCGCATGCCGACGATATACACCACCGGAATCTCCAACCCGAACAGCCAGCCGCGGATCGAATCGCCCGACTCCATCAGGCCGGTGTTCTGCACCAGAATCACCGGCACCGCACCGCCGGCGGCGAGCCCCGCCGCGACCGAACAGGCCAGGCCTTCGCGCGGCACCGCGACCAGCGTCAGCGACGGCTCCGCCTTCATCAACAGATAAAGCCAGTTGGTTTCGCTGTCGGGCAGCCAGACGACGTGGGTGACGCCGTGCTTTTTCAACTGGTTGAGAACAATTTCGGGGCTGAGATGAACCTTGGATGCGTCATTCATTTCCGTTTCTTTCAGTGATTTTTTCAATGATTCTTTCAATTATTTTTTCCATCATTATTCCATCCATTAATGACTTCGGGATCCCTGCACCGGATCAATCGCCCTCAAGCTTGGCCTCGGCTACCACCCTGGTCCACTTGGCGATTTCAGCTTTGACATGGGAAGCGAACTGGTCCGGCGTCTTGCTGGTAATCATCACGCCCTGATCCTCAAAGCGCTTGCGCAGCGGCCCCGCCAGCACCTTGCTGGCATCGGCGTGCAGCTTGTCGAGGATCGGTTGCGGCACCTTGGACTGCGTGCACAGGCCGTACCATCCCGTAACGTCGTAGCCAGGCACGCCGGATTCCGCGAAGGTCGGCACATTCGGCAGTTGCGCGCTGCGCTCCGCCGAGGTCACCGCGAGCCCGCGCAAACGGCCCGACTTCACTGCAGCGAGAGGCGCGCCGGCCAGGTTGCCGACGGAAGACTCCATGTGGCCGCTGATCACATCGGCAAGAGCCTGCGATGCGCCCTTGTAGGGCACGTGAATGATGTTGATCTTGGTCATCGACTTCAGCAGTTCAATCGACAAATGCGGCGAAGCGCCGACACCCGAAGAACCATAGTTCAGCTTGCCGGGATTCTTGCGCGCATAATCGATGTACTGCTGGAGACTCCTGATCGGCAGCGAGGGATGCACCATGAACAGGTTCGGCACGCCGCCGATCCACACCGGGAAGGCAAAATCGCCGATCGGATCGTAAGTCAGCCGTTTGGCAAAACGCGCCGGCGTGACCGAATGCGAGCCGATATTGCACAAGACCATGGTGTAGCCGTCGGGCGGCGCCTTGGCCGTGGCTTCAGTGGCGATGTTGCCTGCGGCGCCGGGCCGGTTCTCCACCAGCACTGTGCCACCCCACAACTCGCCGAGCGCCTGCGCCATCATCCGCGCCGCGGTATCGACACCACCGCCCGGCGTGTAACCGACCAGAATTCGTACAGGCCGGTTCCCCGGATAGTTCTGCGCCTGGACCACACCGGCTGCGAGCAGCACTGCCGACAGGACGATGAGTGCAAGGTTTTTCATGCGGTTCTCCTCTTCTGATTGCCCTTGTGATCAGGGCTTGATGATGTTGATGCCACAAATGACTTTACGGTTAATTCAGTCGATCTTTGCCCCGGCCCGGCGAATCACTTCCGCCCATTTCGTGTAATCGGTGCGCACCAGTGCCCAGAATTGTTCCGGGGTGCCGGTCAGCGGTTCCGAACCGAGGGCGACAATACGTTCGGTGGCGGTTGAAGAATGCACCGCCTTGTTAAGCCGGGCGTTAAGCACAGTAACAATCGCCTTGGACGTGTCGGCCGGCACGACCACGCCATGCCATGTGGTCGCCTCGTAACCGGCAACACCGGATTCAATCAGGGTAGGCACATCAGGAAAGACCGGGGAGCGTTTGACGCCGGTGACCGCCAGTCCGCGCACGCGGCCGGCCTTGACGTGGCCGCTGGCGGAATTCAGGCCTTCCATCATCAGCTGCACCTGGCCGGACATCAGATCAGCAATCGCCGCCGGCCCCCCCTTATAAGGCACATGCACAATCTGCACACCGGTCATGTTTTTGAGTAATTCGAAACCGATGTGCCCCGGCGAGCCGTTGCTCGATGACGCATTGAACAACTTGCCGGGATTCTGTTTTGCGTAATCGATCACTTCGCGCATGTTGCGAAACGGCGACTTCGGGCTTGCCAGCACCATCATGTGCCCGGTGATTGTCTGGCCGACCGGGGCCAGTTCGCGCAGTGCATCAACGGTGCGTTTCGACACCAGGTGAGGACCAATCGCCAGGGCGCCGATCGGTGCATAACCGATGGTGTAACCGTCAGGCGTGGATTTCGCAGTCATTTCCATGCCGAGCTGTAGTGCGCCGCCCGGCCGGTTGTCGACGACCACCTGCTGGCCCAATTCGCGCGCCAGTTCGGTTGCGACAATCCGCGCAACGTTGTCCGTGGAAGCCCCGACCGCCTGCGGTACGATCATGCGCACCGGGCGTTCGGGATACGCAGCCCATGCCGGGGACGCCAGCATCAGCGACATCAGCAACAAGCCTTTGCAACCATACTGAAACGCTGTGGTGCCCTGCATGATCGCCTCCTGCCGTGGTTAGTTACCGCTGGTGATCCCCGCAGCCTTGACCGTCTTGGTCCATTTCTCCAGCTCGGCGTGAATGAACTTGCGCGCCTCGGCGGTGCTGTTGCCGACCGGTACGGCACCCAGCCGCGCAACACGCTCTTTGACATCCGGCAGCGCCAGCAGGCGCACTGATTCGGCATTCAGCTTTTCGACTGCAGGCGCCGGGATTTTCGCCGGCCCCATCATTACCACCCAAGACGTCGATTCATAACCAGGCACAGAATCGGCAATGGGCGCCACGTCCGGCAGTTCCGCCGAACGCGTCCTGGAGGTGATGCCGAGAACCTTCAGGCGACCGCCTTTGATGTGCGGCAAAGTCGCAATCAGGGTATCGAACATGACGTTGACCCGGCCCGCAAACAGGTCCGGGTGCGCCGCAGTGCTGCCCTTATACGGCACATGGAGCATCTTCACGCCGGTCATCAGCTTGAACAGCTCCGCACTCATGTGCGGCGAAGTGCCGGTGCCGCTGGACGCGAAACTCACGCTGTCGGGTTTGGCCTTGGCAAGGTCGATCAACTCTTTCACCGACTTCACCTGGAACTGGGGATTGCTCACCAGCACCAGCGGATTGGATGCGGCAATGGTCACAAAGGTGAAATCACGGTCGGAATCGTAAGGCAGCTTGTGAATCGCCGGGTTGATCGCAAAACTCAGCGCGACCATGCCCAGCGTGTAACCGTCGGCAGCAGCCTTGGCCACAATATCGGTGCCGATGATGCCGGAGGCACCCGTGCGGTTATCCACGACTGCGGTCACGCCCCAGGTTTGCGCGAATTTGTCGGCAAACATGCGCGCGATGACATCGGAAGCCCCGCCGGGCGGGAACGGCACGATGATGCGGATCGGCCGCTCGGGATAAGCAGCGGCAACAGGTACTGCAAACGAAACTAGCGAAACCGAAGCCAGCAGGGTCGAAGCAACAGCGGCGCGCAGGCAAAAAGCCGGCGCGGTCAGGCGCGAAAACAGGGACATGTCATCTCCTCCAGATGAAGGGGACATTGTGGCTCAAGCCGCACCTGTCGGGGAAGACTTATGCGACGCCGGCCTGATGCTGCGATGCACCTCCCTGCATCATCCAAAAAATACTTTCTTATCAGTTATTTATAAATTCCTGCACGATCAGTGGCAGCAACATCAGCAAGTTCCGCGGGACGGCATAGCGCCCAATTTGGCCGTGGGCCAGAATAGCGGCCTCGCGCGCGTCGCGAATGTTCAAAAATTTCCAAGCAATCTTATTGGGGGATTACATGAAAGCAGGCCAGCAGGACACCAAAGACCGAGCCGCCATCCTTGCATCACTGCCGATGCGCGCGGACGAAGATCCGTTTGTCGTTGCCATCGGCGGTTTTTATCGTCGCTGGTTCAATCTGATCGACGATCTGCAGTTGCTGATCAACACCGTCGCCAAAATCAAAAGCACCGAAGATGAGGACTGGGTGCCGGTGTGGAGCGCGGTCGGCGCCGAGTACGAAAAGAAAGGCGACGTATTGCTCGCACGCAAGGACAGGCTCGGTGCGCGCCAGGCCTATGTACAGGCCAAGACCTATTACAGCCTCGCGCGTTTCCCGTCGCCTTATTGGTCGGGCTCCTCCATCTGCCCGCCCGACATGAGCCCGATGAAAGCGCAGTCGTACGAAGACTATCTGCGCTGCTACCGCAAATCAGCGGCGCTGCTGCCCGACCAGCCGGAAGTCATTACCGTCACCAAAAACGGCATGAAAGCCACTGGTTACCTGCGCCTGCCCAAGGGCGCATCAAAAACCAGCAAGGTAGCCGCTGTGCTGGTGATGTGCGGCGCCGACATGTACAAGGAAGACCGGGAAAAATATGCCGAGGGGGCGCTGTCGCAAGGCATGGCTGCGCTGGTCGTTGATGCGCCGGGTACCGGAGAAACCACTTTCCCGCATGCACCGGAATCGGTGGTGGCGTGGCAGGCCGCGCTGGACGTGCTGCAGAAACGCCCCGAGATCGACGGCAACCGCATCGGCGCCTTCGGCGTCAGTCGCGGCGGCCTGTGGGTGATCCGCCTCGCAGCGCACGACTCACGCATCAAGGGCCTGATCGCCTGCGCCCCCGGCGGCGCCGGTTACTGGGGCTCACCGGAAGAACGCGCCGAATGGCGCGCTGCGGCTTACGAACGCGCCAAGACCAACTGGTTCGGACCGCGCGGCACACGGCCGCCGCTGAAGGAAATTACCGAAGAAGAACAACGCAAGGATTTCCTGCGCTGGTCACTTAAAGACCAGGATTTGCTGAAAAACCTGACCATGCCAATGTTCCTGGTCAACGGCAAGATCGACCACCTGACGCCCATCGGCAATCTCTACATGCTGCTGGAATCCGGCCCCGCCGACGGCCGCGTTGCCCGCGTTTATCCGGATGACGGCCATATCGCCGCAAAGAACGAACGCGAGTGGGGCCCTGCATCATGGGCCTGGCTGCGTGGCGTACTCACCAAAGGCATGGCGCCGGCAAAGCCCCAGCGAGTGATCACCTTCACAATCGGCAAGCTGGAGAAACAAAAAGTCGGCGCAATCAAGAAGGTTGCAGCAAAGAAAAAGGTCGCCGTGAAAAAGACGGCGGTGAAAAAAGCGGTGAAAAAGAAGTAAGACTGCTTTAAGTCAATAAAAACGGCGCATCGGAAACGATGCACCGTTTTTACTCCGGTAACTCCGCGCAGGATGGCCAGCGCCGCTTTTCGGCTTGTACGCCCGACGGTGCTACTGCCTCGTAGCAAGATCCCCGACAGCACGCCACGAATCACACTCACTGGCCCCGCGCGCACGGTTGTCCCTGACGATTTTCTCCGCACGATCAGTCACCTCGCGCGCGCCCTGTCTGTCACGCTCCGTACGCATCGGCGCCGACTTCAGCGACTGCAGCATGCCATTCACCATTTCACGACACTGCGCTTCGGTCGGCGTTTTGTGCTGCGCCATCGCCGGTATCGCTGCAACCATTACCACGCAAAAGGGCATTAACCTGACTGGATTCATGTTCTTCTCCACCTTAACCTGAAACATCCAATCCGCAAATCCGCGGCAACACCTCGCCAATCGGCAAGCGCACCACCGCATCCGCGACACCATCAAACTGGGTCGCTTCGGCATTGATGATCACCACCCGCGCGCCGGCATCGAGGGCTTTGGGCAAGGCGCCCGCAACCGGGTAAACCTGCAGCGTGGTGCCGATGGCGATGAACAGGTCGCCCTCGGCTGCAACATTCATCGCACGCTCAATCACTTCCGGAACGAGTTGCTGGCCGAAAGAGATGGTGTCGCTTTTAAGCAGACCACTGCATTCAAGACATTGCGGGTCCTCCTCACCGGCACGCACGCGATCCAGTGTCTGCTGCATCGGCCCGCGCCAGCCGCAGGACAGACAAATCACCTGATGCAGCGTGCCGTGCACCTCGATGACCTTCTCCGCTGAAACGCCGGCACGCTGATGCAGGCCGTCGATGTTCTGGGTGATCAGTGCGTGCAACTGGCCGCGTTTCTCCAGTTCAACCAGCGCGTGGTGTCCGGCATTGGGATCGGCAGTCCATGCCGGATGCGCGAGGCGCGACTGCCATGACAGTCGGCGCACTTCGGGATCAGTCGTGTAATAACGGATGTCCGACATGCGCTCGGCTTTGGGGTTGAGCGTCCACACACCCTTGGGGCCACGGAAATCCGGAATGCCGGAATCGGTGGAAATGCCCGCTCCGGTGAGCACGACGATGCGTTGTGCGGCTTCAATCCAGCCATGGATGGTGTCGAGTTCGGGATAACCGTTCATTTCCGGATGATGCCGCAGCGCCGATGGCCGCACCACTGGTGGCGGATAACCTTTCCGCAACCAGGTTCAAATCGCTGCGCAAACGCACAATTTCGGCCAAAAACCACGGAATTACCTGAATGCCGCAATTTTTCTGTTGTCAGGACTGAAAAATTAACAGTTATTGCTTTGCAACAATGTAACAAAGGCCTGCTCTAATGGTTATCGCATCATATTGATTTATATCATTTATAAAACGTGATTTATTTAACGCATAGCATCATAAAGGAGTCACCATGAAAACCGTTTCCACCGAAGTCCCCAGTAGTATCGTTCCCGTTGATTCCGTGCCCAGCAACTCAGCGCTGCTGGCCCGCATCCGCCTGACAAGCGCTGAGCACTACCGCGCCGAAACTGCACTGCTTCGCGGGGAAGCGCTCGCCGACCTGTTGCTTGGCGTTGCCCGGACCGTGAAAGGCTGGGTCGAACACCACCAGCAACACGCGACCGATCCGCGACACCTGAAATCCGCCGGCTGATTCCAGCAAGCGGACGCACTGCATAAAGAAGCAGTGCCATAGCAGGTCCAGCCACTGGTTGCGCGAACTGCGCAACCGGTTCGGGGCAATACTGAGCCTGCGGCCGTTATAATCGGGCGGAAACATGCCGCTCGCCCTGCTCCTCGTTCTCTCCAGCATTGCCTTCATCACGATGAAGGGCAGCCGCATCCTGATGACGCTGTATGCCGTCAACCTCGGGGCCGGGCCTTTCGAAGTCGGCATCCTGTTTGCGCTCTACGGCCTTTTTCCCTTCCTGCTGGCCATCGCCGCCGGACGCCTCGCTGACCGCTTTGACAATCGCCTGCTGATTTACTGGGGCCTGGGTACTTACACAATCAGTCTGGCGATTCCGTATTTTTTCCCGTCGCTGACCACGCTCTACCTGGTCGCACCGCTGTGGGGCTTCACCAGCATGTTGTGGGTGGTGGCGACGCAGAATCTGGTTGGCGTGCTGTCGACAGCGGAAACGCGTACCAAAAATTTCAGTTATTACAGCCTCGGTGAATCGGTCGGTTCGGTGATCGGCCCCATTGCCGTAGGGTTGGCTATCGACTCGGTGTCACACCTTCCGACTTTCCTGCTGATTGCAATCATCCCGGCGTTCTGCGGTCTGACTGTAGCCTTCAAGCGCGACCTCTTTCCGAGCACTGCCGTTGTCAGCAGCGGCACCCAGGCACCGCGCAACATGAAAGACCTGCTCGCGCTGCCCGCGATGCGCAACGCGCTGCTGTCAAATGCAGCGGTAATGACCGGCCTCGACCTGTTCAACCTCTACATGCCGCTTTACGGCCACAGCCTGAATTTTTCAGCGACAACCATCGGTCTGATCATGGGCACATTTGGCACTGCGGCCTTCGTCACGCGTCTGTTTATTCCGCCAGTCACCAAACGATATGGCGAACGCGCAATGCTCGCCGGCGCTTTTATCATTTCAGGCGTGGCGTTCATGGCTTTCCCGCTGACCACCAGCGCGCCGCTACTGGCGACCAGCGCTTTTGTTTTGGGTCTCGGGCTCGGCTGTGGCCAGCCGCTGTCGATGATCCTCTCCTTCAATGCCGGGCCGCCCGGACGTTCGGCTGAAGCAATTTCGATGCGCCTGGCCGTGAGTTACGGTGCTCACGTGTTCGTGCCGCCGGCCTTCGGAATCGTCGGCGCGGCCGTGGGCGGCGTCGCCACCATTTTCTGGACCTGCGCCGCGATCATGGGCTGCGGGTCATGGATCAACCGCAGCGTGGCTGTTGCTGCGGACAACAAGGAGAAACCCTGATGGCCAGTTATCCCGAACTCAAGGGCCGCGTCGCACTGATCACCGGCGCGGCGCAAGGCATAGGTGCTGAAACCGCGCGGCTTTTTGCGCAACAGGGCTGCAAAGTCGCCATCGTCGACATTGACGCAGATAACGGCAACAAGGTTGCCGCCGCAATCGGTCAGGCGGGCGGCACCGCGCAGCTGTTCAAGACCGACATCACCGATGCGGCGTCAGTAGAGCAATGCATTTCCGGCATCGCACAATCATTCGGCGGCATCGACATCGTCATCAACTGCGCCGGCGGTTACGGCCGGCTGGCCACCGTGGAAGACATGCCCATCGATGAATGGGACCGCACGGTGACTCTGAACCTGCGCAGCGTGTTCCTGATCTGCAAGATGGCGATTCCGCACCTTAAAAAATCCAGGGCGGGACGCATCATCAATGTATCGTCGATTTCCGGTCGCACGGTGCACGCTGCCTCATCGCCGGCCTATGGCGCAGCCAAGGCCGGCGCCACCCAGCTGACACGTTTTCTCGCCTTCCAGCTTGGCCCCGACAACATCACCGCGAACGCCGTGGCGCCGATCACCACGCTGACGCCCCGCGTCGCGGCGCTGCGCAGCGAGGCCGACATCGAACGCATTGCATCGCAGGTGCCGCTGCGCCGGCTGGCAGTACCCGAGGATCACGCGCAGGCGATGCTGTTTCTCGCCTCAGATGCCGCCGCGTACATCAATGGCGTGGTGCTGGATGTGAATGGGGGCCGGGTAATGATGTAAAGGGGGTAACCTGCATCGCACGGCTGCAATAACGCTTTTTCTAGAGGAGAAAAAATGTCGATTAAACCGGATGCACTGCCCCGGCTCATTGTTCTTGGTGTACTTGCGATTTCTTCCGTAACCGCATGGTCAACTTACCCGTCAAGACCGATACGCATCGTGACTTCCGAACCAGGCGGCGGCAACGACATACTGGCGCGGATTATCGCGGAAGGATTCAACAACAACTTTCCGCAGCGCACGATCATCGACAACCGCGGCATTGTCGCCGCGGAGATTGCTGCGAAGGCGGCGCCCGACGGCCACACCTTGCTGGTATATGGATCGAACATCTGGCTGCTGCCATTCCTGCGCAACAAGGTGGCGTGGGATCCGCTGAAGGATTTCGCGCCGGTCACGCTGGCTGTCCAGTTGCCGAACATCCTGGTCGTGCACCCGAACATGGCGGTGAAATCAGTCAAGGAACTGATCGCCCTTGCAAAATCGAAACACGGTGAACTGAACTACGCCGCGGGTACGATCGGCGTATCGCCGCATTTGGCTGCAGAATTGTTCAAATCAATGGCAGGCGTCAATATCACCATGGTCCCGTACAAGGGCGGCGGTCCCGCTCTTAACGGTCTGATTGCCGGCGAAACCAACCTGATGTTCCCCAATGCGGGCGCGGCGATGCCCCATATCCGTTCCGGCAGGGTGCGCGGGCTGGCTGTTTCAACAGCCAAGCCCTCCACGCTGTTACCCGACCTGCCGACGATTGCATCTACCGTACCAGGTTACGAAACGACAGCAGTCATCCACATGTTTGCTCCGGCCAAAACGCCGACCGCGATCATTGATGTACTGAACCGAGAGGCAACCCGCACGCTGACCAGGCCGGAAGTAAAGGAACGCCTGTTCAACCTCGGCGCCGAAGTCGTCGCCAGCACACCGCCTCAACTGGACGCCTACATGAGAGCGGACATGGCCAAAATGGGCAAGGTCATCAAGGACGCAGGCATACGCGAATAAAGCTTTAGCAGGAAAATTTGGTTGAATCATCACTGAATTCCTGCGCAGTCCAAAAAAAATAAAGGGTCAGCCTGACAGACTGACCCTTTTTTACAGCAATAGCCTTTGCAACTTCAATGCGCGATCAAGGACATTAAAAACCGAACAACCCCCTCAGCGCCTTGACACCTTCCTGCACGGCTGCATCCGCCGGATTCGTACCCGGTGCGGCTCCACTCCCTGACGGCGCGGCACCTTCCTGCGTGCTGCTGCGCCCGCGACTGCGTGAAACGCCGCCCATCCCTTCTTCACCCAGCATCGCGGCTGCTGTCGATTTCAGCCGCACCTTGGCCGCCCATTCCTGGTTCCACACGGTATTGGGATCCTTGGGGCGCGGCGGGTGCACGAAGTTGGCTTCTTCACCATAGGCGATGAAGCGCGTAAATGCCGAGGGGGCCGCGGCAACAAACTGCGCCGGGACCACGCACTCGGTGGTTGATGCAGGCATAAACACACGCTCCTTGATCAGCCGCGCGACTTCCGCCGGTGACAGCCAGTTCATCAGTTGATCACCAAACTCGCGGCTGTTGCTGGAACTCCAGAATACTACGTCTTCGGTGCCCTCCTTGCCACCCATCGCCGTCGCGAAATAACCCTGCGCATTGGCCACGCTGTTCCAGGACATTCTGATGCCGCCACCGGCCTTCGCCTGGGACAGGTTTACCGGCGCCATGAATTCATATTGGTCGGTAAGAGTGAATTTGATGTCGGGCGAATAGTTGCCCTTGACCTGATGCTCCCCGAGCAGGCTGGCGTCGCCCGGCACACGCTGGCTGTCGCGCTGGTTCGGCCAGTCGCCATAAGTGCGGCTGCGTGAAACGGAAGGGCCGCGCTGCACATTGACGCGACGGCTGATCAGCCCCTGCGGCATTTCGCCCTGAGCAATACGAGCAAAATCAACCACATACGGTTGACCCGGCCCCGCCTGTTCACCGCAGCCCCAGAAAATAAGCATGCGGCCGCGCGGTTTTTCAAAGTTCTCGGGCACGCCGTCATCGCGCGGCTCCGGGCGGCGCGCCTGCTGCGGCGTTTCCAACGGCAGCCGCGCCCCCATCTTCAGGCCGGAAGGAATCTCGTGCGCTGCAGCCGGCGAAGCGCTGGCGCTGCGCTGCGAACCCAGTTCCAGCAGCATCGTGCGATTGGGTCCGTCGTCCATGCCGCCACCGAGCATCATGCGCCCCATATCCATTGCCGACATGCCGCCGCCAGCGCCGCCCATCGGCAGGCCGCTGGTTGTATCAATGCTCATCCAGTAAACCGCGACCGGCGGCGTGACTTTCTGCTGCTGTGCAAATGAAGCAGCGGGACAAACAGCCAACGCCAGAATGAAATAGCCTGTGTATTTCTTCATGTCTTGCTCCTTCTTAAGCGATGCGGTGGTTCTTGTTTATCAAGCACAAAACGATGAATTAGAAACCCCGGGCTGCGCTTGAGCCTTGATCCTGATCATAGTTTACGTCAGCGTGTCACGTAGAAACATCTATTGCCGCATGCTAGTCTGCGTCACAAATCAGTCTCAATCGAAGAGGAAATATGAATCTGTTGCGTACCCAAGTAGCGTTCGCCGCGGCCCTGTGCTGTGCAAACGTGGCAGTAGCCCAGAATTTCCCGACCCGCGCGGTGCGCATGCTCATCCCTTTTACAGTAGGCAGTGCGGCAGACGTGATCGCCCGCGCGATGGAGCCGGCGCTGCGTGAACGTCTCGGGCAGCCGCTGGTGATCGACAACCGCGCTGGCGCCGGCGGCAACATCGCCGCCGAATTGACGGCGAAAAGCCCACCCGATGGTTACACGATTTTCATGGGCACCATCGGCACGCAGGCGATCAACTACAGCCTGTATTCAAAACTTAATTACCACCCGCTGAACAGCTTCACGCTGATTGCGCGCGTCGGCGACAGCCCCAACGTACTGGTGCTGAACCCCACTGTACCTGCGAAATCGGTAAAGGAACTGATTGCACTCGCCAAGGCCCGGCCGGACGTATTGAACTACAGCACCTCGGGCGCCGGCACTTCGGTGCATCTGTCGGCAGAACTGTTCAACAGTATGGCTGGAGTGAAGACCGTTCACGTCGCCTACAAGGGTGCAGCTGAAGCACTGACTGCACTGATCTCCGGCCAAACCGACCTGCAGTTTGCCAGCGTGTCATCGGCCATACCGTTCATCAAGTCTGGACGCCTGCGCGGACTGGGGGTGACTTCCCCTGAACGCATCGCATCAATGCCGGATGTGCCGACCATTTCGGAGGCAGGCCTGCCTGGGTATGCGGCAGTGGCGTGGTACGGTATCGTTGGTCCTGCAGGCATACTGGCACCGATTGCGGCAACGCTGAGCAAAGCCGCGCTGGATTCGCTGGCACAGCAGGATGTGAAAAACCGGCTTGCGGCATCCGGCGTCGATACCAACCCCGGCACGCCGGAGGAATTCCGCAAGCTGATTGAAACTGAAATTCCCAAATGGGCGGCCGTCGTGAAAGTCTCGGGCGCCAAGGCAAACTAGTCGGCATTTAGCCGCAAAAAAACCCGTTCAACCCGGTGCTGACAGGGAATGAGCGGGTTTTTTACTGCTTGCGTACAACGCTGTCGCGCTTCCGCAAATCTCCGGTCAGGCGATCTTCACCGCGATCTTTCCGACCATCGCGCTGGCATCCATGCGCGCTTTCGCAGCGGGCAATTCGTCAAAGCTGTAAATGCTGTCGATCAGCGGCTTGATGCGGCCATCCATAATGGCCGGCAGCACGTCGTGCCTGAAGCCGCGGGCAGCTTCCGCCTTGCCTGCCGCCGACAAGTGCGCATTGGAAACACCGAACACTTCAAGCCGCCAGGCATGCACGGCATTGAGGTCAATCTCCGCCTTGAAGACGTTGTCGACATAACCAACCGTGGCAAGACGGCCGCGAAAGCCCAGCGTACGCATGCATTCGGCAAATACAGATCCACCAACGCCGTTGATCACCAGATCTATGCCTTTGCCGCCGTTGAGTTCTTTGACCTTGTCGGCGAAATCCGGCTTGCGCGTAACAATGCCGTAATCAAGGCCAATGGTTTTCAGCTTGTCGATTTTATCCTGCGAACCGGAGGTGCCGATCGAACGCGCGCCGATCAATTTAGCCAGTTGTATGCTCGCCATCCCCGCGCCTGAGGACACACCCATGATCAACACGGTCTCGCCCTTCTGCAGTTTGCCGAACTGGTAAATCATTTCCCACGCAGTGATGAAACTGATCGGGATCGCCGCAGCCTCTTCCCACGACAGATGCGCCGGTTTGGGCATCATCTGTGCAATATCCATCACGGCATATTCGGCGAACCCGCCGCGGACACGACCGAATACCTCATCCCCCGCCTTGACGCCGGTAACTCCTTCACCGACGGCGTGTACGACGCCGGAGGCTTCACCGCCACCCAGTTTCTCGGGGCCTCCGTGCACAACGCCGCCGACAAACAGTTCGCCCCGATTCAACGCCGCCGCATGCACCTTGATGACAATCTCGCCGGCCTTGGGCTGCGGTTGCGGCACATCGCGGAATTCGAGAACGTTCTTGTGATCCTTGGTGACGATCCAGCAGGATTTCATATATTATCCAATATAATCAATAAGTTAAATAAAATTGCTCGCCGGACCTGGCTCCGGCCTGTTCTCCGGGACTATCTCCGGGACTATCTCCAGATCAAATTACTCACCGCCGGTCTCACGCACAATCGGCGCCCAACGCTTCAACTCTGCCTGGATGAACTGCGTCGCACGTTCAGGGGATGACGCAGTTACCGCTTCAGCGCCGGCCTTGCGCAGAAATTCCTGCATGTCCGTTGCCGCGAGCACTTTCTGGTTGGCTTGCGCCAGTGTATCGATGATCGGACGCGGCGTATTCGGCGGCAGGAAAATCGCGTTGAATGCCTGCACCACCAGTTCCGGCATGCCGGCCTGGATTGCAGTAGGCACATCGGGCACCGCCGTCAGTCGCTCTTCGGAACAAATCGCCAGCATGCGGATGCGGCCCTGCTTGTGATACTCCAGCGGCGCCGAACTGATGGTCGGCGTGTACATCGGTATGTGGCCGGCAATGAGATCGGTCAATCCCGGGCCTGCACCCTTGTAAGGCACATGCACGATCTTCAAATCACCATTGATCTTCTTGAACAGTTCACCCGTCAGGTGCGTGATGCTGCCGGTACCCGCGGAACCGAATGACAGGCCGGAGGGATTCTTCCTGGCGAATGCCGCAAGTTCCTTCAGTGTGCGCGTCGGCATCGAGGGATGCACGGCAACACCGGTCGGCACCAGCGTGATGATGCCCAGTGCGGTGAAATCCTTCAGCGGGTCATAACCGAGTTTCGAATTGCTCAGCGGATTGAGCACATGCGTGGTGGTGTTGGCGATCAGCAAGGTGTAGCCGTCCGGTTTGGCGCGCGCAACTTCCTGGGAGCCAATGCCGCCGGATGCACCGGAGCGATTTTCGACGATGATGTTCTGACCCAGAAGACGCGACATGTCCTGCGCCCAGCGCCGGCCAATGATGTCGTTGACACCGCCAGGCGCAAACGGCACGACCAGCCGCAGAGCACGCTCAGGAAATTTGCCCTGCGCCTGGGCAGCGGCGGGCCCCATTTGCATCAACACAGCGGCCAGCAGGACCAAGCCGCCTGAAAAAAATGTCCGGTTGATCATTGTTGTGTTCCTCGAATTATTCTTGGGATTTTGACCGCAGGTATTGCAGGCGGGGTGATGCTAATTGTTATCCAGTGCTGCCGCAACCGCCGGCATTTCAATGCGGCTCGTAATCCCATTCGCGCCAGCCGCCGAGCAGCGGAAAATAAAGCCCCAGCCGGATGCGCTGGGCGCTGCGAAGGTCCCCTTGGGCAGCACCACCGGCCTGCATCAGCCGGGCATAACGTTCAAGCTGTCCGCGATAACGCTCGCGCTCGTTATCGAAAAAGGCTGCGACATCACCGCCCTCATGCCTGCTGGTCTTGTAATCGATAATCCAGCGCACACCCTCTTCATCAACAAAGGTGCGATCAATCACGACATTGATGAGCCGGCCTTCGACAATCCCGGTGAGCCGCAACTCGGAACGGCCTTCCGAATGCGCCGCCGTCAACCAGCGTCCGCGTTCTTCGCTGATGCAGTTCACCAACGCTTGCCTTGTGCGGGAGGCAGCATCTGCAAGCTCCTGCTCACCGACACCTTGCGCCACCAGTGCCAGCCGGATTGCAGGCTCCAGTTTGGCTATACGCGCCTCATTCCATCCGACACCGCCTTCATCGGCAATACGCTGCAGCCAGCGGTGCACGACGTTACCGATGTGGCGCGCCGTTTCACCGACCCAAGAAAACTCGACATCGTCCTGAGTGCGCACCGGGTCGGCTGGCGGCGTCCATGCCACTGGCTGGGGCGCTGCAGGAAGCGACCAGCCGGAGCGCAGGCGACGCAGGCTTTGATCGACAACCTGAAGTTGAACAACATCCTCCTGCGCCTTTTCGGGCATATCGCGCAGCGCCGCTTCATAATCCGGCTCGACCACCGGCCAAAGCTTGCCGAGCAGCGAACGCGAGGGCGGCGGCTTGATTTTGCGGACACCATCGTCATCTGCCGTCACATGCACGCTGCCGAGGAGATGCAGTTGCTGCCTGGCGCGGGTCGCAGCCACGTACAGCAGACGCCCGTCCTCAAAAGCCTGCTTCTCGGCATGAAAGCGTGCGATCCACTGATAGATCGGGTCACCGTCCTCACCGGCGGCATTGATCGGCGCCAGCAACAGTTCAGTTTCACCCTGTACAGCCGGCTGCTCCGTCCACAGGAACAGTTTCTTTTCTTCGTTACGCGATGCACGGGCAAGACCCGGAACGATCACGACATCGAATTCCAATCCTTTGGCCTTGTGGATGGTCATGATCTGCAGGCTGTCATCGGCTTCGACGTCGGCCAGCGCATAGAGATCGTCAAGCCCTTCTTCAAACGCGGCCCGATCCGGCAATTCACCGGCCTCTTCGTGCTGATCGAGATAACGGAAAAAAACCTCCGCATCTTCCAGATCGGTTTCATATTCAACACAGGCCGGCCCACCCAGTGCGAACCACGCCCCCGCAACCTGTTCGCGCAACGGCGCGCGCCGTCGCTGCGACAGGGCAGGTGCCAGCGCCGCACAAACGCGTGCCGCACGCTCGCGGCCATCGGGAGACAGCAGGGCGATGCGTTGATCATCATGCAAGGCATCCCACAACGTCAGTCCGTCCTTGCCCCCGGCCAGTGCATGCAAGTCCGCCAGCATCAGTCCGCACCACGGCGCGCGCAGCACCGAGAACCATGCCAGCCGGTCGCCTGGATGCGCCAGCGCTCGGGTCAGCGCCAGCAGATCCTGCACAACAGGGCGCTGGCCCAGCGGCTCGATGTCGATGGCGCGAAAGCGCAAGCCGGCCGCTTTCAGCGCGGGAACGATTTCACGCAGATGGCCGCGGGTACGGGTCAGTATGGCCACCTTGACCGCCGGATCAGCGGCGCGCGTAGCGAGAATGATGCCGGCAACCTTTTGTGCTTCGGCCAGACCGTCATCATCGAAAAGCGGATGCACATGCACGGCGGCGCCGGCCAGTGCAGCGCGTATCGGCACGGACGCGGTGTACGGCACTGCGCCGGAGACCATGTTTTCCGTCGCCGGGAGGATGCGCGCAAACGCTGCATTGACCCATTCGACGATGCCCGACTGGGAACGGAAATTGGATGACAGCGAAATCGGATGAAGTTCAACTCCGGCGATGCCTTCAGCGCGCGCGCGCAGGAACAGACCGACTTCGGCTTCACGGAATCGGTAGATCGACTGCATCGGATCACCAACAGCAAATACCGTGCGTCCGTCATCCGGCAACCAGCCGGATGTCAGCCGCGCCACCAGTTCGAACTGGCTGATCGACGTATCCTGGAATTCGTCGATCAGCAAATGATGAATGCGGTAATCCAGCGCCAGCGTCAGGTCGGTGGGGGCTTCTTCCGTGCCCAGCGCCAGCAACGCGCTCTGCGCAACCTCGGTGAAATCCACCTGGCGATGCGCCTGAAACACCAGTTTCAGTTGACCGACGGCCAGCTTCAGCAGGCGCAGGATGGCGCCCAGCACCTGCCACTGACTGTCGCTGTATTGCGCCGGGGGAAGCCGGCGCATGTCCGCGAGCGCCATGCGCATGTCTGCACCGGCATCAAGCACGGCAAACAGTTCCAGCGCACGCGCCTTCCACGGCTGTGCCGCGGCACCCGCCGGGAACCCTTCATTTTTGGTTAACCGCTTCCGCCAATCGTCATCCGCGGTCAGAAATGCGTCGGCCAGTGCAGCCCAGGCATCTACGTCATCGGAAAAATCACCAAGCCCGAGATTTTCAAAAACATATCCTGCTACGGCATGCAACTTGGCATCGCCTGACGAAGGAACCGAAACACGCAAACGCGTCAGCGCCGTTTCGCGCGCATGCCGCAAGGCGGATTCCAGTTCCGGGCGATCCCAGATATGCATGCGGCGCAGCCACTGGTCGCGGCGCGACAACATGTCGACCAGCAGATCCTCGGTTCTCGCAATGTCGTTATCAAGATGGACCAGCACGTTCTCGACGTCAGCTGCGTTTGCGTCCGATTCGTTCAGCAACGCAATCGTGGCCTGCGCTGCCTCGCGGTAGAGAGGCTCGGCATCTTCGATGCTGTCCGGCTGCGCGCCGAAACGGGACAGCACCGGCATCTGTAGCGTCAGTCCCGCGCACAGCGAGTCAATGGTCTGGATGCGCAGCTGCGCCGGATTGTCGACAAGATTCCAGCCGCCATCATGATCGCGCCGCAGCGCGGCGTCCGCCAGCCTGAGCGTCAGCGCTTCGTGCGCCGATTCCGGCGCTTTCCCCGACTGCGCATCGGCCAAAGCCTGCAGCACCCGTTCGCGCATTTCACCTGCGGCTTTTTTGGTGAACGTTACCGCGACGATTTCCTCGGCATGTTCCACGCGCGCCAGCAGCAGCAGGTAACGCTGGATCAGCAGTTCGGTTTTTCCTGATCCTGCGGGGGCCTGGACGATAAACGAGCGGCGCGGATCCAGCGCGTCACGACGCTGCTCAATATCGGGAACAGTGGCGCTCATTCGCCAGGACCCTCGTCAGTAACGGGCTCGCCCAGCCTTTCGCGAATGCGGCAAAACGGCTGCATGTCACAGAACTGGCAGGTTTGCGGGTAACGTCTGGGATCGACCACAGAAACGCCGTCCGCAAACTGCGCCGCGAGCCGTTCAAGGTCGCGCTGCCATGCCTCAAGAAGATCCTGCCACTGCGGAAATTTTTCGCTGTACTTTGAATCGGCAAACGCCTTGATTCCCGGCAGCAAATCACCGTCGCGCGCCAACCCGGAATACGCGGTCTTGCCGGTACGCACCCGCGCGAAAGCCACCGCCGCCGCACCTGGTTCCGCCGTCAAAAGATACAGCGGCAGTTGCGGCTCTTCCGGGCGCTCGCCCAGCATGTCGGCAGCACTGGCGTTGCCGGTTTTGTAATCAATCACGATGCGGCGCCCATCTGCAGTCTCGTCAACCCGGTCCAGCCGCGCATTGAGCTGGAGCCGGCCTATCGTCATGCCGCGTTTGTCTTCGATGGCAAGCACGGCAAAAGCATCGCGCTTGCGGTCCTCCTCCAGCCAGACCCTTGCCAGGGCGATCAGGCGTCGCTTCTCGATGTCGGCAAAGCGACCGGACATCGCTGCAGGCCGATCACGCTTGATACGCTGCATCGCGGCGTCTGCAGCGACCTCCAGCAAGGCATCCAAATCGTCGCGGCCAATCGCATGCAAGGCCGCGCTGTCATGCAGGCGCTCCCATACTTTGGCCAGCACGTTATGTACCAGTGTTCCGCGTTCCAATGCATCAAGACCGGCATGCGGAACCTGCGGGCTCTCGGCATGCAACCGGTGGCTGGCACCGGCACGAAACGGGCATGCCGCCTGGTCCTTGAGCAGCGCGGTGCCTGCGCCGGAAACCAGTTCATCAGCCAGAGGCGGGGCTGCATCATCTGCAAGGCGCTCAAGGTCGCGCAAACCATGGATCAAGGTGCGGAAGTCCGGATACTGAGCGATGTCCAGCGCCATCTCGGCCACCGGCGCAATCAGCGCACTCGGCCGCAGTTCGCGATCGTCTTCCTGCAAGGCGTGACTGAAAACCACCTCGTCAGCAGAGCAGTTCCAGCGTGAGGTAATGGCACGTGCCGTCGCCAAGGCATCGGCCGGCGAACTTTGCGGCAACCCCGCAGCACGCTGCACACTCAGGGGCAGGAACGGATTGGGGCGCTGTGGCGGCGGCCACTTTTCATCGACAAGACCCATCACCCACATACAGTCGAAAGTCTGCCCGGAGGTTTCGAGCACGCCGAGGATCTGGACCGGAACATCAGCAGACTCCGGCTGGAACAGGGCATCAACAGCCATGCGCCGCAAACGCGACAAGGCCTCCCCATACTCAATACGCGGCACGACGCGATCAAGCTCGGCAAAAGCAGCAACTACATCGTGCCAACGCTTCAGCGTCTGATATTCAACGGAATCGAGTGCGCGTTCACCCGGGTATCCAGCGACAGCCAGCGCTTCCGAAAATGCGTGCGCCCACACTGAAGGTAACTGCTTGCCGAAGAGGCGGCTTTTGCTGAAATCGGCAAGAGCCGAGAGATGGCGCGCCAGCTGCGGACAGTCTGCGCCGTATCGTGCCACCCGGTCCTGCAACACCTCCAGTGAAATCACCGGTTCAGCGCGACGGCTCAACTCCAGGTCCAGCATCGCACGGGATGAACGCTCAGACTCCCCCGCGGCGATGAACGGCGAGCGCAGCAACCGGCTAGCGCGTTCGAATTCGATGTCACGCCCCGCGAGTTCGAGAAGCAGCAACGCCGTGTTGACCAAGGGATAAGTCGCCAGCGATACGCCCAGCGACAGGTTGAACGGCAACACAGGCGATGCCGTGCCGGGCAACGCATAGTCCGGGGCCATCACCGCGCTGAATATGCGCACAACAGCAGCACGGCGCGCTGCGAGATCAGGAACAACAACAGCGATCCGGTTGTGGCCGGCTTCGATTTTTGCGCGGGCCCACGCAGCAGCAGAACGGATTTCCTGTTCTGCATCGGCGCAAGGCCTTCTTTTCACGCTGCTTCCGCGCGGCGCAGGCGCGGCCAGCAATACATCACACCCGACCTCCTTTAATCCGTGCAGAAAAGCGGCCTGCTGCGGGGTAAAACTGTCGAAGCCATAGGCGATCAGCGTCGGCGGCCGCCGGATGAGGCCTTCCTTCATCAACAACAACATGCGATCAGCCAGTTCAACGGCGTCCATCCATCCGCCGCGTTGCATGAACCTCTCATAACGTGGTGACCAGCCCTGAAATGCCTTGCTGTCTTCGTTCTGCGGGGCATTTCGCAAATGCGCCCCGAGGTGCCATGCAACCGTCAGTTGCCAGGCCTCATGGGCCAGGCGTGCGGCATCGGCTACGGCGAGCAACTCCGCACCTGCAGTTGAATTGCGCAGCAGGTTTTCCCACAGCGCATGCGATTGTGCAGGTGTGAGTACGAGCGGCAGGGGCGCGATGTCGGCATAACGTGCATCCTGGCTGGCGCGCTCAAGAAATCCCGCCCATGGCAGGATGTCTGCGGACTCCCAGAGGACATTGCCCTTCGCCACCTGGCGCCCGGCAAATTCGCGCTGCAACATCAGAGAGAGCCTCTGGTTGGGCGTGATGACGGCAACAGCCCCTGCCGGCGCCTGCATCAGCCGGGCAAAGACCGCGTCGTGGGATATTTCAGGAAATCGGGCGGCGGCAGACATGGGCAGGAATGATAAACCTGCCACCGCAAAGGCGTTGGGGCGCCGTTACTTTTCGATCAGGTGCTTTTTGTCTTTGACCTTCGACCAATCATCGGCATCGGCAGGCGCATCTTTTTTCTCGATAATGGGCTTCCAGACCTTGGCCAGTTCGGCATTCAATGCCGTGAACTCGCGCTGGTCGTCCGGCACGTCATCTTCGGCAAAAATGGCTTCGACCGGACACTCGGCCACACACAGGGTGCAATCAATACACTCATCAGGGTCGATCACCAGCATGTTCGGCCCTTCGCGAAAACAGTCCACAGGGCAGACGTCGACACAATCGGAGTATTTGCACTTGATGCAGGACTCAGTAACAACGTAAGTCATGGAATTTCCTGAATAAGCGGTCTTGAAATGTAGGTGTTGGGCCCAATTTTAACAGATGATGCCGGATGAAATGCGCGGCGCATCAAAGCGGTGCGCCGCTTCCCAAATGCAGGGTTTTTGGATAGCATGGCTTTTCCATTCCTTGCTGCGGCCCCGCGGCAGAATCCTTTCCATACCAGACAAGGCAGGACCCATATGAGTGAGCATATTCATCACGTAACCGATGACTCTTTTGACCCCGAGGTGCTGCAATCGGCAACCCCGGTGCTGGTGGACTACTGGGCAGAGTGGTGCGGTCCATGCAAGATGATCGCCCCGATTCTCGATGAAGTTGCGCGAGAGTACTCCGGCCGACTGAAGGTCGCCAAACTGAACATCGACGACAACCAGGCCACCCCGCCGAAATACGGCATTCGCGGCATCCCGACGCTGATGCTTTTCAAAAACGGCTCCGTTGAAGCCACCAAAGTCGGCGCACTGTCCAAATCACAGCTGACAGCGTTTATTGACAGTCATATCTGAACGCTATACTCTTCGCCAACGCCTGTTACAACCCTCGCCGCAAAAGCAGTGGGTCGTATACCAAAAGATAATTCAGGCGTTGGCACAGTTTCACGCAGCACCGCCCTTCCCCCCTTAAATTTCCCTGCCTCTTCCGCGATCAGCGCCCGAAGTCCATGCATTTATCCGACCTAAAAAATCTCCACGTCGGCGAACTCGTCGATATGGCCGTCAAGAATGAGATCGACGGCGCCAACCGACTGCGCAAGCAGGAACTGATCTTCGCGCTGCTTAAAAACCAGGCGAAGAAAGGTGAATCCATTTTCGGCGGCGGCACACTCGAAGTGCTGCCCGACGGTTTCGGCTTCCTGCGTTCGCCGGACACTTCGTATCTGGCCGGCACCGACGACATTTACGTCTCGCCCTCGCAGATCCGCCGCTTCAATCTGCACACCGGCGACACCATCGAAGGCGAAATCCGCACGCCGAAGGAAGGCGAACGTTATTTCGCGCTGGTGAAAGTCGACAAGGTCAATGACGACTCGCCTGAAAATTCCAAGCACAAGATCCTGTTCGAGAATCTGACGCCTTATCACCCGACCGAACATCTCAAGCTCGAACGCGACATCAAGGCCGAAGAAAACTTCACCGGCCGCATCATCGACATCATTGCCCCCATCGGCAAAGGCCAGCGCGGCCTGATCGTGTCGCCGCCGAAGGCCGGCAAGACCGTGCTGATGCAGCACATCGCCCACGCCATTACCGCCAACCATCCTGAAGTCGTGCTGATCGTGCTGCTGATCGACGAACGCCCGGAAGAGGTCACGGAGATGCAGCGCTCGGTGAAGGGTGAAGTCCTGTCTTCGACCTTTGACGAACCCGCCAGCCGCCATGTGCAGGTCGCCGAAATGGTGATCGAAAAAGCCAAACGCCTGGTTGAACACAAAAAAGACGTGGTGATCCTGCTCGACTCGATCACCCGCCTCGCCCGCGCCTACAACACCGTGGTGCCGGCCTCCGGCAAGGTACTGACCGGCGGTGTCGACGCCAACGCGCTGCAGCGCCCGAAACGTTTCTTCGGCGCCGCACGCAACGTCGAAGAAGGCGGCAGCCTGACCATCCTCGCCACCGCGCTGATCGATACCGGTTCGCGCATGGACGACGTGATCTACGAAGAATTCAAAGGCACCGGCAATATGGAAATCCATCTTGACCGGCGCATGTATGAAAAACGCATTTTCCCGGCGATCAACGTCAACCGCTCCGGCACGCGACGCGAAGAACTGCTGGTGCCCAAGGATGTGTTGCAGAAAATCTGGGTGCTGCGCAAACTGCTTTATCCGATGGATGAGCTCGAGGCAACGGAATTCCTGCTCGACAAGGTCCGCGCAACCAAGAACAACGCGGACTTCTTCGATTCGATGCGCCGCGGTTGATTCGCGCTGCCTTGAAACCCGCCGGGGCGGTCCGGCTCCAATACTTCAACCCCTGTCAGGGCCGCGCAAGTTCCAAGTTCCAGTACCCAAGGAATCGGCCGTACTGGCCAAATTGAAGCCGCAGGTCACAACGAAGTGACGGAATTTTCGGTCTTCCGGGCCTGTTAGCTTGGTGCTACCGCTGTTGAAAGACGGCGGGCACATTCCCGGTGTAGCCTAGACACTGGAACGTTCCATTCATCACCTTGCCTGGAGCCAGACCATGACCCGACTGCTTCTAGTTTCATGCCTAAGCTTGATTTTTTCAGGTTGCGCGCAACTGCCCCCCCCTCCAGAGGATGCCGCAGCCAAACGCTTCGAGGCGATCCCCGGCAAATCCGTCATTTACCTCGCGCGTCACGCACTTGAACCCAGCTTTGTTGCCCCGGTTGCACTGGAAGACAACATGATCGGTTCAACATACCGCGGCACTTACATGCGCATTGAGGTCCCCGCCGGAAAACACCGCCTTCGCGGCATGGCCGGTGACAGTGGCTCCATCAACCTGGTAACTGAGCCCGGAAAAGTGTATTTCGTCCAGCACAGCGCCCACGGCTACCGCAGCTTTGTCAGTTCCAGCTTTGACCAAGTTGACGCGAATTACGGTAAATCCCTGGTCCTGGGTGGGCAAATAACGGCGTTAATTACGCAATAAAGTCCAGGCAAGCCCCTTGGGCGTCTTTTCCCGGGGCAACCATCTGCTTCCAGGGCCTTGCCGTGACAGCCAAATTTCGCCATAATTACTGGTTTCCCGCATTGTCGCGGGTACCACGCTCAGGATATAGCCATGAAAGCCGACGTACACCCGGAATACCTTGAAATTTCAGTAGCTTGCAGCTGCGGAAATAAATGGCAGACACGCTCGACCATGGCCAAAGACCTGCATGTCGAGGTCTGCTCGGCCTGCCATCCGTTCTATACCGGCAAGCAGAAGATTCTTGACACCGCAGGTCGCGTCGAGAAATTCAACCAGAAATACGGCAAACGCACCCCGGCCAAGGCCAAAGAAGCCGCGGCCTGATGCTTGTTGCGTAGCAAATACGAGGGCAGCCCGACGGGCTGCCCTTTGTTTTGGTGGCGACCCAATGCAAAACAACGGCGCCCGACCCAATCGGAGGAGGTGTGCAAATGAAAACGTTCCGTATCGCTGTAATTCCCGGTGATGGTATTGGCAAGGAAGTGATGCCGGAAGGCCTGCGCGTGCTGGAAGCCGTCGGTCGCAAATTCAACATCCAGTTCAAGTTTGATGAACTTGACTGGAGCTGCGATTACTACGCCGAGCACGGCAAGATGATGCCGGATGACGGCCTCAAGCAGCTCGAAAAACACGATGCCGTTTATTTCGGCGCGGTCGGCTGGCCGGCGATGCTACCCGACCACATCTCGCTGTGGGGGCTGCTGATTCCGTTCCGCCGCGGTTATGACCAGTACGTCAACCTGCGCCCGGTGCGACTGATGCCCGGCATGAAATGCCCGCTCGCCGACCGCAAGCCCGGTGACATTGACTTCTGGGTCGTGCGTGAAAACAGCGAAGGTGAATACTCGTCGGTGGGTGGGCGGATGTATGGCGGCACTGATCGCGAATTCGTCACGCAACAAGCCATCTTCTCGCGCCAGGGCGTCGACCGCATTCTCAAGTTCGCCTATGAACTGGCGAAAAAGCGACCGAAAAAACATCTGACCTCGGCAACCAAATCCAACGGCATCTCGATTTCGATGCCGTACTGGGATGAACGCGTCAAGGAAATGGCCGCAAAGTATCCCGAGGTCAAAACCGATCAGTACCACATCGACATCCTGTCCGCGCATTTCGTGATGCACCCGGACTGGTTTGACGTGGTGGTTGCCTCCAACCTGTTTGGCGACATTCTGTCCGACCTCGGCCCCGCAGCGACAGGCACCATCGGCATCGCGCCTTCGGCAAACATGAATCCGGAACGTCTGTTCCCGTCACTGTTTGAACCGGTGCACGGCTCGGCCCCCGACATCTACGGCAGAAAAATCGCCAACCCGGTCGGCATGATCTGGGCCGGCGCGATGATGCTGGATCATCTGGGCTGCGAAGACGCCGGAGCCGCGGTCGTCAAGGCCATTGAAACAGCGCTGCTGGAAGGTCCGAAAACGCCGGACCTCGGCGGCAAGGCCGGCACTTCGGACCTCGGCAAGGCGGTCGCTGACGCGATCTAGTTTCGCGCTCAGTACGCAGCGACTGCGCCGTCGCTGCGCGGATCAGCGCCGCCTTCAAGCACACCGTCGGCATGCCGGATGATCATTCCGGCATGACCGACGGTTTCATCGTACGCACCGATGATTTCGACATCGTGTCCGCGTTCACTCAATTCGCGCACCACACCGGCATCGAAGCGTGATTCCAGTTTGAGCGATTCGCTGGGCTTGCCCCAGGTACGACCGAGCAGCCAGCGCGGTGCGCTCACCGCGGCCTGCGGCGGCATGCCATGCACGATCGCCCGCGTGAATATTGCGCATTGCGTCTGCAGCTGGCCATCGCCGCCCATCGTGCCGTAGACAACGGTACGTCCGTCGGACAGAAGGGCCAGCGCAGGATTCAGTGTGTGAAAGGGTTTGCGGCCCGGTTCCAGCGCATTCAGCGCTGCGGGGTCCAGTGAAAAACTGCAGCCGCGGTTCTGCCAGTTGACGCCGCTGCCCGGCAGCACGATGCCGGAACCGAACTCGTGGTAAATGCTCTGGATAAACGAGACTGCACGACCTGCATCATCGATCACACCCATCCAGATCGTGTCACCCGACTGGGTCTTCCCGCCCCACGGCTCGGCACGGCTGCGGTCGATACGCCGCGCGAGTTCGCGCACATGTTCCGGCTTGAGCAGATCCTGCGCCGCGACTTGCATATAACGCGGGTCAGTCACGTAACGGTCACGCACGCGAAACGCCTGCTTGGTCGCCTCGACGCAAAGATGCACATAGTCCGCGCTGCCTTGGGGCACCGCTGCAATATCCAGTGCATCGAGGATGCCGACGATCAGCAATGAAATCACCCCCTGCGTCGGCGGGGTCATGTTGTGCACCATACCCGCGGAATGTTGCAGCGTCAGAGGGTCCACCAGTCGTGCGTGGTGCGCGGCCAGGTCACGCGCCGTCACCGGACTGTCCACCCGCGCCAGATCTTCTGCCAGTGACTGCGCCAATTCACCGCGATAAAAATCCGCAGTGCCTGCCCGCGCAATCCGTTCCAGCGTATCGGCGAGCCGACGCTGGTAAAAGCGGCTGCCGGCCTCAGGTGCAGCACCATCGACAAGAAAAGTTTCGTCGAATCCGGGCTGCATCTGCAGTTCATCCCGTTTGGCTGCAGTCAGCAAGGACTGGCTCACCGTGACCGGAATACCGTACCGCGCGTAATAAATGGCGTCTTCCAGCAAACGTGTCAGCGGCAACCTTCCGCCCAGCGCCTTGCGCGAGAGTTGGTGGGCCGCGCCCCAGCCGGAAATGGTGCCGGCCACAGTATTGGCCGCCACGCCACTGCGGTGCGGGATCAGCTGCCGGTGGCCACGTTCTGCATACCAGTCACGTGAAGCCAGCCCGGCCGCTGCGCCACAGGCGTCAATGGCACCCGGCGCTTCGCCCGGCACATGCAGCAGCCAGAAGCTGTCGCCACCGATCGAATTCATGTGCGGGTAAACGACGGCAATGGTCGCTGCAGCCGCAATCATCGCTTCAATGGCATTGCCGCCTTCCCGCAGTACAGCCAGCGCCGACTGCGAGGCCAGTGCGTGCGGAGCGACGGCCATGCCACGGGTACCGTGCAGTGTATTGATCATTGAATTTTTCCCGCCTTCAAAGTTTGCCGATTTGGAGCACACTTGCATGCAAGGCGCATGCCAGAAGTCTACCGCAGACCGTCACCGCGACCATGAAGCTTGATAGACTGTCGCCGCCCGCAGTCATCACCCGGAATATCGCAATCCCCAATGAACGTACTGCTCCGCATCTCAGCCCTGATTGATGTGATGAACGAAAAAATCGGCCGCATCGCCTGCTGGCTGGTGCTGTTTGCATGCCTCATCAGCGCCGGCAATGCCATGCTGCGCTACGGCTTCAACATCAGTTCGAACGCCTGGCTTGAAATCCAGTGGTACCTGTTCGGAAGCATGGTCATGCTGGGCACGGCAAACACGCTCAAAACCAACCAGCACGTACGCGTTGATGTGCTGTACAGCCGCTACAGCAACCGTACGCGATTGTGGGTGGATCTCCTCGGCGGCGTGCTGTTCCTGATGCCGATGGTGATAATGATCGGCTGGCTGTCATGGCCGATGTTTCTCAACTCCTACGTTATTGGTGAAACTTCCGGCAATGCCGGCGGCCTGTTGCGCTGGCCGGTCAAGCTGCTGGTGCCGCTGGGCTTCCTGCTGCTGGCCCTGCAGGGCGCCTCCGAAATCATCAAGCGCGCCGCAGCGCTTAGCGGACGCGCCAGCCTTGATGCCAACTATGAAAGACCGCTGCAGTGATTGACCGGGAGTTAATGGCTCCGCTGATGTTTTGCGGACTGATCGCGTTCATGCTGATCGGTTATCCAGTGGCATTTTCGCTGGGCGCCGTCGGCTTGGTATTCGGCATCATCGGTATTGAACTGGGCTTTTTCCAGTGGGAACTGATGCAGGCGCTGCCGGAACGGGTATTCGGCATACTGGCCAACGACTTGCTGCTCTCCATACCCTTCTTCACCTTTATGGGGGCGGTGCTGGAACGTTGCGGCCTCGCAGAAGACCTGCTCGAAGGCACGGGCCAGTTGTTCGGATCGGTAAGGGGCGGCCTTGCATACGCGGTGATTTTTGTCGGCGCGCTGCTCGGCGCGATTACCGGCACCGTGGCGGCATCGGTAATCGCCATGGGCCTGATTTCGCTGCCGGTGATGATCCGTTACGGCTACAACATGCGCATGGCGACCGGCGTCATTGCCGCATCCGGCACCATCACCCAACTGATCCCGCCCTCACTCGTGCTGATTGTGCTCGCCGACCAGCTTGGCCGCCCGGTGGGCGAGATGTACGCCGGTGCGATCGGTCCCTCCATCATGCAGGTGCTGCTGTTCTGCCTGTTCGTGTTCCTGGTCTCGAGATTCCGGCCTGATGCAATGCCGCCAATACCCGCATCCGCGCGCACCCTGCAGGGCTGGCCGCTGATACGCCGGGTATTGCGCGGCATGGTGCCCTCACTGGTGCTGATGTTCCTGGTACTCGGCACCATCCTGATGGGCGTTGCCACGCCCACTGAAGGCGGCGCGATGGGGGCAGTCGGCGCCATAGCACTCGCCGCACTGCATCGCCGGCTGACCTGGGACCTGCTGTGGCAGGGCATGAACTCGACCATGCGCATCACCGCAATGGTGATTTTCATCCTTATCGGTTCTACCGTTTTTGGCCTGGTGTTCCGCGGCATGGATGGCGACCTGTGGATCGAACAACACCTGATGTCATTGCCCGGCGGGGTCACCGGCTTCCTGATTGCGGTCAACCTGTTCATTTTCGTGCTGGCCTTTTTCCTTGACTTTTTCGAGATCGCATTCATCGTGATCCCCTTGCTGGCACCGGTCGCCGCCAAACTGGGCATCGACCTGGTGTGGTTCGGCATACTGCTCGGGGCCAATATGCAGACTTCATTCATGCATCCACCCTTCGGCTTCGCGCTGTTCTACCTGCGCGGGGTTGCGCCAAAGGAAGTCAAAAGCTCCGACATCTACTGGGGCGCCGTGCCTTGGGTGTTCATGCAGTTGCTGCTGGTAGCCATCCTGATTTTCTGGCCGGGACTGGTCACCGGATTCATCGACCGGCCAGTCGCAGTTGATCCGGCAAAAATTGAATTGCAGCTTCAACCAGAGGAACAGGCTGTTCCAATCGCCGAACCGCCGGCGAAACCCGGCGGTTATCCTGAAGATGCTTCAAGCGCAATCGAACGCATGCTCAAGGAGCAGAAATAAAAAAGCCTCGCGATTGCGGGGCTTTTTTTGGCGATCGCTGATTACCAGCCAATCACCTTGGGCAGCCATAACGCCAGTTGCGGGAACAGGAACACCAGGAGCACCGCCAGCATCTGCATGGCCACGAACGGAATAACGCCCATGTACATGTGACGCGTAGTGACCTCAGGCGGGGCCACGCCGCGCAGGAAAAACAGCGCCCAGCCGAATGGCGGCGTCAGGAACGACGTCTGCATGGTCACGCAGATCAGCATGCCCAGCCACACCAGGTCGACGTTCTGCGCTGCAAAAATCGGCAGAAACAGCGGCACCGCAATATAGCTGATCTCGATCCACTCGATGAAGAACCCGAGGAAGAAAATCAGCATGATCAGGAACCAGATGTCGGCATTGACACCACCCGGCAGGAATTCAAACAGATCGTTGATCAGATCTTCGCCGTGGAGCCCGCGGAATGCCAACGCAAAGACCTGGGCGCAGACCAGAATGAACATCATCATCGCGGTGATTTTGGTGGTCGTCTGGCAGGTCTCGCGCAGCACCTGGAATGAAAAGCGGCCGGCAAACGCGGTGACCAGTATTGACCCCAGCGCCCCCATCGATGCCGCTTCGGTCGGGGCCGCAACGCCGCCAATGATCGATCCGAGAACAGCCATCACCAGCAATACCGGCGGCACCACCACCTTGAAGAACCGCGTCCACAGCTGGCGGCGCGACACGGCATCACGCTCTTCGACGGGAATCGGCGGCACCCACTCCGGCTTCACCATGCCGATGATGACAATGTAAACGCAGTAGATCGCTGCCAGCACCATGCCCGGCACCACCGCTGCCGCGAACAGCGTACCCACCGACAACTGCAGGATATCAGCCAGCAGGATCAGGATCAGGCTGGGCGGAATGATCTGCCCCAGTGTGCCTGACGCACAGATCGCGCCGCAGGCGATGCCCGGGTGGTAACCGCGCTTGAGCAGCGTCGGCAATGTCAGCAGGCCCAAGGTGATCACCGTGGCGCCGACGATTCCGGTAGTCACGCCCATCAGCACGCCGACGCCGATGATGCCGATCGCCATGCCGCCACGCAGGCCACCGGCAATATGCCCGACCACATCCAGCAAATCATCAGCGAGCCGGGATTTCTCCAGCATCACCCCCATAAACACGAACAGCGGGATCGCCAGCCACTGATAGTTGGCGACAACACCATAGATGCGCGCCGGCAAAAGGTTGAACAGATCCGGTCCGAATCCAAGAAAACCGAATACAAAACCAGTGGTGGCCAAAGTCAGCGCCACTGGAACGCCCAGCATCAGCAGGCCGAAAAAAGCGACCAGCATCAGAATCACCAGAATTTCTGTTCCGCTCATTTCGGCAACGCCCTGAGTTTTTCCAGCGTGCCCAGCGCGAGCGCGGCTGATTGCAGGATAAGGAAAGAAAATCATAATGGAATCAATGCTTTAAGAACCCACCGGTGCGTCAACCCACCGGGATCGGAAGACTGTTCGCCAATGATGTAGGACTGCTGCACATACTTCAGGGACAGCCAGATGATGATGGCCGAGATCATGATCGACAGTGCCGCGGAAAGCAGATCGACATACAACTGCTTGCGTGGCGAGAAGTTCGCGTAAAGCACGTCAACCCGCACATGCTCTCCATGCAGCAACGCGTAACTCATGCCGAAAAGGATCAGCGGCGCCAGCAGATGCCATTCCAGTTCCTGCGCCCACACCGTGCCGTAGCTGAACAGATAGCGCAGAAGCACATTGACCGCCATCAGCACGACGATCACCAGCACGAGCCATGAAGTGGCCCGGCCGGTGAGATCAGTGAAACGCTCGATTCCGGTGCGTATGCCGGTATTGGGCGACTTATCCACGGATCTTGTTGTGGTAAACGGTTTCGCTGTAACCCGCCCACGCATCGTATTTGGCCTTGTACGCCATGTACGAGTCGTGAACCTTCTTTACCAGCGGATCTTTCGCAACCGCTTCGTCCAGCACCTTCTTGGTGGTTTCGCGCAGCGCCTTGACCACGGCATCGGGCAAGGGTCGGGCAATGACTTTCTGGTTCTTCACCAGGTCTTCCATCGCTTCGGCATTGGTGCGCTGGCACCAGGCTTCACTGATCACGTTACAGGCGGCGGCGTTTTCAACCACAGCCTGCAGATCTTTGGGCAGTTTTTCCCACGCTGCCTTGTTGATCAGCAGTTCCGACACCGTGGCCGTCTCGTGCCAGCCGGTGGTGTAGTAAAACTTGGCCGCTTTCTGCAGGCCGAGGCGGCGATCCTGGAACGGACCGACGAATTCAGCGGCGTCGATCACGCCGCGTTCCAGCGCCGGGAATATTTCACCGCCCGGCAGCAGTTTCACGTCAACCCCCAGCGCGGCGTAAATCTTGCCGGCAAGACCCGGGATACGCATTTTCAGACCCTTGAAATCGGCGACCGACTTGATTTCCTTTTTGAACCAGCCGGTCATCTGCACGCCCGTGTTGCCGCAGGGCATCGCCACCATGCCGAACGGCGCATACACCTCGTTCCAAAGGTTGATGCCACCGCCGTCGTAAAGCCATCCGTTCATGCCTTGAAAATTCAAACCAAAAGGCACTTCAGTGAAGTACTGGGCCGCAAAGGTTTTCCCGGTCCAGAAATAGCTGTTGGCATGGTTCATTTCCACCGTGCCGGCGCGCACCGCATCAAAACCCTCCAGAGCCGGGATCAATTCGCCGGCACCGAAGACCTAGATTTTCAAGCGGCCGTTGGACATCGCCTCAATGCGTTTCGCCAGATCCACTGCGCTTCCGGGCCCGTCCATGTAGAACGGTGCGCCTTTGGGGTAGGCACTGGTCATTTTCCAGGTGAAAGTCTGCGCGGACTGCGCGCGCGAAATCATCGGGAAGCCGGCGATGGCTGCACCGGTCGCGGCAACGGCACCACCCTTGAGGAACTTTCTGCGTTCGGACGTCATGCGAATTCTCCTGTTTTAAAAAATTAACGGGATGAGCGGCGAAAGATTCGTCCGCTCATCCCGCCGGATCCGGGGGGAAAGACTTCCGATGCTCAGTAAGTCTTGTAAGAAAGATACTTTCCGCTCATCACGATCTTCACGCGGTCACCATTGGGGTCGGGTTCGCGCTTCATGTCCATCTTGAAATCAATCGCGCTCATGATGCCGTCGCCGAACTCCTCATGGATCAATTCCTTGAAGGTCGTGCCGTAGACACTGACCAGTTCATAAAAACGGTAGATCAGCGGATCAGTCGGCACCGCGGTCGGCAGCGAACCCTTGTATGGCACCTGCTGCAGCAGCAACACGGCATAAGCCGGCAGCCCGAGGAGCTTGCCGGCGGCCTCGGCCTGCGCCTTGGTCATCTGCATCTGGCCGAGCAATGCGGCCGTCGTCCATTCCTTGCTGGCACCGACGGCTTTCGCGATCTTCGCCCAGGACAAGCCCTTCTTCAGCCTTGACTCAACGACCATCTCGGTAACATCGGTACGCTTCATCGGTTTGGAAAAACCGGTTGTGGCCAGCGATGTCCCCGTTGCCTTGCTCTTTTTCACTGAATTCTCCTTTGTGTTGAAAAATTTGAAACGGATAAGTTGTTCAGCGCACAACCGCCAGCGGTGCACCGCCGACTGCCTGCGGCTTGACCGGATCGACTGCCGGCGCCTCACTGGGATCAAGACCCGGCGTCACCAACGGCGGATTGCGCGGGTCATAACCGGCCGCCGAACTTGAAAACATCTTCGAACGGTCAACCAGGAAATCGATCAGATGGTTGCGGATGCGGTAGTAATGCGGATGCTTGTGCAGATCGTGACGGGTACGGCTGCGCGGCATGGTGTTGACCACGATCTCGGCAATCTTGGCGCGAGGGCCGTTGGTCATCAGAATGATCTTGTCGGCCAGCAGAATCGCTTCATCGACGTCGTGTGTAATCATGAATACCGTCTGCTTGGTCTCGGCGCAGATACGCAGCACCTCCTCCTGCAGCACGCCACGGGTCAGCGCATCCAGCGCGGAAAACGGTTCATCCATCAACAGCATCTTCGGCTGGATCGACAGCGCGCGGGCAATACCGACGCGCTGCTTCATGCCGCCGGAGAGTTCCGCCGGACGTTTCTTTTCCGCACCGGTCAGGTTTACCAGGTCGATGTATTTCTGACAGTGCTCCCGCACCTTCTCGGCGTGCCATTCCGGCCAGCGCGATGAGACGGCAAAAGCGATGTTTCCCATTACCGTCAGCCACGGCATCAAGGCATGACTCTGGAAAATCACTGCACGGTCAAGGCTGGGTCCGTTGACTTCACGGCCACCGACAAACACATAACCCTCGGAAGACTGCTCAAGGCCCGACAACACATTGAGGATGGTGGTTTTGCCGCAGCCGGAATGACCGATCAGGCATACAAACTCGCCCGGTTCGATGCCGAAGTGCAAATCCTCAAACACGGTGGTAACGACACCATCACGGCCGGTGAACTTCTTTGCTATGCCTTCGATACGGATCAGGGGTTCGCTCATCTTTTCTTCTGCCGTTATTCGGGGAAAGTGACGAGCTTGGTCAGCTTCGCCATCATCAGGTCCAGCAGCATGCCCACCATACCGATTGCCAGAATGGCGGTAATGATGTTGGTGATCGACAGGTTGTTCCATTCATTCCAGACGAAATAGCCGATGCCGGTGCCGCCGACCAGCATCTCGGCTGCCACGATCACCAGCCAGGCGATGCTGATTGAAATGCGCATGCCGGTCATGATGGTGGGCGCCGCCGCCGGCAGGATCACGCGAAATGCCGTGCGCAGATTGCCGACTTCAAGGGTGCGGGCAACGTTCAGCCACTCCTTGCGCACGCTGGAAACGCCGAAGGCGGTATTGATCAACATCGGCCACAGCGAGCAAATGAAAATCACAAAAATCGCCGAAATCGAACTGTCCTTCAGCGTGAACAGCGCCAGCGGCATCCACGCCAGCGGTGAAATCGGCTTCAGCACCTGAATATACGGATCCAGGGCACGGTATACCGTGGGGGACATGCCGATCAGGAAACCGACCGGTATTGCAACCAGCGCCGCCAGCAGGTAACCCAGCAGAACCCGGGCAATGGAATACGCAATCTGGATGCCGATGCCCTTGTCATTGGGACCACGGTCATAAAAAGGCTCGCCGAGGTGCTGCATGATCTTGGCACCCACGTCCGCCGGCGAAGGAAACGCCGACTTCTGTCCAGTAGCCGCCGCAGCGCCGACCAGCGCCGCATACTCCGATTCCGCTGTCACCGGCATGACCTTGGGCAGGGTCAGCGCATGCCAGATCCCTATCATCAGCAGAAACACCATCAACGACAGCGCGGGCGCGCGCCAGTTGGACAAACTCTTCATCAGCAGCTCCTCAACGATCCGGCGATCAGCCTGTTACGTTCTTTTGATGGCAAAGCTCGCGATATATGCGTCGGGCTTGGACGGGTCGAACTCTTTGCCCATCACCGAGAACTTCTTGCTGGTGGTGGCCGGCGGCTTCATGCCGACTTCCTTCATCAGCCTCGCGGCGTCGGTGGCAAGAAACACTTCGCGGGCGACCTTTGCGTAATCCACGTCGCCCTTGATCTGGCCCCAGCGCTTCATCTGGCTCATGATCCAGATTGCAAACGAGTGCCACGGGAACGGATCGAAGTCGATGCGGTTGGGGTCTTTCTTGATGTTGCCCAGCCCGTCGGCATAGGTGCCGGTCAGCACCTGTTCAATCACCGTCACCGGCTGGTTCAGGTAATTGGCCGGCGCAATCGCTTCGGCAATCTGCTTGCGGTTCTCGGGTTTCGCGGCAAATGCCGTCGCTTCCATGATCGCCTTCAGCAGGGCGCGGTAGGTATTCGGCATCTTGGTGACGAATTCCTTGCTCGCGGCGAATGCGCAGCACGGGTGCCCCGGCCACATGTCCTTGGTCAGCATGTGAATGAACCCGACACCGTCGTATACCGCGCGCTGGTTCACCGGATCCGGCGCAAGGAACCCGTCAATGTTGTCAGCACGCAGGTTGGCAACCATTTCGGGCGGCGGCACGGAACGGATCTGCACATCCCTGTCCGGATCAAGCCCGTGCTCAGCCAGGTAATAACGCAAAAGGTAGTTGTGCATCGAGTAATCGAAAGGCACGGCGAACTTGAAGCCCTTCCACGACTTCGGATCGCGTTTGTCCTTGTGTTTGATCGACAGCGTGATTGCCTGGCCGTTGATGTTTTCAATTGCAGGCACGGTATAGGGAATCGGGCTCGAACCCACGCCCATCGAAATGGCGATCGGCATCGGCGACAGCATGTGCGCCGCGTCGTACTCCTTGTTCAGCGTCTTGTCACGGATCACCGCCCAGCCGGCGGTTTTCACCACATCAACGTTCAGGCCCTGACGGCCGTAGAAACCCATCGGTTGCGACATGATGATCGGCGTGGCGCAGGTGATGGGAATAAAGCCGACCTTGATTGATGATTTTTCCAGCGGACCGGTGGACTGGGCAAAAGCCTCTTTCGCCATGCCCAGCGGAAACAAAGATGAAATCGCCGCCATCGCAGTGCTTGCGCCCACGGCGTTGAGGAAGCGGCGGCGTGTGGCATCGTGGGGAAACAATGCGCGCATTACCGCAGCCTCGACCACACGGTTACTCAGTGCCTCGCTGTCGTTTGTCTGCGCAGCCAGATCGGCGCGGTGTTCGGCTTCGCTGTGGTGGTGACCGCAGGAACATCCGTGGGTCAGTGAAGTGCCGGCGTCGAAGGGATCCTTGAATGCTGACATGCTGCGCTCCTTGAAGAGTTTATTTTGTTGTCACCCTTATTGCAGCAAGCGTGCCAGCCTTTTGACCGCACCGGAGATGTGTCGCAACTTGTTGTTTAACAAGAACTTACAGGATCGTCCAAGACGAAGAACAAGCACACCGCCAACGATGAGCGCATCGTTACGGTGCATGCACGCTCGCATTTGGAGCGCAACGCACCAAGGTGATGCACCTGCACTGCAGAGGCGCAGACGGGCGTTAAAATCGGGGCATGCCAATCAGCCCTTACATCCGGATCAGCGCGTTGTTGTCTGCTCTCGCCCTTACCAACTGCGCGGTCAACCCGGTCTCGGGAAATCCGAATTTCGTGACCATGTCGGAGTCACAGGAAGTCAGCGTCGGTCGCAGCGAAGACAAAAAAATACGCAGTCAGTACGGCATCTACGACGATCCGGCGCTGCAGCGCTATGTCAGCGACATCGGCCAGCGCCTGGCCAAAAGCAGCCACCGGCCCGGCCTTGAGTACCAGTTCGTGGTGGTGGATTCGCCTGAAATCAACGCCTTTGCCTTGCCCGGCGGCTTCATCTATGTCACCCGCGGCATCCTCGCCTACCTGAACTCGGAGGCCGAACTGGCTGCCGTGCTCGGCCATGAAATCGGCCACGTCACAGCCCGCCACTCCGTGCAACAACTTTCTGCGGCAACCGCCGCAAGTGTCGGCGCTTCGGTGCTGCAGATTTTTGTGTCGCAAGTGCGCAATGCGGCCGGCGACATGCTGATCAATACGCTCGGCGGCGCATTGCTCTCCGGTTATGGACGCGAGCATGAACTTGAGGCCGACCGGCTCGGCGCTGAATACCTGGCACGCACCGGTTACGATCCGCAGGCCATGATCAAAGTCGTCGGCGTACTGAAGAATCAGGAATTGTTCGACAACGAAGTTGCCAAAGCCGAAGGCCGCGAACCCCGCCGCTATCACGGCCTGTTCGCCTCCCATCCGGACAACGACACGCGCCTGCAGGAAGTCGTGCGCGAAGCCGGCAAGTTTTCCAGTGCGGAAAACCGCATCAACCGGGAAGAATTCCTCAAGCACATGGAGCGCATGGTATTTGCGGACAGCCCTGAACAAGGCGTCGTGCGCAACAATGTGTTTTATCACGCCAGCCTCGGGCTCACGCTGCAGTTTCCCGCCGGATGGAAAGTCCGCAACGGCACACAGAACGTCGCAGCCACGAGCCCGGATCGCAACGCGCTGGTCGATTTGCGCAGCGCAGGCAACGCCGAGGGCTCTCCGACCGAAGTGCTGCGCAAAGTACTCAAGCTCGGAACCGGCAGCAGCGTAACCCCAACGACCATCGGCGGCCTGAAGGCTGCAGTCACCGAAATCATGATCTCCGGCAAGCCGACCCGGGTCGCCGTAGTGTTTCTCGGCAAGAGCGCATATGCCATCGGCATGCAGGCCAGTACTGATGCCGCATTCCGCCAGCATATGGCGGCAATGGATGCCGCGATGCAAAGCTTTCACCCCATTACCGCCAAGGAACGTGAACTGGCCAAACCGCTGCGCATCCGCGTCATCACCGCACGCCCCGGCCAGACTTTTGCCGATCTGGCCAAGTCATCTCCGCTCGGACGGTTTGCAGAGGGTCACCTGCGGGTTATCAACGCGCTTTACCCCGCAGGGGAACCGGTCGCCGGGCAGGCGCTGAAAATCGTCGAATAATCAAGCAAGTGCTGCGCTGAATGCACTGCGAATGCGATAATCAGCCGCTATAACAACAATACGGGTTTCCATTTTGCATATTGCGCTGCGCCCGCTGCTGATCGCCATCCTCGGCCTCGCCTGGCTGCTGCCAGGACTGGTCGGGCACGACCCGTGGAAACCCGACGAGGCTTACACCTTTGGCGTGGTCTACGAAATCCTGCAAGGCGGCAGCTGGGTCATTCCGCAGATCGCCGGCGAACCCTTCATTGACAAGCCGCCACTGTTTCACCTGATCGCCGCGGCAAGTGCGCTGTTGTTTTCCCCCTTCCTCGCCTTGCATGACGGCGCAAGGCTGGCCGCCGGTCTGTGGATCGGCATCGCACTGCTGTCCATCGCATTTGCTTCCCGCGAACTGCATGGCCCGCGCCACGGTCTGGTCGCCGCATTGCTGCTGCTGGGATCACTGGGCCTCGTCGTCCGCGGCCACCAACTGATCACTGATGTCGCTGCACTTGCCGGCTTTGCAATGGCCTACTACGGCGCCGCGCTGTCACTGCGCCGCGCCGCGCCCGGCGGATTCTGGATCGGCACCGCCTGCGGCATCGTATTCATGACGCAGGGCATACCCGAGGCTACGATAGTCACCGCGATCGCCCTGCTGCTGCCGCTGGCCGGACCGCACTGGCGCACACCACGTTACGCGGCCGCACTGATGGTGGCTGTTGTTGCCGCACTGCCGTGGCTGATCATCTGGCCTGTGCTGCTGTATCAACGCGACCACGCGCTTTTTGATGCCTGGGTCACCGCAGAAAACCTGATGCGCTTCTTTGGCGCCCGCAATCCGGCCGACGGCCTCGGTTACTACCTGCGCATACTGCCCTGGTATACGTTCCCGGCATGGCCCATTGCACTGTGGGCGCTGTGGCGTGCACAGCGTGCACGCCAACTGGCGGCACCACCGGTCGTGCTGCCCGCACTCGGTTTTGGCATCACCCTGCTGTTGCTCGGCTTTTCATCCGAGTTTCGTGAACTGTATGCCCTGCCGATGCTGCTGCCGCTGGTATTGCTCGCAGTCCCCGGTGTCGATCCGCTGCGACGCGGCGCCGCGAATGGCTGGTACTGGTTCAGCATGATGGCCTTCACTTTCTTCATCGCAGTTGCCTGGTTTTACTGGGGAGCACTGGAACTCGGCAGTCCGGCAAAGCTGCACGGGCATCTGCACACCATACGGCCCGGTTACGACTTCGGCTTCCGCTTGCTGCCATTTTTGATCGGGCTGGCCTACACTGCAGGCTGGTTCGCGCTGCTGATAAAACTCAAGAAAAGCGCTGAACGGCCGTTGATCGTCTGGGCCGGCGGTATTACTGCCGTGTGGGCCCTGCTGGGCTCGCTGTTCATCGGCTGGGTCGATACGCAAAAAAGCTACCGCTCGATGATTGCCGACATGCAGCGCGCCATGCCCGCGCAATACCGCTGCATAGCCAGCCGCGAACTCGGCGAGGCGCAACGCGCGATGCTGCATTATTTCGCCGACATCAGGACGCAACGCGTCGAAACCAGACCGAAAGCTTTGTCCTGCGACCTGCTGCTGGTGCAGGGACGGCCTCTGGACGAATCGGTGATGACATCCGATTGGAAAAAAATCTGGGAAGGACATCGGCCGGGCGACAAGGATGAACGTTTCCGCTTGTATCAGCGCAGCCGCAGGTAATTCCACTGATCACTCCATCGCATTTCAGCTGTCACCCCTCCCAACACCCGCCATGACCGACTCCCTGCAACGCTTCATCTTCGAACACGCGCCGATCCGCGGCGAAATGGTGCAATTGGCCGCCACCTGGCAGGCTGTCACCGAACGCCATGATTACCCTGCGCCGTTGCGCCAAGTTCTGGGCGAACTGATGGCTGCCGGAGCTTTGCTCTCGGCAACCCTGAAATTCAACGGTACGCTGATCCTGCAATTGCACGGCAACGGTCCGGTCAAACTGATTGTGGTCGAATGCAGTTCGGATCACGCAATGCGCGCAACCGCAAAATGGGACGGCGACATTCCTGACGGCAACCTGCGCGCGCTGCTCGGCACAGGACGGTTTGCCATCAGTCTGGTACCCGAGTCCGGCCAGCAGAGTTACCAGGGCGTTGTTGATCTGGATGCCGACAGCATCGCAACCGCACTGGAACATTACATGGCGGCGTCGGAGCAGATCGAAACCCGGCTGTGGCTGGCCTGCGATGACACCCGCGCAGCCGGTCTGCTCCTGCAAAAGCTGCCGGACCGCGAATCAGCGGATGCTGACGCCTGGCCGCGCGCTGGGCATCTGGCCTCGACCGTAAAATCCGAAGAGTTGCTGGGCCTTGTGCCACAACAGGTTCTGCACCGCCTGTTTCATGAAGAAGATCTGCGCATATTTGAACCGCGCCCGGTGTATTTCCGCTGTTCCTGTTCACGCGACCGCGTTGTCGGCATGTTGCGCATGCTGGGGCGCGACGAAGTCCGCAGTGTCGTCGCCGAGCGCGGTGAAGTCGAAGTCCATTGTGAATTCTGCAACCGCCGCTACGCCTTCGACGCCGTGGACAGCGAAGAGGTTTTCGCCGCGGCTGTTGCCGCCACCACAGCCGCCACCCGACACTAATCCGGATTGCTGCACAGCATCAGCCGGCGTAAACTCCAAGTTGTATTCAGCCCGTGCGGGTTCGCAATAAAATCGTTTAAATTCAATTATTTACGGAGATATTCATGAATAACGGACGCGAAGTTGTCGTGCTGAGCGGTGTTCGGACAGCGATCGGTGATTACGGTGGCGGTCTGAAAGACATGGCACCAACCGAACTGGCCGGCCAGGTCGTCAAGGAAGCCGTCAGCCGCGCCAAGATCGACCCGAAACAGGTGGGTCAACTGGTCTTCGGCAACGTGATCCACGGTGAAGCCAAGGACATGTATTTCTCCCGCGTCGCCTGCATCAAGGGCGGCTTGCCCCAGGACACCACGGCGTTGACCGTAAACCGCCTTTGCGGCAGCGGCATGCAGGCTATCGTTTCTGCGGCACAGGGCATCATGCTCGGCGACTGCGATGTGGCAGTGGGCGGCGGCGCCGAATCGATGAGCCGCGGCGGCTATCTGATGCCGTCACTGCGTTGGGGCCAGCGCATGGGCGACGGCGGCTTCGTTGACATGATGGTGGGCGCGCTGACCGACCCGTTCGACACCGTGCATATGGGCATCACCGCCGAGAACATCGCCGCCCAGTGGAAAATCTCCCGCGAACAGCAGGATGCCTTCTCGGTCGAGAGCCACCGCCGTGCGATCAGTGCCATCGAAAAAGGCTACTTCAAGGATCAGATCCTGCCGATCGAACTGAAGACCCGCAAAGGCACCACGCTGTTCGACAAGGACGAGCACCCTCGTGCCGACGTCACCCTCGAAGGACTGGCCAAGCTGCGGGCCGCATTCAAGAAAGAAGGCGGCTCGGTCACCGCGGGCAACGCCTCCGGCATCAACGACGGCGCTGCCGCCGTGGTGCTGATGGAAAAGGAAGCCGCACAAAAAGCCGGCCTCAAGCCGATGGCCCGTCTGGTGTCTTACGGCCTCGCCGGGGTTGACCCGAAAATCATGGGGATCGGCCCGGTGCCTGCCGTGCAGAACGCACTGAAACGGGCCGGGCTGAAAGTTGAAGACCTGGATGTCATCGAATCCAACGAAGCGTTTGCGGTGCAGGCGCTCGCCGTGTCGTGCGACCTCAAGTTTGATCCGCAGAAAACCAACCCCAACGGCGGTGCAGTCGGCCTCGGCCATCCGATCGGCGCCACCGGCGCGATCCTGACGGTCAAGGCGATGTACGAACTGCAGCGCACCGGCGGCCGATATGCATTGGTCACGATGTGCATCGGCGGCGGTCAGGGCATTGCCGCGGTATTCGAGAGAATGTAAGCAGTCTTCAGACCCTGCATGGAAACGCCGCGCATGCCGCGGCGTCTTCTTTTGCCAGACCCACGGCTTGTTCAGCCACAATCCACCTTGCCGTTGGCCGGGGCTGTACAATAATGCAACAACAGAAAAGCAAACACTGATGCCAGAAGTCGACATTCAGCGCCTGCTTGGGCCGGAAACCCGGGAAATCTTCATGCAGTTCCCGCTTCCGCTGGTACTGGTCAATGAAGCAGGTGATGGCCAGTTCAATGCGCGTTTTTCGCAGTTCTTCGATCACGAGTGTATCGCAAGCGCGGCGTTGCGCGACATTCTCAAATCTCCGGGTCTGGGCTGGCAGCCGGTCAGCATCGCCACTTGCAACGGCGGCAAGGCAAACCTCTACGCGCAAGCGATGTCGGTACCTCACGGCACCATGCTTGTGCTCGGCGAGTCCGCACAGGTCATGCATGACGCAGACATGGACAAACTCCGCAAGCGGATCGCTGAACTTGAAAAAGTCAGCGCCACCGACTATCTCACCGGCGCATGGAACCGCGCGCATCTGGTTCGCGTGGTTACCTCCGAAACCGCGCGCAGCCTCCGGTTTCGCCAGCCGCTTTCCGCGCTACTGATCGACATCGACCATTTCAAAACGGTTAATGACACCCACGGACACCAGGCCGGCGATGCCGTGCTGCGCGAACTCGTGTTGCTGATCCAGCGCAAAATCCGGTCTGCCGACCTGCTGTTCCGCTGGGGCGGCGAGGAATTCGTCGTACTGGCAGTATCGACCGGATACAGTGATGCCGAAATTCTTGCCGAGCATCTCCGGGCACGCGTTGCCAACCACAAATTCCCTGGCATTGCCCCTCTGACAGTAAGCATCGGTGTAGCCGAATACAACGGTGATGAAACTGCCGACCAGTGGTTCAAACGGCTGGACAACGTACTGTTCAACGCAAAAAACGGCGGCCGCAGCCGCGTCATTACCGAACGTTCCGGCAACTCCGACAAGTGGGTTGCCGAAGGTGGTCAAGCAGCACTGCGCCTGATCTGGCGTGACAGCTATGCCTGCGGCGAACCCCTCATTGACCAGGAACACCGCGAACTCTTCAGCCTCGCCAATGCACTGATAGACTCGGTACACAAGGATCACGTTACCGTTGATGCGGCTCTGGTCGCCCTGATGCAGCACTTGGAACAGCACTTTGCAAACGAGGAAAAAATACTCGCTGCCCGCGGCTACGCGCGGCTCGAAGAACACCGCAACTCGCACGCCAGCCTGCTGCGCAAGGCGGGGGAACTGCGCAGTGCGGCAGCGGCCAGCGGCAGTGCCAGCTTCGGCGCGCTGATCGATTTCCTGGCCAATGACGTTGTCGCCCGGCACCTGTTTACCGCCGATCGTGACTACTACCCGCTTTTTTTGACCAACCAGTCCTGACCGGTTCCACCGGGGGCTGCAGCGGCAGTTGCCCTGAAGGCAAAAATTCACGATCATTAGGGTCACCAGAACCAAAATACCTATAAACCTGTGGAGGAATTCCAAATGCGTATCCTGAAAATACTGACCGCGCTTGCCGTACCGGCGCTGCTCTCGGCACCGGCGGTCAACGCTGCTGAAAACAAGTACCCTGAAAAACCCATACGCCTGATCATCGGCAGCGCCGCCGGCTCTGGCCCGGATATCATCAGCCGCCAGCTTGCGGATCGGCTGTATGAGTCGTGGAAGCAGCGCGTGGTGGTTGATGCGCGTCCTGGCGCAGCTGGCGCAATCAGCGCCGAACTGACGCTGGCTTCCGCCGCTGACGGCTACACCTGGATGATGCTGACCTCCCAGTTGTTCGTTGCCTCACAAGTACTGGCAGACATCAAATTCGACCTGCAACGCGACCTCCGCTCGGCCGCGCTGATCGGCGTCACCCCTTTCGTGTTGCTGTCCAACAGCCAGCTGCCGGTGAAATCACTGAAGGAACTGATCGATCTGGCGAAAAAACAACCGGGCAAGCTGCGCTACGGCTCTGCCGGGACCGGCGCTTCCGAACACCTATCCGGCGTACTGCTGAACCATCTGACCGGAACCAACATGCTTCATGTACCGTACAAGGGCGTCGCGCAATCCATTGCTGATGCCCTCGCCAACGAAGTACAGATGACTTACGCCGTTCTGCCCGCCGCGCTGCCGCATATCCAGGGCGGTCGCCTGCGTCCGCTGGGTGTGACCACTGCCAAACGTGCGGCACTGATCCCTGATGTGCCCGCCATCGGCGAAGTTGTCCCCGGTTATGCGATGAACGCCTGGTACAGCATCGTCGCCAAGAACGGCACCCCGGCGCCGGTGCTCGCCGCCATGAGCAGCGAAATCGTCAAGGTGATGCGCGAGCCCGCCTTTGGTGAAAGAATGAAAGCTCTGGGCATCGAAATGGTCGCTGGCGACGGCGCCGTACTCGACGCCTGGCGCCGTGAAGAAAACAAACGCATCGTCGAACTGGTAAAAATTTCCGGCGCCAAGGAAACCAAATAACCGTTTCATCAGCGCCATGAAAATGCCGCGCATTGCGCGGCATTTTTTTGCGGCACAAGCCGGCACTTATCGATTCCTGGCAGTTTCCATGGCAAAAGCCCGCGGCGCCATGCCTTGCGCGCGCCGGAACATCGTTGAAAACGCACTCGGGCTCTCGTAGCCGAGGTCAATCGCCACCGCAGTTACTGGTGTACCGTCGGCAAGCCGGCGGATCGCTTCGAGCAGCCGTACCTGCTGTTTCCAGCGCGCGAAGGTAATACCCGTTTCGCTCAGGAACCGCCGGTACAGCGTGCGCGCGCTGGTATTCATGTCGCCGGCGTCGAGTACGCTGGCCTGCCGCGTCGACAGGTCGGCAAGAATGCGCTCGCACAACTGCATCAGGTCGGCACTGGCCGGCAGCGGCAGATCCAGCGCACTGCGCGGCAACCGCCGGATCTCGGCCATCAGCAACTTCATCAGCAGCCCATCGTCGCCGCCTTCGTCATAATCGGATGGCAGCTCTGCGGCGCGCACGATCAACTCGCGCGCCAGAGGCGTCACTTCCAGGGCCACGCAGTCTGCAGGCATGCCGACGCTCGCCCGGTTATCCGCATACAGGCTGTGCATTGCCACTACGCCGTACATCTGGATTTCATGGGCGGTGCGCGCCGGCATCCACAGGGCGCGTGAAGGCGGCACGATCCACGCATGACGCACCGTTCGTACGCGCATGGTTCCGGCAATCGCATATACAAACTGGGCGCGGGAATGCCAGTGCGCTTGGATGCGATGCCCTTTGGGATACGAGGTGCGGCGCATTACCACCGCGCGCGACAGATCCCCCTGCACCGGGCTTTCCAGTGCAGCGGTGAAATCGGTCGTCCGGCTCAGCGGCACCTTGACGCGCTTGTCCATTTTTAGCAGGTTTAATGTAAATGTTCGAAAGACAGACGATTGTAACCGGTGCAGAATCCGATCCTATGAACACCACCCAAACTGCCGCCCGTCCTGACGGGCACTCGCCTGCCGTCAATCTGCTGCTCAACGTCGGCCATGCCATCGACCACATGTTCCTGCTGATTTTCGCGACCGCAGTGGCAACCATCGCCATTGAATTCGGCCACGGCGACTGGACCGATCTGATGCCTTACAGCGTCGGCGCCTTTGCCCTGTTCGGCCTCGGCGCGCTGCCCGCCGGACGCCTTGGCGATTTGTGGGGCCGTCGCGTGATGATGATCATTTTTTTCTTCGGCATGGGGGTGTCGGCGATGCTGGTTGCGTTGACCAACAACGCCTGGCAACTCGCCGCGGCATTGACGCTGATGGGTGCATTTGCAGCAATCTATCACCCGGTCGGAATCCCGATGCTGGTACAGGGTGTAAAAAATCCGGGGGCGGTGATCGGTCTCAACGGACTTGCCGGCAATCTCGGCATCGCCGTCGCCGCGCTGGTCACGGGGTTCATCGTCAAATGGCTGGGGTGGCGCGAAACTTTCATCATCCCCGGGCTGATCTCCATTGCCTGCGGCATTGCTTTTGCGCTGGTGTGCCCCAAGGAAAGCGAGGCCCCTGCAAAACGCAAGGGCGGGAAGGCCAAAATCACGCTGACGCCCGAACTGCTGGTGCGTGCATTTGCAGTGATGACTGCCGCGGCTGCCGTCAGCACCATCCTCTTCAACTTCACCACCAACGGTAATTCGCAACTGCTCGCCGCAGGATTCACCGGCGTCATCGAAGATCCCGCGGTCATCGGCACGCTGCTCGCCGTGATCTATGCAGTGGCTTCGCTGGCGCAGCTGGTCGTCGGTAATTTGATCGACCGCATGCCATTCAAGCCACTGCAATTGTGGATGTCGGTGGCACAGGTACCGCTGCTGATCTGGGCCGCCCACACCCAGGACTGGTGGCTGTTCGTGGCGCTGCTTGCGGTAATGGTGTTTGTGTTCGGTTCGATTCCGTTCACCGACGCGATGATTGTGCGCTACGTCGATGACCGGCTGCGCTCCCGTGTGGCGGGCATGCGCCTGACGGTCGCTTTCGGATTCAGCTCACTGGCGGTATGGATACTGGGGCCGCTGGTCAAAAACATAGGCTTCTCCCACGCACTGTGGATCATGGCCGGCATCGCCGCGATCAAGGCGGCGATTGTGCTGCTGCTGCCTGACGAGCCGCAAACTGAACCTGTCAAAATCTGAAACCGCGACCGGGTATCACGGCCCGCGACCCATATGATCGTTCAGGATGGTCGACGGGCCCTTTTAGGGCCTGATCGCAACGATTTAGCCGCTTTTCAAGGGAAATTAGCCATTTTCCGATGGAGGAACTGGCTAAAAAGCAGGCATTTGGGGTATTATCGCCGGTTCCCGCCATGCGTCCGGCCCCGGCCGGCGCTGCCCGTCAACCCCATCGCAGAGAGAAGGCAAGACATGCAGGCAATTCTTGATTATCTGAAAAAGACCGGCGAACAGCTGGATTCCGAGATCGCCACAGCAACCGGACTGTCACTGGCCAGCGTGCGCCAGCATGTCACGGTGCTGCAATCCCGCGGCGACATCATGATCTGCCGCTCGATCCGCTTCAAGGACGGCAAACCCAGTGAAGGCATGCTGTGCCGCATTTCCGGCTACATCCCGCCCGTTGCCCCCGGACGCAAGCCCAAGGGCTCGATACCGGCCAAGTCCGTGATCTGAAAAATGTACGGCGGCAGTAATCGGCGACGATTGCTGAACGGCCTAAATCAAAAACGCCGGCTGATGCCGGCGTTTTTGATTTCACAATACCCCGGCGGCTCGGTTCCAGACTGGCTCCACAAGCCGTGCCGGAAAACCCCAAAGCTCGCGTAAAATCTTCCCGCCGGCATCACCAAAATCCCGAATAACAAAACTGAAACCATCACCACTGAGGAACAACATGCTCACGATCTACGGTTCTGCCAATTCCCGCGCCCTCCGCGTCATCTGGATGGCCGCCGAACTCGGCCTCAAATACGATCACAAGGACTGGCTGCCACGCTCGCCCGAAACCAAGACTGACGACTATCTCGCGCTGAATCCGAATGCGCGGGTGCCATCGATCGACGATGACGGCTTCATCCTCAGCGAATCGCTGGCGATCAACATGTACCTCGCCAAAAAACACAAAAGTCCGCTCTACCCGACTGACCCGAAACTGGAAGCATTGTGCTGGCAATGGAGCCTGTGGGAGACCGACCGCCTTGACCGCCAGATCGTCGACTACGTTCGCAACAGCGTGGCGTCGCCGCCCGCCGAGCGCAAACCGGCCGTTGCCGAAGCCGCCTGGCTGCAGGTCGCACCCGCATTCGACGTTCTTGAAAATGCGCTGGGCAAGTCGCAATGGCTGGCCGGCCCGGCGTTTTCGGTGGCGGACGTCAACGTTGCCGGCGCACTCTATCGCGCACTGTCGATTGATGTCAGCAAGTGGCCGGCCTTTGATGCCTGGCTGCATAAGTGCTGGGATCGTCCTGCAGCGAAACATGCACGGGCACTGCGCGAGAAGTAAAAACCGCCCGCGGCCTGCGCCGCGGGAATCCTTAAGACAGAGGTCTTGGGCGATTTCTGCGGCAAATGTACGCCAAGTTAAGCTCGCAAGGGATTGCAAAGAATCGATTTGGCCAAACCCGTGCACCTAGCCTGCTGAGCAGGGCCAGCCCCTAGCGCAGAGATGCAGGACCCCTGGGTTTCAAAGTGGCCCTTTGACAAAATACATGTCGAAGACACCTTTTCCCTTGGCTTCGATTTTGCCGCGATATTCGCACTCGAATTCATCGCGGATCAGATCGCAGGTATAAGCCGACACATTGACACTATCAGTCTTGCCCGCACTCTCGACACGCGAAGCCACGTTGACCGTATCGCCCCAGACGTCAAACGCATACTTGCGCGCACCGACAACACCGGCAACAACCGGACCGGAATGCACCCCGACCCGAAGCGACCATTTAAATGCGGACGATTCGTTGCGGTGTTTTACAAAATCCAACATCGCAAGACCAGCGCGCACGCAGCGTTGTGCATGGTCATCGCATGGCAGAGGCAAGCCCCCTGCCGCCATGTAGGCGTCACCAATCGTCTTGATCTTTTCTACACCATGGCGGTCGGTTATAGCATCGAATTCCGCGAATATCTCGTTCAACTCGGCAACAATCCTGTCAGCGGGCATCGTTGCAGCCGCCTGCGTAAAGCCGCTGAAATCCGTAAACAGGATTGAGACCGACTCGTGACGGACCGGGCGCACCTTGCCTGTACGGGCCAGCTCACCGGCAATTTCCTCTGGCAAAATATTGTGAAGCAACTGGTTCGCGCGCAACTGCTCCTGTTGCAACTCAGCCGTGCGTTCGATCACCTTCTGTTCAAGCTGCGCATATGAGTCCTTCAATCCGGCACCCATCCGGTTGAACTGCTCCGCCAGCACTTCCAATTCATCTCCGCTACTCACCACGATCCTGTGATCAAAATCACCGCTACCGATCCTGGCAGCGCCGTCCTGCAGCGCACGCAGCGGCTTTACCATGGTGCGCGCCAGCAGGAAACTCACCACGGCGGCGATCAGGATACCGGTGGCCAGCAGGATCGCGGTTCTCGTCATCATCTGGTCCAGAACCGCCTGGCTTTCAGCCCATGGTGACTCCACGAAAACGGTCCAGCCCAAAGTGGGAATAGTCGCGCTCGCAAAAAACACCTCATCACCCGAAAAATTCCGGCCGAGATATCCGGCATCGTTCTGCCTCAAGGCCAAAGCCTGGGGCAAACCCTGCAAACCGACCTTCTTGAGCACTAATGCAATATCAGGATGTGCTATCAGTGTTCCGCCGGAATCAACCACATAAGCCTGGACGTTCTTTCCATGCGATGCCCGCAATACGGTATCCCATATGAATTTCAGGTTGACCTCGGCGGACACGACACCGCCCCCACGCACCGGACGTGAAAGGGCCATATAAGGCTCTGAATCCTGAAAGAAGTAAGGAACACCATAATGGCTTCTTCCCGACACGGCTTCCTGGAATCCTGCACGGCTCGACCAATCAATGCGGCTATCAAAACGATCGGGCTCGATCCGGGACATCGCCAGCCTTTCAAAGCCGTCAGCGCCGATCCATGAAAGTTGCGTGAGTGCCGGCTGTTGCCGCATTAGCTTCAGGTACTCATTACGCATCTGCTGCAGTACTCCATGGGAAGATTCCGACGGCGGAAGCTCCACCCAGCCCAGCTGTCGGTCAATATCCAGAATGAACTGCTTGATCTGCGCTGCAGCACTGGAAGCTTTCTCCAACTGCAGGGCATGCAAGTGGGCTTGCGTCTCGTTCAGCGCCCAGCGGTAATGCACAAAGCCGCTGGCCAGCAGCAGCCCGCCGACCACGGCGATGATGAGTGCGGCATATTTGACGAACAACGGAAACCCGCGAGTCACTCGATCACCTTATCGGCCCTAACCAGTATCGAATCGGGAATCCGAACGCCCAGAGACTTGGCGGTACGACGGTTCACGACCAGCAGGAATTTCTGCGGCTGCTCGACCGGCAACTCGGCAGGATTTGCGCCCTTGAGTACCCGGTCAACATACAGGGACAGACGCTGGTGCACGCTGGCCGGATCGTGCCCGTAGAAAAGCAGCCCCCCGGCCTCGGCAAAACCGTCGCTGTCAGTGATGGTAGGCAGCCGCAGTTTTTCAGCGACCGCGAGAACCTGCGGGGCGAGACCCATGATCGGAAAGAGGGGCTGTATCACCAAGGCACCTGCCCGCATGCTGCGAACCTGTTCAAGCGCACGATCAAGATCGGAACGGCTTTCGGCAATTGATATCACCATCTCCAGATCCAGCTGTTTTGCAGCCTCCTCAAGCTCCGATACAAAACGTTTATGCGTCGGATCAGGTGCATAACCGAGGAAAGCAACCCTGGACAGTTTTGGATTGATCTCACGCAGCAATTCAAGACGCTAGCCTGAAAGCGCCGGGGATATGGTTGATATCCCGGTGATGTTGCCGCCGGGATTTCGCAAACTCTGCACAAAGCCGTTACCGACAGGATCAGCGGAAATCGTCACGATCGGTATAACCGTTGTGGCTTTTCGTGCCGCGATCACCGAAGGCGTCGAACTGGCAACGATCAAATCAACTTTCAGTGCCACCAATTCAACCGCCATCTCGGCCAGCCTTACCTGATTGTTGGCAGCACGACTATTCAATCGCCAGATTTCTGCCTTCGACCCATCCCAGATCGCGTAGCCCCTGCTTTAGATTTTCTTCCCTCGGCGATATCTGCGTCGAAGTTGTCAGCAAGCCAATGCGTCGCACCGGCTGCGCTGCTGGAGCGGTGAGGCCTGTTGCAGCCAGACCGGCACCGCCCACCAAAGCCAGAAAGTTTCGGCGGGAATAGTTGTTCATCAGGCAATGATATAACGGGTCGGGTCGGCTTTGCCGCCATCTCCGGAAGGCGATTCTAGATTGAGTATCGACAGACGCCTCGACCTGAAAGAACCGCTGCAAAACGTCACCGTATATGGTCTAAAAAATCCCCATCCGGTTGCCGGCACCTCGACTATCAAAATCAAACCCATGTTTTTATTTGGTTTTTAATCCGGATAAGACGTAATTAGGTCTGCAGCTTTCGATTTTTGGCATCTGGAGTAGGATGCAGAAACCGGCGCAGCAAAAAACGATAAGCACGACCATCGCGCCACATCCAAAGGGAGGCGTCATGCAAGTCATTCTTCGCTCCGTTGCTTTCATCGCCATTGCTATGTATTGCGCTGCCTTCCCGGCGTTTGCCGCAAACTTCCCCGAACCCAAAGAAGGCAGTCGGGTCGCGAAAGACTTCAGGTTCCACACCGGCGAAGTGATGCCGGAAGTGACACTGCATTACCGCACCATCGGCGACCCCGGGAATGAACCGGTGCTGCTGCTGTACGGTACCGCGGGTTCGGGCCTCAACTTCATGACGCGCAACTTCGCCGATGAACTGTTCGGCTCCGGACAGCCGCTTGACGCCACCAAGTACTTCATCATCCTTCCCGATGCGCTGGGCACCGGCAAATCGACACGGCCTTCAAGCAGCGGGCTGCGCATGAAGTTCCCGAAATACAACTCCGACGACATGGTGCAGGCGCATTACCGTCTGGTCACCAAAGGCCTCGGCATCAAACACCTGCGCATGGTGATGGGTAATTCCATGGGTGGCATGCATACCTGGGTATGGGCCACGAAATATCCAGGGATGATGGACATTGCCGTGCCGATGGCCTGCCAGCCCGGGGCGATGTCGGGCCGCAACTGGATGATGCGGCGGCTGCTTGCCGATTCGATCCGCAACGATCCGGAATGGAACAACGGCGACTACACCGCACAACCGCGCAACATGATGCGGCACCTCACCTACTTCTCGGTTGCCACCAGCGGCGGCGACATCGCGGTATACAACTCGGCGCCGACCTCGGCTCAGGGCGATGCCATACTCGCCAAACGATTGGCCGCACCGTTCCGCGGTGATGCCAATGACATTCTGCTGCAATGGGAATCATCCGCCGACTTCAACCCGATGCCGATGCTTGATCGCGTGCAGGCAACCGTGTTCGCGATCAATGCCGCTGATAATGAAAGCAATCCGCCCGCCCTCGGCATGATGGAAGATGCGATGAAGCGCCTGAAAAATGGTCGCTACCTGCTGATCCCGCAGAGCGCCGACACCCGCGGTCACAGCACCACCGGCATGGCAAAGTTCTACAAAAAGGAACTTGAAGAATTGCTGAGGACTGCGCCGCGGCGCAAGCCGGGCTGAGTTCAGGTTGCGACGAACGGGTTGGCTGAGACCTCGTTTGAATCTAGAATGCCCCGTAACGGCCAAACCAATGCAGCAATTCAAATAAACAGCCGTGGAGGAGAAATAATGTTCAGTACCCACTGGAAACTCGCCCCGTTCGCGTTTGCACTGTTCGCAGCTGCTGCTGCCGCACAAGCCGCCGAACCCGCCTACCCCACAAAACCGGTACGCATCATCGTGCCTTATCCGCCAGGCGGAACCACCGACCCGACCGCGCGCGCGTTCACCGGCTGGTTCGCCGAAAAAATGGGCACTACCTTTGTGGTCGACAACCGCCCCGGCGCAGGTTCCACGCTGGGTCACGGCCTCGGCGCCAAAGCCACACCCGACGGTTACACGCTCTTGCTTGGCACTTCCGGTGGCCTGGTGGTCAGCGCCGCATTCGGCAGCAAGCTGGCTTATGACCCGGTGAAGGATTTCACGCCGATCGGCGTCGGCGTATACGTGCCGTTCCTGATCGTGGTGCATCCATCGGTGCCCGCAAAAAATGTGCGGGAACTGGTCGAACTCGCCAAGGCACAGCCGGGCAGGATCAATTTTGCCTCGCCCGGAACCGGCACGCCCAACCATCTCGGCGTCGAACTGCTCACCTCGCTCACCGGCGCGAAGTTCACGCACGTACCCTACAAGGGCGGCGGTCCCGCCACGGTCGATCTGCTGGCCGGGCGGGTACAGGCCATCTTTGGCGGGGCCGCCCCCTGGCAGCCGCACATGACCAGTGGCCGGGCGCGCGCCATCGCGATTGGTCACCACGAGCGCCTGAAAACCCTGCCGGATGTCCCGGCCATCGCCGAAACCTACCCGGGCTTCAACAACACCACCTGGTACGGCTTCCTCGGACCAGCAGGCATGCCTGCGCACGCGGTCAGAAAAATCAATGCTGAAATGAAACGTGCCGTCGAGGACCCCGGCGTCGTAAAACACCTCGAAAGCATAGGCATGGTGCCAACCTGGACCACGCCACAGCAGATGGGCGAGATGATCCGCACCGAACTGGCCCGCTGGCGCAAGGTGGTCTCCGAGGCCGGCATCAAGCCGGAATAAACCGCGGCACTTATGCAAGCACAGGCGGAAACAACGCCTGTGCATCCGACATTACAGACAGCCGCTTGCGTTATGTACGGTATGTGACAAAAGCCTTGTGTTGCGGGTACCAAGCGCCTATGGTGATCAAGATCATCCAATGCTGCCGCCGATGCCGAGCAAAAAACCAGACCAAGCGGCGTTCATGACGTGCGGCTGGTGCAAAGGAAAGGCTCATGCACAATAAAACCGCCGTCAATGCCGCGCAACCTGCACCGCAATTGCGCCCATGCCCGGACTGCCGCTTTGTTGACTGGGGCAGTCGCGCTGACTTCTCGGCGAGTGACCTGCGCCGCTTTTGTGACCGGATCGAGCACCGGCGCCTGAGGAAAAACCACGAATATCTGCATCACGCAGGATCTGCGCTGGGCGCTCTGTATGTCATCAACAGCGGCTTTGTAAAAACCGGCGGATTCAACCACGAAGTGCAACGCGGTTAAATGATTGCATAAATACCTGATGAGGGGTTTTCCAGTTCAGTCTTTTCCTGGGGCGGTGGTTCAATCGATCCATGACCATCGCAAGTTCCTCGTCAGTCACTGTATGAAACCGTCTGGACTTGGGCAGGTATTGGCGCACCAAGCCGTTGGTATTTTCATTGGTTCCCCGTTGCCAAGAGGCATAGGGGTCAGCGAAGTAGGATGTGGATTTGAGGGCATGATCGATCTCGGCATGCCGGGCAAACTCCAAGCCGTTGTCAAAGGTCAGCGTACAGACACGGGCTTTGAACGGGCGGAGCGAATGCACAATGACATCCCTGACCGCCTCACTGGTCTTGCGGTGCACATGCGCCAACAAACAGAAGCCAGACTTGCGCTCAACCAGACTGCCGATGGCTTGTTTGTGGCCGGGGCCGATCAGCGTGTCACCCTCCCAGTGACCGACGCGGCGACGCGCCTCGACACTCGCGGCACGCTGCGCAATCGGCCGGCGGTCTGGAATCTTGCCCCGCCGGTTCTGCCCCGAGGCATAGCGCTTACGGCGCTGCTTCTGGCAGCGCAGGTTGCGCCATAAATCACCACCCTCACGCTTGTCGGCATAAATGCGCCGGTAGAGCGTTTCGTGGCTCACCGGCAGGCGGGCGGCGACCTGCTCGGGGCTGTGTTGCAGGAGAAGTTCAGCCTTTGCCGCCGCCCAGACTGCCGGGGCGATGCGAGGGGCATTGCGGCTGTTGCCGGAACGCACCTCCGATAGCTGCTGGGCCTGCCGGGGACGATAGCCACGCAAACCCTTGTTACGGGCCAGTTCACGGCTGATGGTGGACGGATGGCGGTTGAGCAATTCGGCAATCTCGTTCTGTTTGTGGCCTGCTCTGCTGAGAATGTAAATTTGATATCGTTCGTTCTGGGTCAGATGGGTGTAGTTCATTGGCAACTTCGACTTGGCGGTTGATGGGGCAAAATGCTCACACATTCTGACCCACCCAACAGTTAATCAAAATTGCACTTCAAACTTGAATCCGCCACCATCATCAGCGACGGCAACGGGCACGAGCAAATCACCGGTTTCTCGATGCCGGGCGACCTGTTGGGCATGGACGCCATCGCAACCGGAAAACATCAATGCAGCACCATCGCGATCGAAGACAGCAGTCTGTGCGGAATGGTCTTTGCGGATCTCGAACAGCTTAACCGCGAAATCCCGGCGCTGCAGCACCACTTCCATCAGACGATGGGCGCAGTAATCACCCGCGATCACGGCATTATGATGATGCTCGGCGCAATGCGTGCCGAGGAACGTGTTGCCATGTTTTTGCTGAACCTCTCCCGGCGGTTCGCACTTCGCAGCCACTCTGAAACACGTTTCCGCATGCCCATGACAAGGCAGGAAATCGGCAACTATCTCGGACTGCAGCTGGAAACCGTAAGCCGTGCCTTTTCGCACCTTGCCAGCGAACAACTGATTGCCGTCGACAATAAAGAGATCGAGATCAAAAGCGTCTAGCGGCTGCAACAATTCATGCAGGGCGGCCGAGGCTAGGCGCGCCGCCCGACAATAAGCCGGGGTAATCAAAGCGAACCCCGTACCGAAGTAAACGCCTGCGCATCGCCTCCTCAGCGCCGGCACCGGCGCAACGCTTCTTGCGTATAGAAAAACAGCATTCGTGACCCGGGAATTTCCTGTCCATTACCCGCGGAGCCTTCCCTAAAACCATGTGCTGCCGGCATATGCGCTCTTGAAATCGGGAAGACCACCCCAAGGTGGAAACAATCTTTTAAACCCTTCCGGAGTTACCTCAATGCTGTCGTTATTCAGCCCGATCCAGTTCGGTGCCATCAGCGCGCCCAATCGCATTTTCATGGCACCGCTGACCCGTTGCCGCGCCGACGCCAACCATGTGCCGACCGACATCATGGTCGAGCACTACGCCCAGCGCGCCAGCGGCGGACTGCTGATCGCCGAGGCGACGATGGCAATGGAAGGCAATTCGTCGTTCTGGATGGAGCCCGGCATTTATTCCGCGGCACAAGTCGCGGGCTGGAAAAAAGTCACCGAGGCCGTGCATGCCAAAGGCGGACGGATCTTCCTGCAGATCTGGCACGGCGGCCGCGCCTGCCATCCGCTGCTCAACAACGGCGCGCAACCGGTGGCGCCGAGCGCGATTCCGATCACCGGTGATGAGGTGCATACGCCGGAAGGCAAGAAGCCCTATGTCGAACCGCGCGCACTGCGCGACGATGAACTACCGGGCATTGTTGCCGGATTCAGGAAAGCCGCTGAAAACGCCAAAGCTGCAGGATTCGACAGCGTTGAAGTGCATGGCGCCAACGGCTATCTGCTCGACGAATTCCTGCGCGACGGCGCCAACAAACGCAGCGGTCCCTATGGCGGTTCGATTGAAAACCGCGCACGTCTGCTCTGCGAAGTCATCGAAGCGGTATGCGGCGTCTGGGGCAGCGACCGTGTCGGCGTACGCCTGTCGCCGCTGAACAGCTACAACAGCATGATCGACAGTGATCCGGTCGCGCTGATTTCAACCGTGGCGGCGATGCTCAACCGTTTCAACCTCGCCTACCTGCACGTGATGCGCGGTGATTTTTTCCAGCAGCAGCAAGGCGATGTGCTGACGCCGGCGCGCGCGAATTTCAAGGGCACGCTGATCACCAACATGGGTTACAGCGCGGATGAAGCGGAACAGGCGATCGCCGACGGCAAAGCCGATGCCGTCGCTTTCGGCACACCCTTCCTCGCCAATCCGGATCTGCCGGCGCGCTTCAAGACCAAAGCGCCGCTGAACGCGCCGGATGCAGCGACGTTTTATACGCCGGGTCCCAAGGGATATACGGATTACCCGGCGCTCGCAGCAGCCTAAACTTGGGTAATATATAAGTTATTGATTTAAATAACTTTTTTAAGGCCGCGCCGTAATGGCGCGGCGCCCAGCGGTTGTGCGCGCAGTTCGCGCACCAGTTGCCACGCCACCCAGCCATATTGCAACACCTTCACCGTGCGACGCGGCCGCCACACGGCCAGTGCGATCGCCGCAGCCGCGACCAGCAGCGGATGGCTACCTACCGTGCGCACGACGGAGACGCCCTTGTCGGCCACGGCCAGCCGTGCGCGCCACGGTTCCATCTGATGCGCCAGCTCAACGCGTTGCACCGCGGCCTTTGCGACCAGGCGCTGGCGTTTTGCCGCAAGCTCTTCGGAGCGGTATCTCATGATCCGGATTTCAGTTCCTGGCGATCCTTCACCAGCTCACCGATGCTGGCATCAAACGGCCGCGGCGAACTGCCCAGTTTTTTCTGCACAACCCAGCCGAGGATGCCGCCCAACACCAGGAAAAACACGATCATGCCGCCCAGCGCAGCCAGGCGGTTCGATTCCCAAAGCGCAACAACAACAAGGATCGCGAGCAGCACAACGCCGATGCCGATGCTGAACAGCGCACCCAGCGCGAGCACCACCAGCGTGACGATGCGCTCGCGCTCCTCGGCAATGTCCGTCGACAGCAGTTCAAGCCGCGTCTGGACAATGCCGAGCAGGTTCGACGACAAGGCTTTCAGCGAGCCGAACAGACCGTCCCCGGCGCCCCCGTCTTTTTCAGCCATCAGCGATTAACGCCGGCCGATCAGCAGACCGATCACCAGGCCCACGCCGGCGGCGACGCCGACTGCATGCCACGGATGCTCGTGCACATATTCGTCAGTGGCTGCAGCAGCCGCTTTCGCCTTCTCCAGGGCCAGTTGCTCCACTTCAGTCAGTTTCACTTTCGCAACCGCCAGCGATTCACCGACTTTGGCGCGCATCGCGGCAACCGCTTCACCGCTTTGCCCGGCAGTCGCTTTCAGCAGGGATTCGGCGTCGGCCACCAGGATTTTGAAATCCCGGACCAGTTGTTCCTTCGACACATCGACTGCAGAGGGGGTGTTGCTCATGATTCATTTCCTTTCAATGTTGATGAAAAACCATCCGGACCGCAGTAAAGGCGGTCTTTACAGAAGCATGATACCAAGTGTGCCGCGACAGCTTGACCTAAATCAACGGGATTTTTGACTGCCGCAACAGCGCCAGCCGGGTGAGTCCGAAATGCGTAAAAGCCAGACCTGCAAGCACCGGAACCGCCAGATTGAACAGCGGCACATAGAGCAGCAGGGACAGCAGGATACCGAGTACAAACAGTTCGCGGCGCGACGTGCGCACAAAATCCGCGAATTCCTCACGACTGGCATGATCCGCCAGCGCGTCATAACGGAACAGGCGCTGGTTGAGCCAGGCCGAATTCAGCACCGGTGCCAGCACGGCGCCAAAACCGGTCAGCCACAGCGGCAGCGTAATCACCCATAACACGGCGAAAATCATGATGGCTGCCACCGCGTTGGCAATACTGCCCGCAACCGATCCGCCAAAGGCGTGCCCGAGCTCAGGGTAATAACGATCAGCAACAAAACGCACGATCACCGGCATGGCCACGATTTCGGTGATCACCAATGCAGTGACCAGCATCGCCGGCAGCACCGCGATCAGCACGGCCAGCACGGCGGCATAGTCGATAACCCAGACCGCGCTCCAGTTCTGCAACCAGCCGGCGACCATCGTAGTGCCCAGCATGCCCGAGACAAAACCGGTCCACGCGTCCCAGAACACCCAGGTCAGAATCGCCCAAAGCATGAAACTGCCCAGCACCGGCAACAGCAGCAGCGCAAGAATGCGCGGCTCCAGCAAATTGCCGCCTGCACGCAGCAGCGCCTGAATCACGGCGCTCATGCCGTCCGCCTCATGACCGGAAAATTTGCAATATCAGACATGTATTATTGTTCCCGCCTACTATGACAATATTGTAAACGCGGTGGTTCACCGCCCCATCAAGTTAGAATCGCTGATCATGACCTCACCCGCCTCATTGATACGTTCGCCGGCCTGGAGGGCCCTGCTGGCCCATCGCGGCCACTGGAACAATCGCCTGCTGCGCGATCTGTTCACCGCCGACCCCGCGCGCTTCAGCACGTTTTCGCTGGAGGCCGCCGGACTGTTCCTTGATTACTCAAAAAACCTGATTACCGCTGAAACGCGCGATCTGCTGGTCGAGCTTGCCCACGATCGCGATGTGCCGGCGCGCATTGGCGCATTGATCGCGGGCGAACGCGTCAACGTCACCGAAAAACGCGCCGCCTGGCATACCGCGCTGCGCGCCGGTGCTGCGGCGCCGGCGGAAGTCCGGCGTACGCTGGCAGACATGCATGCATTCGCCCATGCCCTGCGGGCCGGCCAGATGCACGGCATCAGCGGTGCCGCCTTTACCGACGTGGTCAGCCTCGGCATCGGCGGCTCGGCTTTGGGCCCTGCGCTGGTGGTCGACGCCTGCGCGCCGGGCGCTGTAAATCCGCGCGTGCATTTCATCACCGCGCCGGGAGAATCGCTGCTGCGGCTGCTGGCCACACTGAATCCGGCCACCACGCTGTTTGTGCTGCAGTCAAAAAGTTTTACCACGATGGAAACCACGCGCAACGCGCAGGATGCGCGGTCGTGGCTGCAGGCGGGACTGCACACAGCCGACGTCGGCACCCACTTTGCCGCTGTCACCGCCAATGTGGAGGCCGCAACCGCCTTCGGCATTGCCAAGGCGCGCCTGTTCCCGATGTGGGACTGGGTCGGCGGGCGTTATTCGGTATGGTCCGCGGTCGGCTTGCCGGCAATGATCGCAATGGGCCCGGATGCATTCGACGAACTGCTCGCGGGCGCTGCGGCGATGGACAAACACTTTGCCGACGCACCGCCCGCGCGCAACATGCCGATACTACTCGCCCTGATCGGCCTCTGGAACAGCAACTTTTTCGGCGCCGGGTCGCGCGCCGTGATCTCCTACGAACCCGGCCTCGCAATGCTGCCGACTTATCTGCAGCAGCTTGAAATGGAAAGCCTGGGCAAAAGCGTCACCCAGCGCGGCAAGGCACTGCGCACCGACAGCAGCACGGTGGTGTGGGGCGGGCTCGGCATGGATGCGCAACATGCCTGCATGCAGGCGCTGCACCAGGGCACGCAAGCGGTGCCCGTCGACTACATCGCCAGCTGCACGCCGCGACTGGGTGATGCCGACACCCACGCCGTGATGCTCGCCAACTGTTTTGCACAATCGGCCCTGCTGATGCGCGGCATGTCACCCGAAGAACTGCAACAGCAACTGATCGCCAAAGGCAGCCCCGTACGCGAAGCGGCGCGGCTGGCCACACATCAGGCCCTGCCCGGCAACCGCCCCAGCAACACCCTGCTGGTGGACATGCTGACACCCCGCCGCCTCGGCGCACTGCTGGCCCTTTATGAGCACCGCACCTTTGTGCAATCCGCGGTTCTCGACATCAACGCCTTCGACCAGTACGGCGTCGAGCACGGCAAAAAACTCGCCGGCACCCTGCTGCCCGAATTCTCTTCGTCCGCGGCTTCAGCGAACCATGACGCATCGACCAACGGACTGGTCAATTACGCAAAGACGAAAAAAACCTGAACCCCTTAAAACCTTTAGCCACAGAGGGCACAGAGTGCACAGAGGATTCAAAACCCGAAACAGGATTGGTTTTCTCTGTGGCCTCTGTGTACCCCACAAGGGAGTATCGAGAACCTCTGTGGCTAAACGCTTTTGAATTTAAAGGAGCACACCATGAACGACGAAGCCCTGAACATGAGCATCCGCAAGTTCCTCAAAACTGTCGGCGTCAATTCGCAGCTGACCATCGAGAAGGCCGTGCGCAAGGCCATTGAGGACGGCAAACTCAAAGGCAGCGAATCACTGCCGGTGGCCATGACGCTGAAAGTCGGCGGCCTCGACGTCAACGTCACCTTTGACGGGGACCTGAAGCTGGACTGAAACCGCAGCGCTTCAGATCTTCATGATCTGCGCGCGGTAATAGCGCAGTTCTTCGATCGATTCGTGAATGTCGGCCAGCGCTTCGTGCTTGCCGTGCTTGACCATGCCGCCCAGCACATCCGGCTTCCAGCGCCGCGCCAGTTCCTTCAGCGTGCTGACATCGATCAGCCGGTAATGGAAATAGGCGTCCAGCTTGGGCATGTACTTCACCAGAAATCGCCGGTCCTGATGCACCGAATTGCCGCAGATCGGTGACGCTCCGGCGGGTACGTACTGGGCAAGAAATTCGATCATGCGGTTTTCGACGTCGGCATCGCTCAGCGTGGAAGCCTTGACGCGGTCGATCAGGCCGGACTTTTTGTGTGTCGACTTGTTCCAGTTGTCCATCGCGTCCAGAACCGAGTCCGGCTGATGCACCACCAGCGCCGGCGATTCGGCGACCGTGTTCAGCTGCGCATCGGTGATGACGATGGCGACCTCGAGCACGCAGT